>CAFBLX010000081.1_pt1 | contig 12585 bp, 14 predicted proteins | sample 7268311 | NCBI WGS metagenome assembly CAFBLX01 (sample SAMEA6814046, study PRJEB35770) | freshwater metagenome | biome: Freshwater; feature: Freshwater reservoir; material: water | place: Czech Republic | collected 2017-05-23 | depth 30m m | reverse complement strand
GGCCTCGCACGCCCACCACTACCTCACCATCTTCGACGACAACGGCAGAGCCCTCTACCTCGGCCGCTCCAAACGCATCGCCTCCGCCGACCAACGCATCGTGCTCATCGCCCGCGACCGCGGCTGCAGCTTCCCCTCCTGCACCCGCCCCGCGACCTGGTGCCAGTCACATCACCTCGACGACTGGGTCGAGGGCGGACCCACCGACATCGACTCCCTGACCTTCGCCTGCGACATGCACCACGCACTCGTCGGCACCGGTCCCGGAAAGTGGGCCACCACCAAAACCACAGCAGGACATCGCTATCCAGGCCGCACCCTGTGGCACCCACCCGCCGGAATGGACCCCACACGCCGCGGGCTGATCAACCACGCACACCACCCCGAGGAAGTGCTGTACCCACCCGACCACCACAGCGACAACACCCACGACACCCGCGACACAGGCGACACCGCCGACGAAGAACCACGACAACCCGCCTGAAGACCCACACCACCACCACGGCACAGCTCTGCCTCCGGCAGGACTGCAACGCAGATACCGAATCCCCCATTGCGTCGACCCACAGTTGCGCTCGACACGACCAGGGGGTTCCATCGATACAACCATCACAGGAGGAGTACGAGCGCATGGCGTACGACGAGCTTCTTGCGGACCGCATCCGCGACGCTCTCTGGGACCAGGAGAGTCTGCGTGAGCAGAAGATGTTCGGCGGTGTCGCGTTCATGGTGCGAGACAGAATGGTGGTGTGTGTCGGCACCGAAAACCGTGCCTTGCTTGTTCGTGTGGACGGGGTACGCGAACCCGAATACCTCCAGCTCGATGGGGCCCACCATGCCGTCATGGGCAAGGGGCGGTCGATGGGTGAAGGCTGGATCACCGTCGATGCAGAAGCGCTGACGAGCGAACAGGCACTGCAGTTCTGGGTCGGTGCAGCTCTGGAACACCACGCCGACACGTAGGGCTGACAAACATTGCTCGGCGATACCGCACCCCACTCGGGCCGTAGTCGGGCATCACTGAACCGGGCTCATTCGAGACTCTTCTCGAAGGGGTGCGATCCGACTGTTCTGGACGGCAGACTTCGGTCGTAGAGCGGGGTGTATCCAGCTGCCAGGTACAGCGCAACGGCCTCGGGCTGATTCCAGCCGGTCGTCAGGTAGACCCTGCGATATCCGCGATCACGTGCGCTGCGTTCCAGCTCGGCCACGACGAGTCTGCCGAATCCCCTGCCGCGGTGCACTTTCGATGTCCAGATACGTTTGAGCTCTGCGGTTTCCGAGTCGTATTTCCGGTACGCACCTCCGGCAACAGGAACGCCATCGGCCAAGGCAATTACCAACACACCACCCGGCGGTGCGAACTCCCGGGCGGGATAGGACTTCAGTTCCTCGTATTGGACACCGGGGCTCCGGCCGTATCGGGACGAATATTCGATCGCCAGTTCTTGCAGCAGGGGCATCGCCAGCCGATCGTGCTGATCGACCTCGACGAAGTCCACGCGTCCTGGACCCGTGTCACCAGTGCGAATGTTGACATCGAACGTCGCGCTCATGTGCTTCCTGTCTCGATTAACTGTCGACCAGATCAGCTTCCCGGCCGACGTCAACTCTGCTCAGTTGTCTAACCTTCCTTGCGGGGTAGCCCGGGCGGGTTGATGACGGACTCGGTCACTGCCTCGGACTGCAGGCCCCAACGATCGATCACCTTCTGATAGCTGCCGTCCTCGATGGCGTGGTTCACTGCGTCCTGCACGGCGTCGATGAGCCCATTGTCCTTCTTGGTCAGTACTGCTATTTCACCCTGCAGCGCATCTCCGGCACCCGAGAACGTGCCGATGATCTTGGTTTCACCACCGGTTGCCGCGTGATAAACCGCGGACGGATTGGGTCCCAGGTACCCGTCGATACGGCCTGACCCGAGCGCCAGGTAGTAATCGGAGGTGTTCTGGTAATAAGCGATCTCGGCTGGAGCCAGACCCTCGGCTACGTTCTGCTCGTTCCAGTCGACCAGCAACTGCTCTTGGTTGGTACCGGAGCCGACACCGATCTTCTTGCCTGCGATGTCCTGACGCTTCTCGACTGTCCAATCGGTGTCCTTCTGCGCCTCGAAAGCGAGGTTGTCCAGTCGATAGGTCGCGAAGTCGTACTTGTCCTTGCGCTCCTCGGTGACGGTGACATTGGAGATGAACACGTCGTTCTCGCCGGAGTCGATCTTCACGAAGTTCTGCGACCAATCTGCGACCTGAAGATCGACGTCGAGACCGAGAATGTCGGCGATCAGGTACGAGAAGTCCACCTCGGACCCCACGATGGTGGTGTCGTCGGTCGCGTAGAAACGCAGCGGTGGCGCGGTACCGCCCGCCCCGGTGACGATCAGGGTGCCGCGATCGCGAATCGCTTGCGGCACTTCCGCTGCGATGTCGTCGACCTTCTGGGCGCGAACGCGGTCGGCCTGCTCGGGTGAAAGATCGAACGATCCGCCGTCCTCGGTGACGACCTGAGATTCGGCAGTGGGCTCGCTGCATGCTGTCGCAGTGAGTGCCAGGACAGCGAATGCCGACGCTACTACCGCGAGCCTACGAGATGATCCGGACATGACTTTCCCCGTTCGTGGGTGCAGGTGAAGCATGAGTGAGAGCTAGAGAACGTGAGCGAGGAACGACTTGGTGCGTTCCTCCTGGGGTGAATCGAGAAGCTCTGCAGGAGAGCCTTGTTCGACGATGACGCCGCCATCCATGAAGACGACGGTGTCGGCGATCTCGCGGGCGAACCCGACCTCGTGCGTGACGATCACCAGGGTGGCACCATCGCGTGCCAGGCCGCGGATGACCTCGAGAACCTCTCCCACCAATTCGGGGTCGAGCGCTGACGTCGGCTCGTCGAACAGAATGACTGTGGGACGCAGGGCAAGTGCACGCGCGATGGCGACCCGCTGCTGTTGTCCGCCGGAGAGTCGTCGCGGATAATCATGGGCTTTCGCGTGCACCCCGACTCGTTCGAGGAGAGCCAGCGCCTCGGGTTCGACGTCGGAACGCGTGCGCTTCTGCGCAGAGATCGGGGCTTCGATGACATTCTCGAGGACCGTCAGGTGAGGAAACAGATTGAAGTTCTGAAACACGAAACCGATCTGGGAACGCTGCCGCAGAATCTCCTTGTTGCTGAGTTCGTGCAGTTTGTTGCCTTTGCGCCGATATCCCACCAGATCACCGTCGATCCGGACGGTGCCCTGATCCACCTTCTCCAGATGGTTCAGAGCGCGCAGCAGGGTCGACTTGCCCGAACCCGAGGGGCCGATAATCGCGGTCACCTCACCGGGACGTACGAGGAGGTCGACGCCTTTGAGCACCTCGAGCCCGCCGTAGGACTTGTGGACGCCGCGCACCTCGACCGCGTATCTCGTTGCGGCAGTGGATGTGGAGGCATCGAGAGTGGTCATCGGGTTGCCCCTCTCGGCGCGAAGGTGACGTTGGAGAGCTTGTGGCGTATCTGCTGGATCGGCGTCAGCGGAATGTTGCGTACCGCGCCCTTGGCGTAGTGCCGCTCGACGTAGAACTGCACGATCGACAGCACCGACGTCAGAATGATGTACCAGACGGTCGCGACCATGAGCAGCGGAACCACGCGCCCGTTGCGTCCGTATATGACTTGCACCTGATAGAACAATTCGGCAATGGCCATCACCGACACGATCGACGTGCCTTTGAACAGACTGATCACCTCGTTGGCCGCGTTGGGGAGAATCCCTCGCATCGCCTGCGGCAGAACGATCTTGAAGAACTCCCGCCTTTTCGGAATACCCAGCGCTGCTGCAGCTTCGAGTTGCCCCTGGTCCACGGAGATGATGCCGGCCCGAACGATCTCGGCGGAGTAGGCCGCTTGGTGCAGGGCCAGGCCGATGATGGCCGCCGTCGATCCACTGATGACGCTGTTGACGTCGAATTGAAAGAAGCTGGGACCGAACGGAATTCCCAAAGACAGAGTCTGGTACAGGTACGCAATATTGAACCAGAACAGAAGCTGCACGATCAACGGGATGGAACGGAAGGCCCAGATGTAGAACCAGGAAATAACCTGCAGCACAGGATTGTCGGACAGCCGGGCCACCGCCAGGCCGATACCGATGGCGAAACCGATCAGCGTTCCCCAGAAGGTGAGCTGGATGGTCAACCACAGCGCCGACATCACCGATGGTGCAGTGAAGTACTGCGCGAAGGTGCCCCAATCCCAGCCGGGGTTGGTGACGAAGCCGTGCAGGAACTGACCGACCACGATCAGCGTTGCGACCGCGATCACCCAGCGCCACGGGTGCCACGTGCGTGCAACGACGAGTTGTTCGTCGGGAATGTCGTCCGTCGTGTCCACAACGGGACGAGAGTCGAGTTGAGTCACCGGAACCGCCGGGTCGGATGGGCAGCGATCATCGCTGGGTTGCCTTTCGAAGATTTCGTGCTGTGAGTACGCCGATCGGTCAAGCGTGCGTACAGATACAGATGTTCATCGGTCGTGCCTCCATCGGTCCTGGCGGTAGCACCCACACGCCGTAGGGCGGGGTTGCTGCGACGTCATCGAGCCAAGGTCTCTCGGTCGCTCTGGATGGTGACAGGAACGTACAGAACAATCTATCGAAAAGTCAAGTGCACGTGCGCATTCGGTTATAATCACGATGATTTCAACCCTTGCCACCGGCGCAACCGCCCCCGGGTTGGATCTGTAGAGGGTCGACGAACTCCACCACCCTCGTGCGAGAATTCGACCCATGCACGTGCGGAAAGCCAGGAGCGGTGACGATGGCTTTCGAAGAACGCCGCGCTATCGGCAGCTGAACGCAGCGAGTGTTGTCTTTCTCGGTTCGCTGGTCGTGATCGGCACGTTCCAGGCGGCCGACACGTCCGATTCGATACGTCTGGCCACTCACAGCGCCGTCCTCGTGGCGATCGCAGCCGCAATTCTGTACGCGCTCAGGCGAACCGACCGAAAGCCGACGTGGCTCCTTCCCCGTACGACACTGATTCTGTTCGGTCTCGGCAGTCTCGTGTGTGTCGTCGCAGGCGACTATCTCCCTGCTGTGATCGCCGCGATCCAGGCTGTGACCCTTCCGCTGTTCATGCTGGACGACCGAGTGAACGCCCTCTATCGGTACACCCCCGACGTGTCCTGAACCGCGGTCTCGAATCACCCTGATTTCAACCATTGCCTCGCGCCTTCGACACGGCAAGGGTTCCTAGCGACAGCGTCGACGAAAGGAATGGGTCGCCACGATGCCGAACGAATCTGCCCCGTCGAAGAACACCGCAATTGCCATGATCGAACGCAGGATTTCCTCGTCTGCCGCCGAATCCTGGGACTGGCAGCTCGACGCACTGTGCCGGGGTCAGGACTCGGAGATCTTCTTCTCCCCCTCGGGTGAGGGGCGAACGGCGCGTCGCCAACGCGAGGATCGCGCCAAGCAGGTGTGCGCCGGCTGCGGAGTGCTCGACGCCTGCAAGCGGTTCGCGTTGGCAGCCAACGAACCGTTCGGAGTGTGGGGCGGCATGACGGCCCGCGAACGGCTGGTGCATCGGGCCAACTCGCGACGCGACCACGAGCGGCGGGCGAGTTAGGCCGCGACCAGAAGATGGTCCGCAGGTCGCCGGATGGTCCACAATGGAGGGGTGACCGATATCGAGAAGCCCCTGCCGTGGACGTACCTGATGGACATGGACGGAGTTCTGGTCCACGAGGATCACCTAATCCCCGGTGCCGACACGTTCCTCGCCGAGCTGCAGGCCAACGAGATCCCGTTCATCGTGTTGACGAACAATTCGATCCGCACCCCACGTGACCTGCGCGCACGTCTCGCATTCACCGGCTTGGACATTCCGGAGAAGTCGATCTGGACCTCGGCTCTCGCCACCGCCACCTTCCTCGGCAATCAGCGGCCCGGCGGCAGTGCGTATGTCGTCGGCGAGTCCGGTCTGACCACCGCGCTGCACGACATCGGCTACACCCTCACCGACTCCAGCCCCGACTACGTGGTGCTCGGGGAGACCCGCACGTACTCGTTCGAGGCCATCACCACCGCCATTCGTCTCGTCGAGAAGGGTTCACGCTTCATCGCCACCAACCCCGACGCGACCGGTCCGTCGCGCGAGGGTTCGCTGCCCGCGACCGGTTCGGTCGCCGCACTCATCACCAAGGCGACGGGCAAGGAGCCGTACTACGTGGGCAAGCCCAACGCGTTGATGATGCGTTCGGCTCTACGCGCCATCGGCGGGCACTCCGAAAACACGCTGATGATCGGCGACCGGATGGACACCGACGTGCTGTCCGGCCTCGAAGCCGGATTGCAGACCATTCTGGTGTTGACCGGCATTTCGACCGTGCAGTCCGTCGAGCAGTACCCGTACCGTCCGACGAAAGTGCTCGATTCCGTCGCAGACCTGGTGGGCCGCACACAGAACCCGTTCTGATGAAACTCCGATTCGTTCTGTCTCGGCAGGATCATCACGTCGTCGGCTTGGGAGTGCAGCAACAGTTTCCGGACGTCGCCGACGCAGTCGCGGCGGTACAGCAAGGCCGAAACGTCGTTGGGGTACTGCCTTTCGACATGTCCGACGCCACCGCGCTGATCGAGCCGGCGGAGTTCTACCGACGCGCCGGTGCGTGGGCGGTACCGGACGCACAGCCGCCGCTTCCGTCCGTCACCGTCGTACGCCAGATCCCCGAGCCGGGCGTCCACGTCGAACGGGTACGTGAGGTCGTGCGGCGTGTGAAAGCCGGTGTCGCCGAGAAGATCGTGCTCGCACGAGCGATCGAACTGGCCGCCGAGTCGCCCATCGATCCGTCAGCGGTGTTGAGCGCGTTGGTGACTCGCGATCCGATGGGAAACGGCTTTTTCGCAGACCTCTCGCCCACAGACGAGCCCGGCAGACATCTCGTCGGCGCAAGCCCCGAACTGCTGGTGCGTAAACGCGGCAACGTCGTCAGCTGCCATCCCTTCGCCGGGACGGCCGCGCGATCCACCGACCCCGACGACGACGCGCGTATCTCGGCGGCACTAGCGGCCAGCGCGAAGGACCAGGCCGAGCATCGCTTCGTCGTCGATGAGATCCGGACGGCATTGGCGCCGTTCTGCGAGACACTGGACGTACCCGCGACACCTCAGCTGAGCAGCACTCCGCAGCTGTGGCACCTGTCCACGCCGATCGTCGGTACGTTGGCCGACCCGTCGACGTCGGCCCTCGACCTCGCATTGGCGCTGCATCCCACCGCTGCCGTCGCCGGTGTTCCCCGCGCCGCCGCCATGCGAGCGATCACCGAGATCGAGGGATCCCGCGGCTTCTACGCCGGTGCGCTCGGATGGACCGACGGCAGCGGGGACGGTGAATGGATGGTCGCGATCCGGTGCATCGAACTCACCGCGGACGGCCTGTCCGGTACCGCCACAGCCGGCGGCGGCATCGTCGCCGACTCGGACCCCGACGCCGAGCTGGACGAAACCACGGCAAAGTTCAGAACGGTACTCAGCGTCTTCGAGAACTGACCCAGCTACTTCAACGCCTGGTCCAGATCCCCGATCAGGTCCTCGGTGTCCTCGAGACCGATGGAGATCCGCACGACGCCATCGGTGATGCCCACTGCGGCACGACCTTCCGGCCCCATCGCGCGGTGCGTGGTGGTGGCCGGGTGGGTGATGAGCGTCTTGGAATCGCCGAGGTTGTTCGAGATGTCCACGATCTTCAGGCCGTCGAGCAACTCGAAAGCACGCTGCTTGCCTGCGCCCTCGGGGGCATCGAGCTCGAACGTGACGACCGTGCCGCCGCCCGACATCTGCGACGTCGCCAGCTCGTACTGCGGATGTGACGGCAGGAACGGGTATTTGACCCACCGCACCGCCGAATGCCCTTCGAGGAACTCGGCGATCTGCAGCGCGGAGTTCACCGAATGCCGCACGCGCACCGGCATCGTCTCCAAGCCCTTGAGCAGTGTCCAGGCGTTGAACGGGCTCAGGGCAGGCCCGGTGTGCCGCATCAGCGTCTGCACCGGACCGTCGATGTACTCCTTCGATCCCAGGATCGCACCGCCGAGTACCCGGCCCTGACCGTCGATGTGCTTGGTGCCGGAATACACCACCACGTCGGCACCGAGTTCGAGACTGCGCTGCAGCAGAGGCGTCGCGAACACGTTGTCCAACACCACCGTTGCGCCGGCGGCGTGCGCCATCTCGGACACCCGCCTGACGTCGACGAGCGACTGCATCGGATTGGACGGGGTCTCGAAGAACACCGCGGTCGTCGGCACCGACAGTGCCTGCTCCCACTGCTCGAGGTCCTCGCCGTCGACGAAGACGGTCTCGACGCCCCAGCGCGGCAGAATCTCGTTGCACACCACGAAGCAGGAACCGAAAAGGCTACGCGCAGCGACCAATCGATCACCGGCCTTCAACAGTGCGCCGAGCGCGGTGAACACTGCCGACATTCCACTCGACGTGCCGAAACACGCCTCGGCACCCTCGATCAGCCGCAACCGCTCCTCGAACATCTTGACCGTCGGGTTGCCGTAGCGCGAGTACACGAAATGATCGATGTCACCGGTGAACGCCCGCTCGGCGGCACCGGCACTCTCGTAGACGAAACCCGAAGTGAGATACAGCGCTTCGGCGTTCTCGTCGAAGCCCGATCGCATCAGACCGCCGCGAACTCCCAGCGTTCCCTGACCCACACCGTCGGGTAGCGGCTTCTGAAAACCCCCGCCTCTGGGAATGTTCGTCACGACTGCCTCCAGGGCAACCCGACCGCACGCCACCCCACGGCACCGCGGTGGCCGTCAGCATCGGTGGCGCCTTCGAAACCGTCGAGCACGTTGTAGGACGGGCCGATTCCCGCAGCCGTGGCGGCCTCCGCCGCACCGATGGATCGCTGACCGGAGCGGCACAGGAACACCACCGGCCGATCGCCGTCCACGCCTGCCGCTTTCAGCTCGTCGACGAAGCCGGTGTTGCGAGCGCCGTCGGGGTAGCTCACCCACTCGATCAGGTGGGTCGGGCGATCGATGCCGGAGGTGTCGGGTACGCCGACGTACTGCCACTCGGCGTGCGTGCGGACGTCGACGAGAACGGCATCGGGGTTGCTCTGCAACAACTCCCACGCCGCCTGCGGGGTTATGTCACCTGCGTAGGTCACTGGATCAGCCTTCCGTCACTTGCTGTTACGTCACACATACCGAGATCAGACATTGCACACCAACCACGTGTCGTTCACCCGGACGAACTTCCATTCGTCGTCGGATCGCGCTCCGGATTTCTCTTCCTTCAGCGGTACCGTGACGACGCCGCGGTCGCCGTTGACCTCGTACCCCGTGGGCACTCCGTCGATCGACGTCTCGCCGTTGCGTTCCACGTCGCCTGCGCGGTCGGTGCGGTACTGGGCGTCGTCGCCGGGAATCAGGCGCTCGACCTGATCGGCGCACGTGTTCGCACGCAGCAGATCCGCGTCACCGGTGTTCTGTGCTTCGAGGAAACCGTCGACGGCGTCGGTGAGCAACTGCGCCTGTGTCACGTTGTCCTCCGCGGGGGCGAACTTGGACGCCGCAAAGATGCCGACGAGCAGCACGACGACGATGCCCGCAGCGATGATGAACGGCCACGCGGTGGGCGGACGCTGCTCACCGGAGTCGGCGGCCGCTTTGGAAGCGTTGTTGCGCGCTTCCTCACGACTGTCGACCCACTGCTGCCTACGTTCACTCCACGACGCCATGTAGGCAATCTTCCTCGATCCGACGGGTCTGCGTTCAGCTGGGTCCTGCAGTGTGTGGGTCCTTGTAGTAAGTGGGTCCTTCAGCGAGTGGGCCCGACGGGGATGTCGCCCTTCAACGTGATGCGATGCATCTTGCGGTGCTCGGTGCCGTAATCGCGGTTGGCGTAGTGCGAGGTGCTGCGGTTGTCCCACAGCACCAGATCACCCAGACGCCAACGGTGGCGCACGATGTGCTCGGGCTTGGTGAGGTGCGCGTACAGCAGATCCAGGATTCCGCGGCTCTCCGCCTCCGAGACGCCCACGATGTGGGAGGTGAAACCCGGATTGACGAACAGCCCCTTGCGGCCGGTTTCCGGATGCACCCGCACGACGGGATGTTCGACGGGAACCAGCGCGGTCACTTCCTTGCCGTCCCACACGTTGCCCTTACCGCCGCGCTTCTGCGCGAGGTAGTAGCCGAACTCACGGTTACCGTCGTGAATTGCGGTGAGCCCGTCGATCATTCGGCGAACCGGCGCGGACAGGGACTCGTAGGCCAGTTGACTGTCGGCCCAGTTGGTGTCGCCGCCGTGCGGAGGCAGTACGACGGGCCGCAGGATAGACCCCATCGGTGGGCGCTCCATGAATGTCACGTCGGTGTGCCACACGTCGGCGAAACCGTTGTCCTGGCTGTCGAGGGCATAGACCTCGGGGGCGACGTGACCACTGTCGTGCACGGGGTGCCCGGCGGTGAGGTCACCGAGTCGGCGGCCGAACTCGATGTGGCCTGCGTCGTCGATCGACTGACCTCGGAGCACGAGAACCTTGTGCTCGACGAGAGCTCGGCGGACGGCGTGGATCTGCGCATCGGAGGCCGACGCGACATCGAGACCGATGACTTCGGCACCGAACGACGGGCCGAGCTTGTCGAGAGTGAGCGAAACTGTCTGTTCCAGAGTGGTCATGTGTCCTCGAATCCGAGAGACAGCGGTGCGCCTACTGGTCGCGGCACGGCCGTCGAGGGAGGGATCCCGTCCCGACGACGTCGGGGAACAGGGATTGGGCGTCGGGTCAGGTCACCGACAACACATGTTGGTGCAGGTGCGACAGAAGTCGACGGTGAACCGTCGGACCAGGTATGTCGTCTGCACGGGTCAATTCCTACCGGAACCCGGGGAATACGGCAAGTTGCCCACTGCCCCAGCTCAGGTTGTCCTTAATTTATGCTGGGGTGTCCGCACTTCCCTCGAAGAAGGTAGCTCGCTGCACATGACTGATCAGACTCGTCCACTCCGCGTCGCCATCGTCGGTGCCGGACCGGCAGGCATCTACGCCGCCGACGCGCTCATGAAGTCCGACCACAATGTCAGCGGACCGGGCGTGAGCATCGACCTCTTCGAGCGGATGCCGGCCCCGTTCGGGCTCATTCGCTACGGCGTTGCCCCTGACCACCCACGCATCAAGGGCATCATCACCGCCCTGCACAAGGTGCTCGACAAGCCTCAGGTTCGCCTGCTCGGCAACATCGACTACGGCACCGACATCAACCTCGACGACCTGCGTCGCTTCTACGACGCCGTCATCTTCTCCACCGGAGCCAACGCGGACCGCGCACTGAACATCCCCGGCATCGACCTCGACGGCAGCTACGGTGCCGCCGACTTCGTCTCCTGGTACGACGGCCACCCCGACGTCCCCCGCACCTGGCCCCTCGAGGCCGAGAAGGTCGCCGTCCTCGGCGTCGGCAACGTCGCCCTCGACGTCGCACGCGTTCTCGCCAAGACCGGCGACGAACTGCTCCCCACCGAAATCCCCGCCAACGTCTACGAAGGCCTCAAGGCCAACAAGGCACTCGAGGTGCACGTCTTCGGACGTCGCGGCCCGGCTCAGGCCAAGTTCACCCCGCTCGAACTGCGCGAGCTCGACCACTCGCCCAACATCGAGGTCATCGTCGCCCCCGAGGACATCGACTACGACGAAGGCTCCGAGCAGGCTCGCCGCAGCTCCAAGCAGATCGACATGGTCGCCAACACCCTGCAGGACTGGGCCATCCGCGACGTCGGCGCTCGCCCGCACAAGCTGTTCCTGCACTTCTTCGAGTCCCCGCACGAGGTACTCGGCGAGGACGGCAAGGTCGTCGGTCTGCGTACCGAACGCACCGAACTCGACGGCACCGGCAACGTCCGCGGCACCGGAAAGTACAACGACTGGGACGTCCAGGCCGTCTACCGCGCCGTGGGCTACCTCAGCCAGAACATCAGCCAGCTCCCGTTCGACGAGCAGGCAGGCACCATCCCCAACGAGGCCGGACGCGTCGTCGAATCGCCGCACTCCACCACGCCCGTTCCCGCCACGTACGTCACCGGCTGGATCAAGCGCGGACCCGTCGGCCTCATCGGTCACACCAAGGGCGACGCCAACGAAACAGTCGCGAACCTGCTCGAGGATGCGCCGAGCTTCGCCGGTGCGGCCGAGCCGGACCTCGATGCCGTCACCTCGTTCCTCGAAGGCAAGCAGGTTCCGTTCACCACCTGGGACGGCTGGTACCGCCTCGACGCCCACGAACGCTCCCTCGGCGAAGAAGAAGGCCGCGAGCGCGTCAAGGTCGTCGAGCGTGAGGACATGCTGAAGGCCTCCGAGCCTGACAAGGCCTAGAGCGGCTGGCGCCGCATGTGATGCTCCTATGAGTGTCAAGTGGCAGTTTTCTGGGTGAGATGTTGGAACATTTCGCGGGCGACGGCTCGCTTGAGGCAGCGGATGATGTCGCGTTTGCTCTTGCCTTCAGCGAGTCGTCGGTCGCGGTATTGCTGGGTGCGGGTGTCGTATTTGAGGCGGGCCATGACGATGACGTGCAACGCTCGGTTGGCCT
>CAFBLX010000080.1_pt1 | contig 12587 bp, 11 predicted proteins | sample 7268311 | NCBI WGS metagenome assembly CAFBLX01 (sample SAMEA6814046, study PRJEB35770) | freshwater metagenome | biome: Freshwater; feature: Freshwater reservoir; material: water | place: Czech Republic | collected 2017-05-23 | depth 30m m | reverse complement strand
TTTCTCGCCCCGGCATATACCGTCGACGGCGTCGGAGTTCTGCAGTCCTCCGATTTCGGACAATCCTGGCGAGCATCGGTGCCGGACGGCACGGTGAACACCGGCCGCCGAGCGCACATGTACTTCGACGATGCCGACGACCGGCTGTTTCTCACCGCCGGTCGCGTCGATTCGACACCGACGCGCATGTTTCGATCGGGCTTCGACCTCGGAATCAGCGACGACCGAGGTCGAACGTGGCGCTTCCGGAGAGTGGCATCCAAGGCCAGGACAGGTGCCAAGGTATTCGCCGGACCTCGGGTGTCCGCACCGGACGCGTCGTCTCCGTCATCTGCTCGCGTGACGTACCTGTCCGCTCCTACGCCGTTCGCCCTCCGCGTGCGACCTCTGATCAACGCCACCCGCCAGGTGATCTGGCGTTCGTACGACGGCGGGACCAAATGGGAGGTAGCCGGCGGGTTCGACATCGACCCGAAAAACATTCCGGGACTTCCCGGTACGGACTACGTCGCATTCGGCACCGGTGTCGTCGGCCCGGACGGCACGGTATACATCGGCGGCCGATACGGCCGTCGTTTCGCGGTGGCGGTCAGCCGCGACGAGGGTTTGACCTGGGATGTTCGCATAGTCCCCGGATCGGCGCTCGCCAAGTATCACAACCCGTTTCACCTTCTGCTGCTTGCTTCCCGATATTTACTGCCGGAGTCGGTCGCCGTCGACTGTGACGGCACCCTGTACGCCCTGTGGCCGGACCGGGACGGGTTGCTGCACGCTTCGTGGTCTTCCGACGGCGCGAACAGCTGGTCGAGACCCGTCGTGGTGTCCGCTCCTGGAGTGCGAGGTGCGCGGTTCGGTGCGATCACCGCCACCGGATCGGGGCGCGTCGGAATTTCGTATTACGGGCGTGAGGCCGGCCGCGCGTTCCACGGGTTCATCGCGCAGAGTCGCGACTTCCGCACTGCAGGACCGGTTTTCGTCGGTGGAAAGTACAACGAACCCGATGCTCCGCTGTTTCCGTACGGGTTCCGTCGAGGTTTCCCCGGCTCCGTTTTCGGGCGATCTCTCGACGAGATGGTGCGGGTCCGGTTCGCGCCCAACGGAGATCTCGTGACCGGAGCGGTCATGCAGATGCGCGGGCGGAACCGCTTGCGTCCCTGGGCCGCACGCGCGCGGCGCACCGAGATGCAGGCGGTTCTGGGTCGGCTCGGCCGCATCGATCGCTCCTGATGCAGCGAAAAGCCGTGCAGCGCAGAGCTACACGGCTTTTCGATCGTTCGATTGGACCTGAGTCAGGCGACGTTCACCAGGCCGACCGTCGGGAAGAAGAAGCAACTCTTGTCCGAGCCGTCGATTGCCTTGTGGTTCACGGTGCCGAACACCGCGGCCAGAACGGTTCCCGATCCGGTCTGCACGGGGACAGCGCGTGCACCGGCAGCGGGCAACGCATTGAGTGCGTTGACCACGAGGGGCCGGGCCAAGTCCTTGAACTCCGCCGGAATTCCGGAGTTGTCGAGGATCGACTGGGCCATGGTGGTGACCAGGCCGCCGAAGTCTGCGAAGCCGCCCTGCAGGGTGTTGACGTTGAACCACGCCACCTGCATGCCGGACTTGTCGGCCGAATCGTTGACGATGCCGGCCGGAACGAACGCGAACATCGTCTCGCCCTTGTCGACGGCATTGAGATCGGGAATCTGCAAGGACGGCACACCTGGGATTGTGGGGATGGCGGGTGCCTTCAGTTGCGGCCACGGTCCGCCGGCACCACCGGCGACGCCCGGCACGATTCCGAGCGGCGCGCCCGGTGTGGCGGCGCAGTTGATCGCAGCGGTCGGGTAGAAGAACGGCGTGATGCCGAAGTCGGTGAGAGCCTTGTTGGCCGCGTCGAGGGCCGCGAAGGGGTCTGCGGAGGTGTTCTCGGCGACCGGGGTGCGCGAGTCGGCGATGGCATTCGCTGCGGCGAGCGAAGCACCGTCTTGCCCCTGCAATGCGGCGATCGCCCGGGCGAGCGGATCGGCGGGAGCCGGATCCGCTGCCGCAGTGGCGGGAACGGCGAGCAATGCCGCGCAGGAGAGCGCGAGCGCGCCCGCCAGACGGCTGAGGCGACGAGACATGTGTGACTCCTGTGACTTATGTGGCTGATGTTGCGTATGCGCTGATATCACCACACATCATCTTGGCGTCACAAGCTCAGCTGTAGACCGTTGTGCAATCGAGACGGACTCGCGCACCCTGCGTCAGCCGACGTCGATGCCGAAATCGCGCACGATGCCCTCCAGGCCGGACGCGTAGCCCTGACCGATTGCGCGAAACTTCCATTCGGCACCGCGGCGGTACAACTCGCCGAAGACCATCGCAGTCTCGGTCGACGCGTCCTCGCTCAGATCGAAGCGCGCGAGTTCGCGGCCGTCGGACTTGTCGACCACACGAATGAAGGCGTTGACGACCTGACCGAAGTTCTGCCCCAGCGCGTCCGCGTTGTGAATCGACACCGGAAATGCAATGGAATCCACCTCGGGTGTCAGCGCTGCAAGGTCCACGTCGATGCTCTCGTCGTCTCCTTCGCCCTCGCCGGTGCGGTTGTCTCCGGTGTGCTCGATTGCGCCGTCGGGGGAGCGCAGGTTGTTGTAGAAGACGAAGTAGTTGTCGTTGAGCGCCTTCTTGTCGGTACCGAGGCCGATCGCGCTCGCGTCGAGGTCGAAGTCTCCGCCGGTGGTGGAGCGAACGTCCCAGCCCAGACCGACGGTGACCGCGGTCAAGTTCGGTGCTTCCTTCGTCAGCGAGACATTTCCGCCCTTGGCGAGTGTTACGCCCATGTCCAACCACTCCTTCACGCTGTCGTTCGTGCTTCGTCCTCCCCACCCTATTCATGACTGCGGGCGCGGTGCTCGAGTTGCATGTGTGAACGACGAGCCACACGGGTGGGGTGTGAGCAGTGGGGCTGGCGGTGCACATGTGTTTGTGATGGGATACGTCAAAACATCGGAATATAGCAGTGACGGCGCGTTTCGTTACGTAGGCGCGCCGTGGCAATCGAACGGCATGGGAGATTTTGTGCAGGTTTCGCGACGTGAACTGTTCAAGTACGCCGCGGCCGGCTCCGCAGCCGCCGTCGGCCTGGCTGCGTGGGGTTCGGCCACCGCTCACGCAGACGCGGGGCTGGGAACGCTCGTCGACTACGCGGGAGGGGTGCCGTCGGCGTCGGCCATCAAGAGCGCGGGCCATCTCGGAGCTGTCCGCTACGTGTCGGATCGGCGTCCCGACGCGACCTGGATGGTCGGCAAGCCGATGACCGCGTCGGAGGCGCAGTCCCTCACCGAGGCCGGCTTGGAGGTGGTCTCCAACTACCAGTTCGGTAAGGGTGCCACCGCGGATTGGCGAGGCGGGTACGTCGCGGGCGTCAAGCATGCGAAACGTGGACTCGAGCTCCATCTGGCGGCCGGTGGCCCGTCCGATCGGCCGATCTACGCATCGATCGACGACAACCCGACAGCCGTCGAGTTCGCCACCCTCATCGCGCCGTACATCCTGGGTTGGCAGTCGGTGATCGGAGCGGAGAACACCGGTATCTACGCGAATTCTCCGACCATCGAATTGGCGTCCGTCGCAGGACTGGGCCAGTGGTATTGGCAGCACAATTGGGGGACCCCGAAGGGGTTCGTACATCCCGAAGCGCACATTCACCAGATTCGTATCGACAAGGACACGGTGGGTGGAGTGAAAGTGGATATCAACAATGTCTTGAAGTCCGATTACGGCCAGTGGTCGAAATCCGGTGCCGACATCGTCTGAATACCATCCGTGTAATTCGGTGGTCTTTTCTCCGGCCGATAAGCACGAAAACAATTCGCCCCCGGCTTCGAGGAAGCCGGGGGCGAATTGCTGTGGTCTCGTGAGCTACGGAACGTAGACCGTGCCGATCGTCGGCAGGAAGTTGCAGCTGCGCGGCGGCGCTGCGGCGTCTTCCTTGGACTGAGTGGTGATCGATCCGGACACCACGGACAGCACGCGACCGGGGCCGGTGTCGGCGATGGCCGACAACGTCGCGGGGCCGTCGGCGTTGATCTTGGCTGCGCCGGTCAGGTCCTGGGTTCCCGATCGGCGGTTGTCGATGTTGAGCCACGTCACGGTGAGCGGAGCGGACTGCTGCGCGGCGAGAGGCGCGGTACCGAGGGCGGTGAACACGAAACCGGCCTGGCCTGCAGCCGGTCCGGGGGGCGGCAACGTGGCCGGTCCGGGAACGGCCAAGGCGGTTCCGACGGAATCTGCGGTGTCGGAGATGCAGCCCTTGCCCAGGGTCGGGTACAGGAACTGTGCGATGACGGGGCCGTCGGCGGGCAGCTCGGGCCCACCGCCGCCGGATCCGTCCAGGAAGGTGATGACCGATTCCAGCAGCGACTTGACCTGGTCCGGAAGCTGCGCGGTTTCGAGAAGGGCGCGAGCCTGGCCGAGGAGATCTGCTGCGGGAGCGGCACCCACATCGGCCGGTCCTGCAGCTGCACCGACGATGGCAGGCGCGAAGGACGCGAGTGCCTCGATGTCGGAGAGGTTGGGCAGGGGTTCACCGGGAGCGGGCAGGAACTGGGCGATCAGCGCTGCGGGATCGGCCGGAGCAGCCGGCAGATCTGCCGGAGCCATGGGCACCAGAGGCTGAGCGGATGCGCTGGTCGGCACAACGAGTGCGGCGGCTGCGGCCACAGCCAGAGCTGTGACGACGCGACGCGTTCCGCGAGTACGAAGCACGGTGATATTCCCCATTCTGATCATGACGCAGGTCCACGGCGACAGCCGGTGCCCGAGGGGTCACTCTATGTAGAGCGATCCCGGATGTACAGCCGTAGTAGGTCCAGTCCTCCCCGGCTGAACTCTATCGAGGATTCTATGGGCCACGCGCTGCGAATTCTCCGCAGAATCGAACAATAGCGTGTTGCACGAGTGACCAGTGTGAAAGGTGATGTAAATGTTACGAGCCGATCGGCACGGTTAGGGTGGGTATCGATCGCCCTATAAGCTCGGCTGTCGATAAACGGCATCGATACCGAACGGAACCACACGCACCGTGAACCGACTTGTTCGGCTGGCCCCCGTTCTGCTGGCAGTTTCGGTGATCAGCCGATTCGTGTGGGCGTTCGTCACCCCCAACGGTATGAACCTCGTCGACCTGCACGTCTACGTCGAAGGCTCCGCTGCGCTGCTCGGCGACAACCTGTACGACTACACGTACTCGGTGCAGACCCCGGACTTCCCACTGCCGTTCACGTACCCACCGTTCGCCGCCCTCGTGTTCTTCCCGCTGCACTATCTGCCGTTCACGGTGGTCGGCATCGTCTGGCAGGCCGCGACGATGATCGCGCTGTTCGCAGTGGTCCGGCTGGCCCTGTCGATGGTTCTCGGCGACGACCGGGCCGCCGAGAACCGCTGGGTGAGAATCGCCATGTTGTGGACCGCGCTGGGGCTGTGGTCCGAGCCCGTGCGCACCACCCTCGACTACGGCCAGGTCAATGTGTTCCTGGTACTGCTGGCGCTACTCGCGGTACGCAGCTCGCGCTGGTGGGTGGCGGGCGGACTCGTGGGGTTCGCCGCGGGCATCAAGCTGACCCCGGCCATCACGGGCCTGTACTTCCTCGCCACTCGGCGGTGGAAAGCTGCAGCATTCTCGGCGGTGGCATTCGCGCTCAGTGTCGCGGTCAGCTACGCGGTGCTGGGGCGTCAGGCGGCCACGTACTTCACCACGTTGCTCGGCGATGCCGACCGCATCGGACCCGTCGGCTCGGTCTGGAATCAGTCTCTGCGTGGAGCTCTGAGCCGGATCGTGGGCGAGGACGTCGGCCAGGGACCGCTGTGGATCGCCGCCGCAGTGATCGCCGTGGTTCTCGCTGTGCTGGCATGGCGAGCACTCGATCGCCGCGACTACCTGGGAACCCTGGTCATCGTCCAACTCCTGGGCTTGTTGGTGTCGCCGATTTCGTGGTCGCACCACTGGATCTGGGTGATTCCGATGGTGATCTGGCTGCTGCACGGGCCGTTGCGCGATATCGCCGGAGCCAAGATCGTTGCCGGCTACTGGCTGGTGACGGTCACGGTGGGGGTGCCCTGGTTGCTGAGCTTCTTCCAGGAATCGATCTGGACCATTCCCCGTCCCGGGCTCGAGGCCTGGGCCGGTGCCGTCGACGTGATCGGATCGGCCCTGTTCCTCGGCTGGGTCGTCTACGCAGGACGTGTCAGGCAGGCGCGGTCAGCGCATCGATCCGACGCGCCAGATCCACGTCCTTCTGCGTGAGACCGCCGGCAGAGTGCGTGGACAGCGTGAACGTGAGCGTCCGCCACCTGATGTCGATGTCGGGGTGATGGTCCGCTTCCTCCGCAGCGTCGGCCACGCGGTTCACCACCTCGATCGCGGCGGGAAACGACGTCAGCTCGACGGTGCGAGTCAGAGATTTCTCCGCCACCGTCCAGTGGGTGAGCTGTGCGTCCTCGATATCGCGGTCGGTCAGCAATTCGGTCATAGAAAGATGGTGGCATGTCCGGTACCCCTACCGCTGTGGTTGTCGCGGCCGCGTTGATCGACGACGGACGTCTGCTGCTCGCGCAACGAACTCGTCCGCCGGAGTTGGCCGGTCGGTGGGAGCTGCCCGGCGGCAAGGTCGAGCCGGGGGAGTCCGAGGACGTCGCACTGGCGCGCGAACTGCGCGAGGAACTGGGGGTCGAGTGTTCGATCGGTGCCGCGCTCAGCGGAGATGTCGAGCTTTCCGGTGGCATGGTGTTGCGGGCCTACCGAGCCTCGATCGTCTCGGGAACCCCTGCGCCGCTGGAGCATTCGGCTCTACGGTGGGTCGATGCCGCGACGCTGCCGACGGTGGATCTGGTCGACGCGGACCGACTCTGGCTGCCGGACCTACAGGAAATTCTGCTCACTTCGCCCGAGCGGTCTTCAGACCTTTCTTGAGGTCTTTCTTGGTCGCGCCCGCGGATTCCAACTTCTTCATTCGCATGATCACGACGGGGCATTTGATGCAACGAACTTTCTTGCGGCAGCATTTTTTCTTGGGCTTCATCCCCGAGACATCTGCGGCCTTTATCTTGCCCATGGGCACCAAGACTAATGGGTGGCGCAGGTCACAGACCTGAGGGTGGCGCGGGGCACTGCCGGACTACGGGTAAACTCGATCAGTCGCGAGAACCTCGCGGTGCAGCGCGCTTCTCTAGCGACATAAGCCCGCTAGCGAACAAGAGCCCGCATTCGACTCCAGGAGAATTTTTCGCGTGAGCGCCCCAAGCAGTGCAGACAACATCGACAGCACCACTACTTTTCGCAACGTCGCCATCGTTGCACACGTCGACCATGGCAAGACCACCCTGGTCGACGCCATGCTTCGGCAGTCCGGCGCGTTCGAGGAACGTGCCGAAGCGATCGACCGCGTCATGGACTCGGGTGACCTCGAAAAAGAAAAAGGCATCACGATCCTGGCCAAGAACACGGCCGTTCACAAGCGCAATGCCGACGGCACCATCACCGTCATCAACGTGATCGACACCCCCGGCCACGCCGACTTCGGCGGAGAGGTCGAGCGCGGCCTGTCCATGGTCGACGGCGTCGTGCTCCTCGTCGACGCTTCCGAGGGCCCGCTGCCGCAGACCCGCTTCGTGCTGCGCAAGGCGCTCGCCGCGTCGTTGCCGGTGATCCTGGTCGTCAACAAGACCGACCGTCCCGACGCGCGTATCGAAGAGGTCGTCTCGGAGAGCCACGATCTGCTGCTCGACCTCGCGTCCGATCTCGACGACGAAGCGTCCGAGGCAGCCGAGCTCGCCCTCGACCTCCCCGTTCTCTACGCCTCCGGCCGTGAGGGCAAGGCCTCGAAGGTCCAGCCCCAGAACGGACACGCTCCCGACGCCGAGAACCTCGACGAGCTGTTCGAGGTTCTGCTCAGCTACGTCCCCGCGCCCAAGGGCAACGTCGACGCGCCGCTGCAGGCACACGTCACCAACCTCGACGCGTCGGCCTTCCTCGGCCGCCTCGCCCTGGTTCGTATCCACAACGGCCAGCTCTCCAAGGGCCAGACCGTCAGCTGGATGCGTGAGGTCGACGGCGAGCCCGTCGTCCAGAAGGCCAAGATCACCGAGCTGCTCAACACCATCGGCGTCGAGCGCGTTCCCGGCGAGAAGGGTGTCGCAGGAGACATCGTCGCCGTCGCGGGCTTCCCGGACATCATGATCGGCGACACCCTCGCCGATCTGGAGAACCCGGTCGCTCTGCCTCGCATCACCGTCGACCAGCCGGCCATCTCGGTCACCATCGGCACCAACACGAGCCCGCTCGTCGGACGCGTCAGCGGACACAAGCTCACCTCGCGCATGGTCAAGAGCCGCCTCGACCAGGAGCTCATCGGTAACGTCTCGCTCAAGGTCCTCGACATCGGTCGCCCCGATGCCTGGGAGGTCCAGGGTCGTGGAGAGCTCGCGCTCGCCATCCTCGTCGAGCAGATGCGTCGTGAAGGCTTCGAGCTCACCGTCGGCAAGCCCCAGGTGGTCACCCAGCAGGTCGACGGCAAGCTGCACGAGCCCTTCGAAGAGCTGATGGTCGACACACCGGAGGAATACCTCGGTGCAGTGACGCAGCTGCTCGCCGCACGCAAGGGCAAGATGGTCCAGATGACGAACCACGGCGCAGGCTGGGTTCGCATGGAATTCATCGTTCCCTCGCGTGGCCTGATCGGTTTCCGCACCGAGTTCCTCACGGACACTCGCGGCACCGGCATCGCGAACGCCGTCTTCCACGGTTACGCGCCGTGGGCCGGCGAGATCCGCGCCCGCCACACCGGCTCGCTCGTCTCGGACCGTCACGGCACCGTGACCCCGTTCGCGATGATCCAGCTGGCCGACCGCGGCACGTTCTTCGTCGAGCCGGGCGCAGACACGTACGAGGGCATGGTCGTGGGCATCAACCCGCGTCAGGAAGACCTCGACATCAACGTCACTCGCGAGAAGAAGCTGACCAACATGCGTCAGTCCTCCGCCGACGTCATGGAGACCCTGGCCAAGCCGAAGAAGCTGGACCTGGAAATGGCCATGGAGTTCTGTGCAGGCGACGAGTGCGTCGAGGTGACCCCCGAGGTCGTCCGCGTCCGCAAGGTGCACCTCGATTCCAACGAGCGCGCCCGTGAGCGTTCGCGCAGCAAGACGCGCGACAAGGCTGCTCTGTAAGACAGATCCTGTACGGCAGAAGCGACGTGTCACCATCGTGGGACGTCGCTTCTGCCGTACCTGTAGCCGATCACGAAGGAGATCCTCGTTGCGTAACGTACTGATGCCGGTGGTTCTGGCCTCCGCCACTGCCCTGGTACTCACCGCATGCACCGCGGATCCACCGCCACCGATCGAGAGCGTCGAAACTCCGGTCACCACGACGACCGTGCCGTCGAAGACCGGCGACCCCGTTGTCGTGGCGATCGACGACGTGGGCATCGGGTTCAACCCACACCTGCTGGCCGACCAGTCGCCCGCCACCGCCGCGGTCAGTTCGCTCGTGCTGCCCAGCCCGTTCCGTCCCACCCTGAACCCCGACACCGGCGTGACCACGTGGGAGCCGGACCTGTCGCTGTTGATCTCCGCCGAAGTGACCTCTCAGTCTCCGTTCACCATCCGGTACCAGCTACGCAACGAGGCCCAGTGGTCCGACAGCGCACCGATCGCGGCCGAGGACTTCCGGTACCTCTGGCAGCAGATGATCACGCAGCCGGGCGTCGTCGATCCGGCCGGCTACGCACTGATCAGCGATGTTGCCTCTTCGGGCGGCGGCAAGACCGTCGACGTCACCCTCGAGTCGCCGTATCCGGCGTGGCAGCGATTGTTCGCCGACCTCGTGCCCTCCCACCTGCTCAAGGATTCGCCCGGCGGCTTCGAGGGTGGCCTCACCGACAACGTGCCGGTCTCCGGTTCGCGGTTCAACATCAAGACCGTCGACCAGGGCCGGGACGAGATTCTGCTGGAACGCAACGATCGATTCTGGGACCAACCCGCCTCGCCCGACCAGATCCTGATTCGGCGCGGAGGCACCCCCGCACAGTTGGCCGATTCGTTGCGGTCGAGTGATGCGCAGATCGCACAGGTTCGGGGTGGGTCTGCGACGCGCGCTCAACTCTCGGCAATTCCCGGGGTCCGCACCGACACGATTCACCAATCGCGAGTGTTGTCGATGACCGTGAACGGCCGGGCACCGAACATGTCGGAGTCGCTTGTGCGGCAGGGGATCATGGGTCTGCTGGACCCGAACCTGCTGGCCACGGTCGGGGCCGGCGGAGGGGCGACGGATCGCCGAGCAGCGGCCCAGTTGTCGTCGCCGTCGGACCCCGGGTACACCGCGACCGCACCCGCCCCGATCGGCAGAACCGCGGCCCTCGACCTGCTTCGCCGCGCCGGCTTCGTTCCGACACCCGACGCGATCGTGACCTCGACGCCGAGCGCGAGCGCATCCACGACCTCTGCTGCGCCGCCGACCACCAGCGCGCCGACCACGAGCGCGCCGGCTCCCGGAGTACCCCGACTCGCAGACGCCGGCGGTACCGCGCTGCGATTCGTCATCGGTGCCGTCGAGAACGACGACATCGCACTGGCCGTGGCCGGCACCGCCGCGGACGAGCTCGTCAGTGCGGGTATCGACGCGACCGTCACTCCGCTGCCCGCGGACGAGTTGTACTCGACGGCGCTGACCGAAGGCGGCGTCGACGCCGTGGTCGGGTGGACCAGTGCGGGCGTGGACCCTGCAACGGCCCTGGCCTCGCGCTTCGGCTGTGTTGTCGAGCCGGCTCCGGGGAGCAGCGGCAGCGTGGACGCCCCGCGCAATCTGTCCGGTCTGTGTGTTCCGGAATTGCAGCCGACGATCGACCGCGCCCTGATAACCGGCGTCGACGCGACGATCGTTGCCGAGGAGATCGAGCCCAAGCTGTGGTCTCTGGCGTCGACGCTGCCGATCATGCAGGACCAGTCCGTGGTGGCTGCGGTGCCTGGTATCACCGGCGTCTCGTTGACCGGGCCGGTGGAGGTCGGCATCTTCGCCGATGCCGCGAAGTGGATCCGGACGGTCCGGTGAACACCGTGCGCTTGCCTCGGGTGATCATCTTCGACGTGAACGAGACCCTGTCCGACATGGCTCCCATGGCGGCGCGATTCGCCGACGTCGGAGCGCCCGAGCACCTTTTCCCGACGTGGTTCGCAGGAGTGCTGCGGGACGGGTTCGCGCTCGCGGTCGCAGGTACCGCTCGGCCGTTCGCCGAGGTCGGTTCCGGTGTGCTCGAGGCGTTGCTGTCCGATGCCGCGATCGATCGCCAGTTGGATGATGCAGTGGACCACATCATGGCCGGTTTCGCCGAGCTCGAGGTGCATCCCGATGTGGTAGCCGGAGTGAATGCGCTTGCAGCGCAAGGCATTCGGATGATCACCCTCAGTAACGGGTCCGCGTCGCTCGCGCAGTCTCTGCTCGAACGAGCCGCCGTGCGGAGTGCTTTCGAGTTGCTGCTCTCGGTCGAGGACGCCGGACGGTGGAAGCCGCACGCCGATGCCTACTGCTACGCGTTGGAGCAGTGCGGTATCGAACCCGGCGACGCGATGCTGGTGGCCGTGCACCCCTGGGATATCGACGGTGCGCACCGGGCAGGCCTGTCGACGGCGTGGCTCGATCGCGAGAACCGTCCTTATCCCGACCATTTCGTGCCTGCCGATGTGACAGCGCAGTCGTTACCGGACGTGGCTCGAATGCTCGGCGAGCGATGAACGGCTGCCCGACCCAGAGACCAGACAAACGATGACACAGCGAGTAGCGAGCGACGAGGCATGACGGAACAGGTTGTGACAGAGCAGGTTGTGACAGAACAAGCGATGACTCAGCCGCAGCGGTTGCTGCTGGTCCATGCGCACCCGGACGACGAGAGCATCACCACCGGCGGGACCATCGCCCATTACGTGCGCGCGGGCGTCGACGTCACCGTGCTGACGTGCTCGCTCGGTGAAGAGGGTGAGGTGATCGGCGATACGTGGGCCGATCTCGTGGTCGACCGAGCCGATCAGCTCGGTGGCTACCGAATTCTGGAACTGCATCGCGCACTCGCGGCGTTGGGCTGCAACCCGCCCCGCTTCCTCGGTGGCGCCGGCCGCTGGCGAGATTCTGGAATGGCCGGAACCCCGGCTGCTCTCAAGCCGCGCGCATTCGTCAACGCAGACCGGCAGGTGGCTCTCGGGGCGCTCGTGTCGGTCATGCGCGAACTCCGGCCTCAGGTCGTCGTCGGTTACGACCCCGAGGGCGGCTACGGCCACCCAGATCATCAGCAGGTCCACTCCCTGGTGACCGAGGCGGTCGAGGTCTGCGGAACGGACGCCCATCCCACGGCCGGAGTTCCGTGGGAGGTAGCGAAGTTCTACTGGACCGTCACCGGCCGCGATCAGCTGGACGCGGGACTCCGGGCGATCGCGGATATCCCCGAGGGGTGGCGCATGCCCCTCGACGGCGAGTTGCCGAGTGTGGCAGAGGACATGATCACCACCAGCATCGATGTCCGCGGTGTGCTCGACGCGAAGACCGACGCGTTGCGTGCGCACGC
>CAFBLX010000079.1_pt1 | contig 12592 bp, 9 predicted proteins | sample 7268311 | NCBI WGS metagenome assembly CAFBLX01 (sample SAMEA6814046, study PRJEB35770) | freshwater metagenome | biome: Freshwater; feature: Freshwater reservoir; material: water | place: Czech Republic | collected 2017-05-23 | depth 30m m | reverse complement strand
GGCAGCGCGACCACGCCGACGTTGGGCTCGATGGTCGCGAACGGATAGTTCGCGGCCAGCACATCGTTGTTGGTCAGTGCATTGAAGAGGGTGGACTTGCCGACGTTGGGCAGTCCGACGATTCCGAGGGTGAGGCTCACGGTCTATGGAGTCTACTTTGACGACAAGGCCAGCTCGGACAGTGCCCGGCCAGCGTCTACTCGACGGCGTGATCTGCCATGCCGGTCACGTGGTGATCGCCGAATTCGGGTCCCAGCTCGCCAGGATCGGCAGGACGTGTGCCGTACTGGAATCCTCCTCGACCGTGTAGACGATCAGACTTTGATCCTGCGCGCTCGGCGAGGTCAGAAACTCGATTCCGAATTGCAGGGTGCCCGCCGCCGGGTGCTGAATGATTTTCGTTGCACCTGCGAATTCGGCGACCTCGTGATCGCTCCACCATTGCTCGAAACAAGGCTCGGAAGAACGCAATTCGTCGATCAGCGCGGTCAACTCCGAATCCCCTGGCCTTCGAGCAAGATCGCGGCGCAGCGCCGCGACCGAGGCCGCCGCGAACTGCGACCAATTGACGATTCGCTCCCGCGCGATGGGATTGCGAAACAGATAGTGGAACAGCGAATCCCCGGCGGACGACTGCAGACTCAACACCGCACGAACCAGCGCATTGCTGGCCAAGATGGTTCCCGAGCGCCCGAGCAGTAGCACCGGCACGTGATCGAGCGCCCGCATCACCTGCAGCAATCCCGGATCCGGTCGCTCCAGGGCGCTACCGACCGGCACAGCCGGAGATGCGAGATCGAGCAGATGCGCGGACTCCACCCGATCGAGTTTCAACGCCCGAGCAATTGCCCGCAGCACCTCGGGTGAGACGTTGGCCTGGCGACCCTGTTCGAGCTTGCTGTAGTAATCCGGGCTCACTCCGGCCAGCGCTGCGAGCTCTTCTCGCCGCAGGCCCGGGACCCGTCGCGCACCGGGATAGATCGGCACCCCCGCCTCGGCTGGAGTGATGCGGTCGCGTCGATCACGCAGAAACGCGCTCAGCGCCGACCTGTCGTTGTTCACGAAATCCACAGTAGCCACGCGAGCGATGGCCAACCTGGTCATGACAGACCTAGGTCGAACGACGCCTGGTCCGCCCGATTCCGCGACCGTAGACATGGCGTCATGACATCTTCCAGTTCCACACAACTCCATGGACGCACCGCCGTCGTCACCGGATCGACCAGTGGGATCGGTGCTGCTATCGCGCTCACCCTCGCCGCCCAGGGGGCATCGGTGGTCGTCAGCGGCCGCGACGCCGAGCGCGGCAAAGCCTTGGCCGACCGCATCTCGGAAGCCGGCGGCACAGCGGCATTCGTCGACGTCGATCTCTCCGGCAGCTACGACGAACTTCGCGAGTTCGCCGCCCGCACTACCGACGCCCTCGGCGGCCGCGTCGATATCCTCGTCAACAACGCCGGTATCTATCCGGCCACCGCGACAGCCGATCTTCCCGACGACCAGCTCGACGCCATGCTCGCCGTCAACGTCCGAGCACCGCACGTGCTCGTCGGTGAGCTCGCACCGGCCATGGCCGAGCGCGGCAGCGGAGTCATCGTGAACATCGGGTCGTGGATGGCCACGATGGGCAGTCCGTTCGCTGCGATGTACTCCGCCACCAAAGCCGCCGACGAGCAGCTCACTCGTAGCTGGGCCGCCGAGTTCGGCCCCCGCGGCGTGCGAGTGAACGCGCTCGCGCCCGGAGCCACTCTGACTCCGGGCAACGAGGATGCACGCCAGATACTCGACGCCATGACGGCCGGAACCCCGGCAGGCACAGTGCTGTCGCCGCAGAACATCGCCGACGGTGTGCTGTTCCTGGTCTCGGACGATGCCGCGATGGTGCACGGAACCACGCTCTACGTCGACGGCGGTATCTCGGTCACCCGCGGGTGAGCAGCACACCGCCGTCGACGCATCACATGTTGGAGACGACCAAGCCGATGAACGCCAGGTAGAGAACGATGAAGACGCCGAAGATGATGAGGGACAGCTTGCCGAAGAACGCCGCGCGCTGCGACGAGTACTGCGCGCCCTGGACATCACCCATCGACCACAGAGGATGGACCTTGAGCGCGTGATTGAACGCGGGGATGGCCAGTGGCCAGAAGAAGATGACTGCCACCACTGCCCACCCTGCGTTCGACGCCGGCAGCACCGGCGCAAAGGGCTGCGCCGCGGGAAAGTTCTGCTGATGAGTTTGCTCGTACGGTCCCGACATGTGGTGTTCCCCCCGAATGAATGAAGTGATGACACCCGATACGACGCAGCCCAGGACCATCCGGTTCCAGGCCGCCGCCACTCGGCGCACACGAGTGACCGCCGGGCGCACCGCGAAGTGTCGATTCGAGGACGTGCAAGTGCGTCACGCATAGGGTGATCGCAGTCACACCTGCGACCATGGAGACCCCACACATGTCACTGAAAGCGGCCGACGATCCACACGTCGAATTGCTGAAGACAGACCCCGACCTACCACCTGTCGGAGTCGTCGATTCCCATCCCATGACGCCGATCAAGCGTCTGATGCTCGTCGTTATCGGCCTGCTCGGCGGCGTCGCCTGGACGATCATCGCCATCGTCCGCGGCGAGAATCCCAACGCAGTCTGGTTCGTCATCGCCGCGGTGTGTACCTACATCTTCGCGTTTCGCTTCTACGCCAGACTGATCGAACGCAAGATCGTCTTTCCTCGCGACGACCGAGCCACGCCCGCCGAGATCTTGGAGAACGGCAAGGACTACATGCCGACGGACCGTCGGGTGCTGTTCGGCCATCACTTCGCCGCAATCGCGGGAGCGGGCCCCCTCGTCGGACCGGTTCTGGCTGCCCAGATGGGCTACCTGCCCGGCACCATGTGGATCATCATCGGCGTCGTGTTCGCCGGGGCCGTCCAGGATTTCCTGGTGCTGTGGATCTCGACGCGCCGCAACGGCCGCAGCCTCGGCCAGATGGCCCGTGACGAACTCGGAGTAGTCGGCGGAACCGCCGCGCTGATCGCGGTGTTCGTCATCATGATCATCCTGATCGCGGTTCTTGCTCTCGTCGTTGTCAACGCGCTCGCCGAAAGTCCGTGGGGCGTGTTCTCCATCGCGCTGACCATCCCCATCGCCCTGTTCATGGGTGTGTATCTGCGCTACCTGCGGCCGGGCAACGTCACCGAGGTCTCGCTCATCGGTGTCGTCCTGCTTCTGCTCGCCATCGTCGCCGGCGGCTGGGTCGCCGAAACCGAATGGGGCACAGACTGGTTCACGCTCTCCAAGGTGACGGTCGCCTGGCTGCTCATCGGCTACGGTCTGCTCGCCTGCATCCTGCCGGTGTGGCTGCTGCTCGCCCCGCGCGACTACCTGTCGACATTCATGAAGGTTGGCACCATCGCGCTGCTGGCCGTCGGCATTCTGATCGCGCGCCCCGAGATTCAGATGCCCGCCATGACGAGTTTCGCCACCGAGGGCAACGGACCGGCATTCGCAGGATCGCTGTTCCCGTTCTTGTTCATCACCATCGCCTGCGGCGCGCTTTCGGGTTTCCACGCTCTGATCTCCTCCGGCACCACGCCGAAGTTGCTCGAGAAGGAAAAGCAGATGCGCATGATCGGCTACGGCGGCATGCTCACCGAGTCGTTCGTCGCCATCATGGCGCTCATCACCGCCTGCGTTCTCGATCAGCACATCTACTTCGCATTGAACGCGCCGGCCACGCTGACCGGCGGCACTCCGGAAACCGCCGCGCCTTGGGTCAACGGCCTGGGACTGAGCGGCGGCGACATCACACCGGCCGAATTGAGCCAGGCCGCAGCCGATGTGGGCGAGGAAACGATCATCTCCCGCACCGGCGGTGCACCGACACTCGCGTTCGGCATGTCCGAGGTACTGCATCAGGTGTTCGGCGGAGAATCGCTCAAGTCGTTCTGGTACCACTTCGCGATCATGTTCGAGGCACTGTTCATCCTCACCACGGTCGATGCCGGCACCCGCGTCGCACGCTTCATGCTCTCCGACAGCATCGGCAACCTGCCCGGAGCCTCGGCCAAGAAGTTCAAGGACCCGTCGTGGCGTCCCGGAGCATGGATCTGCTCGCTGATCGTCGTCGCAGCCTGGGGCGCAATCCTTCTCATGGGAGTCACCGACCCCCTCGGGGGCATCAACACCCTGTTCCCACTGTTCGGTATCGCCAATCAGTTGCTCGCCGCGATCGCGCTGACGGTGGTCATGGTGATCGTCGTCAAACGAGGTCTGTACAAGTGGGCCTGGATCCCTGGCATTCCACTTGCCTGGGACCTCATCGTCACGATGACGGCCTCGTACCAGAAGATCTTCTCCTCCACCCCGGCCATCGGTTACTGGACGCAGCATTCGCAGTTCCGTGACGCGAAGGAGCAGGGCCTGAGCAGCTTCGGCAGCGCAAAGACCCCCGAGGCCATCGATGCCGTCATCCGCAACACGTTCATCCAGGGCACCCTCTCGATCATCTTCGCGGTACTCGTCCTGGTCGTCGTCATCGCCGGAGTCATCGTGTGCGTGAGGGCCGTTCGCGGAGCAGATCTGCCGGACAACGAGGAGCCGGAGGTGCCATCGAAGATCTTCGGTCCTGCCGGATTCGTCCTCACCCCCGCCGAGAAGCAGATCCAGGCCGAGTGGGACGAACTGATCGATGCGGGCACCGTCCGACGCCCCGGGTCGGCGCACTAGATGCGCGGGCTGTGGTGGTGGATTACCTCCGTGATGGGTGATCACGATTACGACCGCTATGTCGCGCACCTGGCCCGGCACCACCCGGGCCAGGAGCCACCGACCGTGCGGCAGTACTGGAAAGACCGGCACGCGGAGGCGGACCGGAACCCAGGGGCTCGCTGCTGCTGACACGGTGCTGTCCGATTTCCGCTAGCACTGGCGGGATCGCGCTGACACAGTAGGAGCATGAGCAGCGAACGGCAGGTGCAAGAACTGGACTTCGATCGGTGTTATCGCGCGGTCTCCTCGCGTGACGCACGGTTCGACGGCCAGTTCTTCACCGCCGTCTCCACCACCGGCATCTACTGCAGACCCTCCTGCCCGGCGCGCACCCCCAAGCCCGGCAACGTCTCGTTCATGGCCACGGCAGCAGCGGCCCAACAATCCGGCTACCGCGCCTGCCGACGTTGCCAGCCCGACGCCACTCCCGGCTCCCCACGATGGAACATCCACTCGGATCTCAGTTCTCGTGCGATGCGGCTGATCTCCGACGGAGCCGTCGAGCGCGGGGGCGTCGACGGCCTCGCCAGCACCCTCGGCTACTCGAGCCGCCAACTGACTCGCGTTCTGACGGCAGAAGTGGGTGCCGGGCCGCTCGCGTTGGCTCGCGCCCATCGCGCGCATACCGCCCGCACGTTGATCCAGACCACCGACATGTCGATGGCCGACATCGCCTTCGCCGCCGGCTTCTCGAGCGTCCGCCAGTTCAACGACACCGTCAAAGAGGTCTTCGCCGTCGATCCGACGACCCTGCGGCGAGAAGCGCACCGCTCGGCCGTACCTACTGCGGGTGGCACCGTCACGTTGCGACTGCCGTACCGCCCGCCGCTGGACCGCGGCTGGGTCGAGTGGTTTCTCCGAGGCCATGTGGTCGAGGGCATCGAATCGTTTTCCGACGACGGCGAATACGTGCGTTCACTGCAGTTACCGCACGCTGCCGGACTGGTGGCACTGCGCATCCTGGACGGATTCGTCAGCGCCGCACTGACTCTGCAGGACATGCGCGACCTCGCTCCGGCCGTGGCCAGGATTCGACACCTACTCGATCTCGACGCCGATCCGCTTGCCGTCGACGAAGCCCTACGCGCCGACCCCCAGCTCGCGCCGAGCGTCGAGGCCCATCCGGGCATCAGGGCCCTCGGGGTCGTCGACGGGGCGGAGATGTTGCTGCGCACCGTCATCGGGCAACAGATCTCGCTGAAGGCAGCGGCCACCCACACCGCCAGGCTCGTCGACGCGCTCGGGGCACCATTGGATTTCGGCGACGGACGCGTCGGACGGCTGTTCCCCGACGCTGCCGTCATCGCCGAACGCGGCCACGAGGTCCTCACCGGCCCGGCGGCTCGGGTCCAGACCGTCATCCGCGTCGCCGACGCCATCGCGTCGGGAACGGTGACATTGCACCCCGCGCGGGAGGGTCCCGATCTGGAACGAGAACTGCTCGCGCTCAAAGGAATCGGGCCGTGGACGGCCCGCTATGTCGTCATGCGACTGCTGGGCGACCCCGACGTTCTGCTCGACACCGATCTCGTTGTCCGCCAAGGCGCGCAGGCTCTGGACATTTCTTTGAAGAACTCCCAACGCTGGGCACCGTGGCGTTCGTACGTCTCGATGCACCTGTGGATCACCGCACTGGAAAGAAGGCAGGCATGATGGCCACCTCCGCAACGCAGGACACCCCTATCGGTCCGTTCACCACCATCGTCGACGCCGATCAGCGTGTGTTGGCGTCGGGCTGGACCGCCAATGTCGAGGAACTCCGAGTGTTGATCCATCCGACGTTGCGACCCACCGATGTCCGCTCGGCCACCGACCTCGGTGCCGTCACCGCAGCTGTCGACTCCTACCACCGCGGCGACGTCGACCGCATCGACGACATCGACGTCGCACAACGATCGGGCGAATTCCTGATGCACGCCTGGGACGTGCTGCGCACTGTCGAACCTGGAGCGCCGGTGACGTACTCCGCGTTCGCGGAATTGTCCGGACGGCCGACGGCGATTCGCGGTGCCGCATCGGCGTGCGCGCGCAATGCCGCCGCCCTGTTCGTACCGTGCCACCGAGTGGTTCGGATCGGCGGTGCGCTCGGTGGATTCCGTTGGGGACTGCCGACGAAGAAGTGGCTGTTGGCCCACGAGGCGCTCTGACCGACACCGCGTCGGAGTGGGACGTTAAGGTTCTTCACGAACCGCCACCCGCCGAATGTGAGGACCCACCGTGACCGAATCGGCAGTTCCCGGCAGTACTGCGAAGCCCGCGAAGTCCGGACGAGATCGCGGGGACCTCATCGGAACCGGTGGCCTCTGGCTGGCGAAATGGTCGCTCATCCTGATCTCCATCGCGGCCGGCGCGTGGGTGTTCGGTTGGCTGATCGGTCATCTCTGGGTGATTCTGCTACCGGTTCTACTCGCGGTGATCGTGGCCACGGTTCTGTGGCCACCGGCGAAATTGATGATGCGCCTTGGCTTTCCGCCTGCGCTGGCGTCGTCCGTGTCGCTCGTGGTGTTCTTCGTCGTGATCGGCGGGGTCATCACTCTGATCATTCCGTCGGTGGCCGAGCAGGCTCCCGAGTTGGTCGATCAGGCGTCGGGCGGCATCGGTCAGGTGCAGGACTGGCTCAAGGGACCTCCGCTCAACATCGGCGACGACCAGATCGACAATGCGGTATCGGCCATCGTCTCGCGGCTGCAAGACAGCGGCGACGTCATCGCGACCGGCGTGTTCAGCGGCGTCTCGGCAGCCGGTTCCATCCTCGTGACCCTTGCCCTGGTGCTCGTGCTGTCGTTCTTCTTCGTCAAGGACGGCCCGAAGTTCCTGCCGTGGCTGCACGGATTCTCCGGCGGCCGCGCGGGACGCCATCTCGGCGAAGTCCTCTCCCGCATGTGGGTGACGCTGGGCGGTTTCATCCGGACCCAGGCCATCGTCAGCTTCATCGACGCGTTCTTCATCGGGCTCGGATTGGTGATCCTCGGTGTCCCGTTGGCATTGGTGCTCGCCACCCTGACGTTCCTCGGTGGCTTCATCCCCATCGTCGGTGCGTTCGTCGCGGGCGCTCTCGCTGTGCTCGTCGCATTGGTGGCCAACGGTCTGACGACCGCGTTGATCGTGCTCGCGATCATCCTCGCGGTGCAGCAGCTCGAAGGCAACGTGCTGCAGCCGATCCTGCAGAGCCGCAGCATGAATCTGCATCCAGCGATCGTGCTGCTGGCCGTCACCGGAGGCAGCTCGCTGTTCGGGATCATCGGCGCGTTCCTCGCAGTGCCCGCTGCCGCGGTGGCTGCTGTGCTGATTCGCTACGTCTCCGAACAGATCGACGAGCGATCGAACGAGCCCGATCAGGACGAGCTCGAGGATCAGATCCCCGCACCCGAGGGACTGACCGACGAACAGGCCGGCCTCGAAGATGAGGACGAGGACGAGGACGAGAAGGCTACGACGGAGAAGAAGTAGCTACGATCAGGACGCAACGACCTGCAGTGTCGAGCCCGCGCGTCCACGCTTGACGTAGAGGCGGCTCGGAATGCGCTGACGCATTTCGTCGACGTGACTGACGACTCCGACGACGCGGCCGCCCGCACGTAATTCGTCGAGCACGGCCATCACCGATTCCAGCGTGTCCGCATCCAGCGTGCCGAACCCCTCGTCGATGAACATGGTGTCGAGAACGACCCCGCCGGATTCGGCGGCCACGACATCGGCGAGACCCAGCGCGAGCGAGAGCGACGCCAGAAACGCCTCGCCGCCGGACAACGTCTTGGCCGAACGCACCACACCGGTGTAGTCGTCGCGGATGTCGAGACCGAGTCCACCCCGTTTTCCGCGGACGCCGGCCTCGTCGGAGTGCACGAATTCGTATCGACCCGAGGACATCCGACGCAAGCGTGCCGATGCCGACTCGGCGACGTCCTCGAGACGGGACGCAAGCACGTAGGACCGCAGCGACATCTTGCGTGCATTCTGCCCACGCCCGGCGACCACATCCGCCAAGTTGGCGAGCTCGTCGAACTCGGCGCGTTGCGGCGCGATGGCCGCAGCCGCGACGAACAGTTCGGCGATCAACCGCTCTAGCTCGTCCGCGCGTCGGCGACACTCGGCCACCTCCCCCGCGGCAACCTTCGCCGCGCCGTCCAGTTCGGCGAACCGGGCACGCAGCGGATCCAGGTCGATCGGCGGTTGCCCGCTCTGGGCGACGATGCCGGGTTCGAGCAGCACGTGTTCGGCGTGTGCCCGACGCTCCTCTGCCAGACGAAGCTCGGTCTCGATCTGCTCGACGCGGTCTTCGGTGAGAACGGCATCTGCTGCCGCATCGGCGGAATCGAAGTTCGATGCTGATACCCGTCGATCCAGCTCGCCGCGCAGCGCGGCATGCTGCTCGCTGGAATCGAGCCAGGCGATTCGCGCTTCCTGCAGTCGGCGGGCACCGTCGATCAGCTTCTCGCACTCGGCAATTCGCTCGGTCAACGATGCGCCTTCGGCAATTTCCTCGGCTACCGACGCTCGCATCTGCGCCACCGATCGCTCGGTGGCTGCGATGCGTTCGTCGAGCGTGCTGCGCCTGGCGACGAGATCCTGCAGCGTGACCGCCAGCGCATCCGACTCGGCGCGCAGCCGGCGCAGCTCGGTCGTCGCCGGGTCGAGGTCGGCGGCCCTCGCTCGGGCGTCTCGGACGGCAGTCGTCGCCGCATCGAGGGTGTGAGCAAGCTCCGCGGCGGAGGCTCCGCCCGTCCGGTCGTGCAGCAGATCGACCGCACGACTGGCGTCGGCGACGGCCGCGATCGACCGTTCCAGCTCGGCAGCGCATTTCCGCTCCGCGGCAGCGGCCTTGTCCTCCTGCGCTTTCGTGACCGTCGACGTCGCGGCAGCCGCCGGATTCGGGTGTTCGGCCGACCCGCACACGACACACGGCGCACCGGACTCGAGGCGGGCCGCCAGCTCTGCGGCCATGCCGTCGATGCGGCGTTCGCGCAGCTCGAGCAAGTGTTCCCAGGCGCTGTTGCGCGCGGTTGCGGCACGGTCCCTGACGCGTTCTGCCTCGACGAGAACGGCTCGGGTCCGCACCAATTCGAGGGCCGACTCAGCGGCCGCCTGAGCGCGGGCGCACCGCTCGTCCAGTCCCGGAAGCTCGGCAGCGGCCGCAGCTGCGCGCGCCACCCGCGCTTCCACAGCGGCGAGGGTTTCGGGAAGTGTCGCCTGTTTCGTCGTCGTGCGTTCGATGGCAGCAACGGTCTCGGCGCGCTGTGCGCGCTGTTCTGCGAGCTCGGCGTCCAGCCGGTCGGCCTCACGGGCTGTCCCGAGCAGCGACTGCAGCCGTGCGACATCGGTGGTCCATGCTCGCACGAACTCGGCAACCACTGCCCGCTCGTCGGCCGGATCGTTCTGTACCGGCGGCCACTGCAGTGCGTCGTGGAAGCGCCTGCCCTCTGCGGACGTCGGCAGTGCCTGTTCCGCGGCGGTCAGCGCTGTGGTGGCCGCATCTGCGGTGGTGGCGGCAAGGCGCAGATCGGCGACAGCGTCGGCGATGGGACCCGCAGCAGCAGAGTCGGCCAGTTCCGCGCGTCGCGCTGCTCGGGCGGCTTCGCCGTCCCGGTACTGCGCGAGTTGCTCTTCGGCGATGGCGCGTCGGCGCTGCAGGTCCAGGGCGCTGGTGGCCTCGGCCAGCGCGGCGGACGCACGCCCGGCCGCCGCGTCGACCAGCACCGCACGACCCTGGGCGAGAGTTCTGTTCTGCCGTGCACCGTCCAGAACCCGTGCCGCCCATTCGAGGGGATCCTGGGCCTGCTCACCGGGCGCGGCGTCGTCGGTGGACGGCTCGGGTACGCCCGCGGCCTGGGACACTCTGCCCAGCATGATGTCGATGGCCTGGTCGGCGTCGGCAAGACCGGCGGCCAATTCTCGACGCCGCTCAGCGAACCATTCCTCCACGTCGCCGAATCTGCCTGTGTCGAAGAGTCTTTCGAGTAGGTTTCCTCGCTCGTCGCTGTCTGCTCGCAGAAACTTCGCGAACTCGCCCTGCGGCAACAACACCACTTGAAAGAACTGATCGGCACTCATTCCGAGCAACCCGTTGACCGCGTCGCCGATCTCGTTGAGCCGCGTCAGGTTCTGCCCACGTCCATCGAGCCACGTGAGACTCGCCTTGGCATGCTGCTTGGTGGTGCCTGCAGTCCTGAGCTTGGGGCGCAGAAACTCCGGACTGCGCACGATCCTGATTCGTCGCCCACCGAGCGTTGCTTCGAGGGTCACCTGCGGGACGGCACCTGTCGCGGCGTGGTCGGACAGCAGCCTCTTGCCCTCCCGCCGCGCTCCGGGAACGGTGCCGTAGAGCGCAAAGGCAACGGCGTCGAGCACTGTCGTCTTCCCGGCTCCGGTCTGGCCGTGCAACAGAAACAACCCGTCGGCCCCCAGCGCGTCGAAATCGACCGTCTCCGTTCCCGCGAAGGGGCCGAAGGCGGTGATCTCGAGTGAGTGCAGCCTCATGCAGCGCCGCGGTCGACGGTGCTCGCCGGTGTGCGCGTGGATTCGGCCTCGCGCTGCACGGAAGCAAGTGCGCGCTCGAAGAGCGCGGACTCGGCTGCGGTGGGCGCGCTACGCATGTCCGTCAGGAACGACGTCGCGATCTCGAGGTCGCTGCGGCCGCGGACACGATCGCGATACCGAAGCCCCCCGTCGTCTTCGGGTCGACGCCACTCGAGATGGATCGCGTGCCGAAAACGCTGTTGCAGCAACCGCATTGCATCAACGGGACGTACCTCGTCGGTCAGCACTGCCGAGACGTAGTGGTCCTCGTATTCGGAAAAGGCTGCGTGAGTGGTCAATTCCTCGACCGTGCCTTCGATGCGGGCGAGACCGCGAACCACCGGCAAGTCCACTCGATCGACGCTGCCGAGCCCGTCGGCGTCGAGTTCGAGAATCCACACGGCCTTACGGTGCGAGCGTTCGCCGAACGAGTACGGCAACGGGGAGCCGGAGTACCGGACCCGCTCGGTGAGTGTCTGCGGAGAATGCAGATGACCCAGGGCCACGTAGTCGACGCCGTCGAATGCCGATGCCGGTGCGGTTTCGATTCCCCCGGACGAAATCGATCGCTCCGAACCTGTCGCTTCGCCGCCGACGATGAACGCATGCGCGAGGACGACGGACCGAACATGTTGCCCTGCTTCGCCTCTCGCTGCGAGGTCGGCGCGCACCAGGTCCATGGCAGCATCGAGCACCTCGGCATGCGTCCGTGCCGCCGGAACGTCGAGTTCGGCTCGGGTGGTCTCGGGCTCGAGGTACGGAATGCCGTAGAACGCAACCGATCCGTGCTCGTCGTCGACGACCACCGGGGTCGCGACGCTGCCGACCTTGGTCATCAGATGCAGTCCGCCTGCCGAGGCGAACGCAGCTCCGGCACCCAACCGAGCGGGTGAATCGTGGTTACCCGACGTCGCGACGATGACGGCTCCGGCGGCTCTGATCGCTTCGAGTCCGCGATTGCAGACCACTACGGCATCCGCGCTCGGCACGGCGCGGTCGTAGATGTCACCCGGGACGACGACCACGTCGATCGACTGTGCGGCAACCAGTTCCGCGATGGACTCGAGCACTGCGCCCTGATCGGCCAACAGGTCGACACCATGAAAGGTGCGACCTATGTGCCAGTCCGAGGTGTGCAGGATTCTCATGTCGACGACGCTATCGGCAACCACCGACAAACTATTCGAGGCTCGTCGGCCTGTCGGGCGTGAGCATCGACCCACAGCTCGTCTCGCCCGAACTTGTCGGTGGCGTGCTGCATCATCGGCACCATGAACATTCTCACCGCGCTCGGCCTGCTCGTCGC
>CAFBLX010000078.1_pt1 | contig 12850 bp, 9 predicted proteins | sample 7268311 | NCBI WGS metagenome assembly CAFBLX01 (sample SAMEA6814046, study PRJEB35770) | freshwater metagenome | biome: Freshwater; feature: Freshwater reservoir; material: water | place: Czech Republic | collected 2017-05-23 | depth 30m m | reverse complement strand
GCAGACCGATCCGAAGGAACTGCCCGCGGGCAACATCACCCGGTTGCCGGTGCGCTACACCTTCGACAACCGCTACTTCAACGACACCTACGAGGGGCTGCCGGTCGACGGCTACACCGCGTGGCTCGAGAACATGACACGCGACGAGAAGATCGACGTCCGCCTGAACACCGACTGGTTCGATGTTCGCGACGAGTTGGTCGCCGAGAGCCCGAACGCCCCGATCGTCTACACCGGGCCGCTGGACCGCTACTTCGACTACTCCGAGGGCGAATTGGGCTGGCGCACCATCGATTTCGAGACCGAGGTGCTCCCGGTCGGCGATTTCCAGGGAACGCCGGTGATGAACTACAACGACGGCGACGTGCCGTTCATTCGGATCCACGAGTTCCGCCACTTCCATCCCGAGCGTGAGTACCCGACCGACAAGACGGTCATCATGCGCGAGTTCTCGCGTTTCGCCGAGAGCGGCGACGAGCCGTACTACCCCATCAACACCCCCGACGATCGGCAGAAGCTCGAGGCGTACCGCAACCGCGCGAAGGCCGAGACGGCCTCCAACGGTGTGCTGTTCGGTGGTCGACTCGGCACGTACCAGTACCTCGACATGCACATGGCCATCGCGAGCGCACTGAACATGTACGACAACACCCTGGCCCCGCACTTCGAGACCGGCACCGCCCTGGCGGGGGACAAATGACCGCCAAGCACCTGCTCGAGGACGGGGTGGCAGACGTCGCGCCGGTCCTCGGAAAATCGCTGTTGCAGCGAGTACTGCTGCCCCGGTCGGGTGAGCCGCTCGACGTGCGCACGCTGTACCTCGAAGAAGCGACCACCAATGCCAAACGCGCGCACTCGCTCTCGCGTACCTCGCTCACCATCGGCGGCGAGTCCGAGGTGTCGTTCTGCACCTACTTCAACGCATTCCCGGCGAGTTACTGGCGGCGCTACAGCATCCTGAAGTCCGTGGTGTTGCGCGTCGAGGTGTCCGGCCACTGCCGAATCGACGTCTACCGGTCCAAGGCCGATGCGTCGCGCATCCACGTCGAGGGCCGCGAGGCCGTGGACGGCGATGCGGCGCAAGAGTTTCTGATCGACCTCGGCCCGTTCGAGGACGGCGGGTGGATCTGGTTCGACATCACCTCCGATTCCGAGGTGGTCCTCGAGAGTGCCGGTTGGTACGCGCCGATCGACGCTCCCGGCGAGGCGACCGTCGCCGTGGGTATCCCCACGTTCAACCGACCGACCGACGCCGTCAAAGCGCTTGTCGCCCTTGGCTCGGACCCGTTGGTGCTCGACGTGATCCAGGCCGTGATCATGCCGGATCAGGGCACCCGCAAGGCGAAGGACGAGCCCGGCTTCGACGAGGCCGCAGCTGCGCTCGGTGGCCGTCTCGCGATCCACGATCAGGCGAACCTCGGTGGGTCCGGCGGCTACAGCCGGATCATGTACGAGGCGCTGAACAACACTGCCTGCCAACACATTCTGTTCATGGACGACGACATCGAGATCGAACCCGATTCGATTCTGCGGGCGTTGGCGATGTCGCGATTCGCCAAGGTGCCCACGCTCGTCGGCGGCCAGATGCTGAATCTGCAGGCGCGTAGTCACCTGCACGTCATGGGTGAAGTGATCGACCGCGGGAACTTCATGTGGACCGGCGCGCAGAACGTCGAATACGACCACGACTTCTCCGAGGATCCGCTGCGCACCAGCAAGCTGCTGCACCGCCGCATCGACGTCGATTACAACGGCTGGTGGATGTGCATGATCCCGCGCGTCGTCGCCGAGGAACTCGGGCAGCCGTTGCCACTGTTCATCAAGTGGGACGACGCCGAATACGGCTTGCGTGCACGCGAAGCCGGCTACCCGACGGTGACGCTGCCGGGTGCCGCGATCTGGCACATGGCGTGGAGCGACAAGGACGACGCCATCGACTGGCAGGCGTACTTCCACCTGCGCAACCGTCTCGTTGTTGCGTCGCTGCACATGCCGGGCGACGGCAAGGGCCTGGTGCTCGACACGATCAAGGCCACCGTCAAGCACTTGCTGTGCCTCGAGTACTCGACGGTCGCCATCCAGAACCTCGCGATTCGTGACTTCCTGGCCGGTCCCGAGCACATCCTCGAGATCCTGCCCACGGCATTGCCGACGGTGCACGCACTGCGCAAGGAATTCCCCGACGCCGTCGTTGTCGGCAGTTCCACGGAGTTGCCGCTCGCATCGGGTGAGGAAGTCGGAGCCGTCGGCCTGCCGACCAACCCGATTTCCAAGGTCCGTCGTCTGGCCAAGGGCTTGCTGCACAACGTCAAGCCTGCGCACGAGCAGCACCACGAGCGTCCGCAGCTCAACGTGCCGACTCTCGACGCACGCTGGTTCCTGCTGTCCCAGGTCGACGGCGTCACCGTCACCACCGCCGACGGCCGAGGCGTCGTCTACCGCAAGCGCGACCGCGCGCAGGCGGCGGCGTTGCTGAAGGAAGCGCTGTCGTTGCGCAAGCAGTTGGCAGCCGAATTCCCTGCGCTCAAGGCTCGATACCGTGATGCCGTGCCGCACCTGACCAGTAAGGAAACGTGGGAACGTGTCTTTCGTTACCAGGCGTAAAGGCCAGACCGAGGTGCCGACCGAATTGCGCATCCTCGAAAAGGTGCAGGCCACGGTCGGCAGCGCCCCCGGTGCGATCACCGTCGCGCGCGGGATGTCGCACTTCGGCGAACATGCCCTCGGCTGGGTGGCGATCGCAGGTATCGGCGCTGCTCTGGACGCGCCGCGGCGACGCCAGTGGGCGTCGGTGGCCGTCGGTGCCGTCGGATCACATGCCGCGTCCATCGTCATCAAGCGCATCGTGCGCAGGCCGCGTCCCCACGATCCGGCCGTCCGGATCAATGTCTCGACGCCGAGCAAGCTGAGTTTCCCGTCGTCGCATGCGACATCCACCACAGCGGCTGCGGTTCTCCTCGGCCGCGTGACCGGGCTACCGTTACCGGCGGTCCTCGTCCCACCCATGTTGCTCTCGCGCTTGGTGCTCGGAGTCCATTACCCCACCGACGTGCTGGCCGGATCTGCACTCGGCGCGTTGACGGCTGCTGCCGTCGTGAAGTTCGAAGGAGACAAATGAGCGAGGATGCCGCACCCGTAGGCGCACCGCCGAAGAATCTGGCGGACGGCATCGTCAAGGCGCTTCGCCCGCGTCAGTGGGTCAAGAACGTGCTGGTCCTGGCCGCGCCGTTGGCGGCAGGCTCGGTCACCGATCGCGACGTGCTGCTGTCCGTCGCGCTCGCGTTCATCGTGTTCTGCTTCGCCGCCTCCGGTGTCTACCTGGTCAACGACGCCATGGACGTCGAGGCCGACCGCGCGCACCCCACCAAGCGGTTCCGGCCGATCGCTGCAGGAGTCCTGCCCGTCACGATCGCCTACGCGATGGCCGTGGTGTCGCTCGGGCTCGCCGTCGGCCTGTCGTTCTTCGCGAACTGGAAGCTCGCGCTGGTCATCGGCGTCTACATCGTCATCCAGCTGGCGTACTGCTTCGGCCTCAAGCACCAGGCCGTCCTCGACATCTGCATCGTCTCCTCGGGCTTCCTGCTCCGCGCGATCGCCGGTGGCGTCGCTGCCTCGATCCCGCTCTCGCAGTGGTTCCTGCTGATCATGGCGTTCGGCTCGCTGTTCATGGCGGCAGGCAAGCGCTACGCCGAGCTGCAACTGGCCGAACGCACCGGGGCGAAGATCCGTAAGTCGCTCGAGAACTACACCACGACATATCTGCGCTTCGTGTGGACGCTGTCCGCGACGGCCGTCGTCATCTGCTACGGCCTGTGGGCTTTTCAACAGGACGCCGAAACGGACTCCAACTGGTTCGCCATCTCGATGATTCCGTTTACTATCGCAATCCTGCGATACGCAGTGGACGTAGACGGCGGCGAGGCAGGCGAACCCGAAGAGATCGCGTTGGGAGACAGGGTTCTCCAGCTACTCGCCATAGCGTGGATCGGAGTGGTTGGTGTCGCTGTCTACCTCGCCTGACCAGCGAGACACGCGAGAAGACACCCCGGCACCGGCGGTCTCGACCAGGGCGGTCTTCTGGGTCGGGACCGTCGTCACCGGTGCCCTGTTTCTGTGGGGTGCCTGGGAACGTCGCTGGATCGCCGACGACGGCCTGATCGTCCTGCGCACCGTCCGCAACCTGTTGGCCGGCAACGGCCCGGTGTTCAATGCGGGCGAGCGGGTCGAGACCAACACGAGCACCATCTGGACGTACCTCGTCTACGCGGGTAGCTGGCTCAGCGACGGCCGGCTCGAGTACGTGGTCCTGACGATCGCGCTCGTGCTGTCCACAGCGGCCGTCGTCATCGCGATGATCGGCACATTCGCCCTGCGTGGTCGCACTGCGTCACGCACTCTCTTCCTCCCCGCGGGCGTCCTGGTGTACATCGCGGTACCGCCGGCCCGTGACTTCGCGACGTCCGGGCTGGAGACCTGCCTGGTCATCTTCTGGCTGGCGGTTTTGTGGCTGCTGATGGTGCGGTGGGGGCAACGCCGCGGCGGTGGCGTCGAACTGCTGCTGCTGGCCTTCTTCGCGGGCCTGGGCCCGCTGGTGCGCCCCGAGCTGTCCATCGTGTCGGTTCTGGCACTGGCGATGCTTTTCCTCGCCCCACAGACGTGGTTGTCGAGGCTGCGCGTGTTCGCATTCGCCGGCGCGGTTCCCGTGCTGTACCAAATTTGGCGTATGGGCTACTACGGCCTTCCGTACCCCAACACCGCAGTGTCCAAGGACGCCGGCGGTGCCAAGTGGTCGCAAGGGTGGGCGTATCTGACCAACCTGATGGGACCGTACCTACTGTGGCTCCCGCTGGTGCTGCTCCTGCTCGGTGCCGCCCTGTCGGTGACACGAGTGCGCCCGACGCTTCCCAGATCAGTGGGCGGCCTGCTCGCCGCGTTGCGCACGCCGACCGCTGTCGTCGTATTCGTGCTCGTCAGTGGATTGTTGCTCGCGGTCTACGCAATTCGAGTCGGTGGCGATTTCATGCACGGGCGAACATTGTTGCCCGCCCTGTTCACGCTGCTGTTGCCCATTTCGATATTGCCCGTCGCGCTCCCGCAACGATGGTCCGGTAATCGTGCGACTGCTGTTTTCGTCGCAGATGTATTCGTCTGGGGTGGGATCGTCGTCTGGGCTGTGATTGCGGCGAACACGACGGGAATGCCCCAGGGCTCGATCGTCGGACGAAGCGGAATCGTCGACGAACGAGCGTTCTATTCGCTCAACACCGGGCACGCTCATCCGATCCTGGCGTCGGACTATCTCGACTATCCGCGGATGCGGGCGATGGTTCAGGCGATCGACGACACCCCGGACGGCGGATTGCTGCTGCCGTCCGCGCAATTCACCTACTGGGATGTCGTCCCGCCGCCCCTCCCGATCCCCGAGGGTGGATTCGGTCACACCGTCTACTTCCTCAACCTGGGGATGACGAGCATGAACGTCGGCCTCGACGTGCGGGTCATCGATCAGATGGGGCTGGCGTACCCGTTGGCATCGCACACCGAACGCCTCGAGAACGGCCGCATCGGTCACGACAAGAACCTCTACCCGGACTGGGTCGTCGCCGATCTGGGGCTGGTCGGCATCCATCCGTACCTGCCCTGGTACATGGACGAGGACTGGGTGACCGAAGCTCAGGTGGCGTTGACCTGCCCGGACACCCAAGAAATGCTGACGTCCTACCGAGCACCGTTGACGAAGGATCTGTTCGTCCGGAATGTGAAACGTTCGTTGTTCTATGCCGGTTATCGATTCGACCGGGTGCCGAAATACGAAATACAGCGATGTGATCTTCCGGCACCTGTATTGAAGGCCGATAATTAGCCGACAGAACACGAGAAGATCACCGGGTTGCGCCGATTCGGTCTCGACGCGAAGATGAGCTGTCTCGATCCTGTAACGGACGACGTACTTCGTGCGATAAGTGCGGAGGATATGTATGCGCCAGACCCTGGGTCGGGCGCGTACATGATGAACTTGCGAGATCAATCGTTGATTGCGTAACCGATGTGACGAAGCTGCTGAGAGGTCGAGTGCATGCTGGGTAGATGGAAGAGCCGGTCCGGGGACAAGCGAGCGGGCTCCTGGGGACGCCGCGCCGCAACATCCATGCTGATGGCAGTGGTGCTACCACTGGGCTTGGCCGTGGCGGGCGGTGGCGCAACTGCCAACGCAGCGTTCGACGGCAACGCCATCGACGTCTGGACGGACTCGAGCATGGGCCCGATCAAGAGCCGGGTGTGGCGGGCAGCGGACGGTAACACCAACCGCGTCGTCTACCTGCTCGACGGCCTCCGCGCCACGACCGACATCTCGGGCTGGGAGCACGAGACCGACGCCGGAGCAGTTCTCGCCTCGTGGAACATCAACGTCGTCGAGCCGGTCGGTGGACAGTCGAGCTTCTACTCCGACTGGTACGCACCGTCCAACTTCAACGGTCAGAAGACCACCTACAAGTGGGAAACCTTCCTGACGCAGAACCTCCGCGAGAACCTGCGCGCGAACTACGGCTTCAACCCGAACCGCAACGGTGTCATCGGCATCTCGATGGGCGGCTCCGCAGCCCTCACGCTGGCTGCGTACCACCCGGACCAGTTCAGCTACGCCGGTTCGCTGTCGGGCTACCTGAACATCTCCGCGCCCGGCATGCGCGAGGCGATGCGCCTGGCTCTGCTGGACTCCGGCCGCTACAACATCGACGCGATGTGGGGCCCGCCGTGGGATCCGGCATGGCTGCGCAACGACCCGTTCGTCTTCGCGCCTCGCTTGCGTGACAACGGCACGCGCGTGTGGGTCTTCGCAGGCAGCGGTCTGCCCGGCGGTCTCGATCGCCCACAGAGCTTCATCGATTACTACAACACCGCGAACGGTATGGGCCTCGAGGCCATCGCCCTGGCGAACAGCCGTGCTTTCCAGATCCGCATGGCGAGCATCGGTGCCAACAACGTCACGTATGCGTTCCCGGCCGTCGGTACCCACCAGTGGGGCTACTGGGGCGAGCAGATCCGCGTCATGGCACCGGACCTGAGCGCCAACATCGGTAACTGATCCACCCGGCAGCGTTTACTGTCGCAGTCCCCGCTTTCGGCCCTGTAGTGATATTTCACGACTTTTCAGGGCTGTTCAGCGGGGACCGCGCAGGATAGTCTCCTGTTTCAGAAACTTGCAGAGGCGAAACTGGGACGCTGATCACAGTTTTGCCTTGGAACCGCTCGATGGAATAACCTCCATCGAGCGGTTCGCCTGTTATGCAGCAGAACCTCAACTTTTCGACACACCACAGCTTCACCCCGGCCTCATGGGCCGTCAGTCAGCCCTGTTCGATTGCCGGGGGCCGCTACGACAGCGGAGACCGCGTAGATGAGAGAGAGCACGATTCATGCGATTTGCCGGCCTCAGCAGTAACCCGAAGGCGTCATCACGCTGGCGTCAGCGCCTGCTCGGCGTGGGTGCTGCCGCACTCGTTCTGCCGATCGCAGCCGGTGTCGTCGGCGGCGCAGTCGCAGTCGCTGCCCCCACTGCCGTCGTCCATCAGACCCCGGCCGGTGGCCGCGAGGACCTGATCGTCCCGTCCGAGATGGGTCCGATCAAGGTCCAGGTCCAGTGGGCGGCGCGCGGCGGAAACGCTGCTCTCTACCTGCTCGACGGCCTGCGTGCCCGCGACGATCGCAACGCCTGGACCTTCGAGACCAACGCGCAGGATCAGTTCGCCAACGACGACGTGACGCTGGTCATGCCCGTCGGTGGACAGTCCAGCTTCTACAGCGACTGGTACACCTCGTCGAACTTCAACGGCCAGGAAGTCACCTACAAGTGGGAGACGTTCCTGACGCAGGAGCTCCCGGCGTTCCTGGAGAACTACGGCGTCTCGCGCAACAACAACGGTGTTCTCGGACTGTCGATGGGTGGTTCGGCTGCCCTGACGCTCGCCGCGTACCACCGCGACCAGTTCAAGTTCGCCGGCTCGCTCTCGGGTTACCTGAACATCTCGGCCCCGGGCATGCGTGAGGCGATTCGTATCGCGATGCTCGATGCCGGTCGCTTCAACGTCGACTCCATGTGGGGACCGCCCTGGAACCCGGCGTGGCTGCGCAACGACCCGTTCGTCTTCGCACCCAGGTTGCAGGGTCTGTCGCTGTACATCTCCGCAGCCAGTGGCCTGCCCGGCCAGTTCGACCGCCCGGCCGCGCCGATCGATTTCTACAACACCGCCAACGGCATGGCGCTCGAGGCACTCTCGCTCGCCAACACCCGTGCATTCCAGATCCGCATGGGCACCCTCGGTATCCCGGCGACCTACAGCTTCCCGGCCAACGGAATCCACGCCTGGCCGTACTGGGGTGCCGAGCTGTGGAAGGCACGCACCCAGATCCTGGACGCGCTGAACGCCTGATTCGGTTCCGTAACGTGCTCTCCGACAATGCCGCCCCACGCTCTCGCGTCGGGCGGCATTGTCGGTTCAAGCGCAGGCTCTTCGAGCCTCCCCAATTCACATTCGCACCACCAGTCACAGCGAGTCTGCTGTTCGTGGCCATCGGGCACGTGTAGAAAGACATACGAAGCATGTCTCGAGACGAGACCTTCGGTCGTCACAGGAAAGAGAGTCACCATCATGCGCACTGAGCTTGTTCGGTTCGGTCGTACCCCATCGGCCGGCACACGGGCTCGGCGAGCGGCAGCAGCAGTGACTGTCGCCTCCGCGCTGATGATTCCCTTCGCGACGACGACGCTGGCCACTGCAGCCCCGGTTGCTCATGCCGCCCCGATGGCGCAGACCGGCCCCGCCTACACCCAGACCGGTGGAGCAACCGTCACCTCGGTGGACTGGCTCTCCGATCGCCGCGTCGCGCTGTGGATCCAGTCGCCCTCGATGGGAACGCCCATCCAGGTGCAGCTGCTGCTCGCGCGTGACTGGAACATCAACCCGCAGGCCACGTTCCCGCAGGTGTACATGTTGGACGGCCTCCGGGCGACCGACCAGGAGAACGGCTGGACGGCCGAGACCGACGCCGAGGCCTACTTCGCCGACAAGAACGTCAACGTCGTGCTGCCGATCGGCGGACAGTCCAGCTTCTACTCCGACTGGGTCGATCAGGACAACGGCAAGAACTACCAGTGGGAGACGTTCCTGACCAAGGAGCTGCCGCCCATCCTGGCCAAGGACTGGCGCAGCACCGACAACCGCGGCGTCGTCGGGTTGTCGATGGGTGGCACGTCCGCGATGTTCCTCGCGGCCCGCAACCCCGGCTTCTTCAAGTTCGCCGGTTCGCTGTCGGGCATCCTGACCACCACCTCGCTCGGCATGCCGCAGGCCATCCAGTACGCGATGACCGACGCCGGCGGCTACAACTCCAAGGCCATGTGGGGCGCACCGTCCAACTCGCTGTGGGCTCAGCACGATCCGTACCTGCTGGCCGACAAGCTGAAGGGCGTCAGCCTCTACATCTCGAGTGGCAACGGCTCGACCGGCCCGTACGATCAGCCGTCGCCGATTCCGGGCGTCAGCACCAACTACGCGGGTATGGGGCTCGAGATCCTCTCGCGACTCACTTCCCAGACCTTCGCCACCAAGCTCAACCAGCTCGGAATCCCCGCGCAGGTCAACTACCGCCCGTCGGGCACGCACTCGTGGCCGTACTGGCAGTTCGAGTTGCACCAGCTGTGGCCGCAGCTCGCCACGGCACTCGGCGTCGAGGTCGACAAGCCCGCCTGCAGTGTCGCGGGCATGATCGGCAATGCGAGCGGCGCGAACTCGTGGCTGGGTCCCTGCCTCACCGCGGAGTACAACGTCGCAGGCGGACGAGCTCAGGACTTCACCTTCGGTCGGGTCTTCTTCGCGCCTGACACCGGGGCGCAGGTGGTTGCCGGCGCTATCGGCGGTATCTACCAGGGCAACAAGGGCCCCGAGGGTGCGCTCGGCTTCCCGAAGACCGGCGAGATCGCCACTCCCGACGGCCGCGGTCGCTTCAACGCCTTCCAGAACGGCATGGTCTACTTCACGCCGCAGACCGGAGCCCATGTGGTCAAGGGTGCCGTGCTCGACGAGTGGGCAGCCCAGGGGTACGAGGGCGGTCCTCTGGGATACCCGGTGCTCGACGAGGTGGCAACACCCAACAAGCCCGGCTCGGTGCAGGGCTTCGAGATCGGCGCGATCTACACCTCGCCCGACGCGGGCGTGCATTCTGTGCAGGGCATGATTCTCGGTAAGTACGGTGAATTGGGTTGGGAGAGTGGACCTCTCGGGTTCCCCAAGTCCAACGAGATCGGCCCCATCCGGGACGGCGGACGGTTCAATCAGTTCGAGACCGGCAACATCTACTGGAGCCCGGTCAGCGGAGCCTGGTCCTTGCCGTACGGCCCGATCTTCGACGCCTGGGGATCGGTGGGCTACGAAGGTGGCCGCCTCGGCTACCCCACCAGCGATCAGTTCGACATCGACGGTGGCGGTAAGCAACAGAACTTCCAGTTCGGCATCATCACCGTCAAGGACGGCAAGGCCACGATCGCTCCGTGACCGGAGGCAGTCACGGCTTCAGAGTTCTCTCAGAGCGTGGCTGTACTCTCGCCTGCGACCCGACGACCGAAGGATTTCGATCGATGACGCGTAACTCTCTGGCCAGAACTCTGTCACTCGGCGTGCTCGCCGTGGCGGCGAGCTCGATGCTGGCGGCGTGTGGAAGTGACGACTCGACGGCCACCGGCGCGCCGACCAGCACCACCACGGCAGCTGCGACGACGACCGAGGCGAGTTCGTCGACGTCGGCGGCCGAGAGCACCACCACTACTGTCGCTCCGACCACCAGCCCGGGCGAGGCGGCGACGGCACCGCCGGAGCAACCCCAGGCCGTGCCGGACGACTTCCCGGGGCCGACGGAGAGCCAGATCGACAACCGCGGCCAGCGTTTCCTCGACGAGCTGAAGAGCAAGGGCGTCACTCCGGCGGGCAACGGCGACATCGCGGTGTCGACGGCCAACTACATCTGTGCCGCGCAGGCGCAGGGCGTCGCAGCCGACGAAATCACGACCTACGTCACCGCGAACGTCGGCGTCGAGGCGAGTGCAGCCGGAACGCAGATGAACGAGACGCAGGCCCAGCAGGCTGCCCAGACCTACATCGCCGCCGCGCAGGCGACGTACTGCACGCCGTAGTTCGCGCTGATGGCCAAACGTAAACGCAGAGTTCTGCCGGTGATCGCCTTCGCGGTGATCATCGGGCTCGTCATCGTGGCCCTGTGGTACCTCCTCGCCGGGCGTCTCGGACCCGGACCGGGACCGGTACCGCCGCCGGGGCCCGAGCAGCCGACCTCGCAACCGGCGGACTGCCCGGACGTCCAGGTCATTGCCATCCCCGGTACGTGGGAGTCGTCGTCGACCGACGACCCGTACAACCCGACCGCCAATCCGGTGTCGCTGATGCTCAACGTCACCCGGCCGCTGCAGGAGCAGTTCCCCGGATCTCGCGCGGACGTCTACACGGTGCCCTACGTCGCACAGTTCTCGAACCCCATCGCGCTGCCGCCGGACGGCCAACAGTCGTACAACAACAGCCGTACCGAGGGCAAAAACGTTGCGGTGCAGAAGATGTCGGACGTCGCAGCGCGGTGCCCACTGACCAACTTCGTCATGGCCGGCTTCTCTCAGGGAGCAGTCATCTCCGGCGACATCGCGGCCGATATCGGCGCGGGTAACGGACCCATCTCCGCCGATCGTGTCCTCGGCGTCACCCTCATCGCCGACGGCCGCCGCGACGGAGTGTCGGGTACCGACGTGCCGGGACCGCTCGACGGCGTCGGAGCCGAGGTCGCCCTCGGGGGACTCGACCTCCCCGGCATCACCATGACGGGGCGTCGGGACGGCGGATTCGGCGCGCTCGACGACCGGACCAATCAGATCTGTGCACCCGGCGACCTGATCTGTGCGTCCCCGTCGGATGGACTGTCGCTGCGCAACATTCCGCAGAGCATCCAAATTCTGATCGGGGCGGCGGGCAATCCGGTGCACGCGTCGTACAACAGTTTCGTCGTCGACGGTTCCGGCACGACGGCCACCCAGTGGACGGCGGCGTGGGCGGCCGATCTGATCGAGAATGCGCCGACGCCTCCGCACTCGTGATCGGGTCGTGTGGACGACGGCGTGATCGGGGTCGTGGGTAGCGCAGTGACCGGTGTCATGGATAACGGACAGGTCACAACGCGGCGTGTCGCCAACTGGTGCAGGGCACAAACCTGTGGTCTGCGACCCCCAGTCGGTGGGATCCGCTCCCGCGAGCGGCTAGAGTGACGCCTTGGACCTGCGCGGATCGGCCCCGGCCGACTGCCCGCACGGTGTGCCCAGACCCCCGGTGCCGACCACCTCAGACCCCAGGTGCCGGCCGCTCCAGACCCCAGAGGAGAGCAATAGATGAGTTCCGCCGAGGCCGCGACCCCCGGGCCGCGCAAATTCCGCTTCGCTGCAGGCGGAGAGGGAAACGCGGAGGAGGGCGGGGCTCGGAAGTTCATCAAGCTGGCTCAGCAGGCCGAGGAACTGGGTTACGACAGCTTCATGATTCCCGATCATCTCGGTAATCAGGTCGGGCCGATCGCGGCGCTCGGAGCTCTCGCCGTCGCCACCGACAAGATTCGGCTCGGCACGGCGGTGCTCGCCAACGGCTTCCGCCATCCTGCGGTGCTCGCCAAGGACGCGGCGACCATCGATGTGCTCTCCGGCGGACGGCTCGAACTCGGACTCGGCGCGGGCTGGATGCGCGAGGAATACGACAAGGCCGGCATCACCTACGACCGTCCCGGCGTCCGCATCGAGAAGCTCGCGGAG
>CAFBLX010000077.1_pt1 | contig 12904 bp, 10 predicted proteins | sample 7268311 | NCBI WGS metagenome assembly CAFBLX01 (sample SAMEA6814046, study PRJEB35770) | freshwater metagenome | biome: Freshwater; feature: Freshwater reservoir; material: water | place: Czech Republic | collected 2017-05-23 | depth 30m m | reverse complement strand
GAAGCTGAAGGCAATCCGTGCATCGATCGATCCCGAATCGACGGTCACCGCGGGCAATGCCAGCGGGCAGAACGACGGTGCCGCGATCGCCATCGTCACCACCCCCGAAAAGGCTGCGGCGCTGGGACTCCGACCACTGGCGCGACTCGCGAGCTGGGGCGTTGCCGGAGTCGCTCCGCGCACCATGGGAATCGGCCCGGTGCCCGCAAGCGAGAAAGCGCTCGGACGCCTCGGGCTCACTCTCGACGACATGGGCGTCATCGAACTCAACGAGGCCTTCGCCGCCCAGGCGCTGGCCGTGACTCGGTCCTGGGGTATCGAGTCGGACGACCCGCGGTTGAATCCTCACGGTTCCGGCATCTCGCTCGGCCACCCGGTCGGGGCCACCGGTGCCCGAATCCTTGCCACCCTGCTTCGTGAAATGGACCGCCGAGAAGTCCGCTACGGACTCGAGACGATGTGCATCGGCGGCGGACAGGGCTTGGCCGCGGTGTTCGAGCGACTGTCCTGATCGCTACTCACTGCTGTAGTTGCGCAGCCAGGCGCACAGCCGAGTTGGTCTCCCCGTAGCCTTCGTACCCGCCTGCCCGCTGCACCACCTCGAAGAAGAGGTCGTCGCCCACGGTGCCGGTGAAGAAGTGGAAGAACTCGCCGCCTGCGGAGTCGGCGTCGTACAGGATGCCGAGCCGCTGCATCGCGTCGAGGGTGTCCGGACCGAGACCGAACCGTGCGTTCAGGTCGCGATAGTAGTTGGGCGAGATACGCAACGGCGTGAGACCGCGTTCGGTCATCGCCTCGGCCGCGGCGTAGATGTCCTCGCATCCGAACGCCACATGTCCGACGCCTCCGCGGCGGGCGGCGGGCAGGGGGTCGGCATCGGACGGGCGACCGGGAACCATGTTGAGCGACAGGCGAATGGTGCCGTTCGTGGTCGTCAGGGTGAGGGCCTGGCTTCGCACCAGTCCGATCGCGTCCACGACGTCCTGACCGTCCCGGGGCACCATGCCGAACACCGAGCGGAGCAACAGCATCACGCCGTCCCAGCTTTCCGCCGGGACCGCGAGGGCGATGTGGTCCACGTGCGAGACCAAGGGCTTCACCTGCGGCACAGGCACTCTGGGAGCGAGGTCGAATGCGGACTGCCAGGCACCGGCGCTGTCTCGGGTGCGTAGGTCGAGCGAGGTTGCACCGGTGACGGCAAGCCGCACCACCGCGTCGTTCGCGTCGGCCACGCCCGGCATGGTGACCGTCGCGGCGGGGACACCCAGAGCGCGGGCTCTGGTCAACCACAGATCGGGCCGTTCGCTGCGGACCCCGATCTGGGCCAGAGCGGGCAGGTGGGCGGGGACGCCCGGTGCGGTCCACAGGGTATCGACGGTCGTGTCGACCGCGACGGCGAGTGGGCCCTGGGTGAACAGCGACAGTCCGTGTTCGCTGTGCGCGGCGGTGAGGTCGAAGCCGAGGTGACGCAAGGTGGTGCCCAACTGGGCGGCCTTGGCAGGGCCCGCGGCGATACGTAGGGACACGATGTTCTCGATCGGGCCGGGCGGAGGCGGGGAGAACAGATCGGGATTCGGCACGACGGTGTCGACGCTGCGGACCTGCTCCTGCAGGTGGAGCAGCGAACGGTGCGCGTCCGACGCCGTTCGGCCGGTGTCGGAATGTCGGAAGACGTCGTTGAAGATTTCGAGCGACCACGGGCCCGTGTAGCCCGAGGCCACGACGTCGGCTCCGAAGGTTGCCAGATCGAAGTTCCCCTGACCGGGGAAGCATCGGTGATGGCGACTCCACTGCAGGACGTCCATCACCAGGTGCGGGGCGTCGGCCAGTTGCAAGAAAAAGATCTTCTCGCCGGGTATCTCGCGGATGCCGGATGGGTCGTCGCCGCGGGAGAGGATGTGAAAGCTGTCGAGACAGGTCCCGAGCGCTGGGTGGTCGACCTGCCGGACGATGTTCCAGGCATGACGGTAGGTGTCGACGTGGCTACCCCAGGCGAGCGCTTCGTAGGCCAGCCGCAGTCCGCGGCGATGTGCACGCTCGGCGAGAGTTGCCATCTGTTCGATCAACATGTCGTCCTCGCGCACTGCGCCGGCCAACGGTGACGAGCAGACCAGCAGCAGGTCGCATCCCAGCTGTTCCATCACGTCGAATTTGCGTTCGGCGCGAACGAGGTTGCGCGCGAACTGGTCCGGGTCGTCGGAGTCGGCGTCACGGAAGGGTTGGTAGAGATCGACGGTCAGTCCCAGGTCTGCAGCCTTCTTCGCAATGTCTGCAGGCAGGTCCGGTGAGCTGATCAGATCCGGCTCGAACACCTCGAACCCGTCGAACCCGGCTTCGGCGATGGCGCGCATCTTCTCGTCGAGAGACCCACTGAGCGAGACAGTGGACACCGACGTGGCAATGGCCGTCATGCGGAGGCCCCGGCAGCAGCGACGCGATCTTCGCTGTCGATGAGGGTGCCCATGTGCGCGATCATCCGATCTGCGTTCGCAATTCGGCCGGTGAATATCTCGAAGGCGTCCGCTGCCTGGAATACGGCCATGCCGGTGCCGCTCAGGGTTCGGCACCCCGCTCGCGCTGCCTGCATGAGCAATTCGGTCTCGGCCGGCCTGTACACGACCTCCGAAACCCACATCTGCGGACGCAGAAATTCCTGCGGCACAGCAGATCCCGGGTGCTCGAGCATTCCGACCGGCGTTGCGTGCACCAACCCCGACGCTGTGCTCAGCACGTCGCCGAGCCGATCGAGGCCGGTCGAGCAGATCTCGGACTCGGGGAACAGCGAGGCCAGCGAGTCTCGAAGTTGCTGCGCCCGAGAACGATCGGCATCGACGAGTGTCAGCTTGACGGCTCCCCGGCGTGCCATTGCGTACGCGACGGCCGCACCTGCTCCCCCGGCTCCGAGTTGCACCACATCACTCAGATCGGCTCCCGGTAAGCCACGTCCGAAATTTCGGTCGAACCCGGACCAGTCGGTGTTGTGACCGATCGCGCGCCCGTCGGAGAACACAACGGTGTTGACGGCACCCAGACGCGCGGCATCCTCCGAGAGATCGTCGAGGCAGTGAAGAACCCGTTGCTTGCACGGGTGGGTGATGTTGAGGCCGCGAAATCCGAGGTCGGCTGCCGTGGCCACCAGCCGCGGTAGGTCGTCCACGGTCAGCCCGCGCCGATCGAGATCGATGATCCGATAGAGGTAGGTCAGACCGTGCTCGGCACCCTCTCGCTCGTGCATCGCGGGCGTGAGCGATTTGCCGATACCCGTCCCGATCAGCCCGCAGAGCAGGGATTCCGGCATGTCGATCTCCTCGAGCTTTAATGTACTAATTGGTGAGTTAGCTCGACGGTACTACGGTGACGGCACGCACACACCCTTTCTCCGCAATTCGCGGCGATAGAGTCGACCCATGGCTCCGCGTACAACCGACACCTCCGACGACAGCGGACCGGCCGTCAAACGTCGGCGCAACAGCGATCTGACCCGACACAACATCCTCGAGGTAGCCACGGAGGAGTTTGCGGACAAGGGCTTCGCCGGCGCGCGCATCGACGAGATCGCCGAGCGAACACACACGACCAAGCGGATGCTGTACTACTACTTCACCGACAAGGAAGGCCTGTACAAGGCCGTTCTGGAGCGGTCCTACCTCCGCATCCGCGAGCGCGAACGAGCCGTGGACGTCGAAGGACTCGGTCCGGTCGAGGCGATCCGCGCCATCGCATCGCTCACGTTCGACCATCACGAGCAGAACCCGGACTTCATCCGGCTGGTATCGACCGAGAACATTCTGCGCGGCGAACATATCGGCACTTCCGAGGCACTGAACAATCTCGGCAATCCGGCCGCCGAGCTGTTGGCCGACATTCTTGCGCGCGGGCAGGCCGACGGGCTCTTTCGAACCGATGTCGACGCGTTGGACATCCATATGGCGATCAGCAGCTTCTGCGTGTTCCGGCTGTCCAACCGATACACGTTCGAGGCACTGTTCGGGCGCGACCTCACCGACCCGGCGCACCGCACACGACTGCGGGCCATGCTCGGCGACATGATCATCGCGTTCCTCACCTCCACCGACGCCTGACACCGAGATCGAGCGACCCGCATCGCATCGGGGGTTGACACGTGGCATGGATCACGTTCAATATCTAAGAGCGCCCGGAGTTAACTATTTCGTACATTAGCGGCCGATCGGGTCGTGGATGTCGAACTGTGCGCCCGGCTTCCCGTCACACGAAAAGAGACGACACCGATGGATCCCCTCACGTCCGGTCACCCGCCCCTGCGCCCCGGAGCCAACCCGCGTAAAGCCGCAACCGCGGCCTGGGTGGGCAGCGCCCTCGAGTACTACGACTTCTTCATCTACGGCACCGCCGCTGCGCTGGTCTTCGGCCGCGTGTTCTTTCCCGGCTCCAACCCCGCCACCGGAACGTTGTTGGCCCTGGCGACTTTCGGGGTCGGCTACCTGGCCCGCCCACTGGGCGCATTGGTGCTCGGTCACATCGGTGACCGTTACGGCCGCAAGAAGGTCATGGTTGCCACCGTCCTGCTGATGGGAGTCGCCACTCTCGGAGTCGGCGTCCTTCCCTCGTACGAATCCATCGGCCTCGCGGCCCCGATAATCCTGGTCGTGCTGCGCCTGGCCCAGGGCTTCTCTGCGGGCGGTGAGCAGGCGGGCGCCAACTCCATGACCCTCGAGCACGCACCCGACCACCGACGGGCGTTCTTCACCAGCTTCACCCTCAGCGGCACCCAGGGCGGTCAGATCCTTGCCACCGCAGTCTTTCTCCCGGTCGCCATGCTCCCCGAGGACCAGTTGCTCAGCTGGGGCTGGCGAATCCCGTTCTTCCTCAGCGCATTCGTCGTTGTCGCCGCATTCCTGATCCGACGCTCGCTCGACGAGACCCCCGTCTTCGAGGAAGAGGTGGCGTCCGCCGAGCCGCAGCGTCTCCCGCTGACCGAACTGCTGTCCGAGCACTGGCCCGCCGTTCTTCGAGTCATGTTTGCCGCCGTGATCGCCTCGGTCAGTACGATATTCACCGTCTATGCGCTGTCGTACGCAGTCAACACAGTCGGCTTGGAACGAACTCCGATGCTGTGGGTCGGCGTACTCGCCAACGTCGTCGCGCTGTTCGCACTCCCGTTCTTCGGGTCGCTGTCCGATCGCATCGGTCGCAAGCCGGTGTTCCTGTTCGGATCGATCGGTTGCGCAATCCTCATGTTCGGATACCTCTGGTCCATCTCGGTCGGAAACTACGCGCTCATCTTCGTCTTCGGCATCGTCATGTTCGGTTTCGTCCACAGCGCGACGGGCGGTGTCTGGCCCTCGTTCTACGGCGAGATGTTCCCGGCTCGGGTACGTCTGACCGGAACTGCGCTGGGTACCCAGATCGGTTTCGCCATAGCAGGATTCGCGCCCACCATTGCCGGTGCCATCGCCGGGGCCGAGATCGGTGCGTGGTTGCCGGTCGCCATCGTCACCGCCGTGTTCTGCGCCGTCAACGTTGCGATCGTGTCCACGTCCAAGGAGACCTATCGCACGCCCACCGACGAGCTCGGACGATCCACTCGAACGACTCGGCGCGAGTCGGTCGCTCGTACGACGTCGAACTGACCCGCGATGATCGACGGACTGCGACCGGATCGCAGCGGTGAATGGCGTGTGTACGCCGTGCGCTATGCGAGCCGAACTTCCCTGCGCAGCAAGCACTTCCACTATGCGGACGAGCGCGGTCACGAGCCGCACCCCACCGCGTACTACGTGTGGCTCGCGCTGTCGGACACCGAGACCGTCCTCGTCGACGCCGGTCTCGCACCGGCGACGGCGTCACGGATGAAGGGACTGGACTACGTCGGCTCCCCCGTGGACCTCATCGGAGAGCTGGGAATCTCCCCCGGTGACATCGACGTATGTGTGCTGACCCATCTGCACTACGACCACACCGGAGTCGTCGCAGATCTGCCGTCGGCCCGCTACATCGTCCAGCAGAAAGAGCTCGACTACTGGAACGGTCCGTGGGCGACCCGCGTCGGGCAGGAACGCTGGTTGCACTCGCGGTCCGACATCGACCACGTCACGGGAAGTCCGCGTCTCGACATCGTCGACGGCGACCGCGAACTGGCACCGGGACTCTCGGTGCATGCGGTGGGCGGACATACCGCGGGCATGCAGGTAGTCAGCGTGCACACCGAGCGCGGGACCCTGGTGCTGGCGTCGGATGCGAGTCACTTCTACGAGAACATCGAATCCGACAGTCCCTTCGCGATTCTGCACTGCCTGCCGGACATGTTCGGCGCGTTCGACCGGATCAAGGAACTCGCCGACAGCCCCGAGCATGTCGTGCCGGGCCACGACCCGTTGGTGGCGCAGCGGTGTGTTGCGGTCGACCCGGACCTGCACCCGCACATCTCGGTCCTCGGCTGACAACCTCCCTGAAACAGAACGAGCCCCGATCATCGCGTTCGATGATCGGGGCTCGTTCTGTGTCGTGCCGGAGCTGGTCAGGCCGACTTGTCGCGTCGCTCCGGGCGTTCGGGCTTGCGCGGAACGATGGTCGGCAGGACGTTGTCGTTGACCGTCTCTGCCGTGACCACGACCTTCTCCACGTCGTCCCGGCTCGGGATGTCGTACATCACCGGAAGCAGCACTTCTTCCATGATCGCGCGCAACCCACGAGCACCGGTGCCACGCAGGATCGCCTGATCGGCAATTGCCTCGAGTGCCTCGGACGTGAACTCGAGCTCGACGCCGTCCATGTCGAAGAGTCGACGGTACTGCTTGACCAACGCGTTCTTCGGTTCGGACAGGATGGTGACCAGTGATTCCTTGTCCAGGTTGGTCACCGACGCGATCATCGGGAGACGACCGATGAACTCGGGGATCAAACCGAACTTGATCAGATCCTCGGGCATCACCTCGGCGAAGTGATCCTGCGTGTCGATCTCGGCCTTGGAACGCACCTCGGCTCCGAAGCCGAGACCACGCTTGCCGACGCGATCGGACACGATCTTCTCCAGACCGGCGAAAGCACCGGCGACGATGAAGAGCACGTTGGTGGTGTCGATCTGGATGAACTCCTGGTGCGGATGCTTACGTCCGCCCTGCGGCGGGACGCTGGCCTGGGTACCTTCCAGGATCTTCAGCAGTGCCTGCTGCACGCCCTCACCGGAGACATCGCGCGTGATCGACGGGTTCTCGCTCTTGCGAGCGATCTTGTCGACCTCGTCGATGTAGATGATGCCGGTCTCGGCCCGCTTCACGTCGTAGTCCGCGGCCTGGATGAGCTTGAGCAGGATGTTCTCGACATCCTCACCCACGTACCCGGCTTCGGTCAGTGCGGTGGCGTCGGCGATCGCGAACGGCACGTTGAGCATCTTGGCGAGGGTCTGGGCCAGATACGTCTTGCCGCACCCGGTGGGACCGAGCATCAAGATGTTCGATTTGGCCAGCTCGACGGATTCGCCGCGCACATCGCGCGCCTTGTCGCCGGCCTGAATGCGCTTGTAGTGGTTGTAGACAGCGACGGCCAACGTGCGCTTCGCAGCGTCCTGGCCGATCACGTAGTTCTCGAGAAAGTCCTTGATCTCGGAAGGCTTGGGCAGGTCGTCGAGCTTGACTTCGCTCGATTCGGCCAACTCCTCCTCGATGATCTCGTTGCACAGGTCGATGCACTCGTCGCAGATGTACACCCCTGGTCCTGCAATGAGCTTCTTGACCTGCTTTTGGCTCTTGCCGCAGAACGAGCACTTCAGCAGATCGCCACCGTCACCGATGCGTGCCATTCGGAGGTTCCTACTTCCTTGTCCGCGTACGACCCGGCCGACCGCATACGCGGAAGGACGGGCTACTTCTCGATCGATGGCATGCCGAGTTCGAGATGCTTCGACCGAGTTCTTGGATGCGACGCTACCCGTGTTCGCCGAACATGGGCGGGTTGTTTCCGGTGATTCGCCGCCCGTTTTCACCAATCACGGCATTCGGGGCGTGAATCGAGACAGCCGGGCCGAGTTGTCCACTCGTGCCCGGCGTCCGATCGTCTGCCGGACCGCGAGGCGATCCGACCGGTGGTACTTGCGTGCTACTTCTGAGCCGAGAGCTTGCGGTACTCGAACACGGTGTCGATGATGCCGTAGTCCTTGGCCTGCTCGGCGGTGAGGATCTTGTCGCGATCGGTGTCCTTGCGGATCACGTCGGGATCCTTGCCGGTGTGGCGGCCGAGGGTGGTCTCCATGAGTCGACGCATACGTTCGATCTCGGCGGCCTGGATCTCGAGGTCCGAGACCTGGCCCTGGATGCCGCCGCTCGAGGGCTGGTGGATCAGCACTCGTGCGTTCGGCAGAGCCGCGCGCTTGCCGGGGGTGCCGGCTGCGAGCAGTACCGCGGCAGCCGAAGCCGCCTGGCCGAGGCACACTGTCGCCACGTCGGCGCGGACGTACTGCATCGTGTCGTAGATGGCCATCAACGAGGTGAACGAGCCACCGGGCGAGTTGATGTACATCGTGATGTCACGGTCGGGGTCGAGGCCCTCGAGCACCAGCAGCTGTGCCATGACGTCGTTGGCAGACGCATCGTCGACCTGGACGCCGAGGAAGATGATGCGCTCCTCGAACAGCTTGTTGTACGGGTTCGACTCCTTGACGCCGTAGCTCGAGTGCTCGACGAAGGACGGAAGGATGTACCGCGAGGACGGCAACTGGTTGGGATCGAACAGGTTTGTCATCGTTTCTCCAAGATGTGAGTGATCGAGGGTCGCCGGTAGCGGCCGAATTACTCGCCGACTCCGCCGGCCTGCCGCGCGCGGCTGACGACGTGATCCACGAACCCGTATTCCTTGGCCGCCTGTGCCGTGAACCACCGGTCACGGTCGGAATCCTCGGTGATCTGCTCGACGGTCTGGCCGGTGTGCTGAGCGATGAGCTCGGCCATCTCACGCTTGGTGTGCGCGAACTGCTCGGCCATGATCGCGATGTCCGAAGCGCTTCCGCCGATACCGGCCGAAGGCTGATGCATCATGATGCGCGCGTGCGGCAGGGCGTACCGCTTGCCCTTCGCACCGGCCGAGAGCAGGAACTGGCCCATCGAGGCAGCCAGGCCCATCCCGTAGGTGGCGATATCGCACTCGGCGAATTCCATGGTGTCGAAGATCGCCATACCTGCGGTGACCGAGCCACCGGGCGAGTTGATGTACAGCGAGATGTCGCGGGTGGGGTCCTCGGCCGACAGGAGCAGGATCTGCGCGCACAACTTGTTGGCGATGTCGTCGTCGACCTGGGTACCGAGGAAAATGATGCGGTTTTGAAGCAGACGCTCGTACACGGAGTCGCTGAGATTCAGCCCTGCTGCGGCCGAAGTCATGACGGGACTCTGCTCGTGCGAAGCCGCCGGATTCTGAACAGTCACGGTACCTGCCTTTTCCATAACAAATCGTTGGTTCCTGACACAGACACTAACGAAAGACGGCGGCTCCGGAGTCCCGGAACCGCCGTCGTTCGCTGTGAGCGTTACTTCTCTTGTTCGCCCTCGGAAGAATCAGCTGCTTCGACCTCGTCGGGAGCATCGGCGGGGCTGCCGAACAGCTCGGCGGTGTCGACGCTGGCTCCGTTGGTGTCGGTCACGGTGACGCGCTCGACGACCGAGGCAAGCGCCTTGCCGCGCTTGACGTCGGCGAACACGGCACCGAGCTGGTTGGCCTGCTGCACCTGCTGGATGAACTGCTCGGGCGGCATGCCGTAGCGCTGGGCCTGGAAGATGATCCGCTCGGTCAGCTCGTCCTGACCGACCTGAGTGTTCTCGGCCTCGGCGATGGCGTCGAGGAGGAGCTGGGTGCGCACCGACTTCTCGGCACCCTCCTTGACGTCCTTGTCGAACTCCTCGCGGCTCGAACCCTGCGACTCGAGCAACTCGGCGAGCGCTTCCTCGTTGTGATCGAGGCCGTGGATGGCCTCGTGCACCTGGGAATCGACCTCGGCCTTGACAACGGCCTCGGGAGCCGGAATCTCGAGGGTCTCGAGCAGCGTCTCGAGCACCTTGTCGCGGATCTGACCGGCCTGCTCGACCTTCGCGACTCGCTCGACGCGCGTCTTCAGATCGGCGAGCAGCTCGTCGAACGTGTCGAACTCGCTGGCGAGCTGGGCGAACTCGTCGTCGGCCTCGGGCAGCTCGCGCTCCTTGACGGAGACGACCTTGACCGTGACGACGGCTTCCTTGCCCGCGTACTCACCGGCAACGAGCGTGGAGGTGAACTCCTTCGACTCGCCGGCCGAGACGCCGATGATCGCGTCGTCGAGGCCCTCGATGAGCTGACCGGAGCCGACCTCGTGGGACAGTCCGCTCGCGGTGGCCTCTTCGACGTTCTCGCCGTCGACCGTGGCCGAGAGATCGATGGACACGAAGTCGCCGGACTGAACCGGGCGATCGACACCGGTGAGGGTTCCGAAACGCTGACGGAGCGACTGCAGCTGCTCGTCGACGGCTTCGTCCTTGATCTCGAGCGGATCGACGACGACGCTGATGGTCGAGTAATCCGGAAGCTCGATCTCGGGACGCACGTCGACCTCGGCGGTGAACGTGAGCTCGGTGCCGTCTTCGATCTTGGTGATCTCGATCTCGGGCTGGCCGATGACCTTGACCTTCTCGTTGGTCACGGCCTCGGAGTAGCGAGAGGGAAGAGCGTCGTTGACGACCTGCTCGAGTACTGCACCACGGCCGACTCGCGCCTCGAGCAACTTGGCCGGAGCCTTGCCGGGACGGAATCCGGGGAGGCGGATCTGCTGAGCCAAAGCCTTGTACGCGCGGTCGAAATCAGGCTTGAGCTCCTCGAAGGGCACCTCAACGTTGATACGGACTCGCGTCGGGCTCAGCTGCTCGACGGTGCTCTTCACGGGACATGCTCCTTTGTGGTGATTCTTGCTTGCTGGCAGTTCTGGCTTGCTGTCTTCCGCTCGCCACGAGCACGGTGAGCCGTGCCCGCGGCTCTCATTTGTCGGGGTGACAGGAATTGAACCTGCGACCCTCCGCTCCCAAAGCGGATGCGCTACCAAGCTGCGCCACACCCCGTCGTACGGACACCATTGAACAGCAACCGATAGTAGCCCCTCATGGGCGCCCCACCCATGACGTTCCGTGAGACCGGGCTCGACGGGCCGGTTTGGAATCCGGCAACCGCTTTGGGTACAGTCTTAAAACGCAGGCGACGGAACTGGCGATCCCACGACTGTTGTTTGCACGCCGATGTAGCTCAATGGTAGAGCCCCTGTCTTCCAAACAGGCTACGCGAGTTCGATTCTCGTCATCGGCTCCATCGAAAGCCCCGCACTTCACGAGTGCGGGGCTTTTTCGTGTCCGCGTATCGTCGACAGTGTTCGAGTGAATCGGACGAACTGGACACGTATCGCCGATGGAAGGCTCAGAAGTGGAAATCGTCCTGATCGTCATCGTCGTGGCCGTAGTGGCACTGCTGGTGCTTCGCAGCAAGAAGAACTCCGCCGCAGCCGCGGCCACCGCACTGGCCGATGCGAAGGCCGACGCCCGCCAGTCGATCGAACGGCTCGGCGGCCAGGTCTACAACCTCGTCGGCTCCGACACCGCATCCAAGCAGGCCCTCGCCGACGCATCCGAGCGCAATATCGCAGCAGGCTCGCAGATCGACCAGGCGACAACCGTCGAGCAGGCGAGGCTGGCCAAGCAGACCGCGTTGGAAGGGCTCTATTACATTCGCGCAGCGCGCCTGGCGATGGGCATGGACCCGGGCCCCGAGGTGCAGGGCATCGACGGCCAACAGCAGGCAGGCCGTGTCACCGAGGAACGCAAGGTCGACTTCGAGGGACGAGAGATCGCGGCCTCACCGGACCCGTCGGACCGGACCCCGAACTACTACCCCGGCGGACGAGTGGCGGGCCGACCCGTCCCCGCAGGCTGGTACTCCGAACCGTGGTGGCGTCCGGCCTTGGTCGCCGGCGCATGGGGAATGGGCTCGATGTTCCTGTTCTCGGCGATGTTCTCCGGCATGGCCGGGGTTCCGGACGAGACCGCAGCGGGTGGCGACCTGGGTGCGGACGGTTCCGACGGGGGTGCTGGTGACAATTACGACGGTGGCGACGCCGGAGCAGGTAACGACGGCGGTGACGGCGGCGGCTTCTTCGACAGCGGAGACGGCGGTGGCTTCTTCGACGGCGGCGGAGGCGGAGGGGATTTCGGCGGGTTCTAGCTCGCCCGCCCCTACGTCGCCTGACAGACGGGGCACCAGAACAGGTTTCGCGCCTGCATCGTCGAGTGCAGGATCTCGGCTCCGCACACGCGGCACGGGAGGCCTTCCCTGCGGTAGACGTACGAACGCGGTCGGCGGGCACCGTAGGTGTCACCGTGATCGTCCTCGGGCCGGATGGTGATGATGCGACCGCGTCGGACACCGATGGCCATGAGGTCCACGAGATCGAGCCAGATGGCGTCCCACTCGGCTCGGTCGAGGTCCTTTCCGGGCCGCATCGGGTTGATCTCGTGCCGGAAGAGGATCTCGGCGCGGTAGACGTTGCCGACGCCGGCGAGCACCTTCTGATCCATCAGCAACGTGCCGATGGCCGTGCGTGACTTGGATATTCGTGCCCAGGCCGCGTCGGGGTCCGCATCTTTGCGGAGCGGGTCCGGCCCCAGACGCGCCAGGAGGGCGTCGACCTGCTGCTCGGTGTAGATCTCGCAGGCCGTCGGGCCGCGCAGGTCGGCACCGTACTTCTCCCCCACGATGCGCAGACGCACCGCGCCGACCGGATCATCCAGTGGCACAGCGTGTTCGGTGAACTTCCCGTACAGGCCGAGGTGAATGTGCACGATCAGGTCGGATTCGTAGCGGTGCAGCAGATGCTTGCCCCACGCCTCGGCCTTCTCGAGGACGAGGCCGTCGATCAGCGCGG
>CAFBLX010000076.1_pt1 | contig 12927 bp, 12 predicted proteins | sample 7268311 | NCBI WGS metagenome assembly CAFBLX01 (sample SAMEA6814046, study PRJEB35770) | freshwater metagenome | biome: Freshwater; feature: Freshwater reservoir; material: water | place: Czech Republic | collected 2017-05-23 | depth 30m m | reverse complement strand
CGCGGTCAGGGAATCCGCCGGGGGTTCTTTGAGGGTCAGCGCGAGGCCCGCGACGACCAGCAGAACCCTGTCACACACGTGCGCGAGACGCGCATTGAGGACACCGAGCTCGTCACGGAACAGTCGACCGGAACGCGACTCGGGAACCACGGACATGCCGACCTCGGGGCTGACGATCACGAGAGTCGACCTGCAGTCCGAGACCGCTGAGACCAAGTCGTCCACGGCCGGAGCAATCGTCCCGCGAGGCAGGTCCCAGGCCGCTGCGTCGTCGAGCATTCCCGTGAGCCAGGTACCCAGATCGTCGACCATCGTGGTGCCGCCCCAGGGCTGAGCCACCACCGTCGCCAGCCCGGTGACGGTTTCGACCGTGGTCCACTCGGGCGGACGCGACGCACGATGGAGTTCGATGCGCTGCTGCCAGTCTTCGTCCGACGCATCGCGCTGTCCGGTCGCGACGTAGCGGACCGGGCGGGTCGTGACCAACGATTCTGCGTGCGCGGACTTACCGGATCTGGCTCCGCCGAGGACGAGCGTTCGAGACGGCACGGCCACCGACGTCAGACGGCCTCGCCGGCGCTCACTCGCGGCTTGGGGGCACGCATCTTCCGAATCTGCGACGCCCGTACGAAGGCGTACCAGCCGATCTTGAAGCCGCCGTCGGGAGTGTCGGGGAACCGGACGCGAATGCGGTTGTTGATCATCTTGCCGAGGTAGATGCCCTCGCCGACCATGAACAGCATCATCACGAACATGCCGAGAGTGACGTACTGCTGTACCTGCGGCTGCAGGAACAGCGCAAAGATGAGAATGAGAGCGAGCGGCATGAACAAGCCGACAAGATTGCGCCGCGCATCGACGATGTCGCGAACGTAGGCACGCACCGGGCCCTTGTCACGAGGCAGCAGATACTTGTCGTCGCCCGCAAGCATGCGCGCCCGACGCTCCGCAGCTGCTGCACGCCGTTCGTTCGAGGCAGCCTTACGGTCTTCCTTGCTGCCCTTGTTCGCCTTGCGGCGCTCTCGTGCCTCTTTGCTCGTCAGGGGAGCCGGAGCGACCGGCCCGCGGCGGCGGGCCTCGGCGTCACGGCGCTTGGGGGTCGGTCGGCCTTTGCCGAGAGACACCGGCGAGGTCGCCTCGCCGGCGGACACAGTCGACTCGGGCTCGTTCGAGTCCTGTCCGTCCGAATTGTCAGAGTTTCCACGGCGTAGCAGCTTCACGCAACCAGAGTATGGGATGAGCGGAGGCACTCGAACACCGGCCAGGTCAGCGGCGCAGCGCGGGATGCTGTTCGGGCACTGCGGTCCTACACTTCCGGGAATGCGAGTGATGATTGCGCCGGACTCCTTCGGGGACACCCTGACTGCCGCAGATGCAGCCGCCGCCATTGCCAGAGGATGGGCGGGCGTCCGGAGCGGTGACGAGCTGGAACTGGCACCCCAATCCGACGGTGGACCGGGGTTCGTCGAGGTACTGGCCTCGCGCATCGGCACAGTCCACGTCGCCGACGTGGACGGACCGCTCGGGACGCCGGTGCAGGCCCGCTGGCTGCTCGACGGCACGGTGGCGTACATCGAATCTGCTCAGGCCTGCGGGCTGCACCTCGTCGACGGTCCACTGACTCCGCAGTCGGCATTGAAGGCGAACAGCTACGGCGTCGGACAGCTGCTGAGCGAGGCGTTGAACAGTGGCGCCACGTCGATCGTCGTCGGACTCGGCGGGAGCAGTTGCACCGACGGTGGACGAGCGATGATCCGCGCACTCGGCGGGCTGGGGTCGGCAATCGAACGGTTCTCGGGAATCGACCTCGTCGCCGCGTCGGACGTGGAGAACCCCCTGCTCGGCGATGCCGGTGCTGCTCGGGTGTTCGGGCCGCAGAAGGGCGCCGACACCGAGACGGTCGAGCGACTCGAAGAACTGAACGCCGACTGGGCTGCCGTTCTGTCGGCTGCGGGCCACGATGTGGCAGACCGTCCCGGTGCGGGTGCCGCGGGCGGGATGGGGGCGGCCCTGTTCGCGCTCGGTGGCAGGCAGGTGCCGGGTGCTGCCGTCGTGGCGGAACGAACCGGTCAGCGGGAACTCCTGGACTCCGTCGACCTTGTGCTGACCGGCGAGGGAAAGTTCGATTCGCAGTCGCTGCGAGGCAAGTTGGTGACCAGAATCGCCGCTGCAGGCGGTGCCACCGGAATCGAGACCGTGGTGCTCGCCGGCCAGGTGACGTTGAGCAAGGACGACTTGGCGTCGGCCGGTATCTCGGCCGCTCACTCGATCAGCGAGTTCGCCGGGTCTGTGGAGGTGGCCATGACCGATGCGGCCAATCAGCTCGAGAAGCTGGCCGCGCACGTGGCGAGCAGTGCTGTTGCCGGGCCCTCGAACAGGGGCGGCGCGCGCAAGGAATAGAGCAACCCGGAGTACGGTTGAGTTTGTTCACGGGTTTGGTACGACTGATAGGGAGAGCCCATGACCGTTTCGAATGAGACCACAACGACCGAAACCACGGCGCACAAGGTCACCATGACGGAGACCGCTTCGGCCAAGGCCAAGGCGTTGCTGGATCAAGAGGGCCGCGACGACCTCGCGCTGCGCATTGCTGTACAGCCCGGTGGGTGTGCAGGACTGCGTTATCAGCTCTTCTTCGACGACCGAAGCCTCGACGGCGACCTCGCGGTCGACTTCGGCGGCGTCACCCTCGCAGTCGACCGGATGAGCGCTCCCTACGTGGAGGGTGCATCCATCGACTTCGTGGACACGATCGAGAAGCAGGGCTTCACGATCGACAACCCGAACGCGACCGGATCGTGCGCGTGCGGCGACTCGTTCAACTGAGCTGACTCGCTCTCGACTGTGACCGATACACGTATTCGTGTATCGGTCACAGTCGTGTCTGCTCGTCGGTCATCCAGAACTTCACTCCGAAAGGCTCTTCTTCGTGACTCTCGCGGTATCCGGCTCGATTGCAACCGACCATCTGATGCGATTCCCCGGTCGGTTCGCCGAGCAGATCGTCGCCGATCAGCTCGCGAACATTTCGCTGAGCTTCCTGGTGGACGACCTGGTCATCCGTAAAGGGGGAGTGGGCGGAAACATCGCCTACGCACTCGGGGTCCTCGGCGGCTCTCCGCTCCTCGTCGGAGCCGTGGGGCCGGACTTCGCCGAGTATCGGACCTGGCTCGAAGAGCACGGAGTCGACTGCAGTGGCGTCAGTGTGTCTGCCACCGCGCACACAGCACGCTTCGTCTGCACCACCGACGAGGACATGGCGCAGATCGCGTCGTTCTATCCCGGTGCCATGAGCGAAGCCCGCGACATCTCCATCGACGCGCTGGCCGCACAGCACGAGCTCGATCTCGTGCTGATCGGGGCCAACGATCCGGATGCGATGACCGCCCACACGGACCAGTGCCGCGCGGCAGGTGTTCCCTTTGCCGCCGACCCGTCCCAGCAACTCGCGCGACTCGACGCCGCACAGGCCACCGACCTGATCGACGGGGCGGCCTACCTGTTCACCAACGAATACGAATGGGCACTGCTCAAGCAGAAGACCGGGATGTCCGACGCCGATATCGCGGACAAGGTGGACCTGCGGGTCACCACGCTGGGCAAGCGGGGCGTGGATATCGTCGAAAAGGGCGGGAAGCATACCCACATCGGTGTCGTGCCCGAGACGAGCAAGGTCGATCCCACCGGAGTGGGCGACGGGTTCCGTGCCGGGTTCCTCACCGGCCACCTCGCCGGAGCGAGCATCGAACGAGCTGCTCAACTCGGTTCTCTGGTAGCCGTGCTGGTCCTCGAGACCACCGGAACGCAGGAATGGAGTCTCAACCGCGACGACGCGATCAAGCGCTTGAGCGCGGCGTACGGTGCCGAAGCCGGCGAGGAGATCGGCGCGTTGCTGCCCGCCTGAGTCTCAGGCTTACCGTGCCCGTCTCACCCATCCGCAGAGGATGGGTGAGACGGGCACGGTCGCCTCACGTCAGATGTTGACCGGGTACTCCGGTTCGGCGATCTGCGGCACGATGCGCTTCTCCACGAAGATCCCGTGCCACACCATGAAGATGAGCAGCGTCCACAGGCGACGGCTGTGATCCGATTTGCCTGCCCGATGGTCGTCGAGCATGGCGACGATGGCGGCCTTGTTCAGAAGGTGATCGGTCTGTGACTCGGCGATCTGCTGGTGAGCCCAGTCGAAGAGTTCGGTACCGCGCAGCCAGTGGCGCAGTGGCACCGGAAAACCGAGCTTGGCGCGGTGCAGAACATGACCGGGAACGATGCCTTCCAGCGCCTGGCGCAGCGCGTATTTGGTAGTGCTCTTGGTGATCTTCTGCTCCAGTGGCAACTTCTCTGCCACGCGATAGACCTCGGAATCGAGGAACGGGACGCGCAGCTCGAGCGAGTTCGCCATGGTGATCTTGTCGGCCTTGACCAGAATGTCGCCACGAAGCCAGGTGAACAGGTCCAAATGCTGCATACGAGCCACGGGATCCCACCCCTGCGACTGCGCGTAGATGGGCGCGGTGACGTCCTGATGCGTCCACTCCGAACGGAACTCACGCAGCACCGATCGCAACTGCGCGTCGTTGAAGCTGCGTGCGTTGCCGTAGTAGCGCTCCTCGAGGGTCATCGATCCTCGGTGCAGCAAGCTCTTGCCGCGCGTGCCTTCGGGAATGCGCTCGCTCAACGATCCGGCTGCGCGGCGTAGAAATGCGGGTAGAGACTCGAACGGCTTCAACGACAGCGGCTCGCGGTAGATGGTGTAGCCGCCGAACAGTTCGTCCGCACCCTCTCCGGACAGCACGACCTTGACGTGTTTGCGAGCTTCTTTGGCGACGAAGTAGAGCGGTACGAGCGCCGGATCGGCCACCGGGTCGTCCAGGTACCAGACGATCTCGGGAATGGACGCCGCGAACTCTTCCGGTCCGACCACTTTCACGATGTGCCGAGCACCTATCGCGGCTGCCGACTCCGCTGCAACGTCGACCTCGGAGTAACCCTCGCGCTCGAAGCCGGTCGTGAAGGTGATCAAGTTCGGATTGTGTCGAATCGCCAGTGCCGCGATGGCCGTGGAATCGATGCCGCCCGAGAGGAAGGAACCGACGGTCACGTCGGCTCGCATGTGCTTGGCGACCGAATCTTCGAGCGCCTCGGCAATCTCCTGGTAGCGAGCCTTCTCGCTGCCGGGAGCGAAAGGCTTCACCGGGAACGTCGGTGTGAAGTATCGGGTGATCTTCGGCGGCGTACCGGGGGAGAGGGTGGCGTAGCAACCCGACTCGAGCCGCCTGATCCCCGCGTGCAGCGTCTCCGGTTCCGGGACGTACTGAAGCACGGTGTAGTGCTCGATGGCCCGCGGGTCGAGGTCGAGATCGACGCCCAGCAGCTCCATCAGTTCGAGAACGCTCTTCTTCTCACTGCCGAACGCGGTTCCACCCGGGCCCGTGGCGTAGAACAACGGCTTGATGCCGAAGGGATCGCGCGCGATGAACATCTCGCGAGTCTCGGTGTCCCAGATGGCGAAGGCGAACATTCCTCGCAGACGTTGCACGGCGGAAGCGCCCCAGTAGTGAAATGCCGCGACGATCGACTCGCTGTCACCTTCGGTGGCGAATTCTGCACCGTGATCGCGCGCGAGCTCCGCACGCAACTCGAGGTAGTTGTAGATCTCGCCGTTGAACACCAACGCGTACCGGTCGGGTGAACCCGGAGGTCCCCACCGCATCGGCTGATGCGAGTGTTCGATGTCGATGAACGAGAGTCGATTGAAGCCGTATACGACGTCGTCGTCGTGCCAGGTGCCACCGGGCTCGTCCGGGCCTCGATGGCGCATGCAGTGAGTCGCCGAGCTCACCAGCTCGACGCCGGCGGCGGTCGTTCCGTGAGATGTCAGTACTCCGAGCAGTCCACACACAGCGTCTGCTACCTCTTCTCGCAGTTGGGGACAATGCCGGGGGCCGGATCTCCGCGTGTCGTCAGCGGGACGGTCGATCAGCAACCGAGTATGCCGCAGACACGCTCGAACCTAGGTAACGACCCAAGGGTGGCTCCGCGTCAGCTTTGGTCTACGCTGCGTAGTACTCGGGCATCTCCATGTGGAAGCCCTTATTCTTCAGTGGTGGGCAATCAGGAAGGCGTGAACGTGGCGCATAGTCGGATCCTTCGGCGAGCGGGGCTGACAGCATTTCTCGGTGTAGCCGCGTTGATGCTGTCGGGCTGTTCCATCAGCAGTGACAACGTACTCAATTTCGGTTTCGCCTCGGGCGTCACTCCGCAGGGACGACGCATCGGCGACCTGTGGACCTGGTCGGTCATCGCCGCCCTGGTCATGGGCATCGTCGTGTGGGTCTTGATCTTCTGGGTGGTGCTCTTCCACCGTAAGAAGAAGAGCTCCCCGGAGTTCCCGCGTCAGACCGCGTACAACGTTCCGCTCGAGCTGTTCTACACGGCGGTTCCGTTCGTGATCATCGCCGTGCTCTTCTACTTCACCGTCGTGGTGCAGAACTACGTCGACGAGAAGCAGGCAGATCCCGACGTCCAGGTCGACGTGACCGCATACCAGTGGAATTGGAAGTTCGGATACCGGACGATCGACCTCAAGGACGGTGCCGCCAAGTACGAGGGCACCGACGAAGAGGAGCAGGCCGCCGCAGAAGCCGCCGCAACTCCCGGCGAAGGCGCCGAGGGTAGCGAGGACGGCGAGTTCGTGCCCGGCGCGATCCACGGTGCCATTCCCCAGGATCTGTCCTACCTGCACTACAACAAGATCGAAACGGTCGGTTCCAGCGCCGAGATTCCGGTGCTCGTCCTTCCCACCGGAAAGCGCATCGAATTCGTGCTGGCATCCTCGGACGTCATCCACGGGTTCTGGGTTCCGGAGTTCTTGTTCAAGCGTGACGTTCTCCCCAACCCCGAGGAGAACCATTCCGACAACGTGTTCCAGATCAGCGAAATCGAGCGCGAAGGTTCGTTCGTCGGTCGATGCACGGAGATGTGCGGCACGTTCCACTCGATGATGAACTTCGAGGTTCGCGCCGTGTCCCCGGACAAGTTCGAGCAGTACATCGAGCTGCGCAAGCCGTTGTCCGAGGGTGGCGAAGCGCTGACCAACGCGCAGGCACTGGAAGCCATCGGCGAGAGCCCGCTCGCGACCAGCACCTCGCCGTTCGAGACCGATCGCACCGTCCGTACCGCCACCGTCGCCGAAGGCAACTGACCAAGGAAGCATGCTGATATGAAAATCGAAGCGAAGATCTTCGAGATCCTCACGGTCTTCTTCCTCCTGGTCGGCATCGTGTATGCGCTGTTCACAGGATTGAGCCGAACCGGCGTCGAGTGGGCAGGCGTCACGGCGATCTTCCTGTCGGTCGGCCTGACGCTGATCGTCGGAACGTACTTCCGATTCGTCGCGCGACGGCTCGACACTCGGCCCGAAGACTTCGACGACGCCGAGGTAAGTGACGGCGCAGGCGACCTGGGCTTTTTCAGCCCCGGCAGCTTCTGGCCGTTCGTGCTGGCCGTGGCGGCGTCGATCACCGCTCTGGGCTTTGCCTTCTTCCAGCCCTGGTTGATTGCTCTGGGCGTCGTGTGCGTCATCGCCTCGGCCGCTGGATTGGTCTTCGAGTACCACATCGGTGCCGAACGCCACTGACCTGTAGACACCCGAAAAGGGCCCCGATCGTTCACGAGAGCGATCGGGGCCCTTTTCTGTGCTGGAACGTGCACACCGGGGACATCGCTCGAGTGCAGGGGCATTCCGACCGGGTCAGCCGGCGGGGGTCGAGTGCTTTTCGGCCAGAACTGTGGCGAGCTGACCGATGCGTTCGCGAGCTGCGGCTGGTGTGAGTACTTCGATGTGATCGCCGAATTGAAGTAGTTGACGTACCGACTCGATATCGGGATAGCGGACGACGACGGTGCACCAGCCGTCTTTCGCGGCGGAGACCTCGTGGATGCGACCGGCGAGTACCCGTCGAGCCAGGTCGAGGCCTTTCTCCGGCAGGCGGACGGTGACGCTCACGTGACCTCGTCTCTCGGTGCGACCTTTCAACGCTGCCCATTTCGTGCGGAGGGTTTCCCCGGGTTGAACAGCAGCTGGTGCGGCGAGTTGTTCGTAGGTCGAGAGCCGTTCCAGCGCGAACAGTCGACCGTCTCCCTGGTCGTCGGCGACGAGATACCAGCGACCTGATTTCGCTACGATCCCGTACGGGTCGACCACCCGCGTCGAGGCCTGATTCTCGGCGCTACGCCGGTACTGGATTTGCAGTCGTCGTCGGCGTCGAAGTGTCGAGGCCAGGTCCGATACGTCGATCGCTGTTTCCGAGTCGGCGAACCATGCGGTGCTGTCGACCAGTACCAGGTCCGCCAGACCCAGCATGCCCGGTATATCCGGTGCCGCAGCCTGCCGGGCGGCGATCTTGCGCGCGGCCGACTCCCATACCGCAGACAGCCCCAAACGTTCGAGCTGCGCGCTGTCCAAACCGGCTATGGAGAGGGCCTCGAGTTCTGGTGGATCCAGATGGGATGCGTTGAGTCGTGCATTGGGGAGCAAGACAATCCCGCCGTTCCGTCCGCGTTCGGCATAGACGGGCACACCAGCCGCCGAGAGCGCCTCGACGTCTCGCGGCACAGTGCGCCGAGACACTTCCAGACGGTCGGAGAGCTCGGTAGTTGTCATGCGCTGACGGGTCTGTAGGAGCAGCAAGATATGCAGCAGCCTCGAAGCCTTCATGCGGACCGATGTTGGCAGAAAAAGGTGACAGGTTCTGTCGCGATGAGGCGATTGGATGGTTCGGTATCGATACGACATCCACTCGAGGAGCCCTCCATGCCTGCACCGAACCTGTTCTTGATCGGCGTCCGGGAGACCCAGGCCGCCACCGCCTTCTACAGCGACCTGTTCGAGATCGAACCGACTTTCACCAGTCCCCACTATGTTGCTTTCGACGTTGCCCCCGGTGTACTGCTCGCGTTGTGGACGGGCTACGCCGAGCACTCTGTACCGAGCACACCCCGCATGAGCGAGATCGGACTCATGGTGCCCGGCCCCTCGGAAGCAGTCGACGACATATTCACCGATTGGGTCGCGAAAGGAGTTGCCGTAGTGCAGAAGCCACACGACGCCGTCTTCGGCCGCACTTTCGTGATCGCGGACCCCGACGGCAACCTCATCAGGGTCTCGCCGATCGACTGAGAAGCACCACGCCTACCTACTGCGGGTCGGTGAGAGACCGGCCGCACCCCGGTCTTTCGTCATGGACTGGAACGCATGAACGTCCCGGAAGACCACGGCGCGGATCCGAACCAGTCAGGACGCGTCTGCCTCCCGCAGGGTCGACGACGCATCCGCCGTGGATTCGAGCAGTGCATCGAGTGAGATCTCCAACGCAGTGCACAGTGCGGCGACGGTAAAGAATGCCGGGGTTGCGATACGCCCGGTCTCGATTTTTCTGAGCGTTTCGACGGAGATGCCGGCGGCGTCGGAAACCTCGGTCATGGTCCGGCTACCCCGGAAACGGCGCAAAGCTGTGCCCAAGCGAGCACCACGCGCGAGTTCACCGGGACTGAGTGGGATACGGACCATACACCGATACTAATACCGGTCGAGACCGACCGGGCCGATGCTCGTCACCGATGGGTCTGCGGGCTACCAGCAGGTGAGTGCCGGCTCCGAGTCGAGCATTTACCGCGCTCTGAATCGGCAGTCCTCGGGCGGGGGAGGGGAGTGGAGCCTGTGAGAGTTGCGGCCTCCGTTCACAGGACTCCCGCGGACCGATGGAGATCCAGCCGGATCGTCTCCGGACATGTGTCGATCGGGTAGTACCGCCACCACACGAAGAAGAGCGGCACCGTTGCCGGTGCCGCCCTTCATCGGAATGCGTTGTCAGGACTCAGTGATCGCGATCGCTGTCCTGACGACCCGAAGAAATCGAGGTGTCTTCGTGCCCGTTGGCATGGCCGTTGCCGTTGGCGTGGCCATTGGAATGACCGTTGCCGTTGGCGTGACCGTTGCCGTTCGTATGGCCGTTGCCGTTGGCGTGACCGTTGCCGTTCGAGTGGCCATTGCCCAGAATGCCCGCCTGGTAGTTGCGAAGCATTGCCAGCTGCTCGTGCTCGCCCTTGTGGAGTGCATCCTCGAGGGCCTTGCTCTGCGCAACGGGGTCCGGGGTGAACAGTGAACCCGAGCCGGGCTTGCCGGCAGAACCGAGCTTGTTCATCTTCTTGGGGACCGCTGCACCCTGGTAATCGAGCGGGATCGGGTGACCGTGATCGTCGACCGGTCCGAGCGGCTGGTGGATTTCCACGTACTGGCCGTGCGGGAGTCGCTTGATGATTCCGGTTTCGATGCCGTGCTCGAGAACTGCCCGGTCGCTGCGCTGTAGGCCGATGCAGAACCGGTACGCGACGAAGTATGCGATCGGCGGAGCAATGAGCACTCCGATTCGACCGATCCACGTCATCGCATTGAGCGAGATGTCGAACTTGTACGCGATCAGGTCGTTGACGCACGAGAGCGTCAGAACGACGTAGAAGGCGATGGACATTGCGCCGATTGCAGTACGGACCGGCACGTCGCGGGGACGCTGCAGCAGGTTGTGGTGTGCGTTGTCTCCGGTGAGACGCTTCTCGATCCACGGGTAGGCAATCATCACGGTGAAGACGAGGCCCATGATCACGGCCACCCAGAAGACTGCAGGAATCGTGTAGCGACCAGCGATGTAGATGTCCCATGCCGGCCACAGACGCGCCAGGCCGTCGGTCCACATCATGTAGAAGTCGGGCTGCGAACCTGCGGACACCTGAGACGGGTTGTACGGACCGAGCGCCCAGATCGGGTTGATCTGCAGCAGTCCGCCCATGGCGGCGATCACGCCGAACGTCACGGCGAAGAACGCGCCGGACTTGACGGCGAAGACCGGGAGGATACGAACGCCGACGACGTTGGTTTCCGTACGACCGGGTCCGGGGAACTGCGTGTGCTTCTGGTACCAGACCAAAGCCAGGTGAGCTGCGATCAGCGCCAGGATGATGGCCGGTAGCAGCAGCACGTGCGCCACGTACAGGCGAGGAATGATGATCGTGCCGGGGAAGTCCCCGTCGAAGATCAACCAGTGCATCCAGGTGCCGACGATCGGGATGCTCATCGTGATTCCGGAGAACGCGGCGCGGAGGCCGGTGCCCGAGAGCAGATCGTCGGGGAGCGAGTATCCGAAGAAGCCCTCGAACATCGCCAGGATCAGCAGCAGGCAGCCGATGACCCAGTTGGCCTCACGGGGACGACGGAACGCACCGGTGAAGAAGATGCGCATCATGTGCACGATGATCGACGCGGCGAACATCAGTGCTGCCCAGTGGTGGATCTGGCGCATGAACAGACCGCCGCGCACCTCGAACGAGATGTCGAGTGCTGTCGCGTAGGCACGTGACATGGTCACGCCGTTCAGCGGGGTGTACGCGCCCTGGTAGACGACCTCGCTGAGCGAAGGATCGAAGAACAGGGTGAGGAAGACGCCGGAGATCAGCAGGATCACGAAGCTGTACAGCGCGATCTCACCGAGCAGGAACGACCAGTGGGTGGGGAACACCTTGTTGATCTGGCGGCGCAAACCTGGTGCCAAGTGGTAACGACTGTCTACGTCGTCCGCCTGCTTGGCGGCGAGGGTTTGCAGTGAAGGACTCATGAATCACGCTCCGGTCGACGTTCCCAGAAGGCGGGACCCAGTGCTTCGTGGAAGTCGTGCTGTGCCACTAGGTAACCCTCCTCGTTGACTGTGATGGGAAGCTGAGGCAGCGCGCGCGCAGCCGGTCCGAAGATCGGCTTGCCGTACTCGAGCGCGTTGAACTGCGACTGATGGCAAGGGCAGAGAATGCGGTTGGTCTGCTGCTCGAACAACGATGTCGGGCAACCCAGGTGCGTGCAGATCTTGGAGTAGGCGTAGTAATCGCCGTAGTTGTAGCTCTCCTGGCCCTTGCGCTTGATGACCGTGCTTGCGTCGTCGGGACGCAAACGGATGAGCATGACTGCGTTACGGATACCGCGGAGTGACATGAGCAGGTCGTGCTCGCTCTCGCGGTCCGCCTCGCGGAACGGGAAGACAGTTTCCATGGCACCAGCGTCCAAGTCCTCGGGCCGTACGAGAACAACATCTTCCGGTCGCCCGGTGTCTCGTCGGAGGTAGATCGTCTCTCCATCGTAGCGAGGCGTCCAGCCGGATACCCACAACGGAGAATCTTCGCCCTTGGCCCACGGATTCTTGATGAGGCCGCCGAGGGGGAGCAGTGCCATGACGCCGAGAGCGCCGCCGCCGAACAGAAGCGAACGCTTGATGACCTTGCGTCGTCCGATGGTCGACGTGTCGAGCGAATCGCCCAGCTCGGCGACCAGCGTCCTGCGGTCCGTTTCCGACGAGCTTCCGTCGTGGCGGTCCTGGATGGAGACCTCTTCGGGAATGAACTTCTTGGTGAACTGCACGGCACCGACGCCGACGGCGAGGATCGCAAGACCCATCGTTCCGCCGATCAGCGGCGTGTACAGCGAGTACAGGTTGTAGTTGTCGTCACCGATGCCCGCGTACTGCCAAGGCCAGAAGAGGTAGACGCCGATGAACGCGACTGCCGACAGGCCGGCGATGGCAAACCAGATCGCCACGCTGCGCTCTGCGCGCTTCTCGGCGCGAGTACCTTCCACAGCCCAGCGATTACGACGGAATGCGACATCCACACCGTCGAGATTGGTGCCGAGTTCGACCAACTCGTCCCGGCTGAGCGCTGCCAACTCCTCGTCGGTGTACTTCTTGTCGGGATTCACACCCCCGGCATTGGTGCCGTCGGTGTTGTCGGCGTCCTTACGGCCGGAATCGCCGTCGCTCATGATCTAGCTCCGATCCACAATGTTGCGCCGACGACAGCGGCGATTCCGACAACCCACAGGGCGATCAT
>CAFBLX010000075.1_pt1 | contig 13039 bp, 12 predicted proteins | sample 7268311 | NCBI WGS metagenome assembly CAFBLX01 (sample SAMEA6814046, study PRJEB35770) | freshwater metagenome | biome: Freshwater; feature: Freshwater reservoir; material: water | place: Czech Republic | collected 2017-05-23 | depth 30m m | reverse complement strand
GCTTCGCTGATCTCGCTCATGCGACGGGCCAGCTTGGTCCAGTCGTCGTCGGTCATCTTTCCGGAACGCATGTCGCCGAGCTTGATCTTCGCTTCCGCGGACAGCAGACGCATGACGATCTCGGTGCGACTCATCTCCAGAGAGAAGATGACACTGGGCATACCGTGCTTGATGGAGCACGAACGCATGAAATCCATACTTAGGGTAGACTTACCAACGCCGGGCCTCGCCGCGACGATAATCATCTGACCAGGGTGAAGGCCGTTGGTGATCTCGTCGAGTTCGGCGAATCCCGTCGGCACGCCGAGGGAGATGCCGCCGCGGCTGGCGATGGAGTCGATTTCGTCCATCGTGGGCTGCAGCAACTCTTCGAGGGGGAGGAAGTCCTCGGAGGTGCGTCGCTCGGTGACCTCGTACACCTCTGCCTGTGCGCGGTCGACGACCTCGGCGACGTCCTGACCGTCGGCTCCGGCGTAACCGAACTGCACGATGCGGGTACCGGCTTGCACGAGCCGCCGGAGAATGGACTTCTCCGCCACGATCTCGGCGTAGTACCCGGCGTTGGCGGCGGTGGGCGTCGTCTGAGTCAGCGTGATCAGGTACGGCGGGCCGCCGATGCGCTTGAGCTCTCCGCGGCGATCCAGCTCGGCCGAGACGGTCACCGGGTCGGCAGGCTCACCGCGGCTGTAGAGGTCGAGAATGGCGTCGTAGACGTTCTGGTGTGCCGGCCGGTAGAAGTCGCCCGGACGGAGCACCTCGAGCACGTCGGCGATGGCATCCTTGCTCAGCAGCATGCCGCCCAACACGGACTGTTCGGCGGCCATGTCCTGTGGCGGCTGTCGCCCGAAGTCTTCGCCCGGACCTTCGCTGGAGGAGGAGCCGGAGTAGTCGGACTGTCCTCGATCGTCCACAACTGCCACGCGAACCGGCCGTCCTCTCCCCATAGTCCGAGCACGGCCGGATAACACCCGGACGTGCGGTCAAGCAAGTTCTACCCCCGGGCACCGACAGGTCCTGTTCGGTACCGGATCCGCGCTGCCCCGGCACCGTTCGACGGCATCGAGAGAGACGCTGGAGGGACGTTAAGCGGTATCGCCAGGAGTCACAACACAGGCTGTGGATGGATCTGTGGATGAAATGTGGACGAGGTTGAACAACGGTGTTGACCGTCTGGGGATAACCTGGGTATAACTTTTGGACTTTGCACCATTCCCGCACGTCAAGGCGTGTACATAAAGTTTTTTGCCTGTGCATCGTTCTGGGGGCGGCGTGTCGGCCGAATTGACAACTCGGGCGTGTTGAGTAAATGCCGAGTGAACTCCGTGGTGAAGTACGTCACACCGGCTGGAAATTGGCACCGAAAAAGTCTTAATGCTGGTTTTCGGGCCGAAGGGCCCGATCCCCGTCGGGAATCGGGCCCTCGTACGTCGCTCGAACAGGCCGTCAGAGATCGGCCTTCTGCGGGCACAGCGCCGGGTCGAGAACCGTGATCTCCTTCGTACCGATCTGCAGCACCCGGGCCGACGGGATGTCGAAGAAGAGACCGGTGATCCGCAGACGACCCTCCGCGTTCGCGCGTCCCACCACCCGGTGGCGGGTCAACGTCTGCAGCTGCACCGCCACATTGACCATCGCGAGCTGGTCGGCCTCGCCGAAGCCCAACTCCGCCGCTTGACGGCCCACCGCGTGCCCACTGCGGAACGCGTCCAGGCTGGCCCTTCCGTGCCCGAGCCACTCGGCCACCGACGGGTCGGCGGCGTTCTCCGCCCCGCCGAGAATCGCCTTCATGGCACCGCAACCGGAATGGCCACACACGACAACCGACGACGTACCCACTTCGTCGACGCCGAAGGCAAGGGCTGCCTCCACCGAGCAATCCTGACCTTGGGTGGGAATCATGTTGCCGACGTTGCGCACGGTGAACAGGTCACCGGGGCCGCTGCTGGTGATCGTGTTCGGCATGACGCGTGAGTCGACGCAGCAGAGGAACAGCGTGTCCGGGTCCTGAGACTCGGTCAGACCTTCCAGGTGCGGACGAATGTTGGGGGCATGAGTGCGGTGGTATTCGGCCACTCCGCTCAACACCGGACGCAGAGCGGCAGGCGAATCCTCCTGCGTGTCGTCGCTCTTGAGCTGCCACGCCCGCCACGGTGCCAACGAGCTACGCACCGTGGCAGATCCGCGCCTCGGTGGCCCTTCGGTGGCCGCAGCCATCGACGCCGTGCCCACCTCCTCGACGCGCACGGAACCACCGGTCGCCTCGTGTTGGCGGACCCACTCGTTCAACGCGTCGTGCACAGCATGGTCGAGGAAGTCGACTCCGAGATGGACCGTGACCGACGTGCCTGCGGGCACCGTGGCCAACACACGAGTCAGTCGCGGCAGCGCGAGGAAGCTCAGCGAGCCCTCCATCGTCACCCGCCAGGTTCCGTCGACCGTTTCCTCGGCCCGAATCTTCGCCAGCACCACGCGTCGCAGAACCAGGATGATCGAGAGCGCCAGGCCGATCAGCACTCCCTCGAGCAGGTTGAGCGCCACGACACCCAGCACCGTGACTGCGTAGACAGCGATGTCACCGGTCTTGTTCGCGATCTTGATGTCGGCCAGTTTGATGAGCTGCACACCGATCATCACGAGCAACCCGGCGAGCGCCGCGAAGGGCACGAGCTCGACGATCGAAATGAACAGCACCGAGAAGATCAGGATCCACACGCCGTGCAGAATCGCCGACGCACGAGACTTGGCACCGACCTTGACGTTGGTCGCGCTACGCACGATGACGCCGGTGATCGGCAGGCCACCGATGGCACCGGAGGCCATGTTGCCCGCACCCTGCGCCATCAATTCGCGGTCGAAGTTGGTGCGCTCACCGCTGTGCATCTTGTCGACGGCCACAGCGGACAGCAGGCTCTCGACGCTGGCGATCAGCGCGATGGTGATGACACCGGTGGCGAATGCACCCCACTGACCGTCGGGCATGATCGGGAAGCTCAGAGACTCGATGAGGTTGCCCGGCAACTCGATTCGCTCGACGTCGAGCGAGAAGAAGATCGAGACCGCGGTTGCGGTGACCACTGCAACCAGTGCCGCAGGCACTTTGGAGACCTTGGCCATCACACTGGACACGCCGGCCAGTCGCGGCCACGAGAACATCAGCACGACGACGATGCCGCCGACGACGATGGACGGCCATTGGCCGTCGGCCACGGAACGCGGAATGGCGAGCAGGTTCTGCACCGCGGAGCTTTCGGACTCTCCACCGAGCAGCACGTGAATCTGTTGCAGCGCAATGGTTATACCGATGCCGGCGAGCATCGCGTGAACGACCACCGGCGAAATGGCAAGTGCACTACGAGCAATGCGGCTCATGCCCAGAAGAACCTGGACGAGGCCGGCCAACACCGTGATGGCACATGTTGTGGCCCAACCGAATTGGTTGACCAACTCGGCGACCACCACAGTCAGACCCGCAGCCGGACCACTGACCTGCAACGGCGATCCGCCGAGAATACCGGCGAGAATGCCGCCGACCACAGCGGCGATGAGGCCGGCCATGATGGGAGCGCCGGAGGCGACAGCGATACCGATCGAAAGTGGCACTGCCACAAGGAAAACGACCAGCGAGGCCGGTAGGTCGTACTTGATTATCGACCCGACCCGAGACGGCGGCTCGGATCGGGTCTTCGGACTGGGTTCTGAATCGTGCTCTGCTGTCGTTGTCACGGCAGTTCCTCCGGGCGTCTAGGCGTCAGGTCGGTCGATCGTGTTCCGGCTTGGAATGTCGCCCCCAAGTAAAGGGTACGCAAACCTCGGCCGAAGGTGGCACCGAGAGAGATCCTTCACAATTTGGAAACCGTTGTGACAGTTGAATTTTGTGAGATGGCACGAAAAAACCCCACGAACCGAAGTTCGTGGGGTTTCTTGCAGCCGTTTCGGGCCGAAAGCTGAAAATCAGCTTCCGACGACCTCCAGCTTGAACTTGGCGGTCACGTCGGGATGCAGGTTCACGACGATGTCGTGCTTGCCCGTGCTCTTGACGTGAGCCTTCGGCAGATCGATGCTGCGCTTGTCGACGACCGGTCCACCGGCAGCCTTGAGTGCAGAAGCGACGTCCGACGCGGTGACCGAGCCGAACAGCTTGCCCGAGTCGCCGGCAGTCTTGACAGACAGCGTGACGGACTCGAGGCCCTCGATGGCCTGCTTGAGCTCGTTGGCGTGCTCGAGGCCGCGAACGGCCCGAGCTTCCTGAGCGCGGCGAATGCCGTCGACCTGCTTCTGAGCTCCACGGGTGGCCTGGATGGCCAATCCGCGGGGCAGCAGGAAGTTACGGCCGTAGCCGTCCTTGACCTCTACGGTGTCGCCAGGCGCACCGAGGTTGTCCACATCAGCGGTGAGGATCAGTTTCATACCAATCGCCCCTTTCTATCGAGCCGTCGCGGCGTAAGGCAGCAGCGCTACCTCACGCGAGTTCTTCACGGCAACGGCCACGTCACGCTGATGCTGGACGCAGTTGCCGGTGACACGGCGAGCACGGATCTTTCCGCGATCGCTGACGTACTTACGCAGCAACGTCGTGTCCTTGTAATCGATCGCCGTGTTCTTTTCCTTGCAGAAGGAACACGCCTTCTTCTTGAGCACCTTGTCGCGCAATGGCGGTTTGGGCATGGGTCTTTCTCCGTTACATCTGGTTGTTCTCGATCGAAGGATCTAGAACGGTGGCTCTTCGTCTCCGCCACGTCCGCCGAAGGAGCCCGACGCCGCCGGGGCACTGCCCCAGGGATCGTCTCCACCGGAACCGGAGTTGGACGAGGAGTTCGAGCGGCCGCCGCCCGATCCGCCGGAGGAACCCGAGCCGGAGTTGAAGCCGCCTCCGCCGCCACCTCCACCGCGATTGGCCTTGTTGACCTTTGCGGTGGCGTAGCGAAGTGAAGGTCCGATCTCGTCGACTTCGAGCTCGACGACTGTCCGCTTCTCACCCTCGCGCGTCTCGTACGAACGCTGCCGCAGCCGTCCGCTCACGATCACTCGTGAGCCTCGGGTCAGACTCTCGGCAACGTTCTCCGCTGCCTCGCGCCAGATGTTGCAGCGCATGAAGAGCGCGTCGCCGTCTTTCCATTCGTTCGTCTGACGATCGAATGTGCGCGGGGTGGATGCAACCGTGAAGTTGGCAACCGCCGCACCGGCGGGGGTGAATCGAAGTTCGGGATCAGCCGTCAAGTTTCCGATGACGGTGATGACGGTCTCGCCTGCCATGGTTCCTCTTTCAGTAGTAAGCGTTGTGAGTGCCAGCCTAGGGCCGGACACCGACAATTACTTGCCCTGTCGCAGGACCTTCGTACGCAACACGGACTCGTTGAGTCCGAGCTGACGATCCAGCTCGCTGACGGTGGCAGGCTCGGCGTTGAGGTTCACAACGGCGTAGATGCCCTCGGCATGCTTGAGGATCTCGTAAGCCAGACGACGCTTGCCCCATACATCGACCTTGTCGACGGTGCCGCCATCCTTGCGAACGACGTTGAGGAACGTATCGAGCGACGGAGCGACAGTGCGCTCGTCCAGATTGGGGTCGAGAATGACCATCAATTCGTAATGACGCATAAGACCTCATCACCTCCTGTGGACTAGTGAAAACGGCCACGGACTATCCGTGGCAGGAGGGTCGTTGCGTCAGCAACCCCTCGAAGATACACGACAGGGCCCTGACCTGCTAATTCCCTCTGGGCGCACAGTCGGGCATTCGCTCGTCATACTCTTGCACCATGCGATCCGGGGTCCGCGCCAGTCCGACGACGGTTGTCGTGGTCGTCGCGATGGCAGCAATCGGGTTGATTCTGGGATATCTGAACAAGGCCCGCTGCGCCGTCGCACCGTTCGACGAGTCCGGACGCAGCACGGTGTTCGACGTCATCAAGGACTCGTCCGTCTGCTACTCCGACATCCAGTTCCTGTGGCTCGGTCGCGATATCGACAATCACATATTTCCCTACATCCACGGGGCCATCACGAGCGACGGAATCCTCACCGGAGGGACGGTGGAGTATCCGGTTCTGAGCGGTCTGCTGATGTGGCTCGGCGCGATCCCGGCCCACACCGACGCGCAGTTCCTGTTGACCTCGGCACTGATCCTTGCGCCGTTCGGGCTTCTCACCGCCTGGATGCTCGGGCGGATGGCCGGCTGGCCGGCGCTGCTGTGGTCCATCTCCCCACCCCTGGTGATGTACGCCTTCCACAACTGGGAGCTACCGGTCGTCGCCTCTGCGGTAGGTGCGATCTTCGTCATGACATTGCCGATTGCATTGCGGCGCAAGGCAATTGTGGCTTCGGTACTACTGGCGATCGGATTCTGCCTCAAGATCTATCCGGGCGCGTTCGTGCTCCCGCTCATTGCCTATGTCGTCACCGGCGGAACGAACGGTCGAGAAAAACCGGAGACCGTCCGTGGCCGCTACGACATACGCGGCGGCCTGCAGGTCGCGGGAGCCGCGATCGCCACCGTCGTCGCAGTCAACCTGCCGTTCGCCGTCATCGGTTACGAGGGCTGGCGCGCGTCCTTCACCTTCCAGTCGCTGCGCCAGGCGGACCTGACGACCAACTCCATCTGGTACTGGGGGCTGCGCCACCTCTACGTCAACGACCGCATGACGCCCGACGCGTACAACGACGCCGAAGCGTCGTTCCAGAAAGTCGTCGACGTGGCCTCGCCGCTCCTGGTGTTCGTCGCGTTCGCGCTCGCGCTGTGGCTCGGCTTCCGGCGCGCGAACGTGATCGGCACCTATCCCTGGGTCGCCGTGAGCGGGTCGATGCTGTGCGGCTTCATGCTGCTGCACAAGGTGCACTCACCCCAGTACACGCTGTGGCTGCTTCCCTTCCTCGTGTTGCTTCGGATCCCCTGGGGGATCGTCGCCGCGTACTTGATGGTCGATCTGTCGATGGGGATCGGCGTGTTCAAGTACTTCGCTGCGCTGGCCTCCGGCGTCGATGCCAACGACGAAGAATTCTTCGTCCTCGTCGGAGTCTGGGGGCGAGCGCTGCTGCTGGTGGTGCTGTTCGTGATGTTCGCCCGCGCTCGCCTGCGGTTCGCCCAACCGGGCGAAACCGACTCGGAGTCGGTAACGTCGCCTCGTTCGTCGACGACATCTGTGACGGCATCACCGAGGCACTAGAGCTTCGGGAAACAGGGCGCTGGGGAAATAGCGCGCAGAGCGGGGCGGGGACATGGCACAGGTGTCGCAATCTCAGGGAAGTACCGAGGACGGCACTGCCGCGGTACGTCGCATCGGTTTGATCGAGGACCACGAATCCGTCGCGCTCGGCCTCAAGGCCATGCTGGCGGACGAACCCGATCTCGATCTCGTGATCATGGCCTCCACCGTGGACGAATTGCTCGCCCACCGAGAGCAGCTCGACCTGGTGGTACTCGATCTGCGCCTCGGCGACGGATCGTCTCCGCGCTCGAACGTGGAACAGTTGCACGCCGCAGGATCACGAGTGCTGGTGTACACCGGTGCCGAGAACGCATTCCTGGTTCGGTCCGCGGCACGCGCGGGAGTGCTCGGCGTGGTGCGCAAGTCCGCGCCCGCATCGGCCATCGTGTCCGCGATCCGGCGAGCCGCGAGCGGCGGGCAGGTGGTCACCACGGACTGGGCCGCGGCGATCGACGGCGATCCACAACTGCCCGACGTCGGTCTGAGCCCACGTCAACGCGAGGTGCTCGCCCTCTACGCGTCGGGCGAGAAGGCAGGACGCGTCGCCCGCCTGGCCGGACTGTCGGAACAGACCGTGAACGACTACCTCGTGCGCATCCGCAACAAATACGCCGAGGCGGGGCGTCCGGCACCGACCAAAACCGATCTGTACAAACGCGCGGTCGAAGACGGCTGGCTCCCGATGCCCGAGCTCCCCTCGCAGGACTGATGACCGGTTGGAACGCGATTCATGACGCATCCTCGGAGTTGACGGTTCAAATGCCCATAGAAATCAGGGCAGCGAGTCTGTGATCGACCTGTGAGAATGAGTTGACTCAGGTTTAGACCGTCTCAACCTGCCTCGGCCCTCGGGAGAACTGATGTCCGCACTGCTCGATCCCATGCCCTCGGAACACAGCGACTCCATCTCTGCCGCACCGCTCGCTCGCGGACTGATCAGCCTGGTGCCGCCCGCTGAGCAGAGCGACAAGTTTCCCACTCGGCCCGGCCTGACCGACCGTGAGATCGAGGTACTGCTCTGCTGGATTCGCCTCGACTCCAAGACCGAGGTCGCCAAGGCGCTGTTCCTGTCGCTGGGAACCGTCAACACCCACTTGACGCGCATCCGCGCGAAATACACCTCTGTCGGACGGTCCGCCCCGACCAAGGCCGCCCTGGTGGCCCGGGCCCTGCAGGACGGACTCGTCGACATCTCGGAGCTGTAAGTCTTCGAGCTGTTGTGGTTCGAAGCGAAGGTCAGACGTGGACTTCGGTGTCCACGCCTTCGCTCTCGAGACGCTTGTTGCGTCGGATGCTGCTGATCAGTGCGGCACCGATGAAGAGGATTCCGACGAAGCCGGTGATCAGTTCGTTGATGTGAACGCCGATCGACACGAGCAGGATGAGGGCCAAGGCACCGATTGCCCAGTGCGCGCCGTGCTCGAGGTAGACGTAGTCCGACAACGTTCCCTTGCGAACGAGGAACACCGTGATCGAGCGAACGAACATGGCACCGATGAAGCCGAGGCCGAGCGCGATGATGATCGGGTCCGCGGTGATGGCGAAGGCTCCGATGACACCGTCGAACGAGAACGACGCGTCGAGGACCTCGAGGTAGAGGAACAGGAAGAAACCGGCCTTGCCGGTCGCCTTCGCCAGTTCGCTCGGGCCGCCGGAGGACTCTTCGCCCTCTTCCTCGATGTGGAACAGTTCGCCGAGACCGTTGACGGCAATGTAGGTGATCATGCCGAGCACGCCGGAGACCATGACGGTGGAAATCTTGTCGTCGTCGGCGAGGAATTCGGCGCTGAGCACGAGCAGCAGGCCCGCGACGACAACGGACAGCTGATCGAGGCGACCGATCCGGGCGAGAGGCTTCTCCAGCCAGCTCAGCCACGTGATCTCGCGATCCTCGAAGATGAAGCCGAGGAAGAGCATCAGCAGGAACATGCCGCCGAAGGCTGCGATCTGTGGATGTGCGTCGGTGAGGAGCGTTTCGTAACTGGGCGAACCGTCCGGGAAGGTCGCGGCACCGTCGGCGGGCGGGTTGAGTGCCAGGTCGATGGCGGCGACCGGACCGAGGCCCGACGCGGCCCAGACGATGACCAGCGGGAACAGCAACCGCATGCCGAACACGGCGATGACGATGCCGATGGTGAGGAAGATCTTCTGCCAGAACTCACTCATCCGTCGCAACACGGTGGCGTTGATGACGGCGTTGTCGAAGGACAGGGACACTTCGAGCACGCCGAGGATGAGGACGAGAATCATCGCCTCGAGTCCGCCGTACAAGAAGGCCACGATGACGGACACGATGGTGACCGCAATCGACCAGCCGAAGATTCTCATAACCACGTCAGTGGCCTTTCTGGCTAGGAGCAGAGCCCGCAGGCGCGACCAAGTTGGGGGACGAAACGGAAAAACCCCCGCCCATCATGAATGACGAGGCGGGGGTATCCCCAATCTTGGGAGTGCCTTTACTAGACGTTTACTCCGAAGTCCCGGGCGATGCCTGCGAGTCCGGACGCGTAGCCCTGGCCGACTGCGCGGAACTTCCACTCCGCGCCGTTGCGGTACAGCTCGCCGAAGACCATCGCGGTCTCGGTCGAGGCATCCTCGCTGAGGTCGTAGCGAGCAAGCTCGGAGTTGTCGGCCTGGTTGATGACGCGAATGAACGCGTTGCGCACCTGACCGAACGACTGCGAGCGAGCGTCCGCATCGTAGATCGACACGGGGAACGTGATGGTCTCGATCTCCGGCGGCACAGCGGCGAGATCGACCTTGATCTGCTCGTCGTCTCCGTCGCCTTCACCGGTCGTGTTGTCCCCGGTGTGCTCGATGGAGCCGTCGGGAGACTTCAAGTTGTTGAAGAACACGAAGTGCCCGTCGCTCAGGGCCTTCTTCGTCGAGTTCAATGCGATGGCGCTGGCATCGAGGTCGAAGTCGGTGCCCGTCGTCGTGCGGATGTCCCAACCGAGGCCGACCACGACCGCGGTCAGGTTCGGTGCTGCCTTGGTGAGCGAGACATTGCCACCCTTGCTGAGGCTGACGCCCATTGAGAGGTCCTTTCGCAATTGGTTTCCCGTTACGGGTACAACCGTAGTGGGAATGTCCGGTTTCTGGACGTACTCGACCAACGAGCGCGGTGATGCGGAGGTTCCCGTCGGTAGTATCGAACAGGTGACAAGTCGCTGGCCTGGGGTGTTTCGCCGAGGTTCCGAATCGGACGCCGCCGCGCGTCGTTCCCAGGACGCCGCTGTCGCCGCCTTTCTCGACATGGACAAGCGACAGTCCATCGCATCCGCCGGCGTCGAGGCATCCACCGCGCTGCGTCCGGAGGACGGACTCGCCCGTCGATGGTTCGATACCGAGAAGCTGTGTTTCGACGCGGGAGCGGCGTATCTCGCTGCCGTCGAACAGTTCGACGGAATCACCACTGCCGCCGCGAGGTCGGCATTCGACAACGCGACGCGGCTGCTCCACGACGCCAGCGTCGCCGTCGACCGTTTCTACGAGGCTCATCGCGGGACTCTCGAGCACGCCTCGGCACAGTTCGCGGCCACCCCGCGCCTGGTGCAGGACGCACTGGCCAAGGCGGACGCTGCGCGGTCCACCGTCGACGAGCAGTACGCCACCTATCCATCACTGCGGCAGGCCTGGAACGAACTGGATGCCGCCACAACACAATTGAACGATGTTCGACGGGATCCGCTGCGTGCGCGAGAGCAGGCCACCGTCGTCCGGGACAGATCCACTGCGTTGCGCGAGGCGGTTCGCTCGGCTCCCGGACGCCAGCAGGAGGCCCGGACCGCACTGGTCTCGGTGCGGACCCGAATCGAAGCCGTACGAACGAGATCCGAGGGGATCGCGCCGGCCTTCTCGAGTTTGCTTCGCGAATACAATGCCAAGAGTTCGGCAGATCTGTCGCACAACGAACGATCGAGTGTGCGCCACATCGAGCAGGCCGACGAGGATCTGCGAGCGGCCCGTTCGGCGCTCGACACGGGCAACCCCGAGCAGGCCTTGGATCTCGTCGCCCAGGCCCGGTCGCACCTGACCGATGCCGAGCACCTGGTCGATGCCGTCACCGATCGTGTTCGCCTGCTGCGCGCAGTCAAAGCCGATCCGAGCGAGACCGAGAACAAGGTCCGGTTCAAACTTCGTGACGCTCAACAACTCGCGATCAATCGCGGTCTGGTTGCCGAATGGGGCTCGGTGCTGGATGCTCAGCTCGCCCGGATCGACAGGGCGAGCAACGCACTGACGGGTACCCATCCCGACTACTGGTCATATCTGCAGGATCTGGCTACCATTTCGGACTTCATCGCAGGCGTGATCGAACGCATGCGCAGCTAGCACCGACCGCATTCACACGAAGGATCATGGTGCAACACTTTCGCCATCTCGACGCCGACACCCGCGAACGCATGTTCTTCCTGCAACCGGAGGACATCGCGGTCAGTGACGGAAACAACGTCGTAGCAACAGCACTCGGTGCGACGCTGTACATTCCCGCGACCCGTGCGGACCTGACCGCGACGGTGCACAAGCGCACCGACGAGGGCGTTCGATCGATCGTGATCGATCTCGAAGATGCAGTCGCAGATCATGATCTGCAGTACGCGGTGGAGAACACCATCCGAACTCTGAACGAACTCTCGGGTTCGAATGCACTGGTGTTCGTCCGAGCCCGCACGGCCCAACAGATTCGGACGGTCTGCGCCGGTCTGACTCCTGGGGCCGCTGGACTTGCCGGATTCGTCGTACCGAAGTTCACCTCGGCAACCGGAGCCGAGTACCTCGACGAGATTCTCGCCGCATCCACCGCGCACGACACCCGCTTGTTGGCGATGCCGGTTCTCGAGTCGGCCGAGGTGGTCCACCGTGAAACACGCGACACCGAACTCGTTGCCATCCGGGAACTACTGGGAAAATACCGAGACATCGTGCTGGCCGTCCGCATCGGAGCCACCGACATGTGCGGCACCTTCGGCATTCGCCGCGACCGTGACCTGACGATCTACGACGTCCGCGTCGTGGCCGACGTCATCAGCGCGATCGTCAATCACCTGGGCCGCAACGACGGATCGGGATTCGTCATCACCGGGCCGGTGTGGGAGTACTTCGCAGACCACGAACGCATGTTCCGGCCATTGCTGCGCCAGACGCCGTTCGTCGACCAGGAGGCCGTGCGCTTCCGGCAGCAACTGGTCAGCAGCGACTTGGACGCACTGCTGCGCGAGGTCGCCCTCGACCGCGCCAACGGTATCCAGGGCAAGACGGTCATCCATCCATCCCACGTTCCTGCCGTGCACGCATTGTCCGCAGTGACGCACGAGGAATACCACGATGCCCTCGACATTCTGGCCTCCGACCAGGGCGGCGCGCAGGCCTCCGGATACCGGAACAAGATGAACGAGCTGGGACCACATCGCAATTGGGCGAAACAGACGATGGTTCGCGCCCGGGCATTCGGGGTCACCAACGAAGGGATCACGTTCGTGGACCTCCTGACGGCGCTGGCTCAGCGATGACCGACAACCCGGCCGACGGCATCGTCCTGACCGACACCGGCTCCTCGTCGTCGTGGACGGCACGACAACTGGTGCGTCCCGGCCTACGCCGTAATCCCCGACGGGCACATCTGTTGGTGTCCACTGTGCTCGGCAAACACATACCCGTGGATCCGGACGTCGTCATCGGTGCCGGCGATGAATTGGCCGGCCTGGTCGCTGCGGCGGTCGGCGGCTCCGACGTCGATGTTCTCGGATTCGCGGAGACGGCAACGGGATTGGGTCACACGGTGGCAACCGCCCTCGATGCGCGCTGCTATGTGCACTCGACCCGCCGCACGG
>CAFBLX010000074.1_pt1 | contig 13047 bp, 10 predicted proteins | sample 7268311 | NCBI WGS metagenome assembly CAFBLX01 (sample SAMEA6814046, study PRJEB35770) | freshwater metagenome | biome: Freshwater; feature: Freshwater reservoir; material: water | place: Czech Republic | collected 2017-05-23 | depth 30m m | reverse complement strand
CCGTGCTGATTCTCGTCGGCAATGTTCCCGACAGTCGCGGGCTCAAGCTGCGAGACTGATCGACCTACCCGTAGCGCGTCGTCGAGGGAGTTCGTTGTGAGTGATTCAGGTACATCGTCATCGGACGGATCGACACCGGGCGGAGCGGCGGGAGACGGCTCGGGGTCGGAGCCCACCATCTCGTTCGAGAAGAACGCGGCACCGGGTCCGGTGTACGGCGCACCCGACCCCAGCTACGGTCCGCCGAATTGGGGCAGTGATCCGTACGGCGCGTCCGGAGGTGACGACCGTAGCTCCGGTGCACCGGACGGTCCACCGCCCGGTGCGGGTTACCCGCCGCCCCCGTTTCCGGGCGGTCCCCAATACGGAGGTCCCCAGTACGGAGGACCCCAGTACGGAGGACCCCACTACCCAGGCCCCCAGTACGCCGGTGCTCCCGGTTGGGTGGATCCGAGCGCTCCTTACGGACGGCATCCCGTCACCGGTGAACCGTTCTCGGACAAGCAGAAGCTCACTGCCGGGCTGCTGAACATCCTGCTGGGTGTTTTCGGGGCAGGACGCTTCTATTTGAATCAACCGGGAATTGCGGTGGCGCAGATCGCGGTCACGTGGCTCACGTGCGGCATCGGCGGTATCTGGCCGCTGATCGACGGGATCATGATGCTCACGGGCAGCGTGCGCGATGAACACGGGCGCCCCCTGCGCGACTGAGCCCAGTGCCGTTCGCGATTGCATCGTTGCGATCGGCAACTGATACGATTCCGCCATCCGAGAGCGATCTCGGATTCTTTCGCGGGCCAGAGCTGTCCCGGTGAATTCCCGATAGGCATCGAATTCGATCGATCCGGCACTCGATGTCGGTTCGGGCGACCAGCCGGCGGGGTAGCCGAGGCTCACAGTGCAGCGTGTCGACACTGCGCCATCCGAAGCACCCACCGGTCTACGTGGAGGTGATCGTGGTGTTGTTTTCTCGGATGCCTGCCGAGCAAGGACTGTACGACCCGAGCGCGGAGAAGGACTCCTGCGGCGTCGCGATGATCGCGGACATCGCCGGACGCCGTTCGCACTCGATCGTGTCCGACGGTGTTCTGGCACTGGAGAATCTGGAACATCGTGGTGCTGCCGGTGCCGAGCCCAACAGTGGTGACGGCGCGGGCATTCTGATCCAGCTGCCCGTCGAACTTCTCGATTCGTTGTCGTCGTTCGAGTTACCGTCGGCCAACGGCGACGGCGAGAACACCTTCGCGGCGGGTGTCTGCTTTCTGCCGCAGGGCATCCGTGAGCGCGGGTCGGCCGTGCAGCGTGTCGAATCCATTGCAGCCGAAGAGGGTCTCGAGGTGCTGGGTTGGGTTCCGGTCGAGGTCGATCCGGATCGCGCCGACGTCGGACTGACGGCGCTCGGATGCATGCCGTACATGAGCTATCTCTTCGTCGCGGCCCCCGAGGTCGACGGTTCACGTCCGGCCGGTCTCGAACTCGACCGATTGGTGTACGGGCTGCGTAAGCGGTCGGAGCGCGTCACCCCGGAGATCGAGGCAGAGGGCTCGGGCCTGTTCTTCCCTTCGCTGTCCTCACGCACCATCGTCTACAAGGGCATGCTCACCACCATGCAGCTGCCCCTGTTCTTCCCGGAGCTGCGTAACCCGTTGTGTACGAGTGCAATTGCCATCGTGCACAGTCGCTTTTCCACCAATACCTTCCCGTCGTGGCCGTTGGCGCACCCGCACCGCTACGTCGCGCACAACGGAGAGATCAACACGGTGAAGGGCAACAGGAACCGGATGCGCGCTCGGGAAGCAATGCTGTCCAGCGATCTCATCCCCGGTGATCTGGAGCGGCTCTTCCCCATCTGCAATCCCGACGCCTCCGATTCGGTGTCGCTCGACGAGGTGCTCGAACTGCTGCATCTGGGCGGCCGGAGCGTTCCCCACGTCGTGATGATGATGGTGCCGGAGCCGTGGGAGAACCATCGCACGATGGATCCGCGGGTACGGGCGTTCTATCAATTCCACTCGTCGATGATGGAAGCGTGGGACGGTCCGGCCTGCGTCACGTTCACCGACGGTAGCTACGTCGGGGCCGTTCTCGATCGCAACGGTCTGCGCCCCGGTCGGTGGTGGCAGACGGCCGACGGTCGGGTGATCCTCGCCAGCGAGGCAGGTGTCCTGGACGTGCCGCAATCTCAGGTCGTCGCCAAGGGTCGCCTCGAGCCGGGCAAGATGTTTCTGGTCGACACCGTCGCCGGGCGTCTCGTTCCCGACGAGGAGATCAAACTGCAACTGGCGCAGGAACATCCGTACCAGGAATGGCTGCACGCCGGATTGCTGGAAATCAAGAGCCTGCCCGAGCGCGCCCACATTCAGTACAACCACGAGTCCGTGATTCGCAGACAGATCGCCTTCGGCTACACCGAGGAAGATCTCCGCGTCGTGCTCACCCCGATGGCCGCCTCCGGGGGCGAGCCACTGGGATCGATGGGGACCGACACCCCGTCCGCGGTGATGTCCCAGCGATCTCGTCAGCTGTACGACTACTTCATCGAACTGTTCGCGCAGGTCACGAACCCGCCACTCGACTCCATCCGAGAAGAGATCGTGACGTCGTTGTCGCGAGTGATGGGACCGGAGCAGAATCTGCTCGAGCCCACCGCCGCGTCGTGCAGGCAGATCGTGTTGCCGTGGCCGGTGCTCGACAACGACGAACTCAACAAGATCATCCACATCGACGACGACGGTGATCATCCCGGTCTGTCGGCGATCGTGCTGCGCGCACTGTACGAGGTCGAGCGTGGTGGGGAAGGTCTGGCCGAGGCCATCGAAGAACTGCGCATGCGGGCATCGGAAGCCATCGCTGCCGGCTACCGCACGCTGATCATCTCCGATCGCGATTCGGACCACACTCGGGCACCGATTCCGTCCCTGCTGGCCACCTCTGCTGTGCACCACCACTTGGTGCGCACCAAGGAACGCACCAAGGTCGCTCTCGTCGTCGAGTCCGGCGATGCACGAGAAGTGCACCACCTGGCCTTGCTGATCGGATTCGGTGCGGCGGCGGTCAACCCGTACCTGGCCATGGAGTCGATCGAGGACCTGGTCGGCGAAGGTGAGCTCACCGGGGTCGAACCCACTGTCGCGGTGCGCAACTACCTGTACGGGCTCGGCAAGGGCGTGCTCAAGGTCATGTCCAAGATGGGAATCTCGACCGTCGGGTCCTACACCGGCGCACAGGTTTTCGAGGCGGTCGGTCTCGATCGCGAGGTCGTGCGCGAGTACTTCAAGGGCACCGTCAGCAAGCTCGGCGGAGTCGGTCTCGACGTCCTCGCCGAAGAGGTCAAACTCCGTCACCGGAAGGCATACCCGGAGAATCCTACCGACCGTGTTCACCGCCGCCTCGAGATCGGCGGCGAGTACCAGTTCCGGCGTGAGGGCGAACTCCACCTGTTCACTCCCGAGACGGTGTTCCTGTTGCAGCACGCAACACGCACCGGTCGCTACGACGTGTTCCAGAAATACAGCGACGAAGTGAACCGGCTCGCCCGTGAGGGGGGCGCACTCCGGGGCCTGTTCGAGTTCAAAGACCATGTGCGCACGCCTGTTCCGCTCGACGAGGTGGAGCCGGTCGAGTCCATCGTCACTCGGTTCAACACCGGCGCGATGAGCTACGGATCCATCTCTGCCGAGGCGCACGAGACCATGGCCGTTGCGATGAACAATCTGGGTGGGCGCTCCAACTCCGGTGAGGGCGGAGAGGACGTCGATCGCCTCTACGATCCGAGCCGGCGCAGTGCCGTCAAGCAGGTCGCGAGTGGACGGTTCGGGGTGACCAGCGATTATCTGGTCAACGCCACCGACATTCAGATCAAGATGGCGCAGGGTGCCAAACCCGGTGAGGGCGGGCAGCTGCCCGGTTACAAGGTGTACCCGTGGGTGGCCAAGACTCGGCACTCGACGCCCGGGGTCGGCCTGATCTCCCCGCCTCCGCACCACGACATCTATTCCATCGAGGATCTCGCGCAGTTGATCCACGATCTCAAGAACGCCAACGAGAACGCGCGCGTCCACGTCAAACTCGTCAGCTCGGTAGGAGTGGGCACGGTGGCGACGGGAGTGAGCAAGGCGCACGCCGACGTCGTACTGATCTCGGGATACGACGGTGGCACGGGCGCGGCTCCGTTGACGTCTCTCAAGCATGCCGGTGCGCCCTGGGAAATCGGGCTGGCCGACGCCCAACAGACGTTGGTGCTCAACGGACTTCGCGATCGCATCACCGTCCAGTGCGACGGCGGAATGCGCACCGGCCGTGATGTGATCATCGCGGCGCTGCTCGGTGCCGAGGAATTCGGGTTCTCGACGGCACCTCTGATCGTCGCGGGATGCATCATGATGCGGGTCTGCCATCTCGACACCTGCCCAGTGGGTGTCGCGACTCAGAACCCCGAACTGCGCAAGCGATTCACCGGCAAGCCCGAGTTCCTCGAGGACTTCTTCAGGTTCGTCGCCGAGGATGTGCGAAAGTACCTCGCGCAGCTCGGGTTCCGCAGCATCGACGAGGCCGTCGGCCATGCCGACGTGCTCGAGACCGCTGCCGGCGTCGCACATTGGAAGAGCAAGGGACTCGACCTCACACCCATCTTCGCGATGCCGGTGGATCGACACGGCGCGCCCATGACACAGCGTCGACGCCTACGCGATCAGGACCACGGCCTCGATTTCGCGCTGGATCGCACGCTGATCCAGCTGGCTGAGGGCGCACTGGAGGACGCGCATCCGGTCACGCTGGAGCTGCCCGTGCGCAACGTCAACCGCACGGTCGGAACACTTCTGGGGTCCGAGGTCACGCGACGCTACGGCGCGGCCGGGCTACCCGACGACACGATTCGCGTGTCGTTCACCGGCTCTGCCGGGCAATCGCTCGGTGCATTCCTGCCGCCCGGAATCACGATCGATCTCGTCGGCGACGCGAACGACTACGTGGGCAAGGGCCTGTCGGGAGGACGCATCGTCGTCCGACCGGCCGAGGACGCACCCTTCGTTGCCGAGGACAACGTCATTGCCGGAAACACGATTCTCTACGGAGCCACGTCGGGGGAGGTGTACCTGCGCGGTAAGGCGGGGGAGCGGTTCGCCGTGCGCAACTCCGGAGCCGTTGCGGTCAACGAGGGCGTGGGAGATCACGCCTTCGAGTACATGACGGGCGGACGGGTTGTCGTGCTCGGGCCGACCGGACGCAACATGGCGGCCGGCATGTCGGGCGGTATCGCCTTCGTTCTGGGTCTCGACCCCGCGGACGTGAACACGGCAATGGTCGAGTTGCAGGTTCCCGATCCGGACGATCTGGTGTGGCTGCGCGAGACGGTCGAGAACCACGAGCGCTGGACCGGCTCCACCGTCGCGGCATCGCTGCTCGCCGACTGGCCCCGCCGATCCGCTCTGTTCACCAAAGTCATGCCCGTCGACTATCAGCGAGTGCTGGAGGCGACACGAATGGCGCGCGCCGAGGGGCGCGACGTCGACGCTGCGATCATGGAGGCTGCACGTGGCTGATCCACAGGGATTTCTGAAGGTCGTCAAGCGTGAGGCCGCCAAGCGTCCTATCGACGAACGGGTCAGGGACTGGAACGAGGTGTACTCGGATCAGCCCAGCAGCGAACGCGCAGCCGAGGTCTCGGAACAAGCGCGCCGCTGCATGGATTGCGGAATTCCGTTCTGCCACTCCGGAACTGCCGGATGCCCGTTGGGCAACCTGATCCCGGAATGGAACGATCTCGTGCGCCGCGATCGGTGGGACGCGGCCAGTGATCGGTTGCACGCCACCAACAACTTCCCGGAGTTCACCGGCCGAGTGTGTCCGGCCCCGTGTGAATCCGCTTGTGTGCTGTCCATTTCCGAGGCCGCCACCGGCGGAAGTGTGACGATCAAGCGGGTCGAGCAGACCATCGCGGACCTGGCCTGGGAACAGGGCAGCGTCGTTCCCCAGCCTCCGACGATCACCACCGGTAAGCGAGTGGCCGTCGTGGGTTCGGGTCCGGCGGGACTGGCTGCGGCGCAACAGCTCACCAGGGCCGGGCACGATGTCACCGTGTACGAGCGCGACGATCGGCTCGGTGGATTGCTTCGATACGGAATCCCCGAATTCAAGTTGGAGAAGTCGGTGCTCGATCAGCGGCTGATGCAGATGCGGGCCGAGGGCACGCATTTCGTCACGGAGTGCGAGGTCGGCATCGACTTCACGGTCGAGCAACTGCGCGAGAGCTTCGATGCGGTCGTGCTCGCCGTCGGCGCTTTGCGGGCTCGCGACAACACCGAGGTGATCGGCCGTGAACTCGACGGCATTCACCTGGCGATGGAGCATCTGGTGCCGTCGAACAAGGAATGCGAGGGCGACGGGCCGACGTCGATATCCGCTGCGGGCAAGCATGTGGTGATCATCGGCGGCGGAGACACCGGGGCCGATTGTCTGGGCACGGCTCACCGTCAGGGTGCCGCGTCGGTCACTCAGCTCGACTACAACCCTGCTCTTCCCGGTGCCCGCGACGACGGCCTCTCGCCGTGGCCGTCGTGGCCGTTGGTGCTCCGGACGTCGCCTGCTCATGCGGAGGGTGGCGTCGTGCGTCATCAGGTCGCGGTGCAGCGATTTCTCGGCGACGAGCGCGGACATGTGCGCGCCATGGTGCTCGCCGAGGTCGAGGTGCAGCGCGACGCGGACGGGCGACGCATCGTGACGCCCATCGGTGAAGAGGTCGAATTGCCCTGTGATCTGGCATTGTTCGCCATCGGATTCGAGGGTGTCGAACACGGACCGCTGCTCGACGACTACGGCCTGGCGCTGACCAAGCGCGGCGCGTTGTCGTGTGGTCCCGATTGGCAGACGACGGCCCCGGGTGTGTTCGTCTGTGGGGATGCCCACCGCGGTGCGTCGTTGGTCGTGTGGGCGATCGCCGAGGGGCGTTCGGCTGCCAACGGGGTCGACGCTTACCTCACCGGACACTCGGAATTGCCGTCCCCGGTACACCCCACGGCACTGCCTCTGGCGGTGGTGTGACACTCGTCTCTGTACCGGTACAGGTGCTTTCAGCAGCGGCCCGGCGAGGCTACCCGTCGGTAGTATTCGGCCGGGTTCCTCTGCGATAGAGAACAAGGCGTCCAGCGGCTACGCTCGCAACCGTGAGCCGACGTACGAAGATTGTCTGCACCCTTGGACCCGCAACCGCAACCACAGAGCGCATCCGCGAACTCGTCGAGAGTGGAATGGATGTCGCACGACTGAACTTCAGCCATGGCGATCACCCCGATCACCAGGCCAACTACGAGAGAGTTCGCGCCGCATCGGACGCCACCGGCAAAGCCGTGGGCATCCTGGCCGACCTGCAGGGACCGAAGATTCGACTCGGCCGATTCGCCGAGGGCTCCACCACCTGGGCCGCCGGTGAACTCATCCGCATCACCGTCGAGGAGTGCGAGGGCACCCACGATCGTGTGTCGACCACGTACAAGGAGCTGGCTCAGGACGCCAAGGAAGGCGACCGCCTGCTCGTCGACGACGGCAAGGTCGGCCTCGTCGTCACCGGCGTCGAAGGCAACGACGTGCTGTGTCGGGTCACCGAGGGTGGTCCGGTCAGTAACAACAAGGGCGTCTCCCTGCCCGGCATGGACGTCTCTGTTCCTGCCATGAGCGAGAAGGACATTGCGGACCTCGAGTTCGCCCTCGCGCTCGGATGCGATTTCATCGCGCTCTCGTTCGTGCGCTCTCCTGCCGATGTCGAACTCGTCCACGCCGTCATGGACCGCGTCGGCCGCCGAGTTCCGGTCATTGCCAAGCTCGAGAAGCCCGAGGCCGTCGACAACCTCGAAGCCATCGTGCTCGCGTTCGATGCGATCATGGTCGCCCGCGGTGACCTCGGTGTCGAGTTGCCGCTCGAGCAGGTACCCCTGGTGCAGAAGCGCGCCATCCAGATCGCCCGCGCCAACGCCAAGCCCGTCATCGTTGCGACCCAGATGCTCGAATCGATGATCGAGAACTCCCGTCCCACCCGCGCCGAGGCGTCCGACGTCGCCAACGCAGTGCTCGACGGTACCGACGCGGTCATGCTGTCCGGCGAGACCTCGGTCGGCAAGTACGTCATGGAGACGGTGCGGACGATGGCTCGGATCGTCGAGACCGTGGAAACCGAAGGCGACAGCGTTCCTCCTCTGACTCACGTTCCTCGCACCAAGCGCGGTGTCATTTCCTACGCCGCCCGCGATATCGGCGAGCGTCTGGACGCGAAGGCCCTCGTGGCCTTCACCCAGTCGGGCGACACCGTGCGACGGTTGGCTCGCCTCCACACCAAACTGCCGTTGCTCGCATTCACCTCGATCTCCGAGGTCCGCAGTCAGCTGTCCCTGAGCTGGGGCACCGAGACGTTCCTGGTTCCCGATGTGGGCTCGACGGACGCGATGGTCAAAGAGGTCGACAAGGCGTTGCTCGAACTCGGTCGTTACAACCGAGGCGATCAGGTCGTGATCGTCGCCGGTGCCCCTCCCGGCACAGTAGGCTCGACCAACTTGATCCATGTGCACCGAATCGGAGAAGAGGACCGGTAAGTGGTCGAAGCGGGGGGAACCGGCGTCAGCGAGAGCGCGCCGAGCAGTACAGCAGTACGCGGAACCGATCTCGAAACCCTTCTCGGTCTCCTCGCCCTCGAGGAGACCGAGGAGGATGTGTTCATCGGACAGCATCCGGAGCAGGTGGGGAGCCGGACGTTCGGTGGGCAGCTCGTCGCTCAGGCGCTCATCGCCGCCGGCCGGACCGTATCCGGAACGTCCCGGGACGTTCATGCGATCAATGCGCACTTCATCCGCGGTGGTGACGTCAAGAAGCCCATCGAATACCGGGTGAGTCGTCAGCGCGACGGCCGGGCGTTCGCCAACCGGCAGGTCACTGCGCTGCAGGACGGTAACGAGCTGTTCGTCATGCTCGCTGCTTTCCAGGATTTCGGTAAGGGCCTCGAGCACAGCGTCGAGGTGCCCGAGGTTCCGTATCCCGATGCTCTGCCGCCTCTCGGCGACCACTTCGTGGGGTTCGAGGACCGACTGCAGATGTTCGTCGATGCACTCAAACCGATCGACATGCGGTACGCGAACGATCCGGCGTGGATCATGCACGGCACCGGTGAGAAACTCAACCACAATCGGGTGTGGATGAAAGCGGACGGCGATCTGCCGGACGAGTCGATCTTTCACGCCGCGACCATGGGCTACGCGTCGGACACCACGGTGCTCGATTCGATCATCACCACCCATGGACTGTCCTGGGGACTCGACCGCATCGTGGCGGCGACGGTCAACCACTCCATCTGGTTTCACCGACCGTTCCGATTCGACGAGTGGGCTCTGTATGCGACCGAATCGCCGGTCGCGGCCGGATCGCGGGGACTCGCCACCGGCCGATTCTTCTCGATGGACGGTCAGTTGCTCGCAACCGTCGTGCAGGAGGGCCTCATTCGCCACTTCCCGAAACGCGTTCGCGCCTGAGTGCTGCCGACCACAGTCGAGTCTTGGCTTCGAGGGTGAGTGAGGCGTGCGCTGGACTGGTGGACGGCAGACGGATGCACTCGACGTCCTGCTGCACCGCGTTCGCGACGTATCTGCGATAGCTGTCGGCAGCTTTTGCTCCGTTGAACAGCACGGTGTCGATGCCGGGATGACCTGCGATGAGGTTCGCGACATCGTTTGCCACGATGGATGATTCGACTATGGCCGAGTCCAGGCTTCCGGTCCTAGTACACAGCTTCAGTACGTCCCACACAGCAATCCCGCTGCGCGCCAGTCGCTCTGTTCGCGCCTCGTACGGAAGTTCGGGACCGGCACCGAACAGCGCGCCCATGATCGGCCAGAACGCATTTCGGGGATGAGCGTAATACTGCTGAGCAGCAAGCGATGCGACACCGGGCATCGAACCGAGTATCAGCGTGTGAGCGTGCTCGTCGACTATCGGTTCGAAGCTGTGCACGACGTTCATGTCGCGATTACAGCAAACAGCGCGCGCAGGCACTCGGGTGGGACCACAATGGAGAGATGTTGGATCCACGCGTACTCGACAACAACGAACTCGAAGCCGAACTCGCCGCCTTGCGCAGAGGACGCGACGCCGCGATGGACGAAGGCGCGCGAGATGTGTCCACTGCCGATACCGATCATCTCATCGCCCGCTTCGAGGACGAGATTCGCAGGCGTCACCAGGACGGTGAGTCCGATCAGCCCAGCGCGGATCTGCCCTGACCGAGGATCAGCACGGCGCACGCCGCCGTCGACGAGATGATCCGGACGGTGTTCCACCGCGTCCAGTTCGACGTGAACGACTGCCACATGTCGGCTCCCGACGGACTCGCCGGATCCACCGCTGCCAATGCATCGTTGAGTGGGACGTTGAACGCCACCGTGACCACGAAGCAGCCCACCACGTAGAGCGCTGCTCCCGCGCCGACCCAGGTCGATCGCCCACCCTCCGTGGTGATCGCGAGAACGGTTGCGAGAGAACAGGTCAACGCCGTACCGACGAACAGCGTCAGAAACAGTGGGTTGAGGATCGCGGCGTTCGATCTCTGCATCGCGGCGATCGCGTCGGGCACCGGTAACGACGCCAGGCCAGGAAGAACACTGACCGAGAACGCGAGCATGACGCCCGCGACGAGGCCGCATCCGACTGCTGCGACCAGGGTGGCGATCGAGGAGATCTTGTCGATCATCGGTTTTCCTTCCCGGGGATTCGTCGTGCGCTTCCGACCTTTCCGCGTCACGGGTGGATGGACAATGCGCGCAGGGCTCGAATTCATGTCCGATCGTCCCGGCCGTGGGGGACAATTGTCCGGTGCGTGGAGCCGACCCCTGGAAGTCACCCGATCCGCTCGGTGAGGCTTTGCATTTCCTCCGAATGACCGGGTCCTTCTACGTGCGTTCCGAGATGAGTGGCTCGTGGGGGCTGGCCCTGCCCGCGATGGACGACGCTGTGTGGTTCCACACCGTGGTCGACGGGTCGTGTGTGCTGTCGGTCCCCGGGGAGTCGACGCGTGAGCTCGTTCCCGGCGACTTCGCGTTGGTTCCCCACGGGCGTGGGCACGTGTTGGTGGCCGACATCGAGTCTGTCGGCGACGCGACCAGCGTGTACGAGGTGCCACACGATTACGTCAGCGACCGGTACGCGGTGATCGACCAGTGCGATGCGAGCGAACCCGACACCGTGTTGGTCTGCGGGGCCGTCCGGATGGATCATCCTGCGGCGCAGCAGCTTCTTCGGCTGCTACCGGCGGTGATCGTGATCGACGCAGACAGCGAACCACGGCGCGCACGTATGCAGAACATCCTCGCCATGGTGGCCGACGAGGCACGATCGCTCGAACCCGGGGGAGAGGCAGTGATCACCAGGCTTTCCGACGTTCTGGTGATTCAGGCGTTGAGGTCATGGATTGCGGACACTCCGAGCGCGCAGTCCGGTTGGCTGGGAGCGTTGCAGGACGAGCGCATCGGGGGCGCGCTGGCTCGCATTCACCGAAATCCCCACGAGCGGTGGACCGTTGCGGCACTGGCGTCGAGTGCACACATGTCACGTTCGGCGTTCTCGGCTCGGTTCACCGCATTGGTCGGCGATTCGGTGATGAACTACCTGGCGACCTGGCGGATGCAGGTCGCGTACGACACGCTGCGGTCCGAGGACGTGGTGCTGGCCGAATTGGCCCGGCGCACTGGGTATTCGTCGGAGGCAGCATTCGGCAAAGCGTTCAAACGGGCAATGGGGGTGTCTCCGGGACGTGTGCGTCGTCGTCGGGACGTACCGTTGGTGCCGGTTCAATCGAGCAAGTGACGGAGGTACACGTTCGGATCGTCGAGATATCGCCGCCAGTGATGGACCAATTCGAGTTCGTCCCAGGTGCTTCGACGCAGACCGTGTTCACCCACTTCGACGATGTCCGCGCCGGGTGTCGAAGCAAGAATCGGTGAATGCGTGGCGCAGACGAGCTGCGCCCCCTCCTCGCCCAATTGGGACATCAGCGCGACCAGGTGCAGGCACGCGGTGAACGACAGGGCCGACTCCGGTTCGTCCAGCACATAGAAGCCCGGTTCGGTCAGCATCGCACCGAACATGGCCAGAAAGCCCTCACCATGGCTCATCTCGGCGGTGTTCTCGTCCCAGAAACCCGGCATGCCGCCGAGGTTCTCGGCCATGTCGAACGCAGTCTCGGCCCGCAGGAAGAACCCACGCTTCTGCTCCCGCGGACCCCGCAGCATGCGCGCACCTCGTGGTGTGGTCTCGAGCTCGAGAATCTCGCCGAGGACGCTCGTCACCTCGTCGAGTCGACGAGACTTCTGCGCTGCCCGACCCCCGCGGGCGTCGATGCCGAATCGCTCTGCGATCGCCTCGACGAGAGTCGACTTACCGGAACCGTTGTCGCCCACCAGAATTGTGACCGGCGCGAGGAATTCGAGACCCTCACGCGCGAGGTCGGCAACTGCGGGAACGGTGAAGGGCCACTCCGATCCCGCATCGTCGGCGTGGACAAAGGCGCGTTCTACGAACATGATTCAGGCGGTGACCAGGCGGTCGACGTAACCGGTCTCGTGAGCGGAGTCCGCGCTGCAGGTGTAGTAGACCCACTGAGCGGATTGGTCCGCAGAATCTCCGAAACGGTGGTCGACCTTCTGCGCGCACAATTTGCCCGCGCTGGTGTCATGGCAACGAAGACTGCTGGGTATGTACATCACTCCACTGTAGGCGCGATCATAGGTGACCTTTACCGACATCGCGACTCGCGCGCATTGCTGTTGTGCCCTCGGTGAGACTCGAACTCACACTGGACGGGTTTTGAATCCGTTTCCTCTGCCAATTGGGATACGAGGGCTGGCGTCTTTCAAGCAACGATTGACGAGTCTAGAAGATGCGCTTTCGGCCCCGTGCACCGGTACCCTTCAGTTGCTCGATGCCCCTGAGGGGCGACGACTGTCGAAGGAGACCGGTACAGATGAATGCTCCTGATACGCACGGTACTGGCAAGCCTGCGCTGCGGGTGGTGGT
>CAFBLX010000073.1_pt1 | contig 13118 bp, 12 predicted proteins | sample 7268311 | NCBI WGS metagenome assembly CAFBLX01 (sample SAMEA6814046, study PRJEB35770) | freshwater metagenome | biome: Freshwater; feature: Freshwater reservoir; material: water | place: Czech Republic | collected 2017-05-23 | depth 30m m | reverse complement strand
GGAATTCCGTTCGATCACGCAGTCGGCATCATCCCCAACCTCGGCGGCCGCGTCCTCGAGGAAGTGGGCGGATCCCCGTCGACCGGTACGTACGTCACCGGGTGGATCAAGAGAGGACCTTCGGGCTTCATCGGCACCAACAAGTCGTGTGCTCAGGAGACCGTCGGACATCTGGTCGACGACTTCAACGCAGGCCGCCTGACCGATCCGATCGATCTGCCGAGCGCATGGACGGCGAGCTCGGGTCGAGGGTCGCTGCGTCGCTCGAAAAACAGATTGCTGGCACTGCGCCGATCCTGACCGCTCGGCTCCGACACCCCACCCGGTCGGGATCAATGCGACTGTCAGTCGTTCTGAGTGCAACAAAGCCACATTCATCCGGTCCGGGCGTGAGGTTGAAGCGACGACCATCGGGGTAGATTGGGGTGTATCGGCCACCGAATCGCGGCGGGCCAACACCTCGAGGAGACCGAGATGCCGGGCCTGCGTCGCATCACAGCCACAGCCGCTGTCCCATTTGTCGGAATTGCCATCGCGCTCGCGTGCGCCGCACCGGCGCAGGCTCTGCCCACACCGGGCGATCTGGCAGATGTGCCGGCGCGGACGTCGATCTCGTACGAACACGTTCCGACGGGTACGTACGTCGGCAGCGCAGAGGACAATTCGGCGCGCCCGGGGTTGTCGACGGTCAAGCTCTACATGGCCGACTACGTCGTGCGTTTCGGAGACGGTTCGCCGCGAGATCGCGACCTGGCCGCACGCATGGTCCAGGTCAGTGACGACGGTGCCGCCTCGGTACTCGACAACAAATATCCCCAGGCCATCGATTCGACGGCAACCGAGTTCGGACTGTCCTCCACCTCGCGGGGCGGTTTCTGGGGCAGTTCGTACACCAGCACAGCCGACACCGTGCGATTCCTGGCGGCGAAGAAGCGAACAGACCCCGCCAGCCCGGTCCTCGGCTGGATGAACTCCGCCGCACCGGTTGCAGCCGACGGAACCGTGCAGGACTGGGGCACCCAGCAACTACCCGGCGTGACCGGTAGCAAATGGGGATGGGCCGACGACGGATCGAGCGTGGTTGCGTCCGCGTCGATCGGTGACGAATTCGTCGTGGCTTCCAACACGTATGGACCGCGCCGCTCACAGACCGACGACGTCCTGGCAGCGCTCGGCGGCGTCGAGTTGACGGCACCGCCCGCTGCTTCTCCTGTACCGAACCTTCCCGTGATTCCCGGCCTGCCGTCGGTGGAAGAACTGCTGCTGATGCTCGCTCCTCGCTGACATGTTCGAATAACTTGTCGGACCCCTCCCCTACTCTGCGATTCACCGATAAGTTCGGGGACCACACCGGGGGACGTGGAGGGGACGACGATGAGTCGTATCGATCTGGACAGCTTTCAAAATATTCACCGCACCGGTCAAATCCGGCCGGACGCGGATCCGGTTCGCCTCGTCGAAATGGGCCTCGACTACGCCACTCGAGGGTCAGGGTGGAAGGCGTACGTTCGGCTGGTTGCAGACCGTCTCGCGAAACTCGAGTGCACGCCCGAAGTCGATCCTGCGTACGCCGTATCAGCACGGATACTCGACCACTCTGTCGACAGGTTGTTCGAGATCGGTTGGCAGCCGGCCGAACTCGCGCACGCTACTCGAAAGATGGTCGGGGGCGCGGCCGGATTGCTCGTGGTGGAGGCGGTCGCCACCCATGCGGGGCGTTCCTCTGCCCTCACCAACGCACCCGATTCCTGGCGAGAGCAACTGATCGATCTGAAAATCGATTCCACCGCAGGCGTGTCCGTCGAACGCCTCCGAAGGTGGTGTGCGAGGCCTCGGGTCTCCACGTCCGACTCCTGGAACACGGTGTTGACCGTCCTCGGTCATACGACCTCACTGGGTTCTGCTGGCAGTGTGGGTGTATTCGAACCTGTGAATGCTTTCCCACTGATCAGGATCGGCGGTTGGCGGCGTAGTTCGCCCATTGGCCGTTCGTCTTGAGGGTGTGTTGGGCGACGGTGTGAGCATTGAGGCCCAAGATTCCCGCGAGCACACTCGGGGGCAGCTCACGGGCAAGCTGTTCGGTGGCGGACAGTCGTAGCTTTCGGGGCTCGATTCCGATGGCGCGCAATCGGTTTCCCAGACTGGTCGCAGTCAACGGTTTGCCGGCGTGGCCTCCCGCGAAGAGCCATGTCGTGGGCAATTGCTCGACAGTTCCGGTGCGTCGACTGAGGGGCAGTGTTCGGGCGATCGCCGCGAACGGATCAGGCAGGACGAGGACGTCGGTGGCACCGAGTCGTAGGCCTGTGGTTGCCTCGGTGACGATCACGTCGGCGGTAGTGAGGCTGACGATTCGCCGTAGCGACTGCGCGTAGAGGGCGACCAGTGCGCCTGCCAGTCGATCCACTGGGTCGAGTGATTCGTCTTTGACCAGGCGTCGACCGATCTGCCAGCGGTCCTCGGCGTCGGTCGGTAGTTCTGCGTGGACTCGACGACCTTTCGGGAGGTCGATTTCTTTCGGTAGGTGCCGTGTTCTGCGTGCCCAGGTCAGAAACGGGCGCACGTGCCAACGAGACGTGCCGGGCTCTGCGAACCAGGCGTCTATGGCGTGTTGCTCACAACGGTGCATCTCGATTTCTCGCTGTTCGAGGGTGTTGAGGAACTCGATGACTTGGAGGATTTGGCAGCGTGCGTTCTGAACAGCGGTGCCGATAGGTCGGTGCGATTCGAGTCCGCGCAAGCGCGGCAGCACAGCCCAGTGCGTCCACTGGCTTGCGAGCTTGTGGTGGCCTGAGTCGAGTCCACTCAGAAGTTGAGGTAGCTCCGTCTCGAGTCGCCGGAGACTGCGATGGGCGTCGGGGTCGAGGATGCCCGTGGCGATGAGAAGTGATCGGAGGTAGTCGACGGACTTGGGGCGGGGCAGTAGGTCGAGTGCTGCGTGCGTGAGGGGAATTGTGCCGTCGTGGAGGCCGCGCAGTAGATCGGTGTTGCGGTTCAGCCATCGCCGTGTGGTTTTCGGTTCGGCCTGCAAAATGGCGTCACGAAGTGGTTCCAAGAGTCCGTTGGCGGTGGGTGGCAACACGTGCTCGAGGTGGCAGCGGAGCGCGCACCGTGCGCACATGCGTTCGCCGTCCATGGTGGTCAGGGGTTGACCGACGCTAGGGCACCGCGGGCAGCTTTGTTGCGCTTTCTCGCGACACCATCGGCACAGTGCGTTGTCGTCCAACAGCCTGTCGGGTTTCGCGCAGCCGGTGCACGCGCCGCGATGCTGCCGGCGCCTCTTTCTGCAGCGGTCACATACCCTGACGCGGTCCACGATTGAATTGCACTGTACACAAACAGTATTGGTCACTTATCGCGCTTGATTTCCGCTCGCCGCGGTGAGCGTGCCTTCGCGCCGGGCGGTGTTGCCGCAGTCTTGGGCCGGTGGGTGGTTGTGCCGGTCGCTCTCACAGCCGCCCGTTCGGCGACTGGTTCGATCAAGTCGTTCGGCGTGCACGAGAGTATGTCGCAGAGCGCCGCGAGGGTACGTAGGCTGAGGCGTTCCGGCGTCCCAGTGACCAGGCGATAGACCTGGGCTTCGGACAGATTGATCCCGCGTTCGGCGAGCAGCGGTCCCAGACCTGTCGTTGCGAAGATCCCCCTCTCGGCCAAGAGTCGACGTAGGTGCCAGTCGTAGTTCAAGCGTGGTTGTTGCATCCCTGTCTCCGTCCTAGTCTGCGGTGAACGCACGGTCCAATGCCCGCCGAAGGGCATTGTTCTTGTAGTCGGTACCGACGCTGGTGTAGATCGCGGTGGTCGATCCCCAGGAGTGTCCGAGTTGTTGCTGAACGAACAGGTGGTCGAAACCGTCTTCGAGGAGGTGTGTCGCATACGAGTGCCGCAAGCAGTGCGGACCGAGATGCTTTTCCAATCCGATGGCGTCCCGATACTCGGCGAAACGGTGCGAAATCGACTCGGTCCCGACGCGCGCCCGACGTTCTGTCGGCCACATAGCGAGATGGTCGGTGTCGTACAGGGGCCGAATCTCGGTGATCCATTCGGCGACGGCTTCGGCAGCCCACCCCATCGTGGTCAGCACCGTTCGCCGCCGCGGGGGCCCGCCATTGAGGGCTTTGCCGTATCGAACCGATAATGCGCCATGGCGGCCGAACTCGCTGGCCGCAGAGTTCGCGGTCCAGTCCACGACGTCCAACATCGATGCCTCGCGGCGGCGTAGCCCCCAGGCGTAGATCACCTTGAACAAGGTCGCGTCTCGGTAGCTGGCAAGCCAGCCCTTCCGGCCGGACAACCCGACCCGGCTGACCCGGTCGTCGCAATAGTCGAAGAAGGCCTGTAACTCGTCCCTGGTCAGCGGCCGGTTTCCCGGTCGACCTTCGTACTCCCCGCGGTGGACGACGGTGTTCCATTCGTGGAAGACCTGCACCTGGTGAACGCGAAAGTACCGCTGACAGACCTCATCCCACCGATATCGGACATCAGTGATGTAGGCGCAGAACAGCGACGCGGCCATCTGGTAGAGCCGCACGGTCGAATGGGCGACCCCCGAATCGACAAGATGAGCGGTCCACTCCTCGACGTCCACCGAAGACCAGTTCCAGGGGTAGTCGTTCGTGAACGCTATCAACCTCCGCACGATCTGGGTCCGCCGCTCGATCGTCAAGTTCGCAAGCATCCGAGCGCGTTGCTGTATCTCCCACCCCTCGATCATTGCTTCCAGGACGGTCTCCTCCGGAAGCACCAGCACGACGCCGTCGCTCAGGAGGCGGTCGGCGGATCCCTTGGCTTCGGACGTGGGTTTTCTGGCAGCTCGATCGACCGGCACCGGATGAATGTAACAGTCATCAGATGCATGTTCACGCGATGTCGGCACCTGGCCTGTCGATCACGTACCCGCCGATGCCGCGCGCGCCGCCGCTTTACCGATGATCTAAGGGGTCTCCGTGCCGCTACTTCAGTCGCTACGTGTGAACCCTTGGACAGCTCGAATCGCCTCGTCGCCCTCGAACGTCATCGACGAGTTCGCGTCCGCCCGGAAGTAAACCGCAGCACACAGACCGACGGTGACCTGCCGTCCCTTTGCAAACATACGGGGAGGGGGTATGGTCCGGACTGTTCTGTCGGATACCCCTAGGGGGTATGAAACGAATGAAGGAGCACCTCGTGATCACCACGAACTACCTAGTCACTGGCATGACCTGCGGCCATTGCGAGGCCTCGGTACGAGAGGAAGTCAGTGCAGTGGCCGGGGTGGCGACAGTCCAAGCGTCCGCGTCGGCGGGAACACTGTCGGTGACAAGCGCCGTAGACCTCGACCCGGCCCAGGTCGTCGCAGCGGTCCGTGAGGCCGGATACACAGCCGAACCGCAACCCGCAGACTCGCGCACTACGTAGCCATCGAACTCGGTGGACGAGAGGACACGCACGATGAACGATCACACACATCCCGGCGTCGACGCCGTGCCAACGGATCAACCCACTCCGGTGTCCCACAGCGGTCATGACGCCGGCCACGAGATGTCCGGTCACAGCACGGCCCCTTCCGGACACGGTGGGCACACGGACCACAGTGGCCATGCAGGGCACGGCGGTAGCGGTCACGCTGGGCACGGTGATCACGTCGGCATGTTCCGCCGCTTGTTCTGGATCATGCTGGTCCTCGCTGTCCCGGTGATCTTCGCCTCCGGCATGTTCGCGATGCTCGTCGGATACTCGCTACCCGACGCGTCGTGGATCGGCTGGATCTCCCCGGTGCTGGGCACGGTGATGTTCGTTTGGGGAGGTTCGCCGTTCCTGACCGGCGCTGTCAGTGAGATACGTTCACGTGCACCAGGAATGATGCTGCTCATCGCTTTGGCGATCACAGTCGCCTTCCTCGCATCGATGGGAGCGAGCCTCGGCGTTCTCGACCATCAGCTCGACTTCTGGTGGGAGCTGGCATTGCTGATTGTGATCATGCTGCTCGGGCATTGGATCGAAATGCGGTCACTCGCGCAGACGACGTCGGCTCTGGATTCTCTGGCGGCGCTGCTCCCCGACACCGCTGAACGCGTCGACGGCGACGACGTGGTGCAGGTGTCCCCGGACCAGCTGCAGCTCGGTGATGTCGTCGTCGTCCGCCCCGGCGGGCGAGTGCCCGCCGACGGCACCATCGTTTCCGGATCGGCGAGTATGGATGAATCGATGATCACCGGGGAATCGCGCACCGTCCGCCGCAGCGAGGGTGACCAGGTTGTCGCCGGGACGGTGGCCACCGACTCCGGTCTCCGAGTGAAGGTCACCGCGATAGGGGAGGACACCGCTCTCGCCGGGATCGGCCGGTTGGTCGCCGACGCCCAGAACTCGACGTCGCGGGCCCAGCGCATCGCTGACATTGCAGCGGGCTGGTTGTTCTGGTTCGCCCTCGGAGCAGCAGTCATCACTGCCGCTGTGTGGACGCTGCTTGGGATGCCCGACGGAGCCGTCATCCGCACGATCACCGTGCTGGTCATTGCCTGCCCGCATGCCCTCGGCCTGGCCATCCCGCTGGTGGTCTCCATCGCCACCGAACGAGCAGCCCGCGGCGGTGTCCTGGTCAAAGACCGGCTCGCATTGGAGACCATGCGGACAGTGGACACCGTGCTGTTCGACAAGACCGGCACCCTGACCAAGGGCGAACCCACGGTCACCGCGATCGAAGTGACCGGCGGGCGCACCGCCGATGAGGTCCTTGCGTTGGCCGCAGCCGCCGAAACAGATTCCGAGCACCCTCTTGCACGCGCCATCGTCGACGCCGCACGGCACCGGAACCTGACCGTGCCGGCGGCCACCGACTTCCAGTCGTCCCCAGCTGTCGGGGTATCCGCCGAAGTCGACGGAACCCGCATCCAGGTCGGCGGGCCCGCGCTGCTTGAGCAGGAGCGTGCGTCCGAACTCGCCGTCGCCGATCGGTGGCGCGGTGAGGGGGCCATCATCCTGCACGTCCTCGCCGGCGGTGCCGTGATCGGTGCGCTCGCGCTCGCCGATGAGATCCGGCCCGAATCACGCGCCGCAATCAACGCACTCCACGAACGCGGAATCACAGTCGTCATGATCACCGGCGACGCCGACGCCGTCGCAAAATCTGTGGCCACCGAACTCGGCGTGGACCGGTACTTCGCCGGAGTCAAACCGGAAGACAAGTCGCACAACGTCGCCCAGCTGCAACAGGAAGGACGCACCGTGGCGATGGTCGGTGACGGAGTCAACGACGCCCCGGCTCTCGCGCAGGCCGATGTCGGGATCGCGATCGGTGCAGGCACCGACGTTGCCATCGCATCGGCAGGAGTCATTCTGGCGAGCGACGACCCGCGATCTGTGTTGTCGGTGATCGAACTCTCGCGCGCGTCGTACCGAAAGATGAAGCAAAACCTCTGGTGGGCAGCGGGATACAACCTCATCTCCGTTCCCCTCGCGGCCGGGGTGTTGGCACCGGTCGGGTTCGTACTGCCGATGTCGATCGGCGCGATCCTGATGTCGCTATCGACGATCATCGTCGCCGCCAACGCACAGTTGCTCCGTCGACTCGATCTGACACCCGACGCCATCACCGGCGCAGTGAGCGATGACCGACGTGGAGCGTAGCCCCGGAGCTCACCGGTGTCGGAAAGCTAAGCCTCGCAACTGGACAGACCTGACCGCCGAATGATCGAAGGCCGCCCCCTCACCAAAGTAGAGGGTGCGGCCTTCCCGTCGATAATGAACCAGGTCAGCCGAGCAGTCGCTGCATGGTCTCGATCTCCTGCTGCTGAGTGGAAACGATCGTGCGGGCCATTTCCTGAGCGTCAGGGTTGGACCCGTCGACGATTTCGGTGTTCGCCATTTCGATCGCACCGGTGTGGTGGGCGATCATCATCGTCAGCCACTGGCGGTCGAACTCGGGCCCCGTGGCCGCCATCAGCGCGTCCATGTCCTGCTGGGTCATCATGCCGCTGTCGGCGCTGTGATCCATTCCGCTCATCTCGCCCATGTCGGCGGAGGGTGCAGGCTGGCCCCATTGGGCGAGCCACGCCGTCAGCTGGTCCATCTCTGGTTGCTGTGCAGCTTCGATTGCCGACGCCAACGACAGCACTTCCGGGTTGTCGGTGCGGCCGTTCGCAATAGCGGCCATCTCGACTGCTTGCGCGTGGTGCGGGTACATCATTTGCGCGAACGTCACGTCGGCGTCGTTGAACTGCGCCGACGTGCTCGCTTGGGCCGAGGACATCGGCGCAGACGAGGTCGAGCCCATGGAATGCCCGTCCATGGGCGAGTCGGTCGAGTTGTCGCTACAGCCGACGACGAGGAATGCGCCGACGGTGGCAGCAGCGAGCGAAGCGACTAGTTTGGTACGCATGTGAAACTCCTTGCAAGAGTGTTGAAAACAGGGAAGTGGATATGTTTCGATCCGCCGGTAGGCCTGATCTACCGGGCTCCCTGTCACACTCGCAAGGTCACCGATCTGTCCAATTCCCACAGGGTCCACGGCGGCGCCCGCCCCCGGGTCGACTCGGTGCGACCACCCATTCCGGACGCAGTTGTCGGCGCGAAGTCGATGTCGACGCTCAACGCCGGGACCGTCAGCGCAGGCCACGACACCGTGGTTCCCACGCAGGGATGCATCATCTGATGCGCCGACGGACAGTCATGCTTCCCGAACGCCACCTGAACCGAACTCTCGACAGCGGACGGCGGCGCCATCGAGGCGTGGCGACCGCTCATCGACGTGGACATCGGGTCAGCCATCGACGTGGTCGGTGTCACCGAGTGCATCAGCAGCACCCCGAAGACCGTCAACACGATCAGCAATCCGGCCGACGAGGCTACGCCCCGTCGAAGCCGCCGGATCACTGAATGCATGTCGTCGACCATACCAAGCTATACCCCCCTGGGGTACATGTGAGGTGGTGGAGGGACGATGGGTTTGCACCTGAAGAGGAACGTCTGTCGGTAAACCGATGCTGGGTTAACACGACACGCGGCCAACCGCGGCTCTGTTTTGCATCGAATGCAATTTCACACCCTTACTCGACAAGCTGGTTCCCATTCCATCGCAGTGGTCGTCGGTTCGATCCTCGCCCGCACCGTCATCGGCCCACAAGAGTGGCGTCTCGGATCCCAAGATGCTGGGCAAGATCCGGGGGTTACTGGCAAAGGCGGAGTCCACCCAGTTTCCGGCCGAGGCCGAGGCGTTTTCGGCGAAGGCTCAAGATCTCATGACCCGCTATGCCATCGACCATGCGCTGCTCGAGTCCGACAACCCGCGCGGTTCGATCGGCGACGTGACCACCCGCCGCATCTTGGTCGACAGTCCGTACTCGGAGGCCAAGTCTCTTCTCCTGCACAGTGTTTGCGAAGCAAATGGTGCCCGAACCCTGTGGTACAAGCGATTCGCTCTGGTCAACATCGTCGGGCTCGAAGTCGATCTGGATTTGTGCGAGCTGCTGTTCACATCGCTACTCGTGCAGTCTTCTCGCGCACTCGACGAACTCGCCGAATCACCGGAAGCCCGAGGTCGCAGCTTCAGGAAATCTTTTCTGATCGCGTACGCCCACCGTATCGGCCAGCGCTTGCTGGAAGCTCGGGAGCGAGCTACAAAGGCGGCGTCGGAGCATCACGGTAGCGCCTTGCTGCCGATCTTGGCCGAGCGCAGCGATGCCGTGAACAAGGCATTCACGGCCATGTATCCCTCGACAACGGAGGTGCGTATCGAGGCACGCGATCATGCGGGTCGACGTGCAGGCCGTGCCGCCGCCGAACGCGCCGACCTTACCGGTGGGCGCGAACGTATCGACAAATCAGATCTGGCCTCGTAGTGCGCGCTACATTGGCTGACATGACCGGTCTGGATACCCCGCTGACACCACTTCGCTTTCTCGAACGCGCTGCAGAGGTTCATCCCCACAAGATCGCCGTAGAGGATGGTCCGCGCACCTTCACCTACGAACAGTTCGCCGCCGCCGTCACCCGGCTCGCGCATGCACTGCGCGCGTCGGGGGTCGGCCACGGCGATCGGGTGGCCTACATTGCGTCGAACTCGGCAGAGCTGCTGTTCGCGCATTACGCGGTGCCACTGGCCGGTGCCGTTCTGGTCGCGATCAACACCAGGCTCTCGCCGGACGAAGTTCGGTACATCTGCGATCACTCCGGTTCGGTTCTGTTGGTGGGTGATTCGGCACTGCTGGCCGGTCTCGGAACAGATCCCATCGCAGATTCGGTCACCGAGATCGTCGAGACCCCCTCGGTGGACGGCACGTACGACAGGCTGCCGCACACCACGCGATACGACGCGTTCCTCGAACGGGGCACGGACGAACCGATGGATTGGGAGGTCGACGACGAGACGTCGACCATCACGATCAACTACACCTCGGGCACCACCGGTCGACCCAAGGGCGTGATGTACACCCACCGCGGTGCTTACCTCAACTCCCTGGGAGAACTTCACCACCAGGGATTCGGGGTCGACACCCGATATCTGTGGACTCTGCCGATGTTCCACTGCAACGGGTGGTGCACCACGTGGGCGGTCACAGCCGCGTCCGGCACACACGTGTGCCTTCGCGGAGTGCGCGGCGACGCCATCTGGTCGGCCATCGACAACGGCGTCGATCACCTGGCCGGTGCGCCGACCGTGTTGACCACTCTCGCCACTGCTGCAGAGGCACATTCACTCGATCGACCGTTGACCATCGTCACTGCGGGAGCTCCTCCGAGCCCGACGATCATCGCCAAGATTCGAGCATTGGGAGCAACGCTCGTACACGTCTACGGCCTCACCGAAACCTACGGTCCGTATTCGGTGTGCGAGGCGAAGCAGGAATGGCTCGAACTGGACGCTGACGAACAGGCCCGTCGCTTGGCTCGACAAGGAGTCGGCATGCTCACCGCAGACCGTCTGCGCGTGGTCCGCGACAAGCCTGGCCCCAGTGGGGTTTTGATCGATGTCGAGCCCGACGGCACCGAAATGGGTGAGATCGTCATGCGCGGCAACAACGTCATGAAGGGGTATTACAACGACACAGCCGGAACGACACAGGCTTTCGCGGGCGGCTGGTTCCATTCCGGTGACCTCGGGGTGATGCATCCCGACGGCTACGTTCAGCTACTCGATCGCGCCAAGGACGTCGTCATTTCCGGCGGCGAGAACATCTCCACCATCGAGGTGGAACAGGCACTGGCGAGCCATCCTGCCGTCGCGGACGTTGCGGTCATCGGGGTGCCCGACGACAAGTGGGGAGAGCGGCCGAAGGCGTTCGTGGTGCTGGTGGCCGGCGTGGACGTCTCGGAAGCCGAGCTCGTGGCGCACGTGAAATCGACCATCGCGTCGTACAAGGCTCCGCGCAACGTCGAGTTCATCGTCGAGCTGCCGAAGACATCGACGGGCAAGATCAGGAAGAAGGAGTTGCGCGACGCCGAGTGGGGCACGTCCGCGTCCAAGATCAACGGATAGCAACTCTGGTCACGCCATCTGCACACCGGCGATTTCGGTGACGCCGCCCTTGCCGTCGAACGACAGCTGCCGAAATGCCACCTTCTCGACGAAGAACCTGTCGTGGCTCACCAGAATCACCGCGCCGGGAAAGGCCGTCAGCGCACGTTCGAGCACCTGGGTGCTCTGTAGGTCGAGGTGGTTGGTGGGCTCGTCGAGCACGATGACGCCTGCGCCGAACAACAGGCACTGCGCCAATGCAACTCGTGCCTTCTGCCCTCCGGACAGCACGCCGATCTTCGATTTGAGATCCATCTCGGAGAACTGCAGCAACGTGAGAAAGCGGTGGACTTCCTTCTTCGTCGCCGTCAGAGCGAGACTGCCCGGCATCGCGTTGACCGAGTGCGACACGGTGTCGTCGAGATCGAGATCGGCGAGCACCTGGTTGTAATAGATGAACGACGGTGCCTTGGTCTTCCATTTGATCTTGCCACTGTCGGGTTGCTCGGCACCGACGAGAATGTCGACCAGCGTGGTCTTTCCGCATCCATTGGGTCCGGTGATGGCGATACGGTCACCGCGGTGCACGGTGAACGAGATGTTCTCGAAGAGTCGTTGCTCGCCATAGCTTTTCGCGATTCCCGTGATCTCCGCGAGGTTGTCGTGCACATGCAAACCGCCGTAGATTGCGGTGACCACCGTGTCGACCGGGCGGGGGCTCTTGCTCTTCTTGATGTTCGCCAGTCGACGTTTGAGCACTCCGCTGGGGTTCTTCACTGCTTCCTTACGATCACTGATCGCTTCTTGCTCGTAGGCCAGCAGCTGCTGTTCGTTGCTGAACTCACGTTCGAGGTTCTTGAGTCGAAACTGCTTCTGCTGCACGTATTCCGAGTAGCTACCGTCATAGGTCTGCAGGTGATGGTTCTCGATTTCGACGATGCTGGTGACGACCTGCTCGAGGAATGCGCGGTCGTGCGAGACAACGAGTAGCGCACCGCGGAAGTCTCGTAGCCAGCGTTCGAGCCACGCGATTCCGGCAACATCGAGGAAGTTCGTCGGCTCGTCGAGGAGCAGGACGTCCGGGGCCTCGATGAGGATCTTGGCCAACGCCGCGCGGTTGCGCCAGCCACCGGACAGTCGATCGACGGGGAGCTCACGCCGTTCGGCGTTGAATCCCAGCATCGACAGCACGGTGTCGATCTGTTGGTGGTAGGTCCAACCGCCACTGTTCTCCATGGCGTCGAGCAGTTCAGCTTGACGGTCGACGAGCGTGTACATCTGCTTCTCGTCCAGGTCACCGCCCAATGCGGCCTCGACCTCGGCCAACTCGGTCTCGATTGCGTGGACAGCACCGAAGAGAGATTCGAGCTCCGCTTGTATGCTGCGATCGCCGTCCAGTTCGGAGAACTGCGAGAAGTAGCCGATGCGAGCACCCTCGGTGACGTCGACGCCCCCCGAATCCGGGGTCTCTCGGCCGAGGAGAAGCTGCAGCAGGGTGGTCTTGCCTGTGCCGTTGCGGCCGATCAGACCGATGCGATCGCCGTCGGCGAGGCGGAAGAACACCTCACGCAACATCACCTTCTGGTCGTATCCCTTGGCAACGTCGTTCAAGCGAATCCAGCTCAAGCGTCCACTCCTGTAAAGCACGGGGTTCGCTGAGTCGTCGAACCGACTCGCTCACTGTAGTCGCGTC
>CAFBLX010000072.1_pt1 | contig 13183 bp, 12 predicted proteins | sample 7268311 | NCBI WGS metagenome assembly CAFBLX01 (sample SAMEA6814046, study PRJEB35770) | freshwater metagenome | biome: Freshwater; feature: Freshwater reservoir; material: water | place: Czech Republic | collected 2017-05-23 | depth 30m m | reverse complement strand
CACGAGGTCGCCGAATTCGCAGGTGCAACGAAAATCATTCAGCACCCGGCGGCGGGCACCCTGCAATTCGGAATCGAGTTTCTGACCTCGCCGAGCGCGCAGGATCAAAGTCTGATCGTCTACACGGTCGAGGAGAATTCCAGTACGGCACACGTCCTGCCGATCCTGGCGAGCTGGGACGCAAACTCGGCGATCACCTCTTGACCTGAACATCGCTTCAGGTTCTAGCGTCGCAGCCATGGACAAATTGGGGCTCGGCTCAATCGGCATTTCCATCGACGTGTCATCGTCGTATCTCGATGAGGCACGCGCGTTGGAATCACTCGGATTCACCTCGTTCTGGCTGCCGGGCGGGCAGATCGATCGGCTCGGCAGGCTGGCCGATCTGGTTCACGCGACCGAGACCGCCACCGTCGTTCCGGGGATCGTGCCGGTCGATGTGTACACACCTGCACAGACCGGAACACTGTTCGACGAGCTCTCGGACACCGGTCGATTCGTCCTCGGTCTCGGTGGGCCGCAGAGTGCTCGACCTCTCGCTGAGTTGCATAGGTACCTCGACGAACTCGCGGTACCAGCGGATCAGACGCTGCTCGCGGCGCTCGGGCCGAAGAAGTTGGAGATGGCTCGCGACCGCGCGGCCGGCTCGATCGGGTTGCTCGTGACGCCCGAGTGGACGTCGCACGCGCGCGGTGCGCTCGGTGTGTCGACGTTGGTGGTCGACCAGTTCGTCGTGGTCGAGTCCGATCCAGATCGAGCACGCGCTGCAGCTCGGGAGCCGCTGAGCTTCCTCGCAACCGTTCCCGGCTATCGGCAGAACTTCCTCCGCATGGGGTTCACCGACGCGGATGTCGAGGATCTCAGCGACCGTCTGGTCGACGACCTGGTGGTGTGGGGGAGTGTCGACGACATCGCCGAGCGGGTGGCCGCTCACCACGCTGCCGGCGCGGATCACGTAGTTCTGGCGCCACTAGGCGCATCGAGTATCGACGCTGGCCGGGCACTGTCCGAGTTGGCCGTGTCGTCAAAGTAGACTCCATAGACCGTGAGCCTCACCCTCGGAATCGTCGGACTGCCCAACGTCGGCAAGTCCACTCTCTTCAATGCACTGACCAACAACGATGTGCTGGCCGCGAACTATCCGTTCGCGACCATCGAGCCCAACGTCGGCGTGGTCGCGCTGCCGGATCCCCGGCTCGAGAAGCTTGCCGAGGTGTTCGGTTCGGAGAAGCTCGTGCCCGCGCTGGTGTCGTTCGTCGACATCGCCGGCATCGTCAAGGGTGCGTCCGAGGGCGCAGGCCTGGGCAACAAGTTCCTCGCCAACATTCGTGAGGCCGACGCCATCTGCCAGGTCGTTCGCGTTTTTGCCGACGACGACGTGGTCCACGTCGACGGTCGCGTAGACCCCACCGCGGATATCGAGGTCATCGAGACCGAACTCGCGATCGCCGATCTGCAGACCCTCGAGAAGGCGATCCCTCGCCTCGAGAAAGAGGTGCGGATCAAGAAGGACCGCAAGCCTGCGCTCGACGCGGCTCTGGCCGCGCAGGCCGTTCTGAACGACGGCAAGACGCTGTTCTCGGCGAAGGCCAAGCTCGACTTCGAGCTGCTCGGTGAATTTCAGCTGCTCACCACCAAGCCATTCCTGTACGTGTTCAACGCCGACGAGTCGGTGCTGACCGACGACGCCAAGATCGGTGAACTCGCTCGACTGGTCGCGCCCGCCGACGCGGTGTTCCTCGACGCTAAAATCGAGTCGGAATTGCTCGAACTCGACAAGGAGTCGGCAGCCGAGCTGCTCGAATCCGTCGGTCAGACCGAGCCCGGTCTCGACGCGTTGGCGCGCGCCGGCTTCCACACCCTGGGCTTGCAGACCTACCTCACCGCAGGCCCGAAAGAGGCCCGCGCGTGGACAATTCACCAGGGTGACACCGCACCCCAGGCCGCAGGCGTCATTCACACCGACTTCGAGCGCGGCTTCATCAAGGCCGAAATCGTGTCCTTCGACGACCTCGTCGCCGCAGGTTCGATGGCCTCGGCCAAAGCTGCGGGCAAGGTGCGCATCGAGGGCAAGGAGTACGTGATGTCCGACGGCGACGTGGTGGAGTTCCGCTTCAACGTCTGACGGCCGTCGATCCGCAGATCGCCTACGGTCCGGGTGACCAATAGCCGCCACCGTTCGCGCCGTCGGAGACGCAGAACATGTCGAATCCGTCCGGCGAGACCGCAATCCCTCTCGCTGCGGGGTCGCATTCCGACCCTGGCTCCGCATTGCCGTCGATGATCGGTACCGACTGCACCCAATGCGCGCGAGTCGACCCTGCATAGGTGCACTTCAGGAACGTGCCATCGGCGGAGGTTCCGTGATTGTCGACGCCCGGATCGCATGGTCCGTCCACCTCGGGCAGTGAGGCCGAGGGGGCCTCGGTCGCGTCCGCAGTGGTCTCGACCGGAGTCGGTGGCTCCGTAGTGGGAGGAACCGTGAAGAGTGCGGTCGCCGGTAAGGAGTACGGAACAAGTGTTTCGACGGATGCCGGCGTGCTCGGCGTGAGAGATCCGAAACCGTATACGACAGTTGCGACCACGAGCAGTTCGATCACTCCGATTACCAAGCCCGCGATGGCAATTCCACGACCGGCAGGTCATTCGGTGTGAACGCTACAGGCATCGGTGTCGGCCAGGTGGCAGTTGTCGTCTGCGCGCACGATCGACCGTCGGCTACGCTCCGAAGCAGTCGAACAGGAGGACATGGATGGGCCTGGAATACCTCGAGTCGTTGGTGCATCGAACTGCCACAGCGGGGGAGCCTTTCGAGCGTGGAGCCGACGAGTCGGAACTCGGATACCTGTCCGCACTGGCCGCGAGGCCCGGCACGACGTCGATCTGCGAGGTTGGGTTCAATGCCGGCTTCTCGAGCTGGGCGTTCCTCGAAGCCTCTCCCGACGTGACCGTCGTATCCTTCGATCTGGCCGCGTATGCCTACAGCGACGCCGCGAAAGCCCATGTCGACGAACACTTCTTGGGCCGACACACTTTGATCCAGGGAGATTCCCACACCACCATCAAGGCTTATGCCGAGCAACACCCGGACGCGCGCTTCGATGTCATCTTCATCGACGGTGACCATTCTGTGGAAGGTGCCCGCGCAGACCTCGACGATCTTCGTGCGCTCGCCACCCCGGAATCGGTTGTCATCATGGACGACATCACGCCGTGGCTCTGGTTCGGCGAAGGTCCGACGCAGGCCTGGCAAGAGGCAGTCGACGCGGGTCGGATCCTGCACACCAACTACTTTCGCGACGGCGAACCCGTCGACGCGGTGACTCCTCCCGCCGCGCGTGCCTGGGCCGAGGGCCGTTACCCCTTCTGAAAACGGACGGGGTGTCGACCAGCGTTCATCGTCGACTGTCGGACACGGCCTGCCGAACCATGTCGGCGGCCGCATCGGGTGTCGCTGCGAACTGAACGTTGTCGAACCGGTGTAGGTAGGCGTCGTAGATGCCGGATACTTTCCTGTTCGCGTTGTCCATCGCCACGACGCGCTTGCCCATCATCGCGGCCAATACGGCCGCATGCAGTCGATCGGTGAGCACGACGGGTGCGAGATTTAGAATGCGCTGCGCCACACGGAGGTTGAGCTTCGCTGTCTGCTCGTACGAGCGAACGAGAGGGGGGTACAGCAGGCGATTCGCTTTGGGGAAGTTGTATGCGATTCGGGTCGGCAGCGTCACCACCGTCGAGATCGCCAGATCCCTTCCGTGCAGACCCCAGTCGTACTGGACGGACGACGCGTCGACGTTCACCGAAGCATGACCGAGGCTTTCGGAATCGTCGCGCACGCGTTTCACGACGTCCACTGCAGAGCCTTCGGCGCTGTGTGCGATCTCGGCACCGAACGCCATGTCCGGGCAGTATTCGACGCGGTTGTTCGGGAAATGGGCGAGCGCCAGCTCGTACGAACGCTGTTCACGCAGCATGAGGGTGAGGTCCGGGTGCTGTGCGTAGAGGGCCGCGGTCCTGTGCATGGCGTCGGCGTCGGAGTAGTCGATGCTTTGGGGAAGGCACACGATCTTGTTGCGAGGAAACCGCGCAACGATTGCTTCACGAAATTTCTGGTCCATCGGCCAGCGGTCGCCGAAGTTCCCTCCGCCCTGCAGAAACAGGGTCCCATCACCGACTCGTTGTTCGAGCAGATCGTTGTTGTGGGTGAACGGATCGGACACGTAGTCGACGTGCACGTTCAACTGCTTCAGATACTCGACCTCACCGGCGTAGATGAGCGAGTCACCGGCATTGAAGTGATTCGGAAAGTCCAAGTGAGCCACCCGATCTCCGGGTTTGGCATGTTGCCGCAGGACGGCCATGGTCTCTTCGCGTATCGCGTCGACTATCTCGTATGTCATCGGGGACTCCGTCGCAGGCCGCGGCCGAGCGCGGCCACTCGAATCCGCAGTGCGCCGTAGTGGATTCCGATGTAGTGGGCCCACAGACCGCTGGGCATAGGTCGTAGTACCTTCGGCAACCACGGATTGCGAATTGTCGCGAGATACAAGATCGCCGCAGTGTGCGCGGGAATCCGGGCAAGGGACGACGGATGAGGGCAGCCCGCAGCACGGTGCTTGGTCGACAGTTGGTACGACGTGCGTCCGTAAGCGCGGCCTTGCAAGAACGATCGACGAACCGTAGTTCTGATGCGGTAGGCGACCGACGCATCCGCGGCATGTCCGAGAGTGAATCCTGCTTGCTGAAGCCTCCACGAGTAGTCGACGTCTTCGGCACCGCCCACGAGGTCTTCGTCGAAGCCTCCGACCTCGTCGAAGACGCGCCTCCACAGCGCGAAATTGCTTCCCGGGGCATACGGCAGGTAGGCGGTGGGAAACAGGGTGCCGTTCGGCGGGTTGTCTCGCCACGCCGTCACCTCGGGGGGATTGAGGGAATCGTGTTCGATTGCGCCGCCCACGGCGTCATAGCTGTCGAGTGCGCGCACCATGGCAGTCAGCCACGTCGGAGAAGCGACGTCGTCGTGGTCGACGAAGGCGATGATGTCGCCCCGCGCGGCTTCCACGCCGACGTTGCGGGCGTAGGAGACGCCACGCTTGGCGGAGGCGTCGACGATGCGCATCGACAGAGGTAGAGACAATTCTTCGAGATGTGAGCGGAGGCCGTCGGTCGAGCCGTTGTCGCTGACGATGAGCTCGACATCGCCTGTGTAGTCCTGAGCAGCAAGCGCGTGGAGCTGCTCGTTCAGTTCGGGCAAACCGTTGTACACGGGGAGGACGATGGAAACCAGACTGATAGGCACGTTGTGACCTTACAACGAAATCCGGGTGCTGTTTGGTTAGGCATCCCAACCGTAGGAGTGGGGATCACACAACTCGAAGGGTTGTGTGGCACCGCCATTTACACACATAGTTCGACTGTCACCTCGGACCGATGTGATTACGACTTTCCGCGCAGTCTCTTCTCCAACGGCGTCGGAAACGACGGGACCACCGCGGTACCGTCGAGCAGGGCAGTGATCCGACCGGCCTCTGCTGCAACCTCTTTCGATACCGCAGACCCGACGTCCTCGAGTAATTCCGTGACCACCGAACCGGTGGAATCCACGGCCCATCCGCCGACGATGCGTCCCTCCCACCAGATGGTCGGTCCGATATTTCCGAAGGTATCGAACAGTGGGGCCTTGTGTTCGCCGAGATACCAGTGTCTGTGCTTCCACCCCATCGGAGTGGGGTCCAGGGCTGGAAGCAGTATCGCCCGAGGTGGGGAATCCTGGAACACTGTGTCGGTCAACATGATTCCGGCACCCTCGGCCAGTTCGACGGCCACGGTGTCGAGTTCGGCGACCGCCCCACGGGTCTGCGTCTTGTTCCATCCCGTCCACCATTGCAGGTCGTCCAAGGTCGCCGGTCCGAACACGTCGAGCCAGCGCCGGGCCATATCGGCTCGGGCGGAAGTCTCGTCCAACTCGGGAATCCCGTTGGGCCACCACTGATCGATCGGTGCCCAGGCATGTCGGCGCGACGTCCACGCGCCGCGCGGCTCGACCCGTACCAGCCTTCCCTCCGCGGCCATCATCACCAACACTTCGGAGGTCACATAGCGTTTGACGTCGTACACCTTGTCCGTGGTCGGCAGCAGAGCGGTCTTGAGTCCGGGAACTGCTGCGGACAGCTCCGCCCCGGTCGCCGTGCCCATCGAGCGTAAAACGGCATCGGTCTCGGCTTCGGTTGCCGCCAGCCAGGATTCGACGTCGTCGATCACCGGTTCGGTCGGCAGCGTCGACACCTGCTTGATCAACCGGGTTCGCATCGTGCGGGCAACTCCGAGGCTGGCGGCAGCGTGGATCATCGGAACGTCGTCGTGCGCGACGACGAACATCGTGCGACGCATCGCCATCAAGCGAACCAAGCTACGGCGCTCGTACATCGCGTCACGAACGTCCGACAGTCCCAGCGATCGAGCGCGCGCAAGCACGGAGAGATACACGGTCGCGGGATCGGTGGCATGCAGCGCGAGCAACGATGACACCACGGATTCCGCACTCGGGGCGTCGGACAAGTGCTGCGCGACGAGCCGCTGCCGCCGCTGGACGTCGGTGATCTTCACGGGCTCAGTGTGACTGCTCGCGGGGAGCGGGACCGACGAAACCGGTGAGAAGCGCGTCGGCGATATCGGTCATTCCGTGCGCGCGGGCATCGTCGGCGGCTCCGCCGTGGTCGTACTCGACGCGCTCGAACGACACCGTCCAGCTGCCTGTGTCGTGATCGTCCAGCACCGCGTATCGGGCGTGCGGAGACCCCGATTCCATGACGTGGGGGTAAGGCTGATCGTCGTCGTATGCGGGTGCGCCGACGCTACCCGGATTCACGACGAGCGTGCCGCTGGGGAGAGTCCACTGGCGCTGCAGATGGGTGTGGCCGCAGGCGATGACAGATCGATCCGTGAAACCTGCTGCCCTTTCGATGATTTCGACCTCGGTTGCCTCGCGAGAGCCGTGAGGGTCCACCGAGTGCAGGAAGTACTGCTGATCATCGGTGGGTGTTCCGTGTACTGCGAGGATTCCGTTACCCAGCTCCAGCGAGAACGGGAGCGAACCCAGCCAACGTCGATGCTCGTCGTCGAGTTGATCGTGGGCATGCCGATCCCAACTGCCCATGGAATCGGGCTCCTGCTCGAGGAGGTAGCGATCGTGATTGCCGGCGATGGTTGGGAAACCCAGTGCCATCAATCGATCCGCAGTTCGGCGCGGATGCAGTCCGCCGGAGAGCAGATCGCCGAGGTTCACCACGGAGTCGACGCATTGCCGTTCGATGTCTTCGAGGACGGCTTCGAGCGCCGCGATGTTGCCGTGAATATCGGCAATGAGAGCTACTCGCACAAGCACAGGATCGCAGCGTGGGCATTCGACTGCAACACGGCAACCCTCGTCGAGCGTTGGAGACTTCGCCCTCGGATCTCCGTCTTCGATGGGTGATTTCTCCATAGACCCTTGCCTGATGGGTCCCTACTGTGGTCCAAGTCACTTCCGTTCGATGGAAAGCCGAGCCCATGCCTGCAGTCACGACGAAGCCCGAGATCGAAACCAGGGTGGTCAAGAAGGTCGCTCGACGCATCATTCCGTTCCTCGGGGTGGCCTACTTCGTCAACTATCTCGATCGCACCAACATCGGTCTCGCCAAGCTCACGATGAGCGACGAGCTGGGGCTTACCGAGACGATGTTCGGGTTGGCGTCCGGGCTGTTCTTCATCGGCTATTTGCTGTTCGAGGTGCCGAGCAACCTGGCCCTGCACAAGTTCGGCGCACGCCGCTGGATTGCACGCATCATGGTCTCGTGGGGAATCGTGGCCGCCGCCATGGCATTCGTACCCACTGCGGGCTGGCTGTACGGGCTCCGCATCGTTCTCGGCATCGCCGAAGCGGGCTTCTTCCCCGGTGTCCTGCTGTATATGACGATGTGGTTCCCGCGGGCCTATCGAGTTCGGCTGATGGGCCTGTTCATGTTGGCTCTGCCGGTCTCCTCGGCGCTGGGTGCGCCTCTGTCGAGTGCCATCATTCAGTACTGGGACGGACTGTTCGGACTCTCCGGTTGGCGCGTGATGTTCTTGTTCGAGGGCCTCCCGGCAATCGTTCTCGGTGTGATCACCTGGTTCTACCTGACCGATCGGCCGTCGCAGGCCACATGGCTGGACGACGACGAGAAGAGTTGGTTGACAGCGGAATTGGAGTCCGAGGGGTCGTCGAAGAGCGCGCACATCACCGGCTCGGTCAAGCGGGCTCTCACCGACGCACGAGTGTGGATGCTCGGGCTGGTGTACTTCGGGATCACCTACGGCCTGTACTCGCTGAGCTTCTTCCTACCCAGCATCGTCGCCGGTTTCAAGAAGACGTTCGATACCGACTTCTCCCTCGTGACAACCGGGCTGATCGTCGCGGTTCCGTTCGCCGTGGGTGCTCTCGCCATGGTGTTGTGGAGCAGACATTCGGATCGGACCGGTGAGCGCACCTGGCATGTCGCGATCCCCACGTTGATCGGCGCGGTCTCCATCCCCGTTGCGCTGTATATGGATTCGCCGTTCACCACGATGATCGCGGTGACGGTCAACGCAGTCGGAGTGTTCTGCGCGCTGCCGGTGTTCTGGTACCTGCCCAGTGCATTCCTCACCGGCGCAGGCGCGGCCGCGGGCATCGCGATCATCAATTCGGTGGGCAACCTGTCCGGCTTCGGCGCGCCGTACGTGACGGGCTGGCTACTCGACGCCACCGGGAACGCGAAGGCGGGTTTGTGGGTCGTCGGCGGCGTCATGATGGTGGCTGTCGGGCTGGTGCTGGCGCTGCACCGTCGCACGGTGGGAAACAGCACGAGCAGTGATGTGGGGGCACCGGTCTCGCACTGACGACCGAGGGGATCCGGTTCGGCAACTCGTCTCGACGCCGAGCGAATCGGCTATCGATTCGCGACCCGTCGGCCGTCGACCCGGATCGTGGGGAGCCACGTCGCCAAGGTGCGCCCGAGCGTGGCGACCATGCGCGGTCCGAAGACACACAAGGTGCGTTCCCACGGGTGACCGAAGGTCCCTTCGGTGAATCCGTCGCGGGCGAAGATGTAGTAGTCGCCGTCCGGATAGACGGGTACCCGCCACTCGGCGTTCTCGGCCGCATCGGCGTGCGCTTGGGCATCGAAGCTGTAGCAGGGGTGTTGCCAGTCCAGGACCACAAACGTGGGGTCATCCGCAAATTCGGTGACGAAGCAGCGCCGGGCTTCCGCATTGACTGCGTCGACTCTCGCAGACCATGAGGCCATCGTGCGTACGGTGTCTGCGTCGAGGTCGAATGTCATCGACGGGGCAGGCTCGGCAATGGCCGGCCACGACTCAGGTGTGGTCCCGGGCCGAAACCCGAACTTGTTGTCGAACAGCGACCAATGCTCCGATGCCACGCTTCGGTCGAGTTCGGTCCACCCGATGGGCAACGCAGAACCGAAGTCCATGGTCAGCTTGCTAGTCATAGGTCCATCGTCCCAGGGCTTGGGAGGCTGAGATTTCAGGACGCGAAGACCTTGCCCGGGTTCAGGATTCCATGCGGATCGAGTGCTTTTTTCACTGCGCGGTGCATGTCCAGCACAACTGGGTCCAGCTCCTGCGCCAGTCCGTCCATCTTGAGCAACCCCACGCCGTGTTCGCCGGTGACAGTGCCTCCGAGTTCCAATGCAGCGTCGATGATCTCGGCGAAGGCGGCCTGAGCACGCTTGCGCGCCGGGATGTCGTCGTGCGGGGTGATGAGCAACGGATGCAGGTTTCCGTCGCCCGCATGGGCGATGTTGGCGATCGTCGTCTCGTAGCGCAGGCCGATCTGTTCGATACGCGACAGCATTTCGGGCACATGTTTCTTGGGCACACAGACGTCCTCGGTCAACACCGGTCCTAGTCGCTCCATCGCGGGATACGCCAACCGCCGAGCAGAGAACAGGGCGTCGGCCTCCTCCTGATCGGTCGATACCGCAGACCACGTGGCTCCGGCCTCGTCGAAGCACGTCAGCATCTTCTCGGCCTGCTGGTCTCCGATGAGCCCGGGATCGTCGATTCGCCCGAGCAACACCACATTTGCCTCGACCGACAGGCCCATGTTCTTCCAGGCGTCGACGGCGATGAGGCACTGCTTGTCGATCAGCTCGAGCGCGGACGGCGTCAATCCGGCGGCGGCCACTGCGGCCACGGCACGTCCGGCATCGACGATGCTGTCGAAGTAGCCGGCGACGGTGCGTTGTGGATCCTGCAGCGGGCGCAACTTGACGGTGATCTCGGTGATGATTCCGAGTGTTCCTTCGGATCCGACCATCAGACCCGCAAGATCGTATCCGGCAACGCCTTTCGCGGTCTTACGCCCGAGTCGTACCAATTCTCCGGTACCGGTGACGATCTGCATCCCCATGACGTAATCGCGGGTGACGCCGTACTTGACGCAGCACAGTCCACCGGCGTTGGTGGCCACGTTGCCGCCGATCGTCGACCACGGCGCACTGGCTGGATCCGGCGGATACCACAGACCCTGCTCTGCGACCGCTGCTCTGAGGTGATCGTTGACGACTCCGGGTTCGACGACGGCATAACGCTCGAGTGCGTCGATCTCCTTGATGGTGTGCATTCCGTCGAGTGCGAGCACGACGCAGCCTTCGGTGGCGTTGGCTCCGCCGGACAAACCGGTGCCCGCCCCGCGAGTGACGATCGGCGTTCCGTGGGCGAGACAGGCTCGAACGACGGTCTGCACTTCCTCGGCGGTCCGGGGCCGCACGACGGCAACAGGCAGCGAATACGGGGCCCACTCCGCCTCGTCGTGCTGGTAGGAGGCGATGACGTCCGGGTCGACCACTATGCGATCGGTGGGCAAGGCCTCGGACAGTTGTTTGACGAGCGTCATGTTATCGACTCTAGCTGTGAGCTGGGTCTCGGCCAATGTAGGTTCTCTCTATGTCCGCGGAGAAGTCATGGATGGAACTTCTGCTCGACGACGCGTCGATCGATCGTCTCGAGGAGCACCGGAAGGCATTTCCAGGTGCCGAAGCGCACGCAGCTCTCCGGCTACGCGCCCTGCTGGATCAGCGACGTCAACGCAGCACGGAGTTGGCGGCACTCAACGACATCGCGGTGCGACTGACGACGGTGCGCGACAACCGTGCTCTTCTCCAAGAGGTCGTCGATCAGGCACGCAGGCTTCTCGGTGTCGACCTCGCCTACATGGGGTCCGTACAGGGAGACGAGTTCGTCATCGACGTCACCAGCGGAGCCCTGACTCCTAGGCTCGTCGGTCTTCGGCTCGAACAGGATGCAGGGCTCGTCGGACTCATCGTGCGCAGTGCGTCGCCGTCGTGGACCCCCGACTACCAGAGCGAGCCGGCGTTCCAGCACATTACCGGTGCGGACAGCGCGGCCCGCTCGGAGAACATGCGCGGTCTGCTCGGCGTGCCGTTGCGGGTGGGCGATCGAGTGATCGGCGCACTGTTTGCATGCAAGCGCCAGGAACGCGACTTCGCAGACAGTGAGATCGCCCTGCTCTCGGCGCTGGCCGCGCACGCGGCCATCGCCATCGAGAACGTTCGGACCATCGACCGGCTCGAGACGCTGAATGCCGAATTATCCGAACGCACAGCCGAACTCGAACAGACACTGCAGTGGGACCGAACGTTGACCCAGGTGGTCCTGCGCGGCGGCGGCGTACGAACACTGGTGCGCGAGATTGCCGTATTGACCGAGCGTCCGGCGTACTTCGTTCCGGATGCCGCTGCGATTCCCGTGGCACTGGCCGTCCACTCGGCGGAGGTCGACGAACTGCTACGCATGTGTGGCGACGGCAAAGACTCCGTATCGACGCCGTCGATGACGGCTCATCGGGTGGCCGCAGCCGGTCAATTCCTCGGCGCGCTGATCTCGATCGGACCGGACGATGCCAGGACGCGTCTGCTGCTCGACCGAGCCGCGCCTGCAGTTGCCCTGTCACTTGCCGAGGAGCGGGCCGCCGCCGATTCCGCGCGGCGCGCCCAGGATGCGTTCCTGGTGGACCTGCTCTCGCACCCGGCGTCCACTCCGGATGCCGAACGGCGACAACTCCATTTGGCCGGACTTGCCCCCGACACGTCTTACTGTGTAGCCGTCGCGCAGGGTGCGTCGAGAACCAAGCTCGGCCGATTCCCGACAGGATCTGTTGTCGCGGAGCAAGGTTCGAGCCTGATCGTGGTGGTGCCCGCGCGCGATTCGGCGACGGTCACACCGATGTTCCTCGCCGGCGCCACCGTAGGAATCTCCGAGCCGAGCATCGGGCCCGAGGCGCTGGCAAAGGGCTATCGGGAAGCTCGGCAGACCGTCGACGTGTTGGTCACCCTCGGCCGCGAGGGGGAAGCATGTTCGGCGCGGGGGCTGGGAATCTATCGAATTCTGCTCAGCCACTTGGCGCGTGAACATCTCGACGAACTCACGCAGGAAAAGTTGGGTCCGCTGTTGGCCGAGCAGAACAAGCGCGGGGTTCCGCTGATGGAGACACTCTCGACCTATCTGGCGCGTGGACGCCATCATTCGGCAACCGCGTCGGCTCTCGGGGTGCATGTCAACACGCTCTATCAACGACTCGACGCGATCGACCGCCTGATCGGAACGCACTGGCGCGACCCGGACAATGCTCTCGATCTTCAGGTCCTGATGCGGCTGCGCAGATCGGCCGACCTGCTGGGTCTGTGATGCGAACGAATCGGTGCTCGTCGGATAGCGTCGGCGGATGGCGGTCGACTTTTCGTGGTCTCAGTTTCTGTGGATAGTCTTCGTTTTCGTCGGCGTGCCGTCGACCTTCTGGGCGCTCCTTCTGTGGGCTCTGTTCTCGAGACTGCGAGAGGGGCCGGGGAAGGGATCTATGGGGCTGTGGGCCACTGGATGGATTGCTGGCGCATCGGGTTTCGCCGCGTGTGCAGGGTGGCTGAGCTGGTCTGCCGACTATCGGGGCGAGTTCCGTGGACCGGGTCTTCCGGCCCCGAACGCGTTCCCGTCCTGGCAAGTGGCCGCGTGCGGGACGACGGTGGTGTTGCTATGCCTGCTGGCCGCGCATCTGTCGCGATGGGCGAATACCGGCGGACACGTCGCTGCGCTGGGTACGACCGCTGGGTTCTCGACGGCGTTCTGCGTCGACGCGAGCACCGAT
>CAFBLX010000071.1_pt1 | contig 13192 bp, 11 predicted proteins | sample 7268311 | NCBI WGS metagenome assembly CAFBLX01 (sample SAMEA6814046, study PRJEB35770) | freshwater metagenome | biome: Freshwater; feature: Freshwater reservoir; material: water | place: Czech Republic | collected 2017-05-23 | depth 30m m | reverse complement strand
GAACACTCCTGCGAGTATCGGCACCACGTCGTGGCGATCGCTCATGAGCCGGTACTGTACCAATCGGTACAAGCCCGGTGCATCGGGGTCGCCGGGAGTGGAGCCTGCGGAATGACCCATCGGGTAGAGCGCGGTGAATACTGCAGTCGTGAAGAGAACTACCGTCCTGGCCGCTGGAGCCTTTCTTGCCGGCGGGGTGACCTACCTCGCTGCCGAAGCGATTTCGGCGCGCGGCTGGACCGACCGACCGTACAGCTACGCGCGCAACAACATCAGTGACCTCGGGATTCCGGACATCTCACCGTGGCACCCGGTGATGAACACCGGCTTTGTGGTGGACGGGGCTCTCTTCGCTCTTGCCGGCCTCGGATTGTCGGTGTTGTTCGAGGGGCGAGCGCGCTGGATCGTGCTGGGCACGTCGGTCGTGCACGGCGTCGGCAGCATCGTCGTCGGGCTGGCGCATGCTTCGGTCGACGGAGCATCGACTCCGCATGCAGCGGGCGCGGGTATGGCGATCATCGGTGGAAACCTGGTGCTCCTGGCTGCAGGCCGGTACGGCGGACGCGTCGGCGCACCTCGGTGGTACACAGCGGCCAGCGCCGTCGCCGGTGTCGTGGGGCTGGCCGGTTTCGCATTGTTTCTCGCCGATACCGGCATCCTCGGCGGTGGAGCGTTCGAGCGGATTTCCGTCTACACCATCATCGGATGGGAGATCGTCACCGGTGCAGCACTTCTCGCGCGGGCCCGGCTATCGAAAGCTCGGTGATTCCTTGGCGAGGAAGGCCCGTACGCCCTCTCGGCCGTCGGCCGACTCGAAGGCTTCCTCGAACACCGGCAGTGCGCGTCGTGCCGGTTCGTGTGGTGACTGCCCGAATGTGAGCGCGAGAGCTCGCTTGTTCGCGTGCACGGCCGAGCGGGACTTCGCGGCCAGCAGGTGTGCCAGGTCCAGTGCCATCGACAACGACCCACCGCGTGGAGCCACCCTGTTGATCAGACCCCATTCCAGAGCTGTCTCGGCAGAGATGGGCTCGCCGAGCAACACCAGTTCGGCTGCGCGCGACTGACCCACCCGCCGCAACGCACGCATGGTCCCGCCACTGCTGGGGACGAGCCCCAGATCGATCTCGGGCAAGCCGAGGCGGGCACCCGCGTCGGCAACCACGAGATCGCAGCACAGCGCCATCTCGAGCCCACCGCCCAGGGCGAACCCGTCGATCGCAGCGACCGTCGGGAGCGGTAGGTCGGCCAGTAATTCGAGGGTCGCGTTCTCGACATTGCTCTTGCGTTCGAGGACGTCGCCTGCCGCCTGCATCGCGGGCATTTCGGAGATGTCCGAACCGGCACTGAACGCCCGGTCGCCGGTGAGCACGACGGCCCGGACGGAGGAGTTCTCGGCCAGCTCGCGAAGCATCGCCCGCAGACGTCGCGTCGCAGACTGGGTCAAGGCGTTCACCGGAGGGTTGCTCAGCGTGATCTGTGCGACCGTCTGGTGTGGAAAAGACAGGACGGGTGACGACTCGGTGGGCATGAAAGAACCGTAGAGCGTTGACCTGGCGATTGGGAGTCTGCCACGACGGCATGTACCGTGGGTATCACCCGACGCGGGGTGGAGCAGCTCGGTAGCTCGCTGGGCTCATAACCCAGAGGTCGCAGGTTCAAATCCTGTCCCCGCTACTACGAAGATCAGGTCCGGCACCGATGGTGCCGGGCCTGATTTCTTTTCTGGGTTCGCCGGACTGGCTCCGGTCAGGGCTGAAGTCTGAATTGCACGACGGCCGTGACGTTTTCGATCGCGTCGTCGAGTGCCTTCAAGCGCGACGGGGCGTCCGGTGCCGACAGGATGTCGAGTCGGTCGGACTGGCCCATCGGGATCAACGAGGCCAGTGACCAGATCTTCTCGGCGGCCGAAATCGGGAGGCTCAGAAAATCCGGAACGCCCGGCGTCACGATGTCCCCGGAGGATTCGAGCCGACCGATCAGCTCGTACAGGTCCTCGACCTTGGCCCAGGTGGCGGCGAATTGCGTGTCGGCGATGACGGCATCGACGTCTGCGTCGGGCCATGCGCGAACGTCGGCCAGTGGGTAGGGGTCGTCCGGGAGCCACGCGTCGATGCGGATCCGTTCGCCTCCGACGCATTCGAGCAGATACCTGCCGTCTCCGATGGCCTCGTGACCGATGATGTGGGCGATCGTCGCCACGTCGTGTCGGACGTCGCCGCCGCCTGCTTCGTGTCCCCGGGCAATGAGAACGACGCCGAAACGGGGATCGTCCATCTTCAGACAGTCCTGTACCAGTGCCTGGTATCGCGGCTCGAAGATGTGCAACGGGAGACGTTCGCCCGGCAGCAACACGCTGCCGAGCGGAAACATCGGGATGACGCTCACGGGCGCTGCAGCGGCATGGCTGCCGGGGTGATCTCCGTCGGCGCGCCGGTGTCCGCGTCGCTCGAGTCGGTGTGGTTGGCGGCCAAGAACTCGTCCAGTAGCCGGAAGAAGAAGTCCGGCTCGTCGAGCTGCGGGAAGTGGCCGGCGTCGGGAAAGATCTCGACGCGACTGTTGGGTACCTCGCGTCGGATGTTGTCCGCATGCTTGGCGGGAATCATGCGGTCCTTGCCGCCCCAGATCAGCAGCGAGGGAATGGACTCGAACTTCTCGAAATGCTGCTTGGCACTGACGGTTTGGCCGCGAGGACCCACGACGGCCCGCGTCGACGCCAGAAACGCCTCCCGCGTCGACCGGTCTGCGACCGATCGGAACGAGCGCCACGTCTCGGCCATGCTGGGGCCGGGCTCTACCGGAACCCCCCACTTGCCCAGTCGAGCCAGCACTCCTTCGGTGTTCCTGCGAAACCAATCCGAGGCCAACATCGGAAGCACCAGTTCGCTGCCGGGTAGCGTCGCGGCTTTGAGTAGCAGGCTCACCTCCGGGCCGAGCCCGCCGCTGCTGACCAGCACGAGGCGATCGACCCGTTCGGGAAAGAGGTACGTCATCTGCATGACGATGCCGCCGCCGAGCGAGTGGCCGACCAGTGGTGCCGAGTCGATGTTCAGGTACTCCATCAGGTCGCGGATGGTGGCCGCGTGCGAACTGAGCGAATAGTCGCCGGACGGTTTGTCGGAGTCACCGTGCCCGAACAGGTCGGGTGCGATCACCCGATACCGGTCCGACAGTCGCTCGATCTGCGGGCCCCAGGACTTGTGCGATCCGAGCAGCCCGTGGACGAGAATCACGGGCGGCCCGTCGCCGATATCGACGTACCGCAAGACGTCCTTGTGTAGTTCCACCGACTGCAGTTCGTACGATGCGCTCATGGTCGACCTCCCTGTCTCGGTTCGGGCCGGTGGCTCGGCTGATTAGCCGTCCGGCACAAACGTACAAGCTGTGCCGCCACCGCGACAGGCCGTCGCGGGTGATATTCCCAGTCAGCGCGCGTTGTCGACGGTGCCGTCGATGATGTCGGCCAGTTCCTTCGCCATCGGTCCGCGCAACATGTTCGCGTGGTGGCCGGTGATATCGACGAACGTCAGCTCGCCGTGAGCGACTGCTCGCCACGACCGGAGGTCCTTGACGTTCTCGGTGGTGCGAACCACAGTCATCGACCCCGACCACGGAGTCGGCACATGCTTGTTCAACGCCACGTACCCGATGCTGGCGAACACCAACCATTCCATGGTCGTCGGATACCGCAGCAGCCCAGCGAATTGCATACGCAGCCACAGCGCGGCCGTACCGACACGGCCCAGATGGAAGCCGGCGTCTTCTCTGGTCGGTGCGGGCGGCGCTGCCGGGACAGACGTACCCCCGGGAAGCCGGTCCAGGAGATGACGGAACAGCCGGGTGTCGAGAAGTAGCAGATGCGGGGTACCGATGCCGGAATCTCTGATCTTCTCTGCCATCGCGATGGCGATCCAGCCGCCGAGCGAGTGGCCGACAAGATGGAACGGGCCGTCGGGGGCCACCGTGCGGATCGCGTCGACATACCGTGCCGCAGTGGCTCTGATGGTCCGGTCCGGTCGCCCGCGTGTGCCTCGGCCGTGTGCCTGCAGGGCATAGACGGGACGGTCTGCGTCGAGGTGCTTGACCAGATCGAGAAACGCCATCGCGCCCACGCCGGCACCACCGATCAGGAAGATCGGAGCTCCGGTACCCCCGGTGCGCAGCGGGACCAGAACGTCGTGGACACCGGACGAGCGCCGACGTGCGGCGGCGGTGTCGCGAAGCCGAGCGTCGACGGTGGTCGCCAGCGTTCGCACGGTGGTCGACGCGAACACGTCCTGCGGATCGAGTTCGATCTTCAGGTTCTCGCGCAAGTGGGCGAGCATCGCCGTCATGGTCAGCGAGTTGCCACCGAGTTCGAGGAAATCCTCGTCCCGCCCGATGGCGTCCAGTCCGAGTGCAGTGCGAGCGGCCTCCGCGACGATGTATTCGGTGGGGCCGACCGCGGTGCGTTCGACGCGTCGGTCGGACGGCTCGGGCAGTGCTCGGCGGTCGATCTTGCCGCGTTCGTTGCGGGGCATGGCGTCGAGCGCAACGATGTGGGTGGGCACCATCCATTCCGGCAGGGTTCGGCGCAGGGCGGCCCTGATGTCGGCCTGGCTCGCCCGGACGGCCCGGTCGGAGCAGATGTACGCGACGAGGTCGGTATCGGCGCCGGATCTCCTGCCGATCACCACGGCATCGTCGATGTTCGGCAGCGCGCGCAGTGCTGCCTCCACCTCGGCCGGTTCGACGAGGTAGCCGCGTACCTTGACTGCGTCGTCGATGCGCCCGGCGAGCTGCAATGTTCCGTCCTGATCGAACCGGCCCAGGTCGCCGGTGCGGTAGCGGAAAAGGCCGTCGCCGAGGGCGGCGAATTTCTCCGAGTCCACGCCGACATCCTCGAGATAGCCGTCGGCCAGGCACGCCGACGTGACGCGCACCTCGCCGATGACGTCGGGTTCGCACGGGGAGCCATCGGCAGCAACGACCTCGACGAGCTTTCCCGCGACGGGTGTGCCCGCGGGCAGAAAGCCGGACGGTAGCGCACGGTCGAGGGGGTACTCGCTGAACGCGACGGCCCCGGCCTCGGTGGTCGCGTACCAATTGACGAGTGTGGCGCGGTTGTCGGAAGCCAGGCGGAAGCGGCGCGCGTCGTCGGCGTGCAGTGATTCCCCGTAGGTGGTGACGACGCGCAGCGTGGGTACGGTGACCTGGCCCGCGACGGCGCGCAGCAGCGACGACGAGCAGTGCAACGTGGTCAGCGAGTGGTCCGATACCCACTCTGCGATGCTGCCGACCGTGCCGGATCGAGGGTCACGGCAATGAACGGTGGCACCGCTGAGCAGCCCGGCGAACAGAGTGTTCAGGCCCGCGCCGAAACTGACGGGAAGGGCATCGCCGACGCGATCGTGGGTGCCCAACCCCAGCGCGGTCGACACCTCGTACGCCTTGGTCAGGCACATGCGATGACTGAGTACGACGCCTTTGGGCGTACCGGTGGATCCGGACGTGTAGTTGATCACCGCGGTGTGGCCGCCCGAGACCGTCGGCAGCGGAACGCAGGAATCGACCGCTGCGTCGACGGTCGCCGAATCGAGGATCGACGCCTTGGCCTGTTCGACGATGCGGTCGCGGCGCTCGTGGGGTAGTTGCGGATCCAGCGGAACCAATGGATGGCCTGCAGCGATGACGGCCAGCATCAGCACGATCGAGTCGACCGACGCATCCGCCTCGACGGCGAGGGGGCGATGATCGGACGGGCGCAGGGCAGCGATCTTGCGTGCCTGCGAGTACACGCGGTGCAGCAGCTCGTCGAAGGTCAAGGACGTCCCCGCCGCGTGTAACGCGGCCGCGTCCGGCATGGCGTGCGCTACCTCGCGGTAGCGCGCCATCAGCGTGTCGCGGCCGTCGGGACGACACAGCGGGGCGAGCGCGGATCGTGCCGGTACAGGTCCCGTCGACACAGCTCGGCTCGACACGGATACCGTCGGCACAGATCGGGTCGGCGCGTACGCGTCCTGAATCGTCATGATTCTCCTTGCACGAGCCCGACCCGCGAGGTAAAGGTTCGTTTGCGGTACACAAACCTACTTGAAGACTGTTTTACCACCCCTAAAGTAGACGCGGGCCGTCTTTCCGCGCAAGCCGAAAACCGGACATTTCGTAACGAACGGGTGTCGTTACGAAATGCCCGGTGTCGGGGCGACCCTGATCAGAGGTCGGCTATCGCCTCCAGCGGTTTGGTGCGCGCGGCCCGAACGGCAGGCCACAGAGCAGCCAGCACTCCGACCACCGCGGACCCGAGAAGCATCGCGATGACCTGTCCCCAGGGCACCGTCATGGCACCCAGGCCCTCGTCGCGCAGGGTCTGGACGAAGCCCCACCCGAAGGCGATGCCGAGGGCGACGCCGACGATGGCACCGAACAGGGCGATGAGCAGCGACTCGAGGTAGATGATGCGCCGCACCTGCGGTCGCTGCATTCCTATCGCCCTGAGCATGCCGATCTCGCGTCGACGTTCGACGACCGACAGCGCGAGGGTGTTGACGATGCCCAGCACCGCGATGACCACGGCCAGGGCGAGAAGTCCGTACAGCACCGCGAGCAGTGTGTCGATCTGCTGGCCTTGGCTGCCCTTGAACTCTTCGACGTCCTGTACCTGCACCACCACGGACGGTTTGGTCGCGGCTTCGAGGTCGGTGCGCAGCGTACCGAGATCGGTTCCGGGCGCGGCCTTGACCAGGACCAGCAGATCCGACCGCGTGATGGACGGCGTCACCTTCTCGTAGATGTCGCCCGAGACGATCCAACTGCCGATCAGTGGGTTGTCGGTGAACACACCGGTGACGGTGACGGGAACCGAAGCTCCGTCGACGGAGTCGAACACGACCTGGGTGCCGATGTCCCAGCCCTTGGTGGACGCTTCGGTCTCGGACACCGAGAAGCCGTTGCTCTCGAGGTCTGCGGTGCCCCGAACCATGGACAGGTCGAGCAGCCCTTCCGGGGAGCCGTCGATGGCAGCGCCGAATTCTTCTTCTCCGGCGATCGTGACGAACACCGGATGCAGCACAGCGGTTCGTTCCACCCCGTCGACCTGTTGTGCGGCCGCCGTGGCTCCGGCCGGGACACCGATCGACTGTGGACCGGACAGGATGTAGTCGGCTTCGACGCCGGTGTCGACGAGTGAATCGACACTCGCCTTCGCCGTCGACCCGAGTACCCCGATGACGGTGACGAGCATGAGGCCGAGCATCAACGCGAATGCGGTGGCTGCCGTGCGGCGCGGATTGCGCACCGAGTTGGTTCTGGCCAAGCGACCGATCGCACCGAACGGCCGGGTGAGGACGGCCCCGAGCGCTCCCACGACGGGCCGTGACAACGACGGTGCGGCCAGGGCCGTGGCCACGATCGCCGCCACCGCGCCGACGCCGACGGTTGCTGCGGCAGCGCCGCCGGTCGACTGAGCGCCGATGACTATCGCTGCCGCTCCGGCAATACCCAGTCCGACGCCGATGAACGTCCGGGTTCGCAGGGTGTCGCCGGCGGACGCGAACTCCTCGCGCATTGCGGCCACCGGTGGAATCTTGGCTGCTCGCCGCGCCGGTGCGTAGGCGCTGAGGACGGTGACGATGATGCCCACCGCGAAGGCGACGACGACGGTGCGTGGTTCGAGGGCGAGAGGGCCCGACGGCAACCCGAGGTCGAAGGCATTGAGCAGAGCGCGCAATCCGTACGCCAGTCCGACGCCGCCGGCGAACCCCAGCACACTTCCGATGACGCCGACGACGACCGCTTCGAGTACGACCGAGCGACTGACCTGCCCACGGCTGGCTCCGATGGCGCGAAGCAGCGCCAGTTCGCGTACCCGCTGAGCGACGATCATCGAGAACGTGTTGTAGATGATGAACGTGCCGACGAGCAGTGCAATGGCACCGAACGCGAGCAGGAAGTACGTGATGAACGACAGTGCCGACTCGACCTCGGCCTTGGTTTCGGCCTGGACGTCGGCAGCGGTCTGCACTTTCAGATCCGGGAACGCGGCGGCGATCTCGTCCCTGAGGTCGCTCTGCGTCTTGCCCTGTGCGGCGAGATCGTTGCCCGCGACGTCGATGTACTGCACGTGCGCACCGTCGGTGAACAACTCGTTCGCCTGGCTCTGCACAAACTGAATCCCGATGAAACCACCGGATTCTGTTGCAGTGGAATAGATTCCGGAGATCGTGATGTCGGTGATCCCCTTGGACGGCACGAGTACCTGGGTCGCGTCGCCCACCTTCAGGCCCGCTCGATCGGCGCCACCTGCGTTGATCGCGACCTGGCCGGGCGCGGTAGGGGCCGAGCCGGAGACGAATGTCGCCGGATCGCCGAGCCGCTGCTCGTCCGGCAGGTAGGACTCGCCGATCGTCGGTGCTCCGCCGGATTGCACTGCGGCACCGTCTTTACCCAGCAGAACGAGTTGTCCTCCTACATACGGAGAGACAGCACGCACGCCGGGAAGCGCCGAGATGGCGGCGATGTCCTCGTTGGGTACTCCGCTCGATCGCGCATCCTCGGGGGCGACTCGAACGTCGGCTCCCTGTGCGGTGTCGGCGAACAGTGACGAGAACGTGCGCTGCAGCGTGTCGGTGAAGACGAACGAGCCTGCGACGAAAGCGGTTCCGAGTACGACGGACAGAACTGTCAGTGCCAGCCGAACCTTGTGGGCGGCAAGGTTTCGCAGCGACACCTTACGCATGGGGTTGCCCGACGCGGCCCGCGTCGGGGCCTTGTCGGGATTCGATTTCTTGGCGACCGAGTGCGACATCAGTGGACCGTTTCCAGCTTCTTCATGCGCTCGAGGACGGCGTCGGCGGTGGGCGACGCCAGTTGATCGATGACAGCTCCGTCGGCCAGGAACACGACGCGGTCGGCGTAACTGGCCGCTCGTGGGTCGTGGGTGACGATGACGACGGTCTGATCGAATTCGTCTGCGGCCGTGCGCAGAATCGACAGCACCTCACCGGACGAACGAGAGTCCAGGTTGCCCGTCGGCTCGTCGCCGAACACGATGTCGGGTCGACCGGCCAGTGCACGAGCGCACGCCACGCGCTGTTGCTGCCCACCCGAGAGTTCGCTCGGGCGATGGCCCAGGCGGTCGCGCAGTCCCAGTCGGTCGACGACGGTATCGAGCCAGCCCTGATCCGGGGTGCGTCCGGCGATGTCGAGCGGCAGAGTGATGTTCTCGAGCGCGGTCAGGGTGGGCACCAAATTGAAGGCCTGGAACACGAAACCGATTCGGTCCCTTCGTAACCCGGTCATCTCCTTGTCGGACAGAGCCGTCAGCTCGGTGTCACCGATCGTGACCGTGCCCGAGGACGCGGTGTCCAACCCGGCCAGGCAATGCATCAGTGTGGATTTGCCCGAGCCGGACGGGCCCATGATGGCGGTGAATTCTCCGCGGGCGAACTCGACGTTCACCCCGGACAGTGCGTGCACCTGGGTGTCGCCAGAACCGTAGACCTTCGATACGTCGACCGCACGTGCGGCAATGTCGCTCATGGGTGCCAGTGTTTCAGTGTTCGGGCCCGGTCGCTATCAGGGGAGACCCTGAACTCGACCCCTATGATGGGCGTCATGCGCATCGGAGCACATGTCCGCGACAGCAGCGACCCTCTGGGCACGGCCGAGACGCTCGGCGTCGACCTGGTCCAGATGTTTCTGACGGATCCGCAGAAGTGGAACAAGCTCACCCCGCACCCCCAAGGTGAGGCTCTGTTGACCGGAGACGTCGATGTGGTGGTGCACTCGTCCTATGTTCTGAACGTGGCGAGCCTGAACAATCGCATCCGAATCCCGTCCCGCAAAGCGGTCGTCGAACAGGCCGCAGCAGCTGCCGAGATCGGTGCGATCGGTTTGGTGGTGCACGGCGGTCACGTCCGAGAGGGCGAGGACACCGCCAAGGGAATCGACAACTGGCGCAAGCTGTTCGAGCGTCAGGCCGAGCAGGGTGGTTTCGGCGTACCGATCTTCGTCGAGAACACTGCCGGCGGCGACTCGGCGATGGCGAGGCGCTTCGACGACATCGCGCGGTTGTGGGACGCCATCGGGGAGTTCGGTGCCGGTTTCTGTCTCGACACCTGTCATGCGTGGGCCGGCGGCGAAGACCTGATCGACGTGGTCGATCGCATCAAGGCGATCACCGGACGAATCGACCTGGTGCATCTGAACAATTCGCGCGACGAGTTCGACTCTGCCCGCGACCGGCACGCGAACCTGGGCACCGGAACGATCGACGCGGACATTCTGACGGCCGTCGCGCTCGCCGCCGATGCACCGGTGATCCTCGAAACCCCGGCCGAGGGAATCGACGACGACGTGAGGCTGCTGAAAAGCCTGTAGCGAATCCGGCGGTTACGAGGGCGCTGCCGTCAGCTCGGTGGTCGCTGCGGCCCACAGGCGGACCAGTTCGTCCATTCCCTCGATGCCGGTGGACCAGGTGATTCGGGCCGACACCAGCCCTGATTCCGTCTCGCCGATCGCGATGTCGATGGCGTACTCGTCATGGCCGGCGTCGGCTTCGGATATATCGTGGCGGAACAGAATCTGCGCTCCCGGGCGGCAGGCCAGCGCCGGGTAGTTCCGGGTCAGCGGGTAGTCGCGGCCACCGTGAGGTGCCGAGTCCAGCCGTCTGCAGACGTCGTCGACGAGGTACGAGGCGCGGGCGGATTCGGTGAGGGCGTCGACCGGAACGGCGGGGAGCCGGACGGGATGGACGAATCCGGTGTCGTCGACGTCGATATCGACCAGGACGCCCGACGACGAGCCGCGGCGGTTGTCTCGCTGCCACGTGGACACCGCAGATCCGAGCGCGGCGAGCAGCCGAGCGTCGAGCCGGTGCGTGTTCGTGGGAACGGGCAGCGTGACCGTGGTGCGCTCACGGAGCGGAGACGGCGTGACCTGCAGCGGACGTTCGGCCGGGGTCAGGACAGCGACCCAATAGGGAACCTGTTCGGCGACCTCGGTGCAGAAGGTACGTCCGAGCTGAGCTGGGCTGATCGTCTCGCGATGGGCGAGTTTCAGCGGTGCGAACACGGTCACGCCGAGGAACCCCACTTCCGGTGAAGATTGTCCTAGCCTTACCTAATTCCCTCAGGCTAGCTCGAGTCCGGCCGGTGTGCCAGGACGCCCCCGTCCGATCCCGATTCCACCGCCCGGCGCAGTGCGGGAACGCCTGGTGAGGTCGGTAGCGTTCCCGTCTCCAGGTCCTCGAGCAGGTCCTCGGACCAGCCGAGCAGACCCGTCACGTCGATCCGGTGTGGGGGCTCGACCTCGTAACCGATCAGGCGGTCGTGTCCTTGGCGAAGCAACGAAGCGGCACCTACGCGGTTTCCTCGCATCAGGTGCGTCAATCCGACGGCCAGTTGCGCGAGGCCCTGCCACAGCTCGCGTTCGTCCGGGACGCAGCTCTTCCACGTGCCCTCGAGTACCTCGTGGGCGTGAAACGGCATACGTGCGTCCAAGAATCGTTGCGCTTCGGTGAGCGCGGCGTCCGGTGGAAGACGGAGATCGTCGGGAACCCGGGGTGTTCCGGTGCCGCCGCGGGCCAGCGGGCGGCCGAGGCCGTCGCGCGGCCGGGCGTTGAGGGGCTTGCCCTGCGGGTCGCGCTCGCGTTCGGCCATGGCGGTCACCCTAGTGGGGTGACCGCCATGGCCCACGCGATGACGCGAGTGAGGTCACCGACGTGCGGACAGGACGGTCACCGACCCGAGTGCGATCAGCGCTGCCGCCGAGGTGACGACCATCGTCGTCGAGACGGCGATCGCGTTGTTGCCCAGTGCACCGACGATCGGTGCGACGATCGCCCCGAGTCCGAACTGTGCGGCACCGAGTAGTGCAGCTGCGCCGCCTGCCGCTTCACCGTGGCGGGACAGCGCCAGCGCGGGCGCGTTGGGCATGACGAACCCGACGGCCCCGAGTACGAACCACAGCGGGACGACGAACCCAGCCATGCCGCCGACCTCGGTGACCGCCAGGACGACCATGATCGCGCCGGCGACGACGCCGAAGGACAGCGCCGACAGGACGATCTGCACCGGTGCGAAGCGTCCCAACAGCAGGACGTTGAGCTGGGATGCGCCGATCAGAGAGATCGCACCGGCCGCGAAGACGATGGCGAATTGTTGCTCGTCGAGGCCGAACTCCTCCTGCAGGACGAACGACGAACCGGCGACGTACGCGAAGAGCGCCGACATGGCCAGGGCAGCGACCATGACGAGGACGACGAACTGTGTGTCACGCAGCAGCGATCGGTAGGTCCACAGAACGGGCATGATGCCACTGGCTCGACGACGCTCGGGCGGCAGGGACTCGCGCAGCGACACGATTGCCAGCGTCATCAACGCCACGCCCATGATCGCCAACGCGGCGAACACGAGCCGCCAGGAACCGACGAGAAGTACCGCACCGCCGAGCGACGGTGCCAGCACCGGAGCGACGCCCATGACGAGCATCAGGCGAGAGAGGACGGTCGCGGCGGCGCGCCCGCTGAACAGATCTCGGACGATGGCCATGGCGACCACGGCAGCAGCTGCGGCACCGAGGCCCTGAATCACACGCAGGCCGCCGAGTACGGCGATGTTGGGAGCAACGATGCAGGCGAGCGACGCCAGGATGTGCACTCCGGTGCCCACGATGAGGGGCAGTCGTCGGCCGACGATGTCCGACAGCGGCCCGATGACCAGCTGGCCGAGCGCCAGGCCGACCAACGTACCCGCGAGCGTGAGCTGCACTGCAGACGACGGGGTGTTCAGATCCTCGGCGATGGCAGGAAGCGCCGGCAGGTACATGTCGATGGTCAGTGGACCGAGGGCGATGAGCGCGCCGAGTACGAGGATCACCCGGAGGCGCTCGCGTGACGTCGGCTCGGTTGTAGGAGCCGACGTGCTGCTCTCGCGCGTATCGGTCACCTGCGCGCTGGTTACGGATGTGTTCGATGCTGGGGCCACCCGAAGGTCAGCAGCGCAGGAGCGGATTCTGTTCCCGTTGCTGACTACAACTTCCGTGTCCTATGCCACCGCGTCGGACAGTCCGGTGAGTGTGTCCACCTCGTGGCTGGTCAGACGCAGTGTCGGCGCGTCGAGCAGAGCCGGTACCTGAGCGAGTGAGCTCGCGCTCGCGATCGGTGCGGTGATGCCCGGTCGAGCGAGCAACCAGGCGAGAGCCACACTCGACAGCT
>CAFBLX010000070.1_pt1 | contig 13272 bp, 13 predicted proteins | sample 7268311 | NCBI WGS metagenome assembly CAFBLX01 (sample SAMEA6814046, study PRJEB35770) | freshwater metagenome | biome: Freshwater; feature: Freshwater reservoir; material: water | place: Czech Republic | collected 2017-05-23 | depth 30m m | reverse complement strand
GGCTCGTCGCCTCGGGCCCTGATGCCGTGACCGACCGCGCGGACCAGCTCGGTGGCCAAGCCCTGTCCGCGATGAGCCGGGTCGGTACACACTGCGCTGATCTCGGTCCACCCCGGCGGACGCATGCGCTCCCCTGCCATCGCGATCAGTGCGCCGCCCCGTCGGATACCGAGATACGTGCCGAGTTCGCGGGTGCGAGGAAGGAACGGGCCCGGCTCGGTGCGTCGCACGAGATCGAGCATCTCGGGCACGTCGTCGGCTGTCAGTTCTACCGCCTCGGCCAACGGCCGAGTCTCGAGTTCGGTGCCCACGAGTTGAACGATCCCGAAGCTGTCGACCACGGACCACCCCTCGGGCACATCCAGCACCGGCCCCCGCAATCCCACGATGCTCCGCGGCCCGAACAGCACTGCGATGTCGTCCCAATCCCGTGGCTGCAGAACGTCGGGATGCGCCAGAAAGGGCGAGACCTGGGGATCAGCGCGAATCACTCGGCCGCGCGTGATCGCAAACCGCGACAGCGGACCACCGAGGGAGGTACGAATGGGATCGTCGAGAGGGTGAACAGACACGTCGGTCAGCGTCCCATGTCGGGCTCGGTCAGTTGCTCACGACCCACTCCGTCACCAATACTTATACCGGTATAGTTATTCGCATCGAACCGAAAGGCATTCCGTGATCGAAATCCTGCCCCCGAGCAAGATTCCCCTTGCCCGTGAAACCGGTGCACTCGTCGCCGAAATTCTCGAGACCGTCCGCGAACGCGCGACCGTCGGCACCAACCTGCTCGAGATCGACGAATGGACCAAGGACATCATCCTCGGGGCGGGGGCGACGTCGTGCTACGTCGATTACGCGCCGTCCTTCGGGCGCGGACCGTTCGGCCACTACATCTGCACGTCGGTCAACGACGCTGTGCTGCACGGTTTGCCGCACGACTACAACCTGGCCGACGGCGATCTGCTGACCCTCGATCTTGCCGTGATCCTCGGCGGCGTGGCATCGGACTCGGCCATCAGTTTCGTCGTCGGCGAGAACAAGCCGGCAGAGAGCCTGGCGATGATCGATGCCACCGAACGAGCGTTGGCCGCGGGTATCGCCGCGGCACGTCCGGGCAACAAGATCGGCGATATCTCCCACGCCATCGGGACGGTTCTTCGTGAAGCCGGCTTTCCCATCAACGTTCAGTTCGGTGGTCACGGAATCGGATCGACCATGCATCAGGATCCGCACGTATCCAATACCGGCAGGCCCGGTCGCGGCTACGGCCTTCGCCCCGGCCTGATGTTGGCACTCGAGCCCTGGGTGATGGCGGATACCGATGAGCTGGTCACCGACCCCGACGGGTGGACGTTGCGCAGCACCACCGGTTGCCGCACCGCGCACAGCGAACACACCGTCGTCATCACCGACAGCGGGGCCGAAATCATGACCCTACGTTCGTGATTCTGCGTCGGTAGGAGTCACAAACGCTTCTCGAAAGTGTTGGAGAACGGCAGCAGTTCGTACGGCGAAAACACCGGGATGCGGGTGTAGCCGCTCTTCTCGTACAGCCGCACCGCGTCGGGCTGACGATCACCGGTCTGCAGAATCAAACGCCGCAATCCCTGGTCGCGGGCCGCATTCTCGGACGCCTGCAGCAGCGCGGTGGAGACTCCCGACCCACGGTGATCAGGATGAACGAACATTCGCTTCAGTTCGAGGTCGGGGCCGTTCCACCGCAGAGCGGCATGCCCGACGGCCTGCTCGACGTTCTGCGCATCGCACCGATAGACGACGAACGTGCGATGCACGTCGCCTTCGTCCACGGCATTGGCCTGCGTCTTCGCCATCAAGGCCGCTCGGTCCGCGTATCGGGGACCCACCTCCGATGCCATTGCGGCCCGGAGCGATTCGGCGTCGGGATGGTTCCAGTCGACGGCGCGGGTGACGAGGTCTGTTCGGGACTGCGCTACATCGGTCACGCTCGATCGGACCACGCGTTACGGGCCGCCGTCAACCGCTGCAATCACGGTGAGTTTATCGCTGGTGCGGCCAGTCGTCGTCGTGCACTGTGACAGCGTGAACACGAACTGTCGCTGCCCACGCTGACCATCCGACCTCCCCACCGTCGACAACACTTGTCACAGTCGACACTTGTCACAGGAGCCACAGCCATGAGCACCGAAGCGACCGTCGTTCTTCGCATCTCCGATTCCGGGACGTCATCCTTGCAGGGATTGACTCGACCGCAATTGCACGCCCTCGCCGATGCTCTCCGCGTCGCCGCAAAAAGCTATGCACCACATGCCAAGATCCTGACGCGTTTCGACGTCCGGGTGAACGAACTCAACGCTCCCCTTGTCATCGACCTACCCGCACGCGATGTCGTTCTCGCCGGCAAGAGCGTTCGGTTCAGCCACACCGAGTTCGAGATCTTCGCCTATCTCGCCCAGCATCCTCGTGTCGTGGTGAACAGATCCGAGCTGAGTGACTCGAACGGCGGCCGCAGTGTCGACGTCCATCTCTCCAGGGTGCGAACCAAACTCGGGCAGTACGGCCGACTGATCACCACGGTCCGCGGCACCGGCTACCGATTCGATCCCGAGCCCGGAATCCGCGTCATCACCGAGCCGTCGGTGCTGCGCAGCGCCTGAGATCAGTTACACGACTACCGCGTCAGTGCTGCTGTTCGACGTCGACGGTTCCGACGTACCACCACGAACACGAGCAACGCGACCAGAACCACCGCGATGATCGCGCCCAGTGCCGTCGCGCCGCGGAAGCCGGGTGCGCTGGTATCGAGGGTGCGTTCGCCGGCGTGGGCGGCGTTGCTGGTACCCAGAACGATGGTCAGAGTCAGCAGGTTCGGGATGGCGGTGACGACTGCGAGAATCACCGATCCGATCGCCAACTGCTTTCCCGCCCTACCCTTTCGGACCGACCACGCACTCCAGAAGAACATCAGTGGCGCGAACGTGCAGACGATTCCGAACAGCAGGCCCCACAGAATTCCCTTGGTGAACGTGCGATCCGCCAGGCTCTCGACGCGCAGGCTCCACCACCGCGGCAGGAACGCCGCCAGAACGAAGTAAGCGATCAACAGAAGAACGACGCCGGCACCGAGCAGGATGCCGCGCCGCTTCCAATTCGCCGAGCTGGTCGACGGTGCAGGCGTGGTCGGGTCAGCAGTCATAGGCCCATGGTAGAGCGTCGAACACCTCGTACGACCTCACCCGAGACCTGATCGTTAGATGGGGATGTGCCCAGCCCGCTACGACGCCCGTGCACGCTCCGAAGCATCGTCACCGTCGAGGCCCAGGTGTCCCCGCAACGTCGTCGAGGTGTATTCGGTACGGAACACCCCTCGCTCCTGCAATGCCGGGACCAATTTGTCGACCAGATCGCCGATGGCGTCGCGCAAGTGGTACGGGTTGATGTTGAAGCCGTCGACCACACGGTGACGCACGAGGGCTGCCCAGTGGTCTGCCACTGCCGCAGGGGTTCCCGAGTGGAAGCGCGACGCCGGCGACACTTCGAGCACCAACTCTCGGATGGACAGCCCTTTCTCTTCCGAGAGGGCTCGCCATTGCGCGATCTGAGTCAGTTTGCCGGTCCGAGCGTCGATGGACAGCGTGCCGCGTGACGGATCCAGCTCGGCGTCCACCGGATCGATGTCGGGTAGTGGGCCCTCCGGGTCGTACGCCGAGAGGTCCTTGCCCCAATAGTGCTCGAGAAAGGCGATGGCTCGAACACCGTTGTGCGCGTTGGATCGAAGCCACCGCACCTTTTCTTCGGCCTCGGCTTCGGTATCGCCGAGTACGACGGTCACCCCGGGCAAGATCTTCACGGCATCGGCCGGTCGGCCGTATGCAACCGTCCGGGCACGTAGATCTTTGGCGTAGGCCACCGCTGCGTCGTAGGCGTTGTTGGCCGAGAAGACGACGTCGGCGTGCCGGGCCGCGAGGTCCCGTCCTCCCGGCGAGTCGCCGGCCTGGAACAGCACCGGCCCACCTTGCACACGGGACCGAACGTTGGGTGCCGCAACCGCTTCGAGCAGATCGGTGTGGAACTCCACAGGGGAACCTGCCCAGTACTGCTTCGCCAGTTCGACCACCTGGGTGGCGCGCTCGTAACGGCGTTCGTGCTCCAACCATCCTCCGCGCCTGAAGTTTCTACCCGTCCAGGCGTTGTCGGTGGTGACGATGTTCCATCCGGCGCGCCCGTCCGACAGCGCGTCCAGGCTGGCCAAACGACGAGCCAACTCCACCGGGATGCTGTACGTGGTGTTCTGGGTCGCGACAAGTCCGATGCGCTCGGTCACCGACGCCAGAGCCGCCAGTTGTGTGATGGCGTCGGGCCTGCCGGCGATGTCGGTGGAGAGAATGTCGCCACGGTTCTCTCGGATACGTTGACCGTCCCCGAGAAAGAACGCGTCGAACAAACCGCGTTCGAGTGTGACGGCGACCTCGACGAACGTGTCGGTGGCCACTTGATCGGGGGCGTGCGAATCCTCCCAGACCGTCTGCGCGCCGATCCCTGGATAGAACACGCCCAGATGAATTTGCGCGTTCGGGTCGAACGGTGCGCCGGTGTCCGGGTGATGGTCGATGATGCCCATGACAGCTCTTCTCTACTCGTGCGCAGCCGCGGCGTAGCGGCTGACCGGACGCGGCAACCCCAGGTTCTCCCGCAGCGACAGTCCCGGCGTCGGTCGACGAATCAGATGTGCCGGTACCGCAAGCTCTTTCAACGCCGCACCACCGAGGTGCAGCCGGACGCCGTCGACGACTCCGGCGAGGGCCTCGGCCTTCGACAGGTGGTCGATATCGGCGAACACCAGCGCGGCCCCGTCGCGGCGAGCGGTGTCGGCCTGCTCGCCGATGCCGTCCCCGCGTACGAGTGCGACATCGAGCAGATCGGTGACTCCCAGGTCGGCGTCGCCGATGACGACGACCTGCCCCTGCGGCGGACGAGGAGTGATCAGTGGCCCTACGACGTCGAAGAATTCGCCCTCGAAGCGCACGTGATGCACGCGAGCGGGATCGAGATACCGGCCGGACTCCGCGTCTCGAACGACGGCGTCGTCTTCCCACGAATCCCACAGCCGCCCCGCCACGTCGATGACGTCCCGCACTTCGGCGGTGGTCTCGGAGCGGACCTCGGATCCGACAGCCGCGTGAGTGTCCGCGCTGTTGTCGACACCGACCACCCAGGCCCCGCGGCCGTGCGAGGCGTGGTCCACACTCGCGAGTTGTGTTGCGAGAAAGAACGGTTCGGTCGTCAGAGTGTGGACCGTGGGAGCCAGGCCGAGGGTGGACGTGGTGGAGGCGACGAATGCCGCACGAGTACCTGCATCGAGGCGCTCGCGTGAGGAGACCAGCGAATCACCGAAGGTGACGAGGGTGAAGCCGGCGCGTTCGGCGGCGGCCGCGTTCTCCTTCAGGAGCGCAGGTGTCTCGTCGAACCCGTCGAGTTCGACGGCGAAGTACAACGTCTCGGTCATCCTCGGTTCAGCCCTTCGCACTCGTCGTGTTCCTGCGTCCTCTGTACCGACGATCTTCACCGGACGGCTCAACCACGAGTTCCGAAGTCCAGCGCCGCGGCGGTGCAGGCAGGCTGAGCTCCGAGTCGATCGATCAACGCCGCCGCCAGTGCTTTCAGCCAGGTCATACGTGGACCCTAGGTTCATCCGCTGTAGAGCACACCCGTTGCGATCACGCTGATTCGAACGACGTAGACGCCGGTACGTAGACGCGCAGTGTCAGCACGAGGTCACCACTTCGCGGGCCCGGACCCCCTGCCTGTGCTGCCACCGATCAGGTCGTGCGACCTACGTCGACCTCCACGAGGACCCGGTTTCGCGCTCGAAGACCGGCCGCACATCCACGGTGTCGTAGACGATGGACAGTGCAGAAATGCGTCCGTTCTCGTCGAGTTCGGCGACGTCGACCACGTCGAACGGGGCCGCCACACCCGAGGGCAGTCTCCAGTCGAAATGGAACCAGAACGTGACGAGTCGAGCGCCTTCGGACGTACGACCTTCGGCGACGCCCTTCGAGGTCAGCGTCGCACCCGAGGTGTCCGCGAAAAGCGCGCGATAGAAGTCGGATGCGGGCGTCGGTCCGTACAGCGGCGAGTGCACAACCGCACCGGGTGCGAACAGAGTCAGGACCGCATCGACGTCGGCCCGTCGAAGTGCATCGAGGTACTGCTCGACCAAGTGGTCCGCGGACGAGTTCATGAAGCAAGGGTAGCCGACCGCCAGGACGCAAGACATTCGCTCATCGTGATTTTTTGCCCCTGCAGCAACGACTTTCGGCGTGTGCATACTTCTCGTAGTGGGACAGTGTCAGATGGAGGGCCGCCGGTGAAATCGTTCACTATCGCCATTGTGGGTGCGGGTCCGCGCGGCACAGGTGTACTCGAACGACTGCTGGCGCGCCGGTCCGATGCGGAGCTGCACATCCACGTCGTCGATCCGTTCCCTCCGGGGGCCGGTCGCATCTGGCGTAGCAGTCAACCACCGCTGCTGTGGATGAATTCGGTGGCCGCCGACGTCACCATGTTCACCGACGACACCACCGTCGTCGACGGTCCGATTCGCCCCGGTCCGACGCTGGCGCAGTGGGTTCTGGAACATGCCGACACCCTGCGCCAGGACCTCGAATTGCGGGACGAACTGCGCGATTTCGGTCCGCATTCCTTCGCGTCGCGGACTTTACAGAGTCGCTACCTCAGCTGGGTGTTCGAGCACGCCGTTGCCGACACCGACACGCACGTTCACGTTCATCGAGCACGGGTGACGGACCTGACCGCCGACCAGGTACTGCTACTCGACGACGGGTCGACCATCCGCACCGATGCCGTGCTCTTGGCCCAGGGACATCCGGATGCGCTTGCATCGCACCGTGAATCACAGCTCGATGAGTTCTCCCGAACCCATGGGCTGACGTACATCGGCCCCGGATACACCGCAGATCTCGATCCCAGCCGAGTGCCTGCGGGAGAACCGGTGCTGATTGCCGGGCTCGGATTGGCATTCATCGACTGGATGGTGTTGCTCGCGGAAACTCGCGGTGGATCGTTCGCCCGCAACGCGGACGGCGTGCTCGAGTACACCGCCTCCGGCCGCGAACCGATTCTCTATGCGGGTTCGCGGCGCGGAGTTCCGTACCACGCGAAGATCTCCTACGACATCGCCGCGGCGCGCCCGCCCCTCCCGAAGTTTTTCACCGCCGACGCCTTCCCCGGCCACGGCCCTCTGCACTTCCGCGACGAAATCTGGCCGCTCGCATCCAAAGAACTGGCCTGGGCTCATTACTACGAGTTGTTCACGGCCCACCCCGAGCGAACAGTCGGCTCCTGGCCGGAGTTCGAGATCGGATTGAGCGAGATCACCTGGGGATCGCAGGAACTCACCGCCTTCGTGGAGCAATTCGTTCCGAAGGACGAGGACCGCATCGATCTGGCACGGCTCGACAAGCCCTTTGCCGGACGGCGTTTCGAGGGACTCGATGAGGTAGGTACCGAGCTGCAGACCTACATCGAGACCGACCTTCGTCGTCGAGCAGATCCTTACTACAGCTCGGATGCCGCCGTCTTCTCGGCACTGCTCTCGGTGTACATGACCATCGGAGAGTTGTTGCGACGCGGGCGCATTTCGGCGCAGTCGGTCGCAGGCGATGTGGAAGGGTGGCTGCACTCGTTCTTCAGTTTCGTCGCGAGCGGTCCGCCACCGGAACGGCTCGAACAACTCCTGGCCCTCAGCCGGGCCGACATCGTTCACTTCCTCGGCCCCGATGTCACCTTCTCCACGGAGAACGGGTCGTTCGTCGCCCGTAGCTCTGCACACGATGTGGTGGTGCACGCCGACACTCTGATCGACGCGCGCTTACCCGTCGCAACCATCGCCGCCGCCGAAGACGAATTGCTTCGCACCCTGCATACGCGCGGCGACATCACCGACATCCGCGCCACCGAGCACAGCGCAGCGAAAGTAGCTGTCGACGGGCGCTCTCGATTGATCACCGCGTCGGGAGAGGCGGCCGAGAACCGCTACGCGGTGGGTCCATGGGTCGCCGGACACACGTGGTCGAGTGCCTTTCCGCGGCCGAGGACCAACGCCGGCTTCTTCCGACACAACGACCAGCTCGCGGCAGAACTACTGCGGCACAGCCGCTGAACCGTCGGTCGGCCGGACAACGGACCGGATCACGGCGCGATGCGCAGTCCGGCGATCAGCACCCGCGCCATCTTGCGCGGGTCGTAGCGGCTGTCCGTGGCACCGATGCACAGGTTGCCGACCGCCCGCATCAACTCCAATGCGGTCTGCCCCGGGGCGATCTCCCCCGAGTCCGCAGCGGCGTCGAGCAATGACTCGCACACCGGAACCAGCCGGTTCAGGAAGTAGCTGTGCAAGGTCTCGAATCCGGCGCTGTCCGACTGCATGGCCTCGGCCAGACCGTGTTTGGTGACCAGGAAGTCGACGAACCGATCGATCCAGAGCACCAACGCCGCGTGCGGTGATTCGCGGCCGGCGAGAAGCTCCTGACCGGCGACGGCGCAGGCCTCCACCTGATGTCGGAAGACGGCGACGACGAGGTCGCCCCGCGTCGGGAAGTGCCGGTAGATGGTTCCCACGCCGACGCCGGCCCGCCTGGCGATATCGCGCACCGGCACTTCTACTCCCGACTCGACGAACGCAGCCGCCGCCGCGTCGAGCAGGGTCGCTTCGTTGCGCCTCGCATCCGCCCGCTTTCTGGGCTGCTCGGCTTCGGCCTCGGTCACTGTTCCTCCAGCCATCGACAAACGGAACAACGTTCCGTATGTTTGTTTACGGAACGTTGTTCCGCTTACTCGCAGAGTAACCCCTCCAGAGGCCACAAGGAGATCCCCATGCAATACCGCACACTGGGACGCACCGGCGTCCAGGTCAGCACTCTCTCGCTCGGCGCGATGAACTTCGGTGCCATCGGACGCACCACGCAAGACGAGGCAACCGCGATCGTCGACGCCGCACTCGAGGGCGGTATCAACCTCATCGACACCGCGGACATGTACAGCCAGGGACAATCCGAGGAAATGGTCGGCAAGGCGATCGAAGGTCGGCGCGAGAACATCGTGCTGGCCACCAAAGTGTTCAACCCCATGGGCGACGAACGCAATCATCAGGGCAGCTCCCGCCGCTGGATCGTCACCGAACTGGAGAACAGTCTGCGCCGACTCGGTACCGATCACGTCGACCTCTACCAGATACACCGCTGGGACCCCACCACGAGCGACGAGGAAACCCTCTCGGCGCTGACAGATCTGCAGCGTGCCGGGAAGATTCGATACTTCGGCTCCTCCACCTATCCGGCTTACCGAATCGTGCAGGCGCAGTGGACCGCACGGGAGCACCGTCTAGGGCGGTTCGTCACCGAGCAGCCGCCGTACTCGATCCTGCAGCGCGGCATCGAATCCCACGTCCTTCCGGTCGCGCAGGAGTACGGAATGGGGGTTCTGGCGTGGAGTCCCCTGGCGGGCGGCTTCCTCTCCGGAGCCATCCGGGCCGGGCGAGAGACCACCACCAACCGCGCGGCGATGATGCCCGAGCGATTCGGCACGGACACTCCCACGGGACGGGCCAAACTCGACGCCGTCGAGAAACTGGTCGGTGTTGCCGACGAAGCCGGACTGACACTGATCCAACTCGCACTCGGTTTCGTGACGGCTCATCCGGGAGTCACCAGCGCGATCGTCGGGCCGCGTACCGTCGAGCACCTACACTCGCAGCTCGCTGCCGCCGACACCGTCCTCCCGGCCGATGTCCTCGACAGGATCGACGAGATCGTAGCTCCGGGAGTCGATCTCGCGCCGGACGACAAGTTCGACACCCCGCCGGCACTGCTCGACGCCTCCCTGCGGAGACGCTGACATGGTCAGCTACGGGATCATGACCCCTCCCCAGAACGTCTCCTACGCCGACCTGCTCCGGGTGTGGCGCGAGGCAGACGGCATTCCGGAAATCGAGCACGCGTGGCTGTTCGATCACCTCATGCCCATCGGCGGTGACCTCGACGGCCCGATCTTCGAAGGCTGGACCATGCTGTCCGCATTGGCCGCTCGTACCGAGCGGTTGCGATTGGGAATCATGGTCACCAGCAACCGCATTCGTCCACCCGCGATCCTCGCGAAGATCGCCACTACGGTCGACGCTGTCTCGCACGGGCGGCTGGACTTCGGCATCGGTGCCGGATCACGGCCGAGCGTGCCGATGGCGAGACGGGAGTACGACGGGAGCGGGCTGCCCTACAGCGACGCTGCGAACGCTGTTGCGCGACTGGGTGAATCGCTCACGGTGATTCGTAGGCTCTGGACCGAGAGCGAACCCTTCGACTTTCACGGCAGCCACGTCGACCTCGTCGGGGCGTTCCAGAATCCGAAACCGATTCAGCGACCGGGCCCGCCGATCGTGATCGGCGGCCGGGCGGCAGGAGTGCTGCGCCTCGTCGCCGAACACGCCGACGTATGGAACATTCCCGGTGGGGACCTGGCCGACGCACTGGACAGAGGCAGACTACTCGACCGGTACTGCGCCGAGATCGGGCGCGATCCAGGGGCGATCACCCGATCGATCGCTCTCGGGGTGTCGTTCGAAGAACCCGAGAGGTTGAGAAACGACATCGGCGACGCGGTGGCCGCCGGATTCGATCATGTCGTTCTCATCCTCCCCGGCCCCTATCCCGACGGCATCGCGCAGAGAGTGACCGAGGCGTTCATCGATCGCTCGTAAGAACCCGTGCGCCGGGCCTTGTCCTCACGGAACCAGAACGAACTTTCCACGCGGGTGCGTCGACTGCAGTTCGGCATGCGCCTTCGCCACGTCCTCGAGCGGGAAGGTCTTGGCAACCGTGACCTCGAATACGCCTGCACCCGCCTGCTCCAGCAGCACCGGGGATGCGAGGCGTCGACGCTCCATACTCACCGGCCCACCGACGGTGAGGAACCCGTCTGCCGAAGCTCGCCCGAAGGCGGCCGTGCTGACCAATCTCGCTCTGTCCGTCAGTAATTCGAGAGAGACGTCGACGGCCTCGTCGGTGCCCACCGTGTCGATTGCCGCATCCACCCCATTCGGTGCGGCTGCTCGTACCCGGTCGATCAGTCCGTCGCCGTATTCGACGGGCTCGACACCGTAGGACCGGAGCGCGTCGTGGTTCTGGTGGCGCGCAGTCCCGATGACGGTGGCCCCGCGCTCCAGAGCGAGCTGAGCCACCACGGACCCGACGCCGCCTGCCGCTCCATGCACGAGAACAGTGTCTCCGCTCGTGACATCGACGGATTCGAGTGCGTCGTAGGCCGTTCCAGCCACGGCGAGTACTCCCGCAGCAACGTTCCAGTCCAACGCTTCCGGCTTCTGGAACACGAACCGCGCAGGAACCAGAATCCGCTCGGCGTACGTACCGTTCTGGCCGGAGACAACCACCGCGTCGCCGACGGCGACAGGACCGACCGGGCCCTCGACGGTTCCTCCGACCGCCACCACGATGCCCGACGCCTCGCTGCCCAACGCAATCGGAAGCTTCGACGCGTCGGTGCCGAATGCACCGCTGTAGCTCTTGTAGTCGAAGGGGTTGACGCCAATCGCTTTGACTTCGACCAGAACCTGGCCCTCGGATGGTTCAGGCAGCTCTCGTTCGACGATCTCGATGACGTCCGGTCCACCGTAGGACGCTGCAACTGCAACTCGTGTCATGCGCGGTACAACGGTCACCACGACGCAAATGTTCCGCTCAGATCCGCAGGCGCGGCAGTCCCCATTCCCTACCGAGCAATTCGTACGAGCGCAGCCGGTCCGCATGGTCGTATGTGACCGAGGTGAGCACGAGTTCGTCCGCATCGGTCGCTTCCTGCAGGGCGTCGAGCTTCACCGCGACCGTCGCCGCAGATCCGACGATCTGAGTGTCCACTCGATCAGCGACGAGCTCGTATTGCTCGCCGGTCAGCGGTGCCACGTTCTTCGGATCCGGATACTCGATCGCACCTCGACCGCTGCGAATGCTGTGCACCCATTGCGGAAAAGACTCTGCCAGCTCTCGGGCCTGCGAATCTGATTCTGCAACAACCACATCGGCCGACACCGCCACGTACGGCGAGGGCAACCGGGCCGACGGCACGAAAGCACGGCGATACTCGTCGATCGCCTCGAGAGTCGTCCCCGGGCTGAAGTGATAACTCGCCGCGAACGGCAGACCGCGGGCACCGGCCTCACGGGCAGTCGGCCCAGCGCTGCTGCCGAACAGCCACAGCGCCACATCGGCCCCGACACCCGGGCGTGCCGTCAACGGCACCCCGTCGCGCTCGTAGCTACCGGCAAGCAGCGTAACAAGGTCGTCGAGTTGATCGACCAATTCCGGGACCTCAGCGTGCGGCTGCTGCAGCGCAGCCAGAGACGCAGCCAGCAGCGGGGTCGTTCGCGGGGTCGCCGCAGCGGGCGCCACTGGAAACAGTCCACCGGGTTCCGATGACACCGCGTGCTCGGGCGCAGCCTGCTGTGCACCGGTCAGGGCTGCTGCTCTGCGCTGCCCGGATCGACCCACACCAAGATCGATACGACCCGGATACAGCGCGTCCACCGTTCCGAAGGACTCCACAACGGCAGCAGCTGTCGTGAAACCGAGCTGGACCGCAGCCGATCCGACACGAATGCGGTTGGTGGCAGCCGCAATCAAACCCACCAGTACGGCAGGCGCAGAACTGGCCGCAGCGACGAAGTGATGCTCGGCAACCCAGTAGCGCTCGTAGCCCCACTCTTCGGCCTGTCGTGCCAGATCGAGCGAATTCCGGAGCGCCTGAGCAGTGCTCGACCCAGCGCTGATCGGTGCCAGGTCGAGAACGGACAGCGGCACGCGCGTCATCCGGGCGTCTTCTCCCCTGCTTCGACAGCCACCGTCAGCCGGTTCTCCGCCGGCGCGACCGGGCACGTCGCGTAGTCGGTGAACGCGCACGGCAGGTTCGCTGCTCGGTTGAAATCGAGTGCCACGGAGCCACCCTCGGGTTCCGCCACAGCAAGGATCCGCGCTGCCGGGTACGTGGTGACCCCGCTCGCGGCATCGGTGAACAGAACCTTCAGACCAGTGTCGTTGCCGCCGAACGCAACCAACTGCTGGGCTGTACCGGCCAGCTCGAAATCGAGGGTGCCCACCGCAGTGTGGTGGTGTTCGAGACCCTCGACCACGGCACCTGTCGTCACGGTGACCGGGGCGTCGTAGGGCGTGAACGTGGCGCGGGCCACGAACTCCTCGCTGGGTT
>CAFBLX010000069.1_pt1 | contig 13295 bp, 10 predicted proteins | sample 7268311 | NCBI WGS metagenome assembly CAFBLX01 (sample SAMEA6814046, study PRJEB35770) | freshwater metagenome | biome: Freshwater; feature: Freshwater reservoir; material: water | place: Czech Republic | collected 2017-05-23 | depth 30m m | reverse complement strand
CTCGCCGACACATTGCCCGCCGGGACCCACGTCCTGCTCTGCGATCCCGAGCGAATCCGAACTCGCGCAACCGATTTGGTCCGCACAGGACAGGAATTCCTCGAAGCGTCCTGGACTGCGGCATCCATCGGTGGAGCCGCGCCACTGGACACGTCCACCCTCGATACGTCCAGCCTCGAGGGGGCCTCGCTCGATCTCGGTGCCTCCGCATACCGCTCGCTGCGGCAGGTACGCGAATCGGCCCAGGTGCACGGCCGGCCGTGGTGGACCATCAGCCCCTTGGCATCGGGCAACGGTGAAGAAGTGGAGCTCGCCGTCGATCCCGTGCCCGAGGTGCGAGGTTCCGAGGAAGCGTTGACGGCGCTGTACGCCACCCTGCGAGCTCACATCGCCACCGGGGGACGGGCCGTCATCTCCGTGGCCGGAGCCGGTACCGCCAAGCGCATCATCGAGCGCCTCGCCGAGGCAGAAGTGCCTGCTGCACATCTCGATTCCGGTGCGGTCCCGGTTCCGGACGTCGTCAACGTCCTGTGCGGTTCGCTGCACGACGGCCTGGTGTTTCCCGACGCAAAGCTCGTGGTCGTCACCGAGAGCGATCTCACCGGTAACCGTGTCGCGGCGGCGGGGGAGGGGCGCAAGCTACCGGCGAAGCGTCGCAATCAGGTCGATCCGCTGGCTCTCGTCGCCGGCGACAGCGTCGTGCACGACCAGCACGGCATCGGCCGGTTCGTCGAGATGGTCGAGCGCACCATAGGCGGTGCCCGGCGCGAATACCTCGTCGTCGAATACGCGCCGAGCAAGCGCGGTCATCCCGGCGACCGACTGTTCGTGCCGATGGATTCACTCGATCAACTCTCGCGCTACGTCGGCGGCGAACTGCCGACACTGAGCAAGCTCGGCGGGTCCGACTGGGCGAACACCAAACGCAAGGCGCGCAAGGCGGTTCGCGAGATTGCCGGCGAACTCGTGCAGCTGTATGCCGCTCGTCAGGCGGCTCCGGGACACGCCTTCGGGGCCGACACTCCGTGGCAGCGCGAGATGGAAGATGCGTTCGGGTTCACCGAGACGGTCGATCAGATGACGGCCATCACCGAGGTCAAGGCCGACATGGAGAAGGCCGTCCCGATGGACCGCGTCATCCTGGGCGACGTGGGTTACGGCAAGACCGAGATCGCCGTGCGTGCCGCGTTCAAGGCAGTTCAGGACGGCAAGCAGGTGGCCGTCCTGGTCCCGACAACGCTTCTCGCGCAACAGCATCTGCAGACGTTCACCGCGCGGATGGCGTCGTTCCCGGTGACGGTCAAAGGGCTCTCTCGCTTCACCCACGGTGCCGATTCCAAAGAAGTGATGGCCGGATTGGCCGACGGCACCGTCGACATCGTCGTCGGTACGCACAGGTTGCTGCAGACCGGTGTCGCCTGGAAAGACCTCGGCCTGGTCATCGTCGACGAGGAGCAGCGTTTCGGCGTCGAGCACAAGGAGCACATCAAGTCGCTCCGTACTCACGTCGACGTGCTGACGATGTCGGCCACCCCGATTCCGCGAACGCTGGAGATGAGCCTGGCGGGCATTCGCGAGATGTCGACCATCCTCACCCCGCCCGAGGAGCGGCATCCGGTGCTGACCTACGTCGGCGCGTACAACGACAAGCAGGTTGCGGCCGCCATTCGGCGCGAATTGCTGCGCGACGGCCAGGTGTTCTTCGTACACAACCGAGTGAGCTCGATCGACAAGGCCGCCAAGAAGATTCGGGATCTCGTCCCCGAGGCGCGAGTGGCGACCGCACACGGTCAGATGAACGAGGAAACGCTCGAACGCACCGTGCAGGGTTTCTGGCAACGCGAGACCGATGTGCTGGTGTGCACCACCATCATCGAAACCGGTCTCGATATCTCCAACGCCAACACGCTGATCGTCGAACGCTCCGATTCGCTCGGCCTGTCCCAGCTGCATCAGCTGCGCGGTCGAGTGGGTCGTAGCCGCGAACGCGGGTACGCGTACTTCCTGTACCCGCCGGAGAAGCCGCTCACCGAAACCGCCTACGACCGTTTGGCGACCATCTCGCAGAACTCCGACCTCGGAGCCGGTATGGCCGTGGCGATGAAGGACCTCGAAATTCGTGGTGCCGGAAACGTTCTGGGAGCCGAGCAGTCGGGCCACGTCGCCGGCGTCGGATTCGATCTGTACGTGCGGCTCGTCGGTGAAGCGGTCGAGGCCTACCGCGCTGCCGCCGACGGTAAGCCGATCACGACGGACGAGGCACCCAAGGAAGTGCGTATCGACCTTCCCGTCGACGCGAACATCCCGCCGGATTACGTCACCAGCGATCGGCTTCGGCTCGAGGGTTACCGGAAACTCGCCGCCGCGGCCGACTCCGAGGGGATCGACGCCGTCATCGACGAACTCGTCGATCGCTACGGCCCGCTACCCGAGGAGGTCGGACGCCTGGTCTCCATCGCGAAGCTGCGCCTGATCGCCAAGGAATACGGCCTGACCGACGTCAATGTGGCAGGGACACAGGTGAAATTGGCTCCGATGGACCTGCCCGATTCGAAGCAGATCAGGCTCAAGCGCCTCTACCCGAGCGCGACGTATCGTGCGACCACCGGAGTGGTGCAGCTGCCGTTGCCCCGCGTCGAAGGCGGCGGTGTCGGAGCGGCGCGCGTCCGCGATGTCGAATTGGTGCAGTTCATCGCCGATCTCATCCTATCCTTGGACGGGAAGCCATCTCGGTCCGTCCTGTTGGAGCAAACTGTGGGGGTGTAGCGGTGACGATCGTTCTGCTCGACCCTGTTCGTCCTACTCAGGTACCGGTGGACGCCGTCGAATTTCTCGGTGGCGCAGTGCAGTTCACGGAAGAGGTTCCGGTGAAGGTGCGCTGGTTGTTCTCCGGCACCGCCGCGCCCGACGACGTCGATGCCGTGTTGGTGAGCACCGACCGGACCAATCCCGATGTACAGAACCGGATCGCCCGCGGCGAACGCGTCGTCGCGGCCGAGAAGCTTCCGGGCGACGACGTCATCGCGGCGGTCCAGCTGATGGACCGTTTGCGTAGCGTCGGCGGCTGGGAAGCTCAGCAAACGCACGAGTCGCTGCGCGGCTATCTTCTGGAAGAGACCTACGAGCTGCTCGACGCCATCGCCGCCGGCAACTTGGTCGATCTCCGTGAAGAGCTGGGAGACCTGTTGTTACAGGTGCTCTTTCACTCCCGGATCGCTCAGGACGCCGCCGAGGACCCCTTCGACGTCGATGACGTCGCCGCAGGTCTGGTGCGGAAGCTGACACACCGCAGCCCGCATCTGAGCCGAACCGACACCGGACCGATCGACATCGTCGAGCAGGAGCGGATGTGGGAAGAGAAGAAGGCGTCGGAAAAAGCCAGGGGCTCCTGCCTGGACGGCATCGCAATGTCTCAGCCGTCACTTGCATTGGCGCAGAAGGTGGTCGGACGCGCCAGCAAGGCGGGACTGCCCGACGAGCTCGTTCCGGACGGTCTGCGGGTCGTCCACATCGGCGTCGACCATTCGAACGGCGGGGACAGTGCCGAGGACACATTACGGCGTCGAGTACTCGATTTCGCCGCGTTGATCCGTAATGCCGAGGCATCGGCCCGCAATGCGGGCGTCACGCCGGGAGAGATGAGTGCGTTGGATTGGATCGAACACTGGGGTCTACGGGGCTGACCGGGACGCTTTCTGCTTCCAGGCACGCGAGGACAGCAATCGCATCCCGTTCAAAGCGACGATGACCGTGGAGCTTTCGTGACCGGCCACGCCGATCGGTAGCGGAAGGGTACCGATCAGATCCCAGGCGACCAACACCACGATGAACGTCGCCGCAATCGCCAGGTTCGCGACCACGATGCGGTGAGCCCGCCGCGAAAGCGCGATGACGGCCGCCAGGGCCCCGAGGTCGTCGCGGATCAGGACGGCATCGGCGGTGTCGAGCGCGAGATCGGATCCTCGACGTCCCATGGCGACACCGATGTCGGCCGTAGCCATCGCCGGCGCGTCGTTGACGCCGTCGCCGACCAACAGCACTCGCCGCGGGGTCTCGCCGTCGGTACGTTCGTTCTGCAGTTGTGTGACGGCCTCGGCCTTGTCCTGGGGCAGCAGCCCCGCGCGTACGTCGACAATTCCGGCGCGCGCTGCCACTGCTCGAGCGACGCGGTCGTTGTCGCCGGTGAGGAGCACCGGTCGAGTGCCGACCAGTTCTTCGAGACCTGCGACCGTGGTGTCGGCCTCGGCGCGAACGATGTCGACGAGTCCGATCACGGCGATCGCTTCTCCGTCGAGGTGCACGATCACCGCCGTCATGCCCTCGGCTTCTCGAAGGGCGGCGGTGCGCTCGGCCGGGGCGTTCGTGTTGTGCTGTGCGGCTTCGGCTTCGGCTTCGGGTTTCGTGACCGTGACGATGCGGCTGTCGACCGTTGCCGTGACTCCCATGCCGGGTGTCGAATCGAAGTGCGTTGCCGTGGTGATCGCGACGCCCCGGCTCGTGGCGTAATCGACGACAGCGAGCCCGATGGGGTGCTCGCTTCCGTTCTCGGCTGCCGCTGCCAGGCGGAGCACTTCGAGCTCGTCCAGGGTTCCTAGAGTATCGATGCACTCCACTCGGGGTGTTCCCTCGGTGAGGGTCCCCGTCTTGTCGAAGGCAACCGTGTCGATCGATCGAAGTTGTTCCATCGCCACGGCAGACTTGACCAGTACGCCGTTTCTGCCCGCGGTGGCCATCGCTGCGAGTAGGGGCGGCATGGTCGCCAGGACCACCGCGCACGGTGACGCGACGATCATGAACGTCATCGCTCGCAGCAACGACGATTCGAGGTCGTTCCCGAGCAGCATCGGCACCGCGAATATCGCTGCGGTACAGAGCACGACGGTCTTCGAGTAGTACTGCTCGACTTTCTCGATGAACAGTTGCTTCTCGGCCTTGGTCTCGGACGCATGCTCGACCATGGTGACGATGCGCGCGATGATCGTGTCGGACGGGTCGACGTCGATTCTGATCCGTAGTGCGCCGGTGCCGTTGATGGTTCCGGCGAACACCTCGTCGCCCACGGATTTCGAGACGGGTACCGATTCCCCAGTGATCGAGGCTTGATCGATGTCGGATGCGCCGTCGACGATGATGCCTTCACCCGAAATGCGTTCGCCGGGGCGCACTGTCACGATGGCGCCTGGACGAAGGTCGGATGCGTCGACCGTTCGTTCGTGGCCGGAGGTGTCGAGCACGGTCGCGGTCTCGGGTGCCAGATCCAGCAAACTCCGAATCGAGTCGGCGGTGCGTCTGGTGAGCACCGCTTCGAGGGCACCGGACGTGGCGAAGATGACGATCAGCAGTGCGCCGTCGAAGATCTGCCCGATCGCGGCGGCACCGAGTGCGGCGACGATCATCAGCAGGTCGACGTCGAGAGTTCGGTCCCGCAGCGCCCGGAGTCCTTCGAGCGCAGGCTCCCACCCACCCGTGGCGTAGCAGGCGAGGTACAGCGCCCAGTACGTCCATGTCGGCGCGTCGATCAATTGCGCGAGAAGTCCGAGGGCGAACAGTGCTGTCGCGGCCAGCGCCCATCTGACTTCGGCGATGTCGACGAGACGGGTGCGGCTTGCGCCGGCTGGATGTCGCACGTCGGCCGGTGCCGGGGCGGTGCTGGTGGAAGTCATGCGGGCCTTCGTTCCGTCGGACAGTGCGAACATCACCGTACAGGATTACATGAAGACCTTTACATGTGTACATAAACTATAGTTGTCGCATGGGACATGGAGTCGAGGGACGCAGCACGCCACCTGCGCAGCTCGATGCCGAATCTGCCGCCACGGTGGCCGCGACCCTCCAGGCTCTGGCCACGCCGAGTCGACTGCGCATTCTGACGCAGCTACGGCAGGGGCCGAGCGGGGTCAACGATTTGGCCGACGCAGTGGAAATGGAACAGTCGGCGGTGTCGCATCAGCTCCGGTTGTTACGCGCCATGGGACTGGTCACCGGGACTCGTTCGGGCCGAAGCGTCATCTATCGCTTGTACGACAACCACGTCGCGATGCTGCTCGACGAGGCCGTCTATCACATCGAGCACCTCGGAATGTCGGCATCGGATTTCCCCTCCGACGCAGACTCCGCCTGAGTTTTTCTCACTCGCCCCAATACTCGCGCTTGGGGGCTTTCCTCGTCCCTCGGGTTGGGATCAATGTGGGTTTCAGTCGGTCAGAGTGCAACAAAGGCGCATTGATCCGGCCCGGCTACCTACGCCAGAACAGGTGATGAGTCATACCGCTGCTACTCGGGACAACTTCGTGCTCGAATCTGTCGTTCAATTCGTCGGGTGAATCCCACAGCTTCAGACCCGAGCCGAATTCGATAGGTGTGACGGCGATGTGCATGGTGTCGACCAGATCTGCGTCGAGGAACTCGCGGATACTCGTGACGCCACCGCCGAGTCGCACGTCCTTCCCGTCGGCCGCCTCCTTCGCCTGTTTCAGTACGTCGCCGGGCTCGCCGTCGACGAAGTGAAACGTGGTGTCGGAGAGTGTGATCGACGGCCGTTCGTGGTGGGTGAGCACGAAGACGGGCGTGTGGAACGGCGGCTCGTCGCCCCACCAGCCCTGCCACTCGTGATCGGCCCACGGTCCGCGTTGTGGCCCGAACTTGTGTCGGCCCATGATCTCGGCACCGATGTTGTGGGCGAAATCGCGGGCGAAGTAGTCGTCGAGTCCGCGGCTTCCGCTCGAACCGGCGTTTCCAGGAAAACTGGCGGTGGCGAAGTACCACCTCATCAATGCCAGATGGTCGAGACCGAACGGGCTCTCGAAGCTCTGGTCCTCGCCCGCAGCAATCCCGTCGCTCGAGACGGTGAAATTCTGTACCCGAACCAGCTGACTCATATGTGCTCCCGATGTCGATGACGAAAACATACGACGATGTAGACCGAACCGCGTGCACGAACTCACCGCCCGGACGGGGTGGGGCCGGCGAAGAATCACTCGAACAGCGTCGAACCCCAGTATTCGGATTCTCCGACGCCGGGTGGGCACGCGAATACCGCAGACCCGACGTGTTGGATGTATTCGTTCAGTGCGTCCTTGCGAGACAGGGCCAACTGCATCGGGACGAATTGGGTCAGGGGATCGCGGCAGTAGGCGATGAAGAACAATCCGGCGTCGAGGTGGCCGAAGCCGTCCGATCCGTCGGTGAAGTTGTATCCCCGACGTAGGATCTGGACGCCGCCGAGGTTTTCCTTCGACGCCAGACGCACGTGCGCGGTCTTGTCGATGAAGGTGCCCTCGGGTCCCTGTGACTCGAAATCGAGTGCGTCGAATTCGTCCTTCTGGCCGAGCGGTGCGCCGGTTCCCTTGCTGCGTCCGATCACTCGCTCTTGTTCCTTGAGCGTGGTGCGGTCCCACGATTCGATGAGCATGCGGATGCGGCGGGCCACGAGGTAGGAGCCGCCTGCCATCCATTCCTGATCGTCGTCAGGGGCAACCCAGACGTTCTCGTCCAGCAAAGACGGGTCCTCGGCCTTGAGGTTGGCGGTCCCGTCCTTGAAGCCGAACAGGTTTCGCGGGGTGTCCTGGGTGGTCGAGGTGGACGAGGTGCGTCCGAAGCCCAGCTGAGACCACTTGACCGACACCGTGCCGAACCCGACGCGGGCGAGGTTGCGAATGGCGTGCACGGCAACCTGCGGGTCGTCGGCGCAGGCCTGGATGCACAGGTCTCCGCCGGAGCGGCGGGGGTCGAGGTTGTCGGCCGGGAAGTGCTGCAGATCGGCAAGCGACGCAGGCTTTTTCGACGCCAGATCGAATCGGTCGAACAGCGCCGGACCGAACCCGATCGTCAACGTCAAAGACGATGCGGTCAGGCCCAGCGCCTCACCGGTGTCGGCGGGCGGGTTGTACTGGCCGCCGTCGACAGCTCCGCCGTCGAACGTCTCCTCGCCATGCACCAACCGCTCGGCCATCAGCGTCCACTTCTTCAGCAGCGCAACGAACTCGTCGCGAGAGTCGGTGGTGACGTCGAACGCGACGAAGTGCATGCGGTCCTGTGCTGGGGTGACGATGCCGGCCTGATGGTCGCCGCGGAACTCGACGACGTCCGACGTCGGCACCTCGGCTCCCGAGGCCGTCGCGTGTCCCGCGATGGCCCCGACTCCGACGAGTGCAGCACCGGTCCCGACGGCACCGAACAGGCGCCGCCGGGAGAACTGTCCAGTCTTATTGTCCGGCAACGACACCCTGCACCTGGCTCACTTCGGCGGACAGTGCGTCGATCTTGTTCGACAGTTCCTGTCGCTGCGGTTCGGTCACGGTGTCGTAGAAGACGAAGCCGTCGCCGCTGCGGTACTTGGCGAGTTCGGCGTCGAGTTCTGCGAAGCGGGCGTCGATCGCGGTGCCCAGTTCGGCGTTGCGCTCGTCGAGGATCGGACGCACGGCCGCGATGGCTGCCTGCGAGCCGTCGACGTTGGCCTGGAAGTCCCACAGGTCGGTGTGCGAGAAGAAGTCCTCTTCTCCGCTGATCTTGGTCTTGGCGACCTCGTCGAGCAATCCCTGTGCGCCACCGGCGACCTGGACGGGGTCGATGGTGAAGTCGTCGGCCTTGATCTTGTCTGCAAGTTCGGTGATGTCGGCCTCGAGCTGATCGGCCATCGCATTGGTGTCGGGCTGCAGCCCCTGCGTCCACAGGTCCTTCTCGATGCGGTGGAAGCCGGTCCACTCCGCGCCGGGCTCGACGTCGGGCTCACGCAGGTCGATGCGCGGATCGAGGTCGTCCGGGAAGCTCTCGGCGACCGGCTCGATGCGCTCGTAATAGCTACGCGCGATGGGGAACTGGGCCTTGGCTGCGGCAACGTCGCCGCTCTTGACCGCGGTGACGAACGACGTCGTGGTCTCTTGCAACGCGTCGATCTGACTGACGACGTAGCGCTTGTAGCCGTCGGCTGCCTCGGCGAGCAAGCCGTCCTCGTCCGTCTGGCGAACCGAATCGCCGGTCACGACGTAATCGGCCCGGACGCCGTCGCCCACCATGCCTGCCTTGCAGGCGGTTTGGTACGTGCCGGGGTCGGGCAGAGCGACGATGAGCTGACGCGTCAGACCCGGTCCGATGTTCTCGACCTCGCCCATGACTCGGTCGCCCTCGCCGTAGACGTAGAACTCGGTGACCTTGCTGCCGTTGTTGGTGATCTGGAACGTGGAGTTTCCGGTGGTGCCCTCGGTTGCACCGACGTCGCAGGACGAGTCGGTGGCCGTGACGGCGATATCGCCCGACGCGGCCTCGGTCGAGGACTTCTCGGTGCATCCGGCCAGGGCCATCGGTAGAACCGCGACCGCGGCCAGAGCGTAAGTGGTACGACGCATGGTGGTGGTGCCTTTCAGGAGTTCTGAAGTACAGGCTCGGGAGCCGCGGGAACGCGGACCGGGCGGAGGAAGAGGAACAACACGACGACGATGTACAGCACCCACGCGATCGCTTGGAAGACAGTGGGTTCGGGGCGGAAGTTGAAGATGCCGGCGAGCACGGTGCCGTACCAGCTCGAGGCATCGAAGTGTGCGGTGATGTCGAAGGCGACAGCACTGCCACCGGGCAGAACTCCGCCGATCTGCAGGGCGCGGATGCCGTAGGCCAGGATTCCGGCGGCGACCACGATGAGGAAGATGCCGGTGTACTTGAAGAACACGGCAAAGTTGATGCGCACCGCGCCGAAGTACAGGAACACCGTCAGTACTGCGGCGACAACGATGCCCAGTAGAAGTCCGAGCAGCGGCCACAGGCTGCCGTTGGTGTTCTCGGCGTACCCGACCATGAGCAGTGCCGTCTCGACGCCCTCACGGCCGACGGCGAAGAACGAGAGCGTCAGCACTGCAGCAGGCCCGACGGTGAGTGCTTTCTCCATGTTCGCCCGCAGCTCGCCGGAGATGTTCTTGGCGGCGGTACGCATCCACAGGACCATGGCCGTGACGATGACGACGGCGACCAGCGAGGCCGCTCCCGCGATGATCTCGGCCGTCAGCCCGGTGACGGTGGACGTGCCGTAGTGGATCACGAAGAAGATCGCCGCCACCATCGCGACGGCCAGGCCGACTCCCAGCCACACCCACTTGAGGGCGTCGCGTCGGTTCGCCTTGACGAGGAACGCCACGAGAATCATCACCACGATGCCGGTCTCGAGACCCTCGCGAAGACCGATCAGACCGCTGCCGAACATCTGGGTGGCGATCGACGGCGCGGATCCTGCGGCAGCCAGTACGGACACGGATGGTGCTCCTGTTGTGCGTCGAACATTGGTACGCCTTGCCTCGCGAAGGGTAGGCGACCCTCATGCGTGAAGGTTGACAGAAACATACACCCTGCAACCTGGTCCTAATGCACGTTGTACTGGGGTTTTATCGGTCTTTAGCTTTCTATTACCTTCCGTGTGCAGGATGGTGAGGTGATCTCACGAATCTGCGTGCTCGCCACCGCATCGGTACTCCTTGCGCTCACCGCATGTGGCAGCAGCGAGCCGAAGCGTGAGATTCCCGAGGGCATTCCGCCCGGCCCGGGCACGGAGGTGCCGATCATCGACTTCAATGCGCCCGGCCGAACGGCCGATCTGCTCATTGCCTGGGCAGAGCCGCAGACCGATGCGCTCGGTATCTCGGTGACCGCACTCGCGTCGTACGGGCACGCTGCCGCGATCATGGCCGAGACCGATGCGGACTGCGGCATCGCCTGGACGACACTGGCCGGGATCGGGTACATCGAGAGTCGGCACGGCACCTACCAGGGATCTTCCGTGCAACCCGACGGACTCGTCGCACCGCCCATTCGCGGAATCCCACTCGACGGCGGACCGGGCGTCGCCGAGATCCCGGACACCGACGGCGGATCGATGGACGGCGATTCCGAGTTCGATCGTGCGATGGGACCCATGCAGTTCATCCCCGAGACGTGGAAGAAATGGGGAGTCGACGCCAACGGCGACGGCATCGCAGATCCGGACAACATCGACGACGCCGCTCTGACGGCGGCGCGTTATCTCTGCGCGCGCGGCGGTGATCTGCGGACGGCGCAGGGGTGGGAGAGCGCGTTGATGGCGTACAACCTGTCGGGCCAGTACCTGCGCGACGTGCGAGATCGAGCGGCCGCGTACTCGGTAGGCACCAGGCCGTAGAAACTCCGTGCATCGCGGGCACCATGCAACAGCGGCTAGTCTTGCACCCGGCACAGTCCGCCGGTCCCCGTTACTAGGAGAAGCATTCGTGGCCATCATTGAGCAGGTCGGAGCTCGCGAGATCCTCGATTCCCGTGGCAACCCCACGGTTGAGGTCGAGGTCGCATTGGACGACGGGACGTTGACCCGTGCAGCCGTTCCCTCCGGCGCATCCACCGGTGAGCACGAGGCCGTCGAGCTTCGTGACGGCGGAGACCGCTACGGCGGCAAGGGCGTCGAGAAGGCCGTCAACGCGGTGCTCGACGAGATTGCACCCGCCGTCATCGGCCTCGACGCCATCGAGCAGCGCACCGTCGACCAGGCCCTCCTGGACCTCGACGGCACTCCCGACAAGTCCCGCCTCGGCGCGAACTCCCTGCTGGGTGTCTCGCTCGCCGTCGCCAAGGCTGCTGCGGAGTCCACCGGACTCGAGCTCTTCCGCTACCTCGGTGGCCCGAACGCCCACATCTTGCCGGTGCCGATGATGAACATCATCAACGGTGGCGCGCACGCAGACAGTGGCGTCGACGTCCAGGAATTCATGATCGCGCCGATCGGTGCGGCCACGTTCAAGGAGTCGCTGCGCTGGGGTGCCGAGGTCTACCACGCACTCAAGGCAGTGCTCAAGGCCAAGGGCCTGTCCACGGGCCTCGGCGACGAGGGCGGCTTCGCTCCTGATCTGGCCGGGACCAAGGCAGCTCTCGACCTGATCCTCGAGGCCATCGGCAAGACCGGTCTGAAGCCCGGCCAGGATGTCGCGCTCGCCCTCGACGTGGCGGCCACCGAGTTCTACACCGCGGGCACCGGCTACGCCTTCGAGCGTGAGACCAAGTCCGCCGAGCAGATGTCGGCCTTCTACGGCGAGCTCGTCGACGCTTACCCGCTGGTCTCCATCGAGGATCCGCTCGACGAGAACGACTGGGACGGCTGGGTCGCACTCACCGAATCGATCGGTGACAAGGTTCAGCTCGTCGGCGACGACCTGTTCGTCACCAACCCCGAGCGTCTCGAAGACGGCATCGTCAAGGGTGCGGCCAACGCACTGCTGGTCAAGGTCAACCAGATCGGCACGCTGACCGAGACCCTCGACGCAGTGGATCTGGCCCACCGCAACGGCTACAAGACGATGATGAGCCACCGTTCCGGCGAAACCGAGGACACCACCATCGCTGACCTGGCAGTTGCCGTCGGCAGCGGGCAGATCAAGACCGGTGCCCCCGCCCGAAGCGAGCGCGTCGCCAAGTACAACCAGTTGCTGCGAATCGAAGAAGCTCTGGGTGACGCGGCGCGTTACGCGGGCGAGCTGGCTTTCCCCCGGTTCAATTACGAGGGCTGAGTCAACCGATACGTATGCACGAAGTGGAGAGTGAATGATGGCACGACGCGGGAGGTCCGGGACCAGTCCAGGTGGACGGGATCCCCGACCCCGCGGCCGTCCTTCCTCTCCGAATCGCTCGAAGCCGACCGGGGGTGCGTCTCGCGACGAGACCGCCTCCGGCCGGCCGGCCACTCCACCGGAGCCGTCGGATCAGGCGCGTGACGCCGTGGTGGGTGGCAAAGCTGCTCCGAGGCGCGTCGGTGTTCGTAGACCCAAGATGCCCGAGCGAACGTTCTTCGGGCTGTCCACCGGACGCGCGGTCATTCTCGGAGTCGTGGTGTGCGCGTTGGCGCTGACGCTGGCCGTGCCGCTCAGGACCTACTTCTCGCAGCGCGGTGAGCTCGAGTCCGTGCTGGCCGAGCGTCAGACCCTGCAGGACGAGGTGGACGCGCTCCAGACCCAGAAATCTCAGCTCAACGAACCGTCCCGCATCGCCGCCGATGCTCGCGAGCGGCTGCGGTTCGTCATGCCGGGGGAGACGCCGTATCAGGTGCAGCTCCCCGGCGACTACTCGCCGAGCTCCAAGGATCTCGAGGTGGACAACACCCCGACCGGGCCGTGGTACACCGACCTGTGGAACACCGCGGTGCAGCCGCAGGGATCGGACGAGCCGTCGGAGCCCACGTCCGCGCCCATGCCCGTCGTACAGCCAGAACCCGCTCCGGCCCCGCCGGTGCCAGAACCAGAAGGGGGACCCGTCGGGTGAATTCCTCGGCAGTCTCGCAGGAAGATCTCGAT
>CAFBLX010000068.1_pt1 | contig 13411 bp, 14 predicted proteins | sample 7268311 | NCBI WGS metagenome assembly CAFBLX01 (sample SAMEA6814046, study PRJEB35770) | freshwater metagenome | biome: Freshwater; feature: Freshwater reservoir; material: water | place: Czech Republic | collected 2017-05-23 | depth 30m m | reverse complement strand
TCTGAACGACGCGGGTGCGCCGCTGTCTCTGCTGACGGCCAGCGAGGCGACGATCTACGGACGCTTCGGGTATGGGCCGGTGACCGAGGAGATCAGCGTCTCGATCGACCGTCGGTTCGCTCAGTTCCGTCAGGACGCTCCCCCGGCTACCGGGGTGCGACTGATCGAATCGGCCGAGGCCACCGAACTGCTTCCCGACATCTACCACCGGTGGCAGCAGCAGACCGCAGGCGCGCAGCCCAAGCCGCCGATCCGCTGGGAGCGCTTCTTCGCCGATCGCGAGAACCGACGCGGCGGACTGACCGCACTGTTCTTCGTCGTACATCCCGACGGATACGTCGCCTACCGACGCGGACGCAACCCGAGCCGGGTCGTGGTGGAGGAATTCATCGCGGTGACCGACGACGCCTACGCCGCGCTGTGGCAGATCCTCGTCGGCGTGGACCTGGTAGACACCATCGAGGTACGGCAGGCACGCGACGAGGCACTGCCGTTCCTGCTGACCAACAACCGGCTGCCGAAGGTCACGGCTCACCACGACGCTCTGTGGGCCCGGATCATGCATGTCGAGGCTGCCCTCGAGGCGCGCACCTATGCCCTCGACACATCACTGATCATCGCCGTCCGGGATCCCTTCCTCGACGCAGGCGGTACCTATTCGCTGACCGTCACGGACGGCAGAGCCACCTGCACGCGGGTGGAATCCGAGCCGGACATCGAACTCGACATCGATGTGCTCGCCAGCATCTACTTCGGTACCCACCGAGCCCGATTGTTCGCCGCAGCAAACCGCCTCACCGCCCGCAACGAAGAATCACTGCACGCACTCGATCTGACGTTCGGAACAGCGCGTCCCGCCGTCATGGGTTGGGGTTTCTGACGCGACTATCCCGCCAGCCCGTGCGTGAAGGCGAAGTGCACGGCCTGCGCTCGATCTCGCAGTCGGGCTTTCGCGAACAGATGGTTGATGTGTGTCTTGACCGTCGCCTCGCTGACGAACATCTGCTGCGCGATCTCGCGGTTCGACAAACCGGCCGCGATCGCGCGTAGGACCTCGACCTCACGCGGGGTCAAACCAGCTGGGATCTCGGGCGGACGGGAGTGCTCGACGGCTCCGAGCAGCCGCGCCTGTACCTCCGGGTTCAGTACGGACTGCCCGGCTGCCGCCGCCCGCAATGCCGCCGCTATCTCGACCCTTCCGGCGTCCTTGGTGAGATATCCGCGTGCGCCCGCACCGAGTGCATCGAGTATCGAGCGTTCGTCGGAGAAGGTCGTCAACACCACCACGGGTAGATCGGGGAAGAGCCCCTTCAGGATTCGGGTCGCCTCTATCCCATCGGTGCCCGGCATCCGCAGGTCCATCAGCACGACATCGAGGGATTCGGTACTCATCGCGGCCTGCACTGCGGCGACCGCGCTGTCGCCGTCCGTCGCGGTCGAGACGACGGTGATGTCGTCGATCAGATCGAGCATCGTCGCCAGCGCCTCGCGCACCGACGCCTGATCGTCGGCGATCACTATCCGAATGCTCATACCCTCACCTTCGTGTCGTCTTCAGTGTGGTTGCGGCACAGCAACTGTGGCACGGACCGTCCAACCCCGCCCGTCCTGACCCGCCGCGATCGACCCGCCGACCAGTGCGGCGCGCTCGCGCATGCCGACCAAACCCATTCCGGTACTGTCGACCGGTTTCGGCGGCGACGGAGCCGGGCCGTTGGTCACGGAGAGCTCCACCTGTTCTGCCGCGAAGCGAAGCACTACGTCGACTGCCGCTCCGGGAGCATGAGTACGGGCATTGGTCAGCGCCTCCTGCGCGCACCGAACAAGGAACTGCGACTGCGGCGTATCGAGATCGACAGCCTCGCCCTCGACCCGGAAGTTCCCGTCCGCGTCCACCAGAGCGGCCATCGTCGGCACCAGGGGCAGCACGTCCTGACGCAAAGTCTGCACGGCCCTGCGGGTTTCGGTGAGGCCCTCGCGAACCAGGCTCTGCGCCTTGCCCACCGCGGCTCTGGCCTCGTCGGCGCGACCGGCGTCGAGCAACGCGTCGGCGACTTCGAGCTGCATGTTGACCCCGGACAGCGAATGCGCGAGAACGTCGTGGATGTCGCGTGCGATACGGGCCCGCTCGGCCAGGGCATGCTCGCGCAATTCGGCGTCGGTGGCGCGCCGGGCATTGCGCAGTGCGTCCAGACGACTGCGTCGTGAATACCCGATCAGTACCGGCCACCCGGCGAAAAGACCGGCGGCCCATGGCCACCCGTCGACACCATGGTGATCGGCGATCCACAGCGCGCACGCGCACGCCACGCTGAGCGACACCGCATACGGAAACGCAATCGACGGCTTGAACCGCCACCCGGCATGTCCGGCGAACAGGAACGGAAACGCTGCTGCGACCCCGGTTCCGCCCAGAGGAAGAATCGCGGCGGAGGCGACCAGTGCGATGCCGGCCCCGGCGAGCGAGAGCCGGAGACCGGTCGACCGTCGCGACACCGTCGAGGCCGCCAGTACGAGACTGTTGACGACGAGCAGCGTGAGCACGAGCGGATCGTGCAGATCCGACGTCGCGAACGCCGCCACGACGACGACGGCCGTGACATACGGCCGACTCGACAGCCGGAAGCTGTCGAGTGCGGGTAACCGTACGTCCGGCGTGGGTGCCGACGTCACCGAATCTTCGCCCGTCCTTCGCGAACCCGACTGTGCATGTCGGCCAGCGTAGGCGACAGCGTGTGGTTGCCGGACTTGTCGGCTCGCCACACGATGGTGGCCTCGGAATGCATGGCTCGGTAGAGCACGACGACCGACTCGGCGAGGAATCCGACCCCCACGGCCAACATGGTGGCCTGCCCGGCGACCGACGCTGCTGCCGGATCCACGACATTCTCCACCGGCACGAGGAGGAGGCGCACCGCGATCGCGGCCACCCACAGGCCGACCGACGCGAACGAGTATCGCATCCATGCCGCTCCGTCCCGCTCGGCGATCCGGACGGTGTAGCCACGGACCACCCCGAACACGGCTCCGACGACACAGCCGAGGAGCAAGAACCCGATCGCCGTGGCCGAGAGCGCCGTCGAATTCAGTGACGCCAGCCCGGCGACGGCGAGGATCGCCGGAAGCACCAGCATGCGCCGAGCTTCCATGAGCTGGCCGGTCATGCGCCGCACCAGCAGGTATCCGACCAGAAGGACTACGAGAGCAATCGTTGCAATGTTCATGGCAGCAACGCTACGAAGATCGCGGTGGGGGCACATCGACCCACGGGTGGAGATCGGGTGGAGACACGCGCGCATGACGTTTGTCATGGCTGGACCGTGACGGTGTCACCTCAGGTCATGATGCGCTGCACTGTTTTCGGTGCTCGACGCGCAGCAGGATCGTAGTCATGAAGCAACCAGACGAAGGAAATCTGTTCACCGATCTGATGGAGCTCGGGCCGGCTCCGACGATGGCGCGGGAGATCGTCGTCATCGTCATCAGCATCGCGATCATCGCCGTGCTGTTCGCGATTGTCGGCCCGTCCCTTCCGGCGTTCGTCGCACTGGGCGTCATCGTCGCCTTCATGGGTGTCCGGTTCGTCATCGGACTGCGCCATTGGGGGACGCAATCATGACCATCATCGACGTCGACGGGATGACTCGCCGCTACGGATCGGGCAAGAACGCGTACGAGGCCGTCCAGGCTCTCGATCTCCATGTCGCGGAGGGTGAGCTGTTCGGCCTACTGGGCACCAACGGTGCGGGTAAGACATCCACTCTCGAAGTGATTCAGGGCCTTTCGCGACCCAGCAAGGGCACGGTGCGGATCATGGGTATGGATCCGGTGGCCGATCGCCGCAAGGTTCGGCCTGCTCTGGGAATCATGCTGCAGAAGGGCGGACTGCCTCAGGATCTGACCACCGCCGAGAGCCTTCGGATGTGGGCGGGCACCTGCAGCCATCCACTGCCGGTGGCGGAGGTGCTCGGTCGCGTGGACCTGGCCGACCGTGCCGATACGCGGGTCAAATTCCTGTCCGGCGGCGAGCAGCGCAGGCTGGACCTGGCATGCGCGATCATCAGCCGTCCGCGCGTCTTGTTCCTGGACGAGCCGACCACCGGTCTCGATCCCGAAAGTCGCCGCAACACATGGCGGTTGATCCAGGAACTGAAGAACTCCGGCGTCACGATCATGTTGACGACGCACTACCTCGACGAGGCCGAGTCACTGTGCGATCAACTCGCGATCATGCACCGCGGCAGAGTCGTTCGGAGCGGCACGGTGGACGAGGTGGTCGCCGACCATCCGGCGAAGATCGAACTGAAGGCCCCTGGAACGGCACTGCCGTCGCTGCCGGGCACATCCATGGACGTCTCGGGAGAGACGGTCTCGATCCAGACGTCCTCGGTTCAGGAGACGTTGACCGATCTGCTGCTGTGGGCTCGGAACAACGGGGTGACCCTGCACGGACTGGACGCCCGCGCGGCATCGCTCGAAACCGTGTTCCTCTCCATCGCAGACGAATTCGACAATTCCCCTATCGACGAACCAGCCGATGACAAGACCGAGGTGATGAGCGCATGAGCACGATGACCGCCCTGTCGCGAGCAGAATTCACACTGCTCGGACGCAACCGAGTACTACTGTTCAACGCGACCGTCATACCTCTCGTGCTACCGGTGGTCATGCTGATCATCAGCAGTCGGGGCGACGACGGATTGACCGACGTGGGCGTGGGAGCGGCACTCGAGTTCTTCGCGCTGTTCCTGCTGGTGTTCATGGTCTACTACAACATGCTCTCGATCTACGCCACACGTCGAGACGAGTTGGTACTCAAGCGACTTCGCACCGGCGAAAGCTCGGACATTCAGATTCTGCTGGGGCCGGCGGTCCCCTCGTTCGTCCTCACCGTCGTACTGGGCTTGATCGTCGGAGCTGTAGTGCTGGCCTTCGGTGGGCCCATTCCCACCAACGTCCTGCTCGTCGCTGTTGCCCTCCTCGGCGGCGCGGCACTGTTCGCCGCACTGGCGTTGATCACGTCTGCCTTCACCCGTAATGCGGAAGCAGCGCAGATCACCAGCCTGCCGGTCATTCTGATCGCCATGGCCGGCTCGGCCATGCTGCGCGACGTTCTCCCGGATTCACTGAGCCGAGTCGTCGAGCTGACTCCCATGGCCGCGGTGTCGGACCTGTTGAATCTGGGCTGGTTCGGTACCACCACCCCCGGCGACGCGTCGGTCGGGTTCGCCGCCACCTTCGGCGAGGCCGCCATGCCGGCGGCGGTGATGCTGGCCTGGATTCTCGGCAGCCTGCTGATCGCCCGCACCCACTTCCGCTGGGAACCGCGGTCCTGATCGCACTGTCGTCGCCCGTCTGCAAGGCTGGAGATCATGAAGCTGTACGAGTACCTCAATCCACTGCACGGCTGGAACGACAGCAGTGCAGTGGAGAAGGTACGCGTCTACACCCGCCAATCGTTCCTGCTGATCACCGTCGGTGTCGCCGTCGGCGCGATGCTGACGACGCTTCAGTACGACGACTATCGATCGACGGTGGCGGCAGCGGAGTGTGCCGCCGCCGCTTTCGTGGTCGTTCAGCGCACCCCGGCACTCGGCGGCGAGTCGACGGCCAACCCTCGAATCCCGTTGGCGATCACGGCCGTCGCCGCTGTGGTGCTGGTTGCCGGAGGGACGACGAGCAATGCACTCTGGGCCGCGGTACTCGTCACCACCGCGGTCGCGACCCTGATTCGATTGCGCTGGTCTCTCGCGGCAGCCGTGGCCGCCGCCGCGATTGCCGCGGCCGTGGGAACCCCGGCGCTGGAAACGGTAATACTCGGCGTCTTCATCGCTTTCATGGCCTTCACCGTGCAACTGTCGGCGTGGCTGCTGCGCATCGTGACCGAACTCGACGCCACCCGCGACGCAGCCGCAGCTCTCTCCGTCGCCGAGGAGCGCCTGAGGTTCTCGCGCGATCTGCACGACGTCGTCGGACGCGCGCTCTCGGCCATCGCGGTCAAGAGCGAACTTGCCGCAACGCTGGCCCGTCGGGGTGACGACCGCGCCGCGACGCAGATGGACGAGGTGCGCGCGTTGGCGCAGGAATCGATGACCGACGCCCGAAAGCTGGTGCGCGGCTATCGATCGGTGGATGTCGCAGGCGAACTCGACGGTGCCCGCTCGCTCCTGTCGGCGGCCGGGATATCCACCGAGCTCACCGGCGAGACCTCGGCACTGTCCGAGCGCGCGGCCGAGGCGGCCGCCTGGGTGGTTCGTGAAGGCGTGACGAACATACTGCGTCACTCCGCGGCCACCTATTGCCGAATCGAACTGACCGACAGCAGTATTCGACTGACCAACGACCACCCCGGTGCGCCGAACGGCCGCAACGACGGCACGGGTCTGAGCGGCCTACGGGAACGCTTGGTCGCGGTCGGAGGGGAACTGCGCACGGAGCAGACAACCGAGAAATTCACCCTCATCGCAGTGTTGCCCACATCGCCCCAGAACCCGAGGACCACACCATGATTCGAGTTCTACTGGCCGACGACGAGAACCTCATTCGATCGGCGCTGGCGACCATGCTCGATCTGGAGGACGACATCGAGATCGTCGGACAGGCCGATTCGGGCGAGAAGGCCCTGACGGTTGCCGCGGCCCTGGCACCCGATGTGGCAGTGCTGGACCTGCAGATGGGCGGGATCGACGGCATCGAGACGGCGCAGAAAATTGCCGAGACACTGCCCACCTGCGCGTCGATCATCGTCACCAGCCACGGTCGGCCGGGCTACCTGAAGAAGGCGCTCGAGGCCGGCGTGCGCGGGTTCCTCCCCAAGACCACCTCGGCCGCCACCCTGGCCGAGGTGGTGCGCACCGTGCACGGCGGCGGGCGGTACGTCGACCCGACGCTCGCCGCGGAAGCCATCGGGGCCGGGGACTCACCGCTCACACCGCGAGAAGCCGATGTGCTCGAGTTCGCCGCCGACGGCGCATCGATCGCGGAGATCGCGCAGCGCGCGCATCTGTCACCCGGGACCACCCGCAACTATCTGTCTGCGGCGGCCGCGAAACTCGGGGCGGCGAACCGGCACGAGGCCTGCGCACTGGCCCGACGCCACGGGTGGATCTGAGGAGCGTCAGACCTTGGCGGCTGCGGCCACCGTGTCGAGGGTGGGCAGCCGGTGCCCGTCGGCGGGCGGCACCACGGTGATCCGCAAGTTGTTGTGCCGCAGCAGATACACGGCAGCGAAAAGTCCCGTCGCCAATGAGATGACACCGCCGAACAACAGCGGTGCGCGTGGATCGAGGGCGTCGGCGAGCCAGCCGAGCACCGGGCTGCCCAGCGGAGTTCCGCCCAGGAAGCACAGCATGTAGATGCCCATCACGCGGCCGCGCATGTCGGACGGCACCGACATCTGCAGAATGTTCATCGCCGACGTCGTGAACGTCAGCGTCAATGCGCCGGTGGGCACCAACAGCACTGCCACGAGAACGTAATTGGGCATCAATCCCACGAGTAACTCGAACAGACCGAACGCGATGACCGCACCGATGAAGAGCCGCAATCGAGGGGCGGTGGCGCGCCGGGCCGCCAGGGTCGCTCCCGCGAGCGTGCCGACCGCGAGGGTGGTCGACAGCAACCCGTATGCGTCGGCTCCGCTGCCGAACGTGTTGCGCGCCAGCACCGACAGACTCAGCGGAAAATTGAGACCGAACGTCGAGACCATGAACACCGTCGCCAGCAACACTCGTAGGTCTCCCCGCCCCCAGACGTAGCGAAAGCCCTCCCGTACCTGCCCTTTGGCGCGCGGTGCCGGTTCGACACGGAAGAGTTGACCGACGTTCATCGCCAGGAGGGCACCGAACACCGCGGCGAACGACACCGCGTTGATCAGGAACACCCAGCCGGTACCGACGAGGGTGATGAGCACTCCCGACACCGCAGGCCCGACGATCCGCGCCATGTTGAACGTCATCGAGTTCAACGCGATCGCGTTGGACAGAGTTTCCTTGCCTACCATCTCGATGGTGAACGATTGCCGCACCGGCGCGTCGATGGCGGACGAGCAGCCGAGGATGAAGGCGATGACATAGACGTGCCAGAGCTCGACCATGTTGCCGACATCGAGCACACCCAGCACCAGACCGCAGACTGCGGCGAACACCTGGGTGATCATGAGGAGTTTGCGCTTGTCGTACCGGTCTGCGAGTACTCCGCCCCACACCGACAGAAACAGCGTCGGCCCGAATTGCAGGGCCATGACGATGCCGACGGCGAAGCCGTTGCCGCCGGAGAGCGTCAGCACGAGCCAGTCCTGGGCCACCCGCTGCATCCACGTTCCGAACAGCGAGACGATCTGCCCCGACGCCCACAATCGGTAGTTGCGAGTCTTCAGAGCAGCGAACATCGTCGCGCCGGACGTACGTGAAACTGGAGCCACAGGTCAAATAATAAACCTAGGTAACTACTCGGAGTCGCTGACCAATGCGCTGATGATGCTCACCGCATCTCGCAGCGTCGCGAGCTGCTCGGGTCCGAGGCCTGCCAGCTGTGCGGTCATCCACGCCTCGCGAGCACTCGCCTCGTCCGCGATCAGTTCCTTGCCGGCCGCCGACAACGACACGATCACCTGACGGCCATCGGTGGGATGCGGCGTGCGCTCCACCAGACCCAGCTCGGCCAACGACGCGATCACCCGCGTCATCGACGGGGGTTGGACCCGCTCCCGAGCCGCCAACGCGCCAGGCGTCATGTCGCCCTCCCTACTCAGCGTGGCCAGAGCCGACAGCTGAGTGAGCGACACTTGCGAGTCCACTCGCCTACCTCGAAGGTGGCGAGTCAACCTCACCACCGCAAGCGACAGGTCGCTTGCCAATTCCCGATTGTCTTTCACACTGTTTCCCGACGTCACAGCGCAGAGAATACGCCCTGGTACCGACCCAGCATCAGGTAACCGCATCCGTGATGGGACCGACTGCGAAAAACGCCACGAACAGCAACGCGACGACCCATAACAGGGGATGTACCGTCTTCGCTCGGCCCGAACCGACGGCGAGCACGACCCACGTTATGAAACCGACGCCGATACCGTTCGCGATGGAGTACGTGAACGGCATCACCAGGATGGTGAGGAAGGCCGGCAGCGCGTAATCGAAGCGCTTGAAGTCGATGTGGAGAACCTGACCGATCATCAGGGCACCCACCACCACCAGCGCCGGAGCAGCCGCCTCGATGGGCACGACAGCCGTGAGCGGGGTGAAGAACATTGCCAGCAGGAACAGCAGGCCGGTGACGACGTTGGCCAGTCCGGTGCGTGCGCCTTCCGCGATTCCCGAGGCCGACTCGACGAACACCGTGTTCGACGATGCGGACGCGCCGCCGCCCGCAATGGCTCCGGCACCTTCGACGACCAACGCCTTGCCGATGTTGGGCAGCGTGCCGTCCTTGTCGAGATTCGCTTCTTTACCCAGACCCGTCATCGTTCCCATCGCGTCGAAGAAGTTCGCGAGGACGAGCGTGAACACCAACAGACTCGCGGCCAGCACACCGATGCGGGTGAACGCACCGAACAGGTCGACGTTGCCCACCAGCGACAGGTCCGGCGACTGTACGAGAACGCTGGGCAGCTGAGGCACGGACAGGTTCCAGCCCTTGGGGTCGACGCCGTTCGACGGCCCCACGTCGGTGACCGCCTCGATGATGGCCGCCAACACCGTCGTGACCACGATGCCGATCAGCAGACCGCCGCGGACCTTGCGCACCACGAGCACACCCATCAGCAACAACCCGAACACGAAGATCACCGTCGGCCACGACGCGATGGACCCGTCGATGCCGAGGCCGACGGGAACCGTCGTGCCTGCGGCGTCGGGGATCCGGCGTACGAAGCCGGAATCGACCAAGCCGATGAACGCGATGAAGGCACCGATGCCTGCGGCGATCGCGGCCTTCAGTTCGGGCGGAATCGCGTTGAACACCGCCGTCCGGAAGCCGGTGACGGCCAACAGAACGATGATGATGCCGTCGATGACGACCAGGCCCATGGCCTCGGGCCAACTGACCTGAGGAGCAATGGTGACGGCCAAGAGAGTGTTGATGCCGAGGCCGGCCGCGATACCGAAGTGGTAGTTCGCGATGATGCCGAACGCGATGCTCATGAACCCGGCGACCAGTGCCGTCACGGCGGCAACCTGAGCGACGGGCAGGATGTTGCCGAGCACGTCGGTCTTGGCAGCTGCGTCGTCGGCGGAGAAGCTACCGAGGATCAGCGGGTTGAGCACGACGATGTAGGCCATCGCCACGAAAGTGACGACACCGCCGCGAACCTCGGAACCCACAGTCGAGCCGCGCTCGGTGATCTTGAAGTAGTTGTCGAGTAATCGCGACGACATAGGCATGAGTGAAAGATAAAGCACACCGCGAGGGTTGGCGAAATATGGTGGCGTAGCGTGAATTCGTGGCCGACGTCCCGCAGATCCCGCCCCGCCTCACCGATCCGGTGCCGGTGTTGACGATCGGCATCCTCGGTTGGATCGTTGCGCTGGTCGTGTTCACCGCCATCGGCGACCGCAGCGACGACGCGGTGGCGACGTGTTGGTCCGGCATCGCGGTCGGCGCTGTCGGGTTCGCTCTGTTCCTGGCGCAGAGAGCCGCGTCACGACGCGGCAGCAGAACCGCCCAACGCGGCCTCGATTGAGATCAGGATCACGTTAGCCCGATCACGAAAACCCTTCTGACGTGGGCAAACTAACCCCTCAGCCGGTTGAGTAACACAGAGTTAACGTGGAGCATAGGTTATGTCAGTTTCGATAACCTTTGATCCACGAAAGCACAGGCCATGAAGTTCGTCGCTCAGTACCGCAACCGCCGCAACCACGTCCGCTCGCTCCGCGCCCTTTACGCACGCGCCAACGCTGTCTCCAGCCCGGCCATGCGTGACGAGCTCCTCGTCATCGCGCAGCGCTCGGATTTCTCGCGCTGATCGCTTTTTCGGCGTAGATCCAACCCAGCCCCCACAGGGCACCGAACACCCAGCCGGCCAGCACGTCCGTCGTCCAGTGCGCACCCAGATAGATCCGAGAGAATCCGATCAGCAGGGCCGCGACCACAGGCAACGCCAGTAGCACCGGCCGATGCAGCCACGGAGTGGACGATCGCAGCATCACCGCGATCGCCACCGTGGCAAGCAACATCGACATCGTCGCGTGGCCGGACGGAAACGAATGGCTCGAAATCTCCACCAGGCGTTCAGGAATCGGTGGACGCTCCCGCGCGAACGCGAACTTCAGCGCATTCATCAGCCCCCACCCGGTGAGCATCGAACCCGCGACCATCCACGCGTCGACAGTCCTCTTGGACGTCAGCAACGCGCCCCACACCCCCGCGGACAACACGAACATCATGAAGGTGTTCCCCACCGTGGTGATGATCCAGAACATCGTCGTGACCCAGCCGACTCGATGCTCGACCATCCACTCCAACACGGCATGGTCAGGCCCCACGAGGTCGCTCCCAACTTTCCACACAATGCACTGTTCCGTCCGCGGTCACCCACCACGGCACAGCACGGTCACCGCTGACAGCCCCCGACAACCGCACCACGAGTTCGCGGTGCACCACCACCGAACCTGTCGGCAGCGGTAGACCCAGCACCGCACAGGCCAGCACGGCCCCGGGCTCTCGATCCCACGAGCTGACGCGTCCGACTCCGCGAACCTCGCCGGTGATGGCCTCCGACGCCCGCCTGATGTCGAGGACATCGGCCAACGCGGCTGCCGTGGTCATGTCCGAGAGCACCGCCACCTCCGGTGGCACGACCGGTGCCAGCCATGGCGCATCGACGACCAACCCGTCCGACGCATCGGCCACGGTGCCGCCGAGAGTGCGCACGCGATCCGGTGGATCGAGATCCGCCACGTCGATGCGTCGATCCAGGACGGCACTGGCGATCAGCGTGTGCGTGCGCGCGATCACCGCCGCCGTCGGATGTCGCTGCGGGTCCTCGAGTGCACGCAACAACACCCGCGCGCTCTCGACGCTCTCACACGTCGACGCGGCGAGCACCGCGTGCAGTTCGTCGGCGCGCGGATGATCCAACGGATCGAGCAGACCGGCGAACGTCTCGTCCGACGGCGCCCGGAACGTGATGGGCGAGCGGTTGTCGATCAGCGCATGACGTCGCAGCCACCATGCCGTGTACCCGTCCCGGTCGGTCAAGGCTGCACGGGTAGCCGGTTCGTCGAGCAGAATCGTCAGAGCTTCGGCCCAGGCGTCCGACCGCACCAGGTCGAGATCACGAACCGCAACAAGGGTTTCCGGCTCCGTGGCCAGACTCGACCACCAGGCGGGCTCGTCGTCCAGGTCGTGATCCGGCCCTGTCGGACACTCGTCGCGTACCACCGAGAACCCCCAGCCGACGCCGACCGCGCGCAGAGCCCGCTCGCCGAACCTGGCCACCGAGGCCCCCGACAGAACACCGAACGGCGAATCCCGAACCAACAGCCTCGCCAACGGCGCACCGGGCAGCAACAGTTCGTCGGCACTGCGCAATTCGCCCTCGTCGTCTTCGAGCGGAAGACTCCCCAACCACCCCGGAAGCTCTCCCGCCTGCCCCGCCAGCGTCAGCACTGCAGACACCAGGCCATCCACCTCGTCGCCGTCCCAATCGAGATCGTCGAGGGCCGCTTCGAGGGCGGGATCCGACAACAGCTCGGCCGCAGTGGCCTCCCGCGCACCCAGCCGAATCAACAACGGACTCACCGCATCCGGATGCACCAGGCGTACCCACGTCACCTCGGCCGACGCGTCCGACCCGACGACGGTAGTCCGTGGACCGGTGACCGTACGACCGTCCGCAAGCGGAACCGGCAGCGCAGCAAGTTCTTCCGCTGCCAACCCGTCGACGACGAGCGGAGTCAACGCGTCGTAGAGTCGCCGCCACCAGGCCGGCTCACGGGCCTGCCCGCCGAGCATCTCGGCCAACCGCGCCAACCCGATCCGGTGCACTCCCACCGCCGACAACGCCGACGCGTGCCGCGCGTCCGACAGAGCGGCGTCCACCAGATTCGGGACCACATCGAGCAACACCGCGGCGAGTTCCTCGGTGGCATCGGCAAGAACATGCGCACGTTCTGGTACGAGATCGGGTCCGTCCGCAGCGGGAAGCCATGGTGCGGTGGACAATCGGCGGAAGATCAGCTCACGTAGCGCACCGTCGATCGCACTGCGCGCGAACCCGACCTCGGGTACGAACGACACTCGCGCGGACGCAGGCAACGACGCCACGAAATCGGGATAACCGTGGGCCACCTCGGCGACAGAGACGCCGGGCAACACCCGTCGACGGTCCGGCTGCATGGGTACATCGGCAACGACCAACGCGGGCAACGACAACAGCTCGTCCGACCGCGTCGGGGCCCGCAACACGTCC
>CAFBLX010000067.1_pt1 | contig 13424 bp, 13 predicted proteins | sample 7268311 | NCBI WGS metagenome assembly CAFBLX01 (sample SAMEA6814046, study PRJEB35770) | freshwater metagenome | biome: Freshwater; feature: Freshwater reservoir; material: water | place: Czech Republic | collected 2017-05-23 | depth 30m m | reverse complement strand
GATCGTGCGTGCACATCCAAACCAACACTCGTACGATGATTCTTCACTGGGGCCTCCCACATCTGTGGCTCTACCGGCCAGGACCCACTCCTGTCGGCAACCCACGCTTACATGCGGAGGGGCCCCAGCCAAGACCTCCATACCGTCTACTCGTGCGGAACGACGACCACCGGCACCGGGGCAGCACGCAAAATCTTGGCAGCACTCGAGCCCAGGAACACCCGCTTGGGGGTCGCCAGTCGACTCGAGCCGAGCAACAACACATCGCCCGGCTTCCACTCGAGGTTGCCCACGGCCTCGTCCAGTGTCGACCCGTCGGCCACCACGGATTCCAGGCCCTCGATGCCGGGGAGAGTGCGGGCCGCGAGTTCCAGATTCTCCTGTGCGGCAGCGACTTGCCGTCGACGCGTGTCCAGTGAAGTCTCGTCGCTCGGGGTTCCGGTCGATTCCAGAGAGACCAGCGAGACCAATCGAAGAGGCACGTGCGCAGCGCTGGCGAGAGTGAAAGCGAACGGCAACGGGTTCGGGGCGGATGACCGGGTTGGGACGGCGACGGTGAGATCGGTGATCGGTGCGCTGCAGAGCCGGTAACCCCGAGGGGCAAGTGCCAACGGAACTTCCGAGGCGTGCAGAAGCTGACCGGCGACCGAGCCGATCGAATGTCGGTTCAGCAGGCCGTCACTGGCACCGCCGACAACGATCATGTCGGCATCGGAGTTCACGGCGAAGTCGATCAGGGCGCGGGCGAACGACTCGTGGCCGATCACGTGCGTGGTCACCTCGATACCCGACGGGACCTGGGCGGCCGCGTCGTCCACCCAGCCCCTCGCCTTGGCCTCGAGGATCTTTCGATACGGTCCACTGCCTTCCATGACAGGTTCGTCGACGGCCATGACCAGCACGATGTCGATGGACGCGTCGAGGGCGCGGGCGAGGGCGGTGGCCAGGGCTACGCCGTCGTCGCCGCTGGGGGTGGCGAGGTAGCCGACGGTGATCTTCATGAGTTTCGGTCCTTCTCTTCTAGTAAGTGTCCGGAACCTTGACTTCGGTGGACGCGGTGAGTGTCTTGCCCTGGAAGAAATCCTTGTTACCCACGAAGCAGAGCAGCATCAGTGGGATTCCGAGTACCAGCATGCCGACACCGAGGACGAACACTCCGCCGATCGGACCGTAGACGGTGTAACCGTAGTCGGGCTTGATCATGTCGACTGCGCTCTGCACGAACGCCCACGTCATGGACAGCCCGCCGAGAAGTGGAAAGATGCCGCGCATGAACAGGTTTCGGGCGGACGAGAACAGTGTCCGACGGAAGTACCACGTGCACGCGTATGCGGTGATGCCGTAGTAGAACGCGACCGCGAGCCCGAGCGATGCCACCGAATCCTGCAGCGCGTTGGCGCTGACGAAGGTGAGCACCAGGTAGAACATCAGGGCTGCGGCACCCATCACGAGCGTGCCGAAGCCGGGCGTCATGTACTTGGGGTGCACGCTGGCGAACCGCTTGGGGATTGCCTCGTACACAGCCATCGACAGTGTTCCGCGGGCCGTGGGCAGGATGGTCGTCTGTGTAGAGGACAGCGCCGAGATGGACACCGTCAACAGCAGCAGCGACGCGACGATCGAGCCGGCGACCGGATCGCCGAGAATGGTGAGCACATCGTCGACGTTGTCCGGGTTGTTCAGACCGATACCCGTGTCTCCGAACCCGGCGAACGACTGCACGGCGTATCCGACGAGCACGTAGGTCGCGACGAGAATCAGCGTGGTGATCACTGCGGCTCGTCCCGGCGTCTTCTCCGAGTCCTTCGTTTCCTCGCCGACGGCAAGGCAGGCATCCCATCCCCAGTAGATGAAGATGCACAGGATGATGGCCTGGGCCGCGTCGGACATCGTCACCCCGGTGGGCACCAACCAGCTCCATTGCGGCGTGATGGCCTGCGGACCGGCCGTACCCGTCCCCACCTTGACCAGTGCCGTCACCGACACTCCGATGAGTACGCCGAACTGGACGACCAGCAACACGTTCTGCATGCGTTCGCTGATGAGGATGCCGCGAAAACTGACGTAGGTCATCGCGACGATGAAGAACGAACCGAGGGCGACCTTGGCCGCGGTGGACTCCGCCAAGTCCGACAGGCCGAGGAACTCGAACAGGTAGATGGCTGCGATCTCGGCGACGTTGGCCAGCACGATGATCGCCGAGACGGCCAGCCCCCACCCGGCCATCCAACCGACCCAGGGCCCGAAGGCCTTGGTGCCCCAGGTGAACGACGTCCCGCAGTCCGGTGTGTCGCGCCCGAGCTCGCGGTAGGCGAAGGCGGTGAGCAGCATCGGAACGAAGGCGATGAGAAACATCGACGGTGCTTTGTCGCCGACGGCCAGAACGACGTAGCCGAGGGTGGCGGCGAGACTGTAGGCCGGGGCCACCGCCGACAGTCCGATGACGATGTTGCCGACCAACCCGAGCGCGCCGGTGTTGAGTCCCTTGCCCGGAATGGTGTTGGGCGGTTCCGCAATCGACATAGGTCTCTCCGAGGTTCGAGTCGACCGAGGCGTCGGAAGGGGACCCGACAGAATCGGTCGCGTGTGATGGATGAACACTACGATTTCCGTCGCCGATTCGCTGTGTATCGACGGAATAGTTTTCATCGGAGTAACAATGCAACGAAATAGGTCGCGGAAGCGGCGGACGTCGGGGGAATCCGCGGACTCGCCGAGTGGCGATGACAGGCGCGCGTCCGCGCACGACGCGCGCTACCGTCGACACATGAGCACCGCGGAGAACACTCAGTCCTCGATCGGTGGCAGTGCGCCACTCGATCTCGCGTCCATCAGGTCGGCTCCGAAGGCGTTGCTCCACGACCACCTCGACGGCGGACTCCGACCGCAGACCGTGCTCGAACTGGCCGACGAATGCGGATACGACGGGTTACCCGCGACCGACGGTGCCGCTCTGGGGGAGTGGTTCCGCGACGCAGCGGACAGTGGATCGCTCGAGCGCTACCTCGAGACCTTCGCGCACACCGTGGCCGTCATGCAAACCCCCGAGGGGTTGTTCAGGGTGGCGCGCGAATGCGCCGAGGATCTGGCCGACGACGGCGTCGTGTACGCCGAGGTGCGCTTCGCGCCGGAACAGCACCTCGAACGCGGGCTGACCCTCGACGAGGTCGTCACCCACACCCTCGCCGGTTTCGAGGCGGGCATCTCCGCAGCCAAGGTGCGGGGCAAGAACATCACCATAGGCACCCTGCTGACGGCCATGCGGCACGCCGCACGTTCACGAGAGATCGCGGAACTGACGGTGCGTTTCCGTGACCGCGGGGTGGTGGGCTTCGACATCGCCGGGGCCGAGGCGGGCTTCCCTCCCAGCCGCCATCTCGACGCCTTCGAATACATGCGAGCCAGCAACGCGCACTTCACCATTCACGCAGGCGAGGCCTTCGGTCTGCCGTCCATCCAGGAAGCGGTGGCGTTCTGCGGGACCGACCGGCTCGGACACGGAGTGCGGATCACCGACGACATCACCACGAACTCCGACGGCACGCCGTCACTCGGTCTCTTGGCCGCGTACGTCCGCGACACCAGGATGCCGTTGGAGTTGTGCCCCAGTTCCAACGTGCAGACCGGTGCCGTCGAATCGTTGGCGACGCACCCCTTCGATCTGCTCGCACGACTGCGGTTTCGCGTCACCGTGAACACCGACAACCGTTTGATGAGCGACACCTCGATGAGCCGAGAGATGGTCAAACTGGTGGATACGTTCGGCTACGGGTGGAGTGACCTCGAGCGATTCACCATCAATGCGATGAAGTCCGCATTCCTGCCGTTCGACGAGCGATTGGCGTTGATCGACGACGTCATCAAGCCCGGCTACGCGGTGCTGATCGGCTGACGAGCGAGCGCGCGGCCGGGCGAGAACGCCCTACTTCTTGCGGAGACGGCTCTCGAACTCTCGCTCGAGGGCTCGCCAAGCCTCGGCCTCGACGTCGAACGGTGCGCTCGGGGCCAGCCGATCGGGACTGGGCTCGAGGGTGTACGAGACGTACCAGCCCAGCGGTGTTGACGTGGCGAGGGCCTCGTCCACCGAGCTGTCGCCGGCGAAATCGGCTGCATCGGTGAACAATTCGACGGCAAGATCGAGCTGGTCGACGTCCACCGCGGTGGGCCCGTCGGCAAGGTCGTCGGCGAGTCCGGGCAGTACGTAGACGTTGTCGTCGGTGATCGTGATGTCCAGGGAGCCGTCGATCGCGGCGGTCTGAACATCGGAGTAGGTGCTGACCTGCGCCAGGTCGTGATCGTGATCGTCGGCGAGATAGCGAGCCAGCGAGCGCTCGGACCCGAACACGCTGATGGCGCCACCGCGGCCGAGGAAGACGGGCTTGTCGCCGAGGTAGCACCGCAGGGTGTACAGCGTGTCGTCGGACGTGATGATGCGAATGGGATCGATACCGACGGTGGTCCAGAACGTCTCCTCCGCCGCGGCAGCGGCGATGGGATCTCGGTCGACGTCGTCCTCGTCGCTCTCTGCGTCGTCGTCGTCGGACTCTTCGTCCTCGGTGTCGTCGTCGATGTCGTCCGTTGCGTCGTCTGCATCGACGGCGTTCTCCGCAGCCGCGGTGATCTCCGCGTCGGCGACGGCAACGGCGGCGCTGTCGACGTCGGGGGAGGTCACGATGGAATCGACTGCGTCGAGGACTTCGTCCCAATGCTTCGCCACTGCTGCGCCGATGCGGTCCCACAGCTCGGCACCTTCACGGCCGAGAAAGTTCTCGACGCCACCGGCCACCGCTCCGACGAACGGATTGGTTCCGAAAAAGCTTGTGACGGGCCGTAGTTCGCAGACATCACCGATGGACGAGACGATGTCGAAGGTGGCCTGCAGTTCGGCGAGAACGTCGGCTTCGGGGTCTGCAGCCACCAGCTCGGGCACTGCGACGAGGTCGAACCGATGCAGCTCGTCGGGCTCGAGTTCGTAGGCCGCGAGAGCGGACACCACCGGCCACGACGGGTGGTCGACGAGGTCGTTGTCGTCGTCGGATCGGACGAATGCGGCGAGCTCGGCAACCGTGGCGAATCCGTAGAGATCTTCCTCGTGTCCGAGGAATGCCTCCCATTCGTCGTCGCCTTCTCGCCACTCCGGTGCCCACAGTGTCGAGAAGTCACCGGCGGTCAGACCGAGTTCGATCGGGATGATGTCTCCAGCCATGGCGCGAAGCCTATCTCAGGAGTCTGTGAACGAAGCCTGCAGACTTTGCAGGATGGTCTCGCGCTGGTCCAACGCTGCGGACGCCGCCTCGGCGGCTGTGAGAACGATGGTCGACGCGAGTTCGCGGGCAGTCACCGATCCGAGATCCTCCGCGAGATCGAGGCCGACCATGGCCCCGGTTCCGTCCGCGACGACGGTCACGAGCCCGTTGGGCGAGGCCACTCGAATCCTGATGTGGTCGACGCGCTCCTGTGTCTCACGTAATCCGTCGAGCCGGTGTCGGGCGTTGTCGATCACGGTGTCGAGATCGGTGGGGTGAGAGTGGGTCATACCGGTCGCAACCAACTCGTGGGTGCCGGTTCCTGGGCCAGATCGTCGTTCGCGTCGGCGGCCGTCCGGGCGTGGGTCGGCAGACCCAGGCGATCGAGGATATCGGAGGGAACCCCGTCCTCGGCCAACCGGATTCGGCGCTGTGCCCGAGCGGCTGTGGTCGCCCGCGTGCATCGATCCAGGATCGTCGACGCCAATGCTGTTCCCCCGTAACGTAGTTCACGTTCATCGATAGCGATTGCGATCGGCACTCCATGCTCGGTGGCGCGAACGGATACCGAGCCGGATCGAGTTGCCGATACCGCGCTGACGACGGTGGTGTTCGCGTCCGTCATCGACTTCCTCTCATTCGGTCTGCCTCTCGTTCGGTCCGACCGTTATTGGGTCGGGCGGTAGAAGCCCTTGAATGCCATGTCGCTGTTGGTCGTTCTGATCGGTCCTACCTGCACCGGGTCTCCCGCCTCGACGAGCTGGCCGTTGCCGATGACCATCGCTACGTGGCCGTCCCACACCGCGAGATCGCCGGGCTGTACGTCACCGGCCGCGACCGACGAGCCGATGTCCTGTTCCTGCGCCAGCCGGGGGATGTCGACGCCCTGCTGTGCGTACGCCCATTGGGTCAACCCACTGCAGTCCAGTCCGGTGCCCGGCGTCGTACCGCCCCAGGCGTAGGGGACGCCCTGCTGCGTCAGCGCGCTGCGAACGGCACCTGCGGCTTCGGCGTTGGGGGCAGTGACGGTGCTCCCGTCGGGCAATCGCACCTCTACTCCTCGGCCGGCGTCCCCGGCGCGGGGTGAATCCATCGCCGAATTGCCCAAGAAGTGCTGTGCTCCACCGGCTCCGGGGGAGTCCGGCGTGCCGCCGGTTTGTGAGAGCGACAGCGCGAACGTCTTCGCCAGCTTCTCCCCGGTCTCGATCACCTGAGCCGTTGCAGGTGAGGTCGTCAGGTTCGAGGGCGAGCCCGGCACCGCTGCCGGGCCGGAGTCGATGGGTGCGGGGACCGCGGGCGGGGAGGCCAGCTCGCCGGCTGTCGCAGCGTGCACGGCCAGTTCGGCGCGCACACGCGCAACCACCGCCAGGGCACGCTCGAGGTGCTCGATCGCGGCCGAGATCAGCATCGTCTGCCCCATCGGGGTGGCGATGATCGGTCCTGCGGAAAGGGCGATGCCCACGAACGACTGCACTATTGCCTGTAGTTCGACGAAACCCTGCTCGGTATCCCGACATGCCCGATCGACGACGGCGGCGATATCGTCCGCGTGATCGGCAAGGGCCAGAGCACTCGCATGAGCGTTCTCGGCGTACCGAAGTGCTGCGTCCGCGGCGTCGCCGTTCCAGTTCGAAGCAAGTTCGGTGATCGCGATGCGGCCGATTCCCTGGGCGGCCTCGATCGCAGCCGACGACAGTCGCAACACGTCCGCGGGGCCTCCGGAGGGAACGGTACCGCCGCCGAAGGCACCGAGTAGCTCGACGATGGGGCGAGAGAGTAGATCGATCATCGCCGCTTACCGAGCGTCCGGTGCGCGACCGGCAGAGTGGGCCGTGACGGCCGCCCCGGTTGCGTCGTCGGTGCGGGCGTACGACACCGCAGCATCGGCGGCCGCAGAACCGAGGCTCGCCACCGCTCCCGCCAGGCGAACGACCGCATCGGTATGCGCCAGATGGGTTCCGGTCACCGTGGCCAGAAATTCCTGCCCGATCAGGCCGAACACCGGCGCCAACACGGCGGGCCCGCAGGCAGCGGCGGCAGCACCGGCCGCCGCGATCTGCTCGGCCATGGTCGACGCAGCCGCACCGTAGGCGAGCACCCCCTCGGTCTCGACGACGAGTTCGTCCATGAGTCCCCCTGAAATCGCGTGCGTTCGCGCAGTCGCCGAATGCGACGCCCAACTGGTTCGACGCGACTGCGGGCACATCGGTTCCCACGACTTGCCGTTCACCGTGCGTCTCGGCGATCTCCTCCGCTGGGGCTCATCGTGTGGGCCTCATGGTGCTGGGCCTTATCCTGTGAGACATGGATACACACGTGGTCGACCACCCACTGGCCGCCGCCCTGCTCACCACCATGCGGGACGAGCGGAGCGACAACGCCACGTTCCGCACTGCGCTCCGCCAGCTCACCCACATGCTGGTGTACGAGGCCACCAGGGACGCCGACATCGACACGTTCGAGGTACGTACTCCCGTCGCAGTCACCCAGGGCACCCGGTTGGCTCGTCCGCCGCTGCTCGTGCCCGTACTGCGTGCCGGTCTCGGCATGGTGGAGAAGGCGAGCGGTCTGATTCCACAGTCTCGCGTCGGGTTCGTCGGGATGGCCAGGGACGAGCAGACGCATCAGCCGGTGCCCTACATGGAGTCCCTGCCCGACGACCTGTCCCAGACTCCGGTCTATGTGCTCGACCCCATGCTGGCGACCGGCGGATCGATGGTGCACACGATCGAGCTGCTCGTCGGACGCGGCGCAACCGATGTCACTGCCATCTGCGTCGTGGCCGCCCCCGAAGGCGTCGCAGCGCTCGAAGCATCGGGACTCCCGGTGCGACTCGTTGCCGCGAGCATCGACGACGGACTCAACGACAATGCCTTCATCGTCCCGGGCCTCGGCGACGCGGGCGACCGTCAGTTCGGGCCCCGCTGATTCGCTCCGGTGCAACCCTGCTCGCGCTCGGGGTGTCCTGGCCCTCCGCCGGTCCTGACACCCCGCGGTTGCGCCTGCTCGACATCGAGGCCGAGCAGGTCGAGTTTCAGGAGCTGGTGGGTAACACACTGAGCTACCGCGCTCTCGGCGGTGCGGCAGACCGATACTGCACGGGCCGAACGGCATTCACTGCGGACGGGCCGCCGCGGTACGTTCCGTGCCCGGGCCGGGAGCCGGCCGTCGGATCGAGCCAGTGTGCACGGTGCGCGGACAAGGACGTGTTTCGTTTCGTTCATACCGTGCACCGCAGCGGATTCGTCTCGCGTGATCTGGAAAAGCATGTCATGGCACCGCATTGGCTCTACCTGGCGGCGTTTGCCAACGGCACCTTCAAGATCGGGACGGCCGCGCAGACTCGCAAATGGGGTCGGCTGGCCGAGCAGGGGGCTATCTGTGCGCAGTACGTCGCGCACGCGGACGACGGCAAGGCCGTGCGTGTCGCCGAGGACCTGGTGACCGAAAGGCTCGGACTACGGCAGGCCGTACGGTCGGCGACGAAAGCAGCATCGCTGTGCGTGCCACTCGATCTCGACCGGTTGGAGGCAGGCACTGCCGCGCGTGCGGAGCAGGTCCGTCAGCTGTTGACCGACGCCGCGATCGGCGGATGTCGGCCGATCGCGGAGCGGTGGACTCCGCCTGCGGGGCGGGAAACATTGAGCGAAAACGATACTCGGGTTGCCTACCCCGCCGATGTCGCAACCGGCTCTCATGGACTGCAGATCAGGACATGCGTCGGGCAGGCGGTGATCGCCTCGGTCGACGAGCAGACCTACGTCGCGGATCTGGCGGCATTGAAGGGTCGGCGCATCGAACTCGGGGCCTTCACGTCCGATCTGCCTGCGGTGCAGTCGGCACTGTTCTGAGTTACAGCTCTTTTGCGAACGCGGAGAGCTGGGCCAGGAGTTCGTACGCCGTCGCTCTCGCCCTCGCCAGATCCTGCCGGTCCGAGACGGGCTCGACGACCTCGAGGTACGCCTTGAGCTTGGGTTCGGTCCCGGACGGTCGCACGATGACCCGGAGTCCGGATCCCGCGATTTCGACTGCGTCGGTGCGCAACTCGTCGTCCCGGTCGGCGTAGTCCATGACAGTCACCGTGCGTCCGGCCAGCTCGGTCGGCGGCGTGCTGCGCAGTCGGCGCATCATGTCCCCGATGTCGGTGAGATCCTGCACTCGGCGCGACACCTGCGCACCGCTGTGGACTCCGAATTCGACGGCGAGGTCGTCGAGTACGTCGAGTAGCGTGCGTCCGTCCTGCTTCAGCGCTGCCGCGAGGTCCGCCAGTACGACGGCGGCAGAAATCCCGTCCTTGTCCCGCACCACATTCGGATCTACGCAGTGACCGATCGCTTCTTCGTAGGCGTACACGAGGCCGTCTCCGGCGCGCACGAGCCATTTGAAACCGGTCAGTGTGCGGGCATAGCGCGCGCCGCGGGCCGGTGCCAGTGCCGAGAGCAGCTGCGAGGACACGATGGTATTGGCCACCAGTGAGCCGGGCGGCGCGTCACGCAGCAGGTAGTCGGCCAGCAGAGCGCCGGTTTCGTCCCCGGTCAGCATCCGCCAACCGTGAGCGTCTCGGACTCCGACTGCGCAGCGATCGGCATCGGGGTCGAGTGCGACGGCGAGGTCGGCGCCGGTCTCGGCCGCCAGCGCGAGAACCGCGTCCGCAGCACCCGGCTCTTCCGGGTTGGGGAAGGTCACCGTCGGGAAGGACGGATCGGGCTCGAACTGCTCCTCGACCACCCGGATGTCGCGGAACCCAGCGCCGCGCAGTGCCGCCACGGCGAGTTCTCCGCCGACGCCGTGCAGTGCGGTCAGGGCGATACGAACATCGCGTGATCTCGAACGGGGCAGTCTCACAACCGAATCGAGGTAGCGCGACGCGATGTCCGAGCCGCTGGGCTCGACGGCTGTGCGAGGCACGTCGACTGCATCTGCACTGGCGTCGATGAGCGCCTCGATCTGGGCATCGCTCGGCGGAACCAACTGCGACCCGCCCCGCAGATACACCTTGTACCCGTTGTCGGCGGCCGGGTTGTGCGAGGCGGTGATCTGCACCCCCAGCTCGGCATCGAGCGCCCGTACGGCGAAGGCGACAACGGGCGTGGGGAGTGGTCGAGGGAGAAGGACCACCGAAAATCCCTGCGCGGCCAACGTTTCCGCCGCTGCGAAGGCGAACTGTTCCGAACCGGTGCGCGCGTCACGGCCCACCACGACGGTGGATCCGCCGAGGCCCTGCCCGAGCAGCCACGCTGCGATACCGGCGGTTGCTCGCACGACCACGGCGACGTTCATGCCGTTCGGGCCGGCGCGCACCGGCCCTCGGAGGCCGGCGGTGCCGAAGGTCAACGGACCGCTGAATCGGTCCGCGAGTTCGGAATCGGAGAGGCCGTCGAGTTCGTCGCGGCTCGCCGGATCGGGATCTCCCGCGATCCAGCGTTGCACACGCTCGGTGAGATCCTCGATCACAGTCGGGTGACCAACTCGTGCAGCAGAGCGCCCATCCGAGCTGCCGAATCCTTGCCCGCAGCGAGCACTTCGGAGTGATCGAGGTGTTCTCCGGTCATGCCGGCAGCGAGGTTGGTGACCAACGAAATTCCCAGCACGCGAGCACCCTTTGCACGGGCGGCAATCGTCTCGTGCACCGTCGACATGCCCACCAGATCTGCACCGAACGTGCGCAGCATCTTGATTTCGGCAGGCGTCTCGTAGTGAGGGCCCGGCAGTCCCGCGTAGACGCCGTCCTCGAGAGACGGATCGATCTCGGCCGCGAGAGCGCGGAGTTCGGGTGAGTAGGCACCGACGAGATCGACGAATTCGGCGCCGACGAGCGGCGAACGGGCGGTCAGGTTGAGGTGATCGGAAATCAGAACGGGTTGGCCGACGCTCATGCCTTCACGGATGCCGCCGGCGGCGTTGGTGAGGACGACGGTCGTCGCGCCTGCCGCGATCGCGGTGCGCACCGGGTGCACGACGCGTCGGAGGTCGTGACCCTCGTATGCGTGCGTACGGCCCTGAAGTAACAGAGTGTGGGTTCCGCCCACGTCCACCGAGGTGATCGTGCCGGAGTGGCCCGACGCGGACGGCGGCGCGAAGCCGGGGAGATCGGCCATGCGCACGGTCGCGGTGGGGGAGCCGAAGACATCTGCGGCCGCCTGCCAGCCGGAGCCGAGGACGATGGCGACGGCATGGGTGTCGATGCCGGTCGCTGCAGCGAGAGCATCGGCGGCGGTGCGCGCCGCCGCATCGGGATCGGTCACGGGATCGGTTGCTCGTGCGTCGGAAGTTGCCACGATGAACAACAGTATGAGATCGCTGCGATGGATGTGGAACCGAGACGGTGCGACCGGGAAGTTACCGCCGAGTAGTATCCGCTGCATGCCTTATCTCGAACGCGACGGTGATGTCCACATCTTGTTCCTCGGTGCCCAGGAGGGCGCGGGCAATCCAGAGAACAGGTTCAACCCCGACTGGATAGATGCCGTCCATGCACTGCTCGACGAGGTCGAGGCATCGACCGGTCCGGCCGCGCTGGTCACCACCTCGGCAGGCAAGTTCTACAGCAACGGACTCGATACCGATTGGCTGTTCGCGAACCTGGACCGGATCACTTGGTACCTCGACCGCGTGCACACGCTCTACACGCGGCTGCTGGCGTTCCCGATGCCCACGGTCGCAGCGGTGCAGGGCCATGCGTTCGGTGCCGGCGCGATGTTCGCAACATCGCAGGATTTCCGCATCCAGCGCGCAGACCGAGGCTTCTACTGCCTGCCGGAGGTCAACCTCAACATGCCGTTCACCGTCGGCATGTCTGCCCTGATCAATTCCAGGCTGCCCAAACAGACCGCCGTCGAGGCGATGCTGACCGGCCGTCGTTACGGCGGGGCCGATGCGGTGGCCGCAGGAATCGTCGAGGCCACCGCGTCCGAGGAATCGGTGGTCTCCGACGCCGTTGCCAAGGCGGCGGCGCTGACCAGCACCCGGGGAGCGAACCTGGCCGGCATCAAGAGTCGGATGCACGTGGACCTGCTCGCTGCGCTGACGACGCCGACGGACGACAGCAACTTCAGCTTCGGCAACTAGCCCGTCCGGCACTGTTCGGGCTCGGAGTCGGCACAGCCGTTCCGACACGCCGCCGCGCTAGTGACACACTGTCTCTCGTGATCGACGAACCGAACAGTGCCGCCGTGGGCGAGGAGATCGGCCGCGCGCTCGCTCACGCAACCGACGAACTGGTTGCGCTGTCGCACTCGATTCACGCAGAACCGGAACTGGCGTTCGAGGAATATCGCAGCGTTGCGAAGGTCCTCGACACGCTTCGCGCCCACCATTTCGAGATCGAATCCGGGGTCGCCGGCATCGACACCGCATTCACCGCGTCGGTGGGTAGCGGCGAGCTCGTGATCGGAATCTGCGCGGAGTACGACGCGTTGCCCGAGATCGGTCATGCCTGCGGCCACAACATCATCGCCGCGTCCGCGGTGGGTGCCGCCCTGGCGCTCGCGCCGGTGGCCGATGCTCTCGGCATCACGGTCCGAGTGCTCGGCACCCCTGCCGAGGAAACGGGCGGTGGCAAGGTCCTGATGCTCGAGCGCGGCGTCTTCGACGACATCGGTGCCGCACTGATGGTGCATCCGGGCCCGTTCGACATCGTGGGCGCGACGTCGCTGGCATTGGCCGACGTTGCCGTCAAATTCACCGGCCGTGCGGCCCATGCGTCGGCCGCCCCCGAGTGGGGAATCAACGCGGGCGATGCCGTCACCGTCGCGCAGGTGGCGCTCGGGCTCATTCGGCAGCACCTCTCGCCCGGCCAACAACTGCACGGCATCGTCAGCGACGGCGGCGTCGCGCCGAACATCGTGCCCGGACATGCCGAGCTGCTCTACTATCTTCGCGCGAACAGCACCGAGTCACTCGAGGCGCTGACGAAGAAGACGTTCGCCTGTTTCGAGGCGGGTGCCATTGCCACCGGATGCACACACGAAATCCGCACGGTGTCGCCGACGTACGCGGCCCTGACCCCGGATTCGTGGCTGGTGGCGGCATTTCGTCAGGAAATCGAATCATTGGGACGGTCGCCCTTGGCACCGGATTTGGAAGGATTTCGCCCGTTGGGCAGCACTGACATGGGAAACGTGACGAATGTTCTACCCGGAATCCACCCCGTCGTCGGCCTCGATGCCGGAGGGGCGG
>CAFBLX010000066.1_pt1 | contig 13444 bp, 13 predicted proteins | sample 7268311 | NCBI WGS metagenome assembly CAFBLX01 (sample SAMEA6814046, study PRJEB35770) | freshwater metagenome | biome: Freshwater; feature: Freshwater reservoir; material: water | place: Czech Republic | collected 2017-05-23 | depth 30m m | reverse complement strand
CACGGGCGAACCGTCGTCGGTCGTGAGTCGCACCTGGCTCGTCCATGGTGAGAATCACCGGCCGACCACCCGATGTGACTACCTTCGGTAGTAGTCGCTCCGGTACCGTCGAGTGGTGACCTCATCCCGCCCGAATCGTCGACCCTCGCTCATTGCGCTGGTGATCGTGTCCGCGGCGGTGTGTCTCGGTCTCGGCTGGTGGCAGTGGGAACGCTTCGAGGCGGTCGGCGGTAACGGGCAGAACCTCGGATACGCGTTCCAGTGGCCCTTGTTCGCGGCGTTCGTCGTCTACGCCTACCGCAAGTTCGTCCGCCTCGAAGACGAGGACCAGGACGAGCCCGAAGCCGGGCAGCCCGAAGGACCGACCGAGGTCCCTCTCGATCTGCTCCCCCAGCGCCGCGTGGCAGACCCGGACGTCGGCGATCTGGACGACCCCGAGGCCAGGCAACTTCTCGAGTACAACAGCTACCTCGCGGAGCTGAACGAATCCCGCGGGACCGACAGGAGCACCACGTGAGTTCGGCACCGGACAAGACCAAGGCGTCCACCAACAAGACTCGGAAGATCGCGTCGGCGCTGCTGCGCTATCGCGTGCTCGCCTACGTCACCGGTATCTGGTTGCTCGTCCTCGTGACCGAAATGGTCGCGAAGTACATTTTCAAGGTCGAGAATGTGCCCAACTGGATTGCGGTAGTGCACGGTTGGGTCTACCTCGTATACCTGATCCTGACGATCGACCTTGCCATCAAGGTGCGGTGGCCGGCCGGTCGGACCATCGGCACGCTGCTCGCCGGAACTGTTCCGTTCCTGTCGTTCTACGTCGAACACAAGCGCACCAAGCAGGTCAAGGCCGACTTCGGCGTCTGACGTCAGCAGGTGATCGGCTGTGCGTTCTCCGGATCCAGCGCGTTCTCCACCAGCCGCTGCGCCAGCGGATCGTACGAGATTCCTGTGTGCTCGACGACATTGCCGGGGCACACGTCCTGCAGCACCACGTTCGTATTCCCCGCTCCGGTAAGGAGCGACGCCGTGTGCGGAACGACAACCTGGTCGTATCGAGTCACGATCGTCGTGTAATCGATCCCCGCGACTGTGTCGCTGCCCTCGTTCAACCGCTCGAGCACGTCGTCCTGCACCGGCGGACCGGCGGTCGGATAGTTCGGCGGAGACAGCGCCACTATGCGCGAGACGGTGCGATCACCGCCGAGGAAGCGGGCGTAGTAGCGCGGCACCGTCCCGCCCTTCGAGTGACCCACGATCGACACCCTCGATGAGCCAGTCGACTCGAGGACGGAATCGACGAACGTGGACAGCTCCGCGGCACTCTCGGGAATCGTTCCCAGCGCTCCCAACGCGGGCACCGGCCCGGTGTTGCCGTAGTCGAGTGCGAACACGCAGTATCCGGCGTCGACCAGGGCCGGTGACAGCGACGACCAGTTCGCGTAGGAGTTCTCCAGGAACCCGTGTACCAAGATCACCGGTTCGGGATGCCGAGCGCTGGGAACGCACGAATAATCGTTCGCGCCCGCCGGCGTCGCACCGGGATGAGCCACCGAGTAGACCAAGGCCTCGGCGAACGATCCCGCGACCGGCGCTGCCGAAGCAGGGGTGCCGAGCAGGCACAGGACAGCGGCAGCGAATACGGCCGTGGTTCTCGTCAACACTGCCCGCGCCGCCACGTTTATCGCCCCGTCAACGCTTCGAGAGCAGGAACCAGCTTGCGCAGCGCGCGGCCACGATGAGAGGCCGCGTCCTTCTCGTCCGGAGCCAACTGCGCGGCACTGCGGCCGTCCCCCTCCGGCACGAAGATCGGATCGTACCCGAATCCGTTCTCCCCCCACGGCTCTCGCGCTACAACGCCGCGCCACTCGCCGCGAACGACGGTCTCGGCTCCGCCCGGGACCACCAACGCACATGCCGACACGAAAGCCGCCCCGCGCCGTTCGTCGGGGGTATCGCTCAGCTGCGCCAGCACGAGCGCCGTGTTGGCCTCGTCCTGCCCGTGAGTTCCGGACCAGCGCGCGGAGAGCACCCCGGGCATTCCGTTCAACGCGTCGATTTCGATCCCGGAATCATCGGCGACGCAGGGCAATCCGGTTGCCGCCGCACCGTCGCGCGCTTTGGCCGCCGCGTTGTCCTCGAACGTCGCTCCGGTTTCGGGTGCCTCGGGAAACGGCGGCACCTCGTCGAGACCGACCAACTCGATACCCATGAGGCCGGCGGCATCGAGCACCCGGCGCAGCTCGCGCAGCTTCTTCGCGTTACGACTGGCTACCAGCAGCTTGGTGTCAGGCACCGAACTTCTTCTTCGTTTCTGCGGTGGCAGGCTCGGGCAGATCCCCCGGGTACGGCAACGCCAGCGCCTCCCTCTGCACCTCGAACAGCTTGTCGATACCGACGAACGCCGAGTCGAGGAGCTTGTCGAGGGTCGTGCGCGGGAAGGTCGCGCCCTCGCCGGTTCCCTGGATCTCCACCAGAGTTCCGGTGTCGGTCGCAACGACGTTCATGTCGACCTCGGCTCGCGAATCCTCTTCGTACGGAAGGTCGAGACGCACCCGGCCGTCGACGACGCCGACACTGACCGCGGCGATCATGCACGAGATCGGCTGCGGGTCGGCCAGGCGTCCGGCTGCTCGTAGGTAGGTGACAGCGTCACTGAGAGCCACGAACGCTCCGGTCACGGCAGCAGTACGGGTGCCGCCGTCGGCCTGCAACACGTCGCAGTCGAGGGCGATCGTGTTCTCGCCGATCGCTGCCAGATCGATGCACGCGCGCAGTGAGCGTCCGACCAGTCGGGAGATCTCCTGCGTGCGTCCGCCGACCTTGCCCTTGACGGACTCGCGTCCGTTGCGCGTGTGGGTAGCAGCGGGAAGCATTGCGTACTCGGCGGTGAGCCAGCCCAGGCCGGATCCCTTCCGCCAGCGCGGTACGCCCTCCTCGACGCTGGCCGTGCACATCACCCTGGTGTTGCCGAATTCGACCAGCACCGACCCTGCCGGGTGAGTGGTGAATCCGCGGGTGATCTTGATGGTGCGGAGCTCGTCGTCCGCTCTGCCGTCTTCTCGTCTGGACACGCCTCGAAGCCTAGCGCGTCGTCATACGGTGAAGGCGTCCCCTGGCTCGACGGCATGCACCGGTCCGCTGAACTCTGCCTTCGCCTCGGCTATGACATCCTCGCGAGACGTCCAGGGCGGAATGTGGGTGAGCAGCAGCTCCCCCACTCCGGCTTCCCGAGCGATGCGACCGGCCTCGATACCGGACAGGTGGACGCCCTCGGGCCGATCCGGGCTGTCGGTCCACGACGCCTCGCAGAGAAAGACATCGGCACCCTGAGCCAGATCCTGCACCGCCTGGCACATACCGGTGTCGCCGCTGTACGCGAATGTCTTTCCGCCACCGGTGGTGACCCGCATGCCGTACGACTCCGGCGGATGGAACACCTGCCGGGTCAGAATCGACAGCTGTCCGAATTCGATGGTCCGGCCGTCCACCCAGCGGCGTAGATCGATGGTGTCGGACATGTCGTCGATCTGACCGCCGCACTCGGCCGACGCCACTCCGAGCCGAAACGCAGTGTCCTTCGGTCCGTAGACGATCGCGCGCCCTTCCGGCGGGTTCGGATGGTAGCGACGCCACACGAGCAGACCTGGAACGTCGAGGCAGTGATCGGCGTGCAGATGCGAAAGCAGAACGCTCACGTCACCCGGATCGACATAACGCTGCAACGCCCCGAGGACGCCGGGCCCGAAATCGAGAACGACCGGCGCGGTCTCCTCTTCTTCCAGGAGGTAACCCGACGCGGGTGAATCGGGTCCGGACACACTGCCCGAACATCCCAGGACGGTAATTCGCATGTAAGCCATGCTGCCACGCCGAGCGCGTCACTCGAAACGTTCGGGCAGTATTGACCGCGCGAGTCGGCGAATTTCACGCCCGAACACAGCTGTGCTCGCGGTTACCTACCGCCTACGGAGTGGGACGATCGAGTGCTCTGGCGCGCGCTCTGTCGGCCCGGGCGTCGGCGGACAGCAGCCGAGCTGCGACGACCCCACCCACTGCGCCGAACAGATGGCCCTGCCAGGAGATGTTCGGATCGCTCGGCAGCACGCCCCACAGCGCGCTGCCGTACAGCACGAACACCACGACCCCGATCGCGAGCTGGCCGAGGTGTCGAGTGAAGAATCCACGAACGAGCAGGTACGTGATGAAGCCGAAGATCAGAATCGACGCGCCGATCGTGTTGCTGTAGGTGCCGGCCGTGAGCCAGGTACCGACGCCGCCGATCACCCAGACGATCCCGGTGGCAGCCAGACCACGCGCGATGCCCGAGAGCAACACCAGGAATCCGAGCACGATCAGGGGAACCGTGTTGGCGATCAGGTGCTGCCAGTCGTCGTGCAGCACGGGCGCGAACAGGATGCCCCACAAGCCGTCGGCGGAACGAGGCTCGATACCGTTCTGCTCGAGCCGTGAACCGCTCGCGACGTCGATGATCTCGATGATCCACAGCAGCGCCACGAATCCTCCGACGAAGACGGCTGCCTGCATCCACGCGGGCCGCACTCGCTCACCGGGAAGCTTGCCGGTCTCACTCATGATCGCCTCCAACCTCGGTCTCTCCACGGTACCGGTAGCGGCTACCTGCCGGTCAGAGACGCGACGCCGTGAATGCGGAGGGGAAGATCTGGCGATAGGTGGGGATGCCGGCCACCGACGTGGCGTCGAGCAAGGCCCGGACGATGGCTCGCTCGACGACGATCGCCGCGGCTTCGGTGACCGCGGCCAGTACCGGTAGTTCCGGGGAGAATGCTGCGGGCACTGAGGACTCGGCGGTGACGGCCCTGGTACCCGTGGACACGGCGAAGACGGTGTCGCCGTCGAGTGGCGAGTGCGCAGGCCGGATGGCCCGCGCGAGTCCGTCGTGACCCGCGACGGCTATTCGCTTGCACGACGCCGCCGACAGCGGCGCATCCGTCGCAACCACGCCGATCGTGGTGTTCAGAGCAGTGGCCTTGGGTTCGAGCGCCGCCGCGGTCCGCACCTCGTCGACGTCGGGATTGCGCATGCCGAATTCCGCGGGCCCCAGTGTGCCGGTGCCCCACAACAACCCGGTGCGCGGATCGAACACCGCGCCCACAGGGTTGACGACCATCAGCGCCGAGACCGTCACTCCGTCGGCCGGACCGCCCTCGATCACCGTGCTCGCGGTGCCCACCCCACCTTTGAGCACGCCGGCGCGAGCACCGACTCCTGCCCCGACCGATCCCGTCGCGAACTCGGTCGCCGCCGTGGCCGCAGCACGGTAGCCGAAATCCGCGGTCGGGCGCGCGGCCCAGTCGCCGACCGGAAGGTCGAAGATCACCGCAGCCGGCACGATCGGCACGACGTGAGCCGGACTGCCCATCGGGATGCCCTGTTCGTGCTCTTCGAGCCACCGCATGACGCCGTCGGCGGCCGCAAGCCCGTACGCACTGCCCGCGGTCAACAGGATCGCGTCGACCTGCTGAACGGAATGGATCGGATCGAGCAGATCGGTCTCGCGTGTTCCCGGTCCGCCGCCTCGCACGTCGACGGCCGCCGTCGCCCCACCGAGAACGCGCACCACAGTGCAGCCGGTGGCCGAACCGGACCCCATTGCGGCGTCGTCGTCGAGTTCGTGATGATGGCCGACCAACAGACCGGCCACATCGGTCAAGCAGTCCCGGGGGCCGGGCTTCGAGAAGGCTGCGGTCACGTCGGCACCCTAGGGAACGAGGACCTGGACGAGGGAATCCTGCATCCAGGTCAACCAGTGGTACACGTCCAGATGGGGAGCACGAGGATCGCCCTCGTCGAGTACGTCAGGAGTGTCCGCACTGATGCCCAGTGTGGTCCCGAGCGCCAGCCTCACGTCGTTGAGACCCGTCAACCACGCGTCGGCCTGTTCCTGGGTGAGCACGATCTTTCCGCCGGAATCGGGCAGGGTCGCGAGGATCACTGCCCCGGCAGCCAACTTCTCGTCGATGATCTCGGGCTCGTGCAACCCGCGGAGGGCACCGTTCAGATCGGCCGGATCCTGATCGTCGTGTTCGGGATCGGCGCGGTGGAAGTCCGGCAGCAACCGGGCCAGCGCTGCATCGTCCGGCGGGCTGTTGTGGCCGGTACGCAGCCCGGTCAGCGCGGCGAGCTCGTCGGTGGGTGCCGCGGCGGAACGATCGCGTAGCAGGCCGAGAACGGATGCGACCAGGGACTTGAGCACCGCCGCCTCACGAGCGTCGATCTCGGACTTGATCTTGACCCCGGACAACGAATTCCGTCTCGTCCACGTGCGCACTGTCGGTGATGTCCTTCTCTGACGTAGAGGTGGCGAACTGCTGACTACTTGTCCTGTTGCATGGTGGCCCACAGGCCCGCCGCGTGCAGCCTTTTGACGTCGTTCTCCATCGCATCGCGCTCGCCGCTCGACACGACCGCCTTGCCCTCGGAGTGCACCTGCATCATCAACTCGGTGGCCTTGGCCTTGCTGTAGCCGAAGAGCTTCTGGAACACGTAGGTCACGTAGTGCATCAAGTTGACCGGGTCGTCCCACACGATGGTGACCCACGGAGTGTCGTGCGCTTCGTCGGCAGCAACGGCCTCGGTTTCGGCCGGCACCGCCTGCGGCGACGCCGCCGCGACTTCGAGTGCCGAGAAGCCGTCCACGGGCAGAAGCGATCCATCCACCGTCAACCAAGGCATGGCAACAGGGTACGGCGTGTCGGGCCGACCCCACACGTTCGCCCCTGCGCTCGTAGTGTGATCGAGGTGAGCAATGACGCGACCACCGATCACACGCTTTCCAGCGACGGAGCCAGCACTGCACTGCTGACCGACCAGTACGAGTACACGATGCTGTCCGCGGCCCTGGCCAGCGGCTATGCAGACAGACCGTGCAGTTTCGAGGTCTTCGCCCGCAGGCTACCCGGCGGCCGCCGATACGGCGTCGTGGCCGGCACCGAGCGCATTCTCGACGCCGTCGATCGCTTCCGATTCGGCCCGGACGAGCTGCGTGTCGTGTCGAAGTTTCTCGACGCCGACACCGTCGAGTGGCTGCGCAACTACCGCTTCACCGGCGACATCGACGGCTACCGCGAGGGCGAGCTGTACTTTCCCGGCTCCCCCGTCCTGACGGTCCGCGGCACGTTCGCCGAGTGCGTGGTCCTGGAAACCGTGGTGCTGTCGATTCTCAATCACGACAGCGCAATCGCCTCTGCGGCAGCGCGCATGGTCGCCTCCGCCGAGGCCAGGCCGATCATCGAAATGGGATCGCGGCGCACCCACGAGGAGGCGGCGGTCGCGGCATCGCGCGCGGCCTACTTGGCCGGCTTCACCGCGACCTCCAACCTCGAAGCAGTCCGACGCCACGGCGTCCCCGGAGCAGGCACGTCGGCCCACTCGTTCACGCTGCTGCACACCACCGCCGACGGCCCCGACGAGAAGGCCGCTTTTGCCGCTCAGGTCCGAGCGCTCGGGGTGGGAACGACACTGCTGGTCGATACCTACGACATCAAGCAGGGCGTGGCCAACGCGATCGAGGTGGCCGGTCCGGAGCTCGGTGGTGTCCGCATCGACTCCGGCGACCTCGGTGTCCTCGCCCGTCAGGTCCGCGCCCAATTGAACGCTCTCGGTGCGCCGAACACGCGGATCGTCGTCTCCGGAGACCTCGACGAGTACGCGATCGCCGCGCTGCGTGCAGAACCCGTCGATTCGTACGGCGTCGGCACGTCGCTGGTCACCGGTTCGGGCGCGCCGACGGCAGGAATGGTCTACAAGCTGGTCACCGTCGACGGCATTCCCGTCGCCAAGCGCAGCAGTCACAAGGAATCGCGCGGGGGTACCAAGGCAGCGCTGCGGACCGCGCGTGGGACCGGTACGGCAGTCGAGGAAATAGTGCACCCGTTCGACGCTGCCCCGACGGTCGAGGACGGTCTGACGGTGGAGACGTTGACCACGCCGCTGATGCGTGGCGGCCGGCGCGTCTCCGACCTACCGACCCTTGCCGAGGGCCGGGACCTCCTCGCGCGACGCCTGGTCAGCCTGCCGTGGGAGGGGCTCGCCCTGTCCCAGGGCGAACCGGCGATACCGACCCGGTTCGCCCTGGGCTAGGGGCGGTGTCGGTGCCGAACCCGGTGGGCGATCGGCAGTAGTCTGCTTCGGTGCCGTCGAAGACCGAGTTGCCCACCGTTCCCGCTCTCCTGCAGGTTGCGGTGCACTCGCTCGGTGGCAAGGAACGCAGCAATCAGCTGACGATGGCCTCTGCCGTGGCGCATTCGATCGACACCGGTGAACATCTCGCGGTGCAGGCGGGCACGGGCACCGGCAAGTCCCTCGCGTATCTCGTGCCCAGCATCAGGCATGCGGTCGAATCGGGGAAGACCGTCATCGTCTCGACGGCCACGATCGCGCTGCAGCGACAGTTGGTCGACCGCGACCTTCCACGTCTGTCCGACGCACTGACCGAAGCTGTGGGTCGGCGTCCGAAGTTCGCGATCCTCAAGGGCCGCAACAATTATCTGTGCATGAACAAGATTCACACCGGTGCCGCACAGGAGGCACCGGACGCGGAGTTGTTCGACCCGTTCGCCGTCTCGCGGATGGGCCGCGAGGTGGTCCGGCTGACCAAGTGGTCCTCGGAGACCGAAACGGGAGATCGCGACGACGTGGTGCCCGGCGTGAGCGACCAGGCGTGGCGTCAGGTCAGCGTCACCGCTCGCGAGTGCCTCGGGAAATCGCGGTGCCCCGTCGGCGAGGACTGCTTCGCCGAGCGCGCCCGCACCGAGGCCGCACAGGTCGACGTGGTCGTGACCAACCACGCGCTGCTCGCCATCGACGCGATCACCGGAATTCAGATCCTGCCCGAGCACGACGTCGTGGTCGTCGACGAGGCCCACGAATTGGTCGACCGAGTGACCGGCGTTGCTACTGAAGAGCTTTCGGCCGCCACCGTCACCGCGGCCGCACGCCGTAGCGCCAAGCTCATCGAGGAAGAGACCGTCGATCAGCTCGAAGGAGCTGCCGAGAACTGGGCCGCGATTCTGGACGAACTACCGCCCGGTCGATGGCAGTCCCTTCCCGACGGCGTCGGACCGGCCCTGGCGTCCGTCCGCGACGCCGCCTGGGCCGTGCGCACCGCGATCGGCCCGAACAAACAGGGCATGGCGGGCAGTGATCCCGAGGCCGCCGCGGCCCGGAGCGCAGCACTCGTGGCAGTCGACGAGGTGCACGACAGCGCCGTACGAGTGCTCACTGCCTTCGACGAGCCCGACCCGGCCAAGCGCAAGGACGTCGTCTGGCACGCCGTCGACGATTTCCGAGGAAACGTCAAACGCACCGTTCGCATTGCTCCGCTCTCGGTGGGCGGGCTGCTGCGCGCACGGTTGTTCGCCGAATCCACCGTGGTGCTGACCTCGGCGACGCTCACCGTCGGCGGATCCTTCGACGGCCTGGCCGTCAATTGGGGCCTGCCCGCAGAGAAGCCCTCCCGCAGTGACACAGCCATGGCGTCGGGAGTGGAACCACCCTCGGACAACGGATCCATTCGCTGGAATTCGTTGGACGTGGGCTCGCCGTTCGATCACGCTCGCGCCGGCATCATGTACATCGCCAAACATCTGTCTCCGCCCGGACGCGACGGCCTGTCCAAGTCCTCGCTCGACGAGATCGAATCGCTCGTCGAGGCAGCCGGTGGTCGGACGCTCGGGCTGTTCTCGTCGATGCGCGCCGCCAAGGCCGCGGCAGAGGAGATGCGCGAACGACTCGACACCCCGATCCTCTGCCAGGGTGACGATTCCACCGGCGCACTGGTGCAGAAGTTCGCCGACGACGAGGCCACCTCACTGTTCGGGACGCTGTCGCTGTGGCAGGGCGTCGATGTGCCCGGTCCGTCGCTGAGCCTGGTGATCCTGGATCGAATTCCGTTCCCCCGGCCCGACGATCCGCTACTGGTGGCTCGGCAGCAGGCCGTCGAATCACGTGGCGGCAACGGCTTTCTCGCGGTGGCCGCCAACCACGCTGCCCTGTTACTGGCGCAGGGCGTCGGTCGACTGCTCCGTAGCGTCGACGACAAAGGTGTTGTCGCCGTGCTCGATTCGCGCCTGGCGACCGCCCGGTACGGCGGCTATCTGCGCGCGTCCTTGCCGCCGTTCTGGGAGACCTCCGACCCGGAGGTGGTCCGCAAGGCCCTCACCCGCCTGGCCGGAAATTAGCTGCCCCCTACGGCGTCGACACCAGACCGAGCTCGGAATCGGAGGCAAGCCCGTGGTGCCGCGGCAACACCCGCACCGTGTAGCCCACCGCTCCACTGTGCGGTAGCCGCGTCTCGCCCGCGTACACGTGCTCGTCGCCCTCACTGCCCACGTGCGACATCTCGGTGGTGCGAATGTCGCTGAGGTCCTCGCCCTCGTCGACGCGTCCCACCACGGTCTGCACCACGACGGCACCGGGTTCCATACCGCCGAGGTCGACGATGGCGCGCAGCGACAGTTCGGCACCGATGACGGGGGTGTCAGGCAACCCCTCGCTGTCGACTCGGGTGACTTTCACGTTGCGCCACGCCTGCTCGACGCGGCCGCGGTACGACGCAACATCCTTCGCGCCGTGGTAGCCGTCGGACGACACCGCCCGGGCGGAGTGCGCAGCGGGCGCGTAGTAGCCGAGTGTGTAGTCCTGAACCATGCGCGATGCCAACACTTTCGGTCCCAGCTGTTCCAGTGTGTGTCGGACCATCTCGATCCAGCGAGCCGGCACACCGTCCTCCCCGCGATCGTAGAATTTCGGCAGCACCGCCTGCTCGAGCAATTCGTAGAGGGCAGCGGCTTCCAGATCGTCGCGGCGATTGTCGTCGGTGATGCCGTCGGCCGTCGGGATCGCCCACCCGTTTTCGCCGTCGTACATCTCGTCCCACCATCCGTCGCGAATCGACAGATTGAGGCCGCCGTTGAGCGCCGACTTCATTCCGGACGTACCGCAGGCCTCGAGCGGTCGCAGCGGATTGTTCAGCCACACGTCGCAACCCCAGTACAGAAAACGCGCCATGGACATGTCGTAGTCGGGCAGGAACACGATGCGGTGTCGTACATCGGCCTCGTCGGCGAACTTGACGATCTGCTGAATGAGCGCCTTTCCTCCGTCGTCGGCCGGATGCGATTTTCCGGCTACCACCAGCTGAACCGGGCGGACGGGATCGAGCAACATCGCCCGCAATCGCTCGGGTTCGCGCAGCATGAGCGTCAGACGCTTGTACGTCGGTACGCGTCGAGCAAAGCCGACGGTCAACACGTCGGGGTCGAAAACATTTGCAGTCCAACTGATTTCGGCCTCGGTCGACCCTCGCTCGAGAGCCGAACGGCGCACCCTTCGGCGCACTTCGTCCACCAACTGCGCACGCAACGCGTTTCGAGTGGACCACACCTGCTCCGAGGACAACGGCCCACCTGTCTCGGCCTCCCCCTCGGCCCATTCCCGCGCCGCCCACGTCGGCGCATGGACACCGTTGGTCACCGATCCGATCGGCACCTCCGACGCGTCGAATCCTTGCCACAGGCCGTTGAACATCGCGCGGCTGACGATTCCGTGCAGCTTCGACACTCCGTTGGCGCGCTGCCCCAAGCGAAGGCCCATGTGCGCCATGTTGAACACCGACGGATCACTCTCGCCGCCCAGCGCCAGAATTCGGCTCATCGGCAATCCCGGCAACAGGGCCGAGTCCGGTGCACCGTCGCTACCGCCGAAGTAGTGCCGCACCAGATCGGCGGGGAACCTGTCGATGCCGGCAGGCACCGGGGTGTGGGTGGTGAACACCGTGCCCGCCCGGACGGCGGCCAACGCCGAATCGAAGTCCAACCCGCTACCGGTGACGAGTTCACGGATGCGTTCGACCCCGAGGAAGCCGGCGTGGCCCTCGTTCATGTGGAACACCTCGGGATCGGGCAGACCGTGCGCGCGCGTGTAGGCCCTGATCGCGCGTACTCCGCCGATACCGGCGAGGATCTCCTGCTTGATGCGGTGGTCCTGATCGCCTCCGTACAGGCGGTCGGTGACTCCTCTGAGCTCGGGATCGTTGTCGGCGATGTCGGAATCGAGCAGCAGCAGCGGAACGCGTCCCACCTGAGCGATCCACACGCGGGCCCGCAGCACGCGCGACCCCGGCATCGACACGTGTATCAACACCGGTGAGTCGTTGTCGTCGGTGAGCAGTCGTAGCGGCAGACCGTGCGGGTCCAGGGACGGGTAACGCTCGGCCTGCCAGCCGTCGGCCGTCAGCGATTGCCGGAAGTACCCCGAGCGGTAGAGCAGTCCGACGCCGATCAGCGGTAGACCGAGATCCGACGCCGCCTTCAGGTGGTCGCCGGCCAGAATGCCGAGCCCACCCGAGTAGTTCGGCAGTACCTCGGTGACCCCGAACTCCATCGAGAAATAACCGATGCCCGACGGCAGAGCTCGCCCCTCGGCGAGTTCGTTCTGGTACCAGAGCGGTCGGGCGAGGTAGTCGTGTAGATCCGCCTCGGCGGCGTCCAGTTCGGCCAGGAACGATGCGTCTTCGGCGAGTTCTTCGAGCCGTCCGGGTGCCACGGCACCGAGCACAGCCACCGGATCGCGTTCGAGTTCGGTCCACAGCAGCGGATCGATGTGCTCGAAAAGATCCTGCGTGGCCGAATGCCACGACCACCTGAGGTTTGTCGACAGCTCGGCGAGGGCATTCAAACGGGCGGGAAGGTGGGCTCGGACGGTGAATCGACGCAAGGCTTTCACAGAGCCGAACCCTACCCACGGATACCTGTGTCGATGGGGCGCTCGGCGAAAATTTCCTCGTGCGCCCGTCGCGGTCAGTATGCGTCGGCGCACGCGCCATCTGCGCTGCTGCACTACGGTTGACGAGTAGAAGCACACCAAATATCGGTTCGATCAGAGGTTGCGCCCGCGCAGCCATACCTCTAACGAAGAATGGAGTGTGAAGTGACAGGTCGACTTGGTATCGACAATGTCCTTCCAGATACGACGACCGGGAAATACCCCGCGAAAGCGGTGGTGGGCGAGACGTTTCCAGTTTCCGCCGACGTCTGGCGCGAGGGTCACGACGCAGTGGCCGCGACGCTGTCGGTGCGTGGACCGGGAGGCAAGCTCGAACGCATCCCGATGACGCCCGGCCACGAGCCGGACACGTTCGACGCGGTGTTCGTCCCATCCCGGCCCGGCTACTGGATCTGCCGTATCGAGGCGTGGAGCGACCCGATCAGCACCTGGCGTCACGCCGTCGAAGCGAAGCTCGGAGTGGGCCAGAGCGCCCACGAACTCGCCAACGACCTCGAGATCGGGGCCCGCCTGTTCCTCCGCGCTGCCACCGGCGTTCCTGCGGAGAGCAGGCAGCTGCTCGCCGACGTCGCCGCCGGCCTGCGCGACACCGACCGCCCGCTGCCCGCGCGGGTGT
>CAFBLX010000065.1_pt1 | contig 13460 bp, 14 predicted proteins | sample 7268311 | NCBI WGS metagenome assembly CAFBLX01 (sample SAMEA6814046, study PRJEB35770) | freshwater metagenome | biome: Freshwater; feature: Freshwater reservoir; material: water | place: Czech Republic | collected 2017-05-23 | depth 30m m | reverse complement strand
TAAGCCTCCAGGGCAACTGTTCCAGTCTATCCCAGCTTGGTCTCGGACACAAGGCCCGACTCTTGGGGGATAAAACCTCGCCGAGCCACACGTCCAACCTCGTTCACCCAGTCCGTGAAGACCGGGTCGGTGTCCGTCGCTCTGACTCGACAAAAGCTACGCCACCAACCCCACACACGCAAATCGGCAGGTGGATCGACTTACCGCCGGCATCCGCGCAGGTCGGAGAACCTGTGCGCAAGAAGGCCTCGCATTCGGCCGGCACATCCCCGCATGTGACGCCAGCCATATCTTGCGAACAGTCGACAGAAACGGGTTTCATGAGCGGGACAACGCCAGAACGTGGTCGGGCACATCGAGGTTCGGTTTTACATCTTCCCCACGCTCTGCAGTGCCGACGTATTGACCGATCGGAATCACACCCGCCCACACTTCACCTGCTGCAATGTCGGCCTCGTCGTCGATCGGTCCGCCGGTCCGCGCTTTCACCGATGCTTCGTACAGCGGTAGCGCCAACACACTGGTCGCCGCCAGCTCTTTCCTCGTATGCGCCCGCAGATATGTGCTTCTACCCGGAACGACCTGATCGACTATGGCGTCCAATGCCCGTGCCCGTTCGTCCTCGTCCTCCACTCGACGTGGCCGTCCCACGATGACGGCGCTTCGATAGTTCATCGAGTGATGGAACTCGGACCGGGCCAGAACCAACCCGTCGACGACCGTGACCGTCACGCAGATGTCCTGATCAGGCGCCTCCACCAGGCTTCGAGAGGCGACCGAACCATGGAGGTACAGGGTTCCCGCCCTGTCCGGCCCGTCCGGATCCAGGCCGAACACGGTCGGGAGCACACGTGGCACGTTCCCCACCAGCACCCCCATATGACAGAGGCGAGCCGATCGGAGCACGTCGAGCAACGCCGTCCGCTCCGACTGCGCACGCTGCCGACCTCGGACCACGGTGGTCCTGGATGTTGGGGACAGAAGTGTTTCGTCGGCCGTCATGCCACCAGAGTGCCGCCCCGTTGGCTCACTGTCATGGTCCAATAGGGAGCAATAATGCTAGGCCACTTTCTGCCATGGACAGGTGACGCACGATGACCTTGCCGCCGAATGCCCTGTCGATCGCGATCGATCGAGCCGACCGCCGCACGTTGCCCGTTCAGGTAGCCGACGGTATCCGGGCGGCAATCGATCGCGGCGAGCTCGAGCCGGGCGTCCGATTGCCCAGTACCAGAGCACTTTCCGTCGAAATGGGTCTGGCTCGTGCGGTGGTGGAGAAGGCGTACGAGCAGCTCGTCGCCGAAGGATGGCTCGAGGCACGTCGCGGATCCGGCAACTACGTCCGAGATGTTCCGCATGCCGTTCGGTCGGACCACAGGCTGCACCGAGCACAGGAAGGCCAACCCACTACGCAGCGCATTTCGCTGCGCCCCGGAATACCGTGGACTCCGCCTCGCGCATCCGATGCGTGGAAGCGGGCATGGCGAGACGTCGGTGGCTCTCCCCCACCGGGCGACTATCCCGATCCGGCCGGCTCACTCGACTTGCGCATGCGCATTGCCGACTTGCTCGGCCGTGCACGCGGGCTGCACACCACCGCGGATTCGATCGTCGTCACCACGGGCAGCATTCACGGTCTGGACCTGGCACTGGGTGCCCTCTCTGCGAGCGTCGACGTCGAACATGTTCTCGCACTGGAGAATCCGGGATACCGGGCTGCTGCTGCCCTCGCTACACACCGCGGGTGGTCCGTTCACGACATCCCCGTCGACCGCGAGGGCCTCGTCGTCGACGAGCTCGAATCGGTTCCTCACGGCACCCCGGCCGTTTACGTCACTCCCTCACACCAATACCCCACCGGCGGACTCATGCCCATCGGTCGTCGGCGCGCCCTGGCGGACTGGGCACGAAGCACCGGAACCACCATAATCGAGGACGACTACGATTCCGAATTCCGTTACGGCATAGCACCTTTGACGACGGTCACCGAGCTCGTTCCGGACCGTGCCGCCTACCTGGGAACGGTATCGAAGACGCTGGGTGCCGGCGTACGCCTCGGATGGATGGTGGCTCCCCCGTCGATGGTCGAGCGCATCACCGACACACGTCGCGCCATCGGCGACTTCCCGTCGGTTCCCGTCCAGCAGGCCATGACCTCGCTGTTGCGGGACGGCGAATGGGACCGGTCCGTACGCACAGCACGTCGGATCTATCGGGCACGTGACCGCGTCGTCGCCGCTGCGCTGGCGCCATTCGGCGAACTTCGGGGCGTCGGTGCCGGGCTGCACACGGTGCTCGTGCTCGACGCAGACGTTGCACGCGATATTGCAGCCGACTGCGCGGACAACGGGGTCGATCTGCCGACACTCGCACATTCGACGCGATCGCCGACCACCGATGGTGGCATCGTCATCGGCTACGGGTCGGTGGCGGACGATCGATTCGAGCGCGCGCTCCGGGTGCTGGTCGACGCTCTCGAGAAGAGGTCGGTCAGCTGACCCGCTCTATGCTCCCGCCGAGAGCGGTCAGGTTTTCCACGAATCGCGGATAGCCCCTGTCGATGTGGAACACGTCGTGCACTTCGGTCGTACCGTCCGCCACCAGCCCGGCCAGGACCAGCCCGGCCCCAGCTCGAATGTCCGAAGACCACACCGGCGCACTGGAAAGTTGGGGAACACCGCGAACCACAGCATGGTGGCCATCGGTACGCGCATCAGCGCCCAGTCGGATCATCTCCTCGACGAACCGGAAGCGTGCCTCGAACACGTTCTCGGTGATCATCGACGTCCCGTCGGCGACGGTCGCGAGCCCGATAGCCATCGGTTGCAGATCCGTCGGAAACCCGGGGTACGGCAACGTCGCAAAGTTCACTGCTCGCGGCCGTTCGTGCTGAACGACGCGGAAGCCGTCCGGTTCGCTGGTCACCTCGGCACCCGCAGACCGCAGCTTGTCCAGTACGAGCGAGAGATGTTTCGGGTTGACCCCACGCACTCGAACGTCCCCGCGCGTCATCGCGGCCGCGATTCCCCACGTAGCAGCGACAATTCGGTCGCCGATGACGCGATGAGTCGTCGGCTTCAACGCGCTGACACCCCGGATGGTGAGGGTCGAGGTGCCTGCGCCCCGGACATCGGCACCCATCTCGTTGAGCATGTTGCACACGTCGACGATGTCCGGTTCGCGGGCCGCGTTGTCGATCACGGTCTCACCGGTAGCGAGCACAGCCGCCATCAGGATGTTTTCCGTCGCTCCCACAGAGGGGAAAGCCAACCTGATGTTCGCGCCGCGCAACTCGTCGGCTTCCGCAACGACGCATCCGTGTTGAATTTCGCTGCGCGCCCCCAGCAACTGCAGTCCGGACTGGTGCATATCCAGCGGACGCGACCCGATGGCGTCTCCGCCCGGCAATGCCACCACCGCTCGCTTGCACCGCGCGACGAGAGGGCCGAGGACACAGACCGACGCTCGGAACTGGCGAACAGCCGCGAAATCGGCGTGGTATTTCGGCATGGCCGGGGTCGTGATGTGGACGACCGAGCCGTCGAGCTCCACCTCGCACCCGAGTCCGCGCAGCACCTCCGCCATCAGCGGAACATCCAGGATGTCGGGGCAGTTGGTGATCGTGCTGGTTCCCTCGGCGAGCAGGGCCGCGGCCATCAGCTTGAGGACGCTGTTCTTCGCACCACCGACCGCCACCTCACCCACGAGGCGATTACCACCGTTGACCAAAAAGCGTTCACTCACTTCGACAGCGTAGCCAGCGGTACCGACCGGCACCCGCGCGGTACCGTAGCCGCATGGCCGTTCACCTCACGCGCATCTACACCCGGACCGGCGACGACGGGACCACGGGATTGAGCGATTTCTCGAGGGTCTCCAAGAACGACGAGCGGCTGATCGCCTACGCAGATTGCGACGAGACCAACGCGAACCTCGGAGTCGCACTGGCACTGGGAAATCCGAGTGAAGCCGTGCGAACCGTCATCCGGACCGTTCAGAGCGATCTGTTCGACGCCGGTGCCGATCTGTCGACGCCTGTCGTCGACAATCCGGAATACCCACCGCTGAGGATCGATCAGAGTTATGTCGACCGCCTCGAAGCCTGGTGCGACGAATTCAACGACGAGCTACCGGCGTTGACGTCGTTCATCCTGCCCGGCGGAACACCTCTGGGAGCGCTGCTGCACGTCGCGCGCACCGTGGCTCGGCGCGCGGAGCGGTCGGCCTGGGCAGCGGTCCACGCCTCCCCGGAAACCACGAGCGATCTACCGGCCAAGTACCTCAACAGGCTCTCGGATCTGCTGTTCATCCTGAGCAGGTACGCAAACCCGGAGGGCGACGTGCAGTGGGTACCCGGAGCGAGCCGCTCGACAGGTACCGATACCGACTGATTTCCGGCAAGCGACTCGTTCAGGCCGCCGGCCGACGGCGGCGCGAGCGCCCCGACGGGCGTGACTCCACCCAGGACAGGAAAGCGGTCAACGCACTTCTGTCCAGTGCCATTTCGTACTTCTTGCCGTTGTCCGACAACTCCAGCACAGCGATGTCCGGAGTCATGATGTCGAACTCGGTGTCGCGGGGGGCCCGTCGGTCCCCCACCTGAACGTCCTGTCTACCGAGCCGATGATCGGGCCCGGGCCGCAGACTGGACAGTTTGAAGAACACCAACGTGTTGTCGCCGTACCGAATGATGCCGTGTCGCCAACCGGCACCGCCCTCGGACGGCAGCACGCGCATGATCGCTGCCGTACCACCTCGCCGCAGCACTGCAAGACGGTACGCAAAAGCCGCGACGAGCCCTGCGAGCAGCACAACCAGAATGATCAGAGCAATCAATCCGGAGTGCATCGCAGGTCTCGTCGCGGCTTCTCGTGAACCTAGGACCGCTCGACAGCGCGGATACGTCCCTTGGCCACCGCAATGGCCTCGAGGTCGTCGCCGTTCTCTGCCACTACAGCCCGTGCCGATTCGACATCGATGTCATCGGCGAAATCGGCGGACTCCGCCAGCACTGTGACGGTCTTACCCGTCACCGACAGGAAGCCACCGTGCACCGCAGCGATGATCTTCTCGCCGTCGGTCGTCGTGATCGACACCGTGCCCGCCTCGACCAGCTGGCCGAGGACAGGCTCGTGGCCGGCCATGATGCCGATCTCACCTTCGGTGGTCTGAGCACTGACGATGGTCGCAGTACCGGACCACAGCTTCTGCTCCACAGCGACCAGGGAGACCTCCATGCCGCTCTTCTCGGAAGAAGTCACGTCGGTCTACTTTCCGGCCATCTTCTTCGCGGCTGCCTCGACGTCGTCGAGACCACCACAGCTGTTGAAGGCCTGCTCGGGAAGGTGGTCGTACTCACCCTTGGTGACCTTGTCGAACGCCTCGATGGTGTCCGAGAGGGACACGACCGAACCGGCCTCGCCGGTGAACTTCTCGGCAACGATGAAGTTCTGGCCGAGGAACTTCTGGAGACGGCGTGCGCGGCCGACCAGAACCTTGTCCTCTTCCTGAAGCTCGTCCATACCGAGGATGGCGATGATGTCCTGCAGCTCCTTGTACTTCTGCAGGATGCGCTTGACCTCGTTGGCGACGCGGAAGTGCTCGGCACCGACGATGCCGGGCTCGAGGATGCGCGAGGTCGAGCTCAGCGGGTCCACAGCGGGGTAGATACCCATCTGCGAAATCGGACGCGACAGTTCGGTCGTCGCATCGAGGTGCGCGAACGTCGTGGCCGGAGCCGGGTCGGTGTAGTCGTCGGCGGGGACGTAGATCGCCTGCAGCGAGGTGATCGAGCGGCCACGGGTCGAGGTGATGCGCTCCTGGAGCTCACCCATCTCGTCCGCCAGCGTGGGCTGGTAACCGACGGCCGACGGCATACGACCGAGAAGGGTCGACACCTCCGAACCTGCCTGCGTGAAGCGGAAGATGTTGTCGATGAACAGCAGCACGTCCTGGCCCTGCACATCGCGGAAGTACTCCGCCATGGTCAGTGCCGACAACGCCACGCGCATACGCGTGCCGGGCGGCTCGTCCATCTGTCCGAAGACGAGGGCGGTGTCCTGGAGGACGCCCATCTCTTCCATCTCGAGGTGAAGGTCGGTGCCTTCACGAGTACGCTCGCCGACTCCTGCGAACACCGAGGTGCCCGAGAACTCGCGTGCGATACGGGTGATCATTTCCTGGATCAGCACGGTCTTGCCGACACCGGCACCACCGAACAGACCGATCTTTCCGCCCTTGACGTACGGCGTCAGCAGGTCGATGACCTTGATGCCGGTCTCGAGGATCTCGGTCTTGCCCTCGAGCTGATCGAAGGCTGGTGGCTTGCGGTGGATGCCCCACTGCTCGCCGTCGCGGCCGAGTCCGGGGGTGTCCAGGCAGTCACCGAGGGCGTTGAACACGTGGCCCTTGACGACGTCACCGACGGGAACCGAGATCGGCTTGCCGGAGTCGACGACAGCCGTGCCACGGACGAGGCCGTCGGTGGGCTGCATCGAGATGGTGCGAACCAAGTTGTCACCGAGGTGCTGTGCAACCTCGAGCGTCAGGGTCTTGGCCACGGTCGGCAGAGTGATCTCTGCGTTGAGGGCGTTGAACAGTGCGGGAATCGAGCCGCGCGGGAACTCGACGTCCACAACGGGGCCGATGACCCGAACGACACGGCCGGACTGTGTGTCCGCTCCGCTCGCGTTCTCTTGGGCTACTGCTGCGGTCATTGCTTAGTCACTTCCTGCGCTGTCGGCCAACGCGTTGGCGCCACCGACGATTTCGCTGATTTCCTGGGTGATCTGGGCCTGCCGAGCCTGGTTGGCCTGACGGCTCAAGGTCTCGACCAATTCGTTCGCGTTGTCCGTCGCTGCCTTCATGGCGGTACGACGCGCCGCGGACTCCGACGCTGCTGCATCGAGCAACGACGCGTAGATCCTGGTGCTGATGTACTTGGGCAGCAGCGCCGAGAGCAGAGTGCCTGCCTCCGGCTCGAACTCGTACTGTGCCTGCACATCCGCGGTCGGTGAGTCGGTCAACGCGTCCGCACCCATCTCGAATTCCTCGTCGGTGTACGAGATTTCGAGTGGTGCCATCCGGCGAACTTCGGGCTTCTGCGTGAGCATCGACACGAAGCGGGTGTAGACGATGTGCAACTCGTCCACGCCCTCGACGGTGCCTTCACCGTTGGGAGCCTCCACCTCGGTGCCCGAACCCGCCATGAACAGCTCGACCAGATGCCTACTGGCCTTCGCTGCATCGGCGTATCCGGGTTCCTGCGAGAAGCCCGTCCAGGCACCCTTCACGTCCCGCTCACGGAACGTGTAGTAGCCCAGGCCTTTTGCGCCGAGCACGTAGATGACCGGGTCCTTGCCCTCGGAGCGCAGGAGCTGGAAGAGCTCCTCCGTTTCCTTGAGGACGTTGGAGTTGTAGCCACCGCACATACCGCGGTCACTGGTCACGACCAGGACTGCAGCACGCTTGGGCTCGGGTCGCTCGTTGAGCAACGGGTGATCGAGCGAGCTCGATGCACTCGCCAGTGCGGAGAGCACCTTCGTGATCTCTTCCGCGTACGGCTTCGATGCGGCAACGCGGGCCTGCGCCTTGGTGATTCGCGAAGTTGCGATCAACTCTTGCGCTTTGGTGATCTTCTTCGTCGAGTTGACCGACTTGATACGGGAGCGAAGCTCGAGAATGCTTGCCATCTAGCTGTTCACGCTCCCTTCTGTGCTCGTCATGTCACCTGTCATCGCCGGCCTACTTGCTGACTGTCTTGCGGGTGACGTTGACCTGCTCCTGGCTGACCTCGTCGGCGTTCAGAGTGTCTGCCTCGGCCTCGTTGACAACGCGGTTGCCGTCCGAGTCCACGAAGCCGGCCTTGAACTTCTCGGTCGCTTCGGTCAGTGCCTTCTGGTTGTCGTCGTCGAGAGCCTTGCCACCGGCAATGCTGTCGTAGACGCCGCTTGCGTTGCGGTGCAGATCTTCGAGCAGCTCGGTCTCGAAGCGGCGAACATCGCCGACCGGAACGGAGTCGTACGTGCCCTGGCCTGCGAGCCAGATCGAGACGATCTGGTCTTCGACGGCCACCGGTGCGTACTGATCCTGCTTGAGCAGCTCCACCAGGCGAGCGCCGCGCTCGAGCTGCGCCTTGGACGCTGCATCGAGGTCGGACGCGAACGCCGAGAAGGCTTCGAGCTCACGGAACTGAGCAAGCTCGAGACGAAGGGATCCGGAGACCTTCTTCATGCCCTTGGTCTGCGCAGCGCCGCCGACTCGGGAAACCGAGATGCCGACGTTGATGGCGGGACGGACGCCCTTGTTGAAGAGGTCCGATTCCAGGAAGACCTGGCCGTCGGTGATGGAGATGACGTTGGTCGGGATGTACGCGGAGACGTCGTTGGCCTTGGTCTCGATGATCGGCAGTGCCGTCAACGATCCGCCACCGAGCTCATCGGACAGCTTCGCCGAACGCTCCAGCAGGCGGGAGTGCAAGTAGAAGACGTCACCGGGGTATGCCTCTCGGCCCGGCGGGCGACGCAGCAGCAGCGAAATCGCGCGGTAGGCCTCGGCCTGCTTGGTCAGGTCGTCGAACACGATGAGGACGTGCTTGCCCTGGTACATCCAGTGCTGGCCGATGGCCGAGCCGGTGTACGGAGCGAGCCACTTGAAGCCGGCCGAGTCGGACGCGGGTGCGGCGACGATCGTGGTGTATTCGAGTGCGCCCTGCTCTTCGAGTGCAGCCTTGACGCCTGCGATCGTGGAGCCCTTCTGGCCGATGGCGACGTAGATGCAGCGAACCTGCTTCTTGTCGTCGCCGCTCTCCCAGTTGGCCTTCTGGTTCAGGATCGCGTCGATGCAGACCGCAGTCTTGCCGGTCTTGCGGTCGCCGATGATGAGCTGACGCTGGCCGCGGCCGATCGGGGTCATGGCGTCGATCGCCTTGATGCCGGTCTGCAGCGGCTCCTCGACGGGCTGGCGCTCGAGCACCGAGGCAGCCTGCAATTCGAGGGCGCGGGTCTCGGAGGACTCGATGTCGCCGAGGCCGTCGATGGGCTTGCCCAGCGGGTCCACGACGCGACCGAGGTAGCCGTCGCCCACGGGGACCGACAGCACGTCTCCGGTGCGCTTGACTTCCTGGCCTTCTTCGATGTGCTCGTAGTCACCGAGGATGACGGCACCGATTTCGGTGGCATCCAGGTTCAACGCGACACCGAGGACTCCGCCCGGGAACTCCAGGAGTTCGTTGGACATCGCCGACGGCAATCCGGACACGTGAGCGATTCCGTCGCTCGTGTCCGTAACCGTGCCGACCTCCTCGCGGGAAGACTCCGGTGAGTAGCTCGCGGTGAAGTTATCGATCGCGCTACGGATCTCGTCGGAGGAGATCGTCAGCTCCGCCATAGTGTTTCCTGCTCTTCCTTCGAATGATCGCGGTATGAAAAGCCTCGAATGCCGAGGCAATTCTTCTCGTTACTGTGTCCGTGTCGGACTATTTGAGCGTCTTTCGCAATGCAGCGAGGCGGCCTGCCCCGCTACCGTCGATGACCTCGTCGCCGATACGAACGACAAGTCCGCTGAGCAGTTCGGTATCGACCTCTACGTGCACCGTGACCTGCTTGCCGTACGTGCGGGTCAAGGTTGCGGTCAGCTTTTCGAGCTGACTGTCGCTCAGTGGGGCTGCGCTGCGTACGTGTGCAACTGCGCGGTCGCGCTGTTCGGCGGCCAGATCTGCCAGTCCGTTCAGAACGTCGGCGGGTGCCGCCTTCCGTGGACGCGTGACGGCCTGCACCGCGAGCGCCTCGGTGACCGCGGTGACCTTGCCGTAGAGCAGACGACCCAGCAGTTCGCGCTTGGCCTGTGCCGGCTTGGAGCGATCCGACAATGCCTGCTCGAGCTGCGGGTTGGCAGCCACGATGCGGCCGAGCCGGAACAGCTCGTCCTCGACCGTGTCCAGCTGGTCCTGATCGGCAGCAGCGCGGAGCAGAGCTTCGCGTCCCAACTCGACCAGCGAGTTCAGCAGGTCACGGGCGGTGGACCAGCTTTCGCCGGCCGCAGCCTTGACGATGGTCGCCGTTGCGCTCGACACCTGGCCGGAGAAGACCTCTCCGGCCAGAGCGCTTCGTCGATCGCCCTCGACCGAGGAGTCGGCGAGAGCGGTACGCAACGTGCGCTGCGCGTCGAGAGTCTCGACGACGGCGAACAACTCGGCACCGGTCTGAGCGGCGACGGCCGTTGCCTCGCCGCCCGACGCGGACCCCAGAGCTTCGTGGGCGACCGACCGTGTGCGGGCGAGCGCCTCACGAGAAGTTGCGTACATGGTTCAACTCACTTTCCTGATGCGGAGTCCGCGGTGACGGAATCCAGCTCGTTGAGGAAGCGATCGATCGAACTGGAACGCTTCGCGTCATCGGAGAGCTGCTCTCCGATGACCTTCTCGGCGAGTTCGACGGCCGTACGTCCGAGGTCGCCACGAAGTTCGGTGACGATCTGCTGACGCTGAGCAACGAGCTGACTGTGGCCTGCGGCCACGATCCGATCGCTCTCTTCCTGCGCCTTTTCCTTCATCTCGGCGAGAATCGCCTGCCCCTGGGTGCGCGCTTCCTCGCGGATCTGCGCAGCCTCGGAACGGGCGTCGGCGAGCTGAGCGTGGTACTGCTCGAGAGCAGCCTTCGCCTCAGCCTGTGCCTGCTCGGCCTTCTTGATTCCGCCTTCGATGAGCTCGGAACGCTCGGAGAGGACCGTCTGGAAACGCGGTACGACGTACTTCCAGAACAGGAAGCCGATGATCACGACACAGACGATCGACCAAACGATGTCGTATGTTGCGGGCAGCAGCGGGTTCTGGGATTCCTCCCCCTCCGCCCCGGCTGCGAGCAGCGTTATCGCGTTTGTCATCGCGCTCTCAGAGAATGAAGCCGGCGACGAGGCCGATCAGGGCGAGGGACTCGGTGAATGCAATGCCGAGGAACATGGTCGTACGGAGCTGACCGGCCAGCTCGGGCTGGCGAGCGGTTGCTTCCATGTTCTTGGCGACGACGAGGCCGAGGCCGATGCCACCACCGATCGCTGCGAGGCCGTAGCCGATGGCGCCGTATCCGTTTGCGGTGATTTCCTGCGCCTGGGCCAGAACTTCAAGGCTCATTCGGTTTTCCGTTCCCTTTCTTCGGTCCACATCCGGGTGTCGGAGGTGGCGGTGTAGCTAGTTCGGTCTGTTGGTCGGTCAGTGCGAGTCGGCGTGCAGCGACAGATCGATGTAGATCGCCGTCAGCAGCGCGAAGATGTATGCCTGCAGGAAGATCACGAGCATCTCGAACATCGTGAACAGGAAGCCCATGATGAGCGAGGGTGCGGCGAAGATCTTCAGGCCGGCAGAGGCCTCGAAGAGGAAGAACTGCGTGGCGCTGAAGAACAGCACGAGCATGATGTGACCGGCGAGCATGTTGGCCAGCAGACGCACCGTCAACGTGAACGGGCGAAGCACGAAGTTCGAGATGAACTCGAGCGGGATCAGCAGCACGTGCATGGCCTTCGGAATGCCCGGGATCACGATCGTGCCCTTGACGAACTTGGCTGCACCGAACTTCTTCACACCGGCGTAGACGAACGCGATGTACGCGACTGCGGCCAACACGATCGGCAGACCGATGCGGGCGTTGGCAGAGATGTTCAGGAACGGTATGACCGCGCTGAGATTCACCGCGAAGACCGTGAAGAAGATCGTCATGATGACGGGCAGGAAGCGGCGTCCCTGTTCCTTGCCGAGGACATCCTCGGCCACGTGGATCCGGACGAAGTCGAGAGCGATCTCGGCGACGTTCTGGATTCCGCGAGGAACGATCTTGGGGCTGCGCAGAGCGATCAGCATGAAGACGATCAGCAGAGCCGACATCAGGATGCGGATGAGCATCAGCCGGTCGAGCTCGAACGGGGTTCCCTCGAACAGCACCGCGGGAGGAAAGAAATCGGATAGTGACGGCGGATGGAACTCCGCAGCCAGAGTGGTGACGCTCAGCGGTCTCTCCCGTGTTCGGGCCGCAACCGAGTAACGGCTGCGGTTCGATCGGACAATGACGATCTATCAAGTCGACGAAAATCGGCTCGCAATCGTCAGAGGCTGAGGCCCGGTCTTCATCGGCCAAGCGTCTGTCGGGTGTCGGCGACTCACGTCGACTCGGCAACTCTCAGGGCGAAACCCTACGTTGCCGAAGTCTGTGACTCCGGGCCTACTGTAAGGAAGCTCACGCTGATGGTTACCTGCGGGGGTCCAGTCCGGGGAAAAAGTCTCTTTCGTCCCGGTCTTGCCCATCGCTTGATGCAAACTTTATCAACAGAACTACGACGTTGTGTAGGCGGCCCTCAGCTTAACCGATTACGACAGCTTGTCGTACTACGACTTGTCGGGGTTCCCGTCGGCAGGAACGCTGTCGACGTAGCCCACCTTCGTCTTGACGACACCGAACACCTCCGCGCCCAGGACCACCACCAGAGCCCCCAGAATGGTCAGCCCGAGCGAATACCGGTTGTAGAAGTCCGCATCCTTGAGTGCCACGAGCACGATCAGCGCGATGACCATCTTGACCAACCACCCACCGAGCAACAGCGCTCCGACCGCCGACGCGGGAAACCGCGTGGTCAGAGCCACCGACAGCGCGGTCGTGATGACGAACCCGCCCCCGATGGCCACTCCGATGATCGATCCCCACAATCCTGGAGTTCCCGCAGCAGCAACCGAGATCCCCACGCTCACCACCGTCAGCACCACCAGGCCGATGAGGCCGTAGCGGACCGCGGCACGAAGCGGTGCGAATTGGTCGGGCATGGGCTGCGGGGTGAAGGTCACAGTTGTCGAGAGTACCCAGTGGCACCCGGTTGCCGGCACCAGCCGGGACACGACCGAAGAACCACCGAGCCGATCAGCGGCGTCGGACACCCCGGCGTTCGGATCCGGGCGATCGATCCACCCGCAGAGTGGGCACAGCCGTGACGACGAGCGCGAACACCAGACCGGCAGCGACGAGGAGCACCACGATGCGCCGGTCGAGAAGCGAGGATCCGACCGCACCGAACGCGAGCACACCGACCCAGAGGTAGATCACCAGGACCACCCGTCGATGCGAGTGACCGATCTGCAGGAGTCGGTGATGGAGATGCATCTTGTCGGGGCTGAACGGACTCCGCCCTGCCCGAGTGCGGCGAACGACGGCGAGCAACAGATCGAGTATCGGAATGAGCATCACGGCCCCGACCAGCAGGAGCGGCGACAACAGGCCCAGCAGATCACGTGGACCGTAGGCCGTCAACGGAATGCGCCCCGAGGCACTCGTCGAGATCGTGGCCAGCGTCAGCCCGATCAACATGGACCCCGAATCGCCCATGAAGATGCGCGCCGGTTGGAAATTGTGCGGCAGAAATCCCAGGCAGGCACCGGCCAGCGCCGCCGCGATCAAGGCAGGAGGGTAGACGCCGACGTCGCC
>CAFBLX010000064.1_pt1 | contig 13566 bp, 6 predicted proteins | sample 7268311 | NCBI WGS metagenome assembly CAFBLX01 (sample SAMEA6814046, study PRJEB35770) | freshwater metagenome | biome: Freshwater; feature: Freshwater reservoir; material: water | place: Czech Republic | collected 2017-05-23 | depth 30m m | reverse complement strand
GCTCGTCGAACAACCGGAAGCGCAGGTTGCGGGCGACGTCGCCGATGACGGGGTAGCGGGCCTGGGTGGCACCGATGAGGCGCTCGAGTACCTCGGCCATGGCCGGGGTGGCTTCGGGCTGGGCGGAGGAGTCGCTGAGCCAGTGGCCGAGGAGGGCCGCGATCACCGGAACCTGGTTCTCCATGCGCTGCAGGGCGAGGAAGACGCGGTAGACGGCCTCTTCGAGAGCCGGGGTTCGGCCCTCGTCGATGGCAGCGTCGTAGTGCGCGAGCGCGCGAGTGAGCTTGGCGCGGAACGACTCCGGCAGACCCTGTACGTCCGCGTCGAGCGAGTGCAGGAACGAGTGGAAGTGCTCGCGGGGGGAGTGGACTCGCTCGTCGTTGTTCTCCTCGTCCATCGTCGGACGGTTGCGGGAGAGCTCGCAGATGTCGGCGAAGGTGTTCAGCAACGCCAGTTCGGCGGTGACCAGCTCCGAATCGTCGCGTGGCACCTCGGCACGCAGAGTCTCGTAGGTGGACAACAGGTTTCGAGCCCGGGCACCACTGACGTCGAAGCCGGTGATGAGGGCGGCAAGTTCGTCGAGCCGGTCCAGAGCGCGACGCTGCGGCGAGCGCTGCGCGGCGTCGTCGACGCCACGGAACTGCACCCGAGGTGCCTGCTCGGAGACTTTCTGTTCTCCGGCCTGATCGACGCGCAGCAGTGCAGCTCCTGCGTCGACCTGTCCGTTGACCGAGGCCAGGACCTCACGCACGGTGCCCGCGTACGGGGACCGGACGGCAGTTTCCATCTTCATCGATTCGAGGACGACGAGGGTCTGTCCTGCTTCGACCTCGTCGCCGACGGCGACCGGGACGGCGACGACGACAGCGGGTGCAGGCGCGCGGACCAACCCGGCCTCGTCCTGGGAGATCTGGTGGCTGATGCCGTCGACCTCGACGAGGAAGTGGGCGGCTCCGGCGACGGTGACCACCTGGTAGCGGCGGTCACCGATGACGAGGCGGCTCTCGTAGGTGCCGAGGCGCTCGACGTCGACCTGCAGTTCGCCGATGCCGTCGCTTTCGATGCTGTAGCGGTGAGTTCCGGTCTGGCCGACCTCGAGCTTGTAGGCCTGGCCCTGGTAGTTCAGCTCGACGGTGCGGCCGATGGCGTGTGTCGCGCGTGGGCGGCCGCCGCGAGCGGAGTTGAGGAACGAGGTGCGTTCGCGGCCTTCTTCGGCGTCGTAGGCGTCGATCGCTGCGGCGATGATGGCGATGTCGGCGACGGCGGTCGGCCCCACCTGGGAACCGGCTTCGGTGCGGTCGAGCCAGCCGGTGTCGGCGGAGGCGGAGATGACTTCCTCGCGGTCGAGCAGGCTGAGCAGGAACGACTTGGTGGTGGTGCCGCCGTCGATGACGACCGTGGTCTCGCGCAGTGCGTTGCGCAGTCTCGCCAGCGCTTCGCTGCGGTCGCGGCCCCAGGCGATGACCTTGGCGACCATGGAGTCGTAGTCGGGTGGGATGACGTCGCCCTGGGCGATGCCGGTGTCGACGCGGATGCCGGTGCCGAGGGGGAACTTGAGCAGCTCGACGGTGCCGGGGGCCGGTGCGAAGCCGTTGTCGGCGTCCTCGGCGTTGAGGCGGGCCTCGACGGCGTGACCGAACTCGGGCGGGCAGTCGCCGGGCAGTGCCTGGCCGTCCGCGACGAGGATCTGCAGCTTCACCAGGTCGATGCCGGTGGTGTATTCGGTGATCGGGTGCTCGACCTGCAGGCGGGTGTTGACCTCGAGGAACGTGAAGATCTTCTGCTCGGGCTGGTAGAGGTACTCCACGGTGCCCGCGCCCTGATATCCGGCGGCCTTGACCAGCTCGGCCGACGCGGTGCGCAGCTGATCGGACTGTTCCTTGGTCAGCAGCGGAGAGCTGGACTCCTCGATGACCTTCTGGTTGCGGCGCTGAATCGAGCAGTCGCGCACACCGGGGGCCCACACGTTGCCGTGACTGTCGGCAATGACCTGGACCTCGACGTGCCGGGCATCGGTGACCAGACGCTCGAGGAATACGACTGGGTCGCCGAACGAGCGCTCGGCCTCACCCTGGGTGCGTTCGAGGGACAGTTCGAGTTCGTCCTCGTGGAAGACCTTGCGGATGCCGCGGCCACCGCCGCCCGAGCGGGCCTTGATGATCAACGGGTAACCGATCGCCGCGGCGTGGCGACGGGCGTCGGCGCGGGTCTCGACGGGGCCGCCGGACCACGGTGCGACGGGAACGCCGACCTTTTCGGCGAGAATCTTGGCCTCGACCTTGTCACCCAGCAGGCGCATCGCGTCCGCGGACGGGCCGATGAAGGTGATGTTCAAGCGGGCGACCAGGTCGGCGAACGTCGGGTCCTCGGCGACGAAGCCCCAGCCGACCCATACGGCGTCGGCCCCGGATTCCACCAGTGCCGCTTCCAGCACGCCGTAATCGAGGTAGGCCGAACCGCTCGCCGGCTTACGCAGCGTGACCGCTTCGTCGGCCAGGCGGACGAACATGGCCCGCTTCTCGGCCTCGGTGTGCAGCGCTACGGTGCGGATGCCGTAATCGTGTTCGGCGTTGAGCTCTCGGACGGCTCGGATCAGCCGTACTGCTGCCTCGCCTCGGTTGACTACTGCAATCCGCTTGAACAACGTATCTCTCTTCGCTCGGTGTAGGCGCACATCGCGTCGGTGCACTCGATGGGAGGTGGGTCCGGCTGGGCATGTCCGTTTGATGGTTGTCGGGTCGTTCCGCAGGCTCCGGTCCTGCGCCCATGCAGCACTCCGGTCGACTTATTCTAGCGGCAACCGGGCCCTGTGCCGTGCCAACGGCGTTCGGGGTGAGTGTGATTGATCACGAACGAGCCAATTCAATGCTGTGACAACGCATTCCGTACTGGACATTTTCTTTACTCTGCCTCACATCGGATTCGTACTCACGAGTAGCGTTGTCGGGAAGCATAATTCGTGATTCCTCACCATCTCTGGCTACCGGCGAGTACATTACCGACGGGTACAGGTCGACGAAGGCGGTTTCGGACGAGCAGCAGGTTGCCGAGGAGGCGTTCATCCGGTGTGTCCGACGCTCTTGTCCGGTATCCGCAACGCGTTGACCCACAGCCTCGTCGCAGTGGCGAGCAGCGCCTCGTAGTCGGCGTCGGGATTGCCGTCCTCGGCGTCGACGACGAAGTGGTTGAACGCGAGACGACTGATCATCGACGACAACGCGCGGGAGGCGAGCAGGGGATCGAGGTCGGTATCCGCCACGCCGCGTTTCTGCAGGCTCTCGATACTGCGTGCATTGCGTCGTACGAACGCGTCGGCGCGTTCGCGGCGCAGGCGGCGAAAGTCGGGATCGATGTTGGAGACCTGCTCGAGCAGTGCCATCAGCTTGGCGTTGCGCCGATATGCCTCGAAGTACGCCCGGTTGCTGGCTGCGATCACGGCAGCGGGATCGTCGTGCGGGTCCACCCGTTCCGTGCCGGGGTGCAGCATGTCGTCCCTGGCCTGTTCGAGCACCGCGGCCAGAATCTCTTCCTTGCTGGTGAAATACGTGTAGAAGGTCCCAGCCGAGCAGTGCGCGGCTCTGGTGATGTCGATCAGCCGGGAATCGAGGTAGCCGCTGTCCTCGAACACGCGTCGGGCGGCTGCCACCAAGGCGGATCGGGTCCGTAGCCCGCGCTGGGTCGTTGGCCGGCGAGTCGGCTGCTCCCCTTCGGACACCGGTGCGGCAGGCATTCAGTCTTTATACGTCATCGCTCATCGCCGTCGGGGCGAACCAGCCGGGTGAACCGCACGCCGCTGTCGAACTGGCGTGAGTGCAGATGCTCGAACCGTCGTGCGATCGGCGGCTCGGGTCCGGTCTCGGGCGCGAACAGCCCGATGCCTCGGCCGAGCACGACGGGATAGACCTTGAGAAACAGCTCGTCCATCTCGTCGACGAGCTGCCCCGCGAGGTGGCCGCCGCCGCAGAGCCACACGTCGGCGTCGCTGTCCTCGGCTTTGAGTTCTCGAACCAGGTCGATCGGGTTCCGGCCGACGATCGGCTCGGTCGGGTCCGTCGCGGCAGGCAACGTGTGGGAGAGCACGTACTGCCGCAGATGGGGGTACGGGCTGGTGATGCCGATGTCGAGTGCGGGTTGCAGGGTCGCCCGGCCCATCACCACGGTGTCGAACCGCGCCGGCGGGGCATCGATGCCGAGTGCGGTGCGGACGTGCACCGGCAGCGTCTCGGGCAGCTCGGTCACGATGGCCTCGAGGTGATCACCCTCGGTCGCGAAGCAGTCGTAGGTGCCGTCGGGCGCGGCGATGAATCCGTCGAGTGTGACGGCGATGTAGTAAACCAGCTTGCGCATGCGACGCTCCTGCGATCGGCGGCCGGTGCGTGTCCGGACGGGCCGCGTTTTCTGTTGTTGTTCCAAGCAACCGAGTCGGTCTTTGTGACCGAGCACTAGAACGCATTCTGTGTGCTCGGACCCCGGTGAACAACTGCTTTTCAACGGCTACTGTGACGCGGGTGCGTAAGCACTGTCCCCTGGCGGGACGGCCATTCGAGCATTTGTGGGGAAACTGTGACGGCTGCAGCGGCTACCGGTCGTGAATACGACGACGAGCTCAAGAGCAGGGTTGCGCGCCTGTTGCGCTTCCTGCGCGAGATAGTCGAGGCGCGGTCGAATCCGGTCCTGAGGTTCGACGATCATGTCCAGGTCGAGTGGCTGTACTCCAGTGAGATTCCGGTTCGTCTCGACCCGAAGGCCGGCCAGGGCGGGGTCGTACTTCGGGCACCGCGCATTGCCGTCGACGACCCGCCCGAGCCACCGGCGCTTCTGACGGGTTGGCTCGATCCCCAGGTCGTCGGAGACAGTCGCTACCGCGAGATCGAGCTCGCCGACGCGTCGACGGCGGCATCACGTCGTCGCGGCGAGGCGCAGGAGTCCGACGCCGATTTCGATATTCGCAAGGCCTACGAGATCAAGAAGGCTTTCGAGCAGTACTCGGAGTCCTGGAAGCAGTGGGCTCAGGAAGATCGAGACCGGCGGCCCAAGGCAGCGCTGTATCAGGCGCTGCAACTGATGATGCAAGAGCTCGCCTCGCGTCCCGAGTCGATCGAACTGGTGGTGGCGTCGGGTCTGCTGACGTCGAGCAACCCCGACCCGCAGCGCAGCGTGCGTACTCACCTCCTCACCCAGTCGGCCGGAATCGAACGTGATGTGCGGACCGGCGACCTGTTGGTTCGACTGGTCGCCGGTAGTGCCCCGCGTCTCGAGGACGGCCAGCTGCTCACCGGATCGAAGGACTTCGATACCTCCGGCTCGGTGGCCCTCGCCGAGAAGCTGCACGGCAACGTCGACTCTCCCCTCGGCGAGGGCGTCGAAGAATTCTTGCGTGAATGGGCGACGCGAGTTCCCCGTCACGAGATCGAGGTGCTCGATCGCCTCGGGCCCCCGGGAGCTCTCGCGTACATCGACGACGATCGAACGCTGACGGTCTCACCCGCACTCGTGCTCCGAACCCGCGACTCGTTCGCGCTGGTCGAGTACTACGAGCAGATGATCGCCGATCTCGACGCCGCCGACTCACCGGTTCCGCTGGGCCTCGCGCAACTGGTCGACGCGATCGAGCCGGCCGATCGGATGGCATGGCTCGAACGGACCGGAGCCGGCGCGTCGGCGGCGCTGGCCGAAGATCCTCTGTTTCCGCTGCCGGCCAACGCCGAGCAGTCGCAGATCATCGAACGACTCGGACGCGACAGTGGTGTGGTCGTCGAAGGGCCGCCCGGGACGGGGAAGACCCACACCATCGCGAACCTGATGTCCGGGCTGCTGGCGCGAGGTCAGCGGGTTCTGGTCACTAGTGAAAAGTCACAAGCTTTGCGAGTCCTGCGCGACAAGCTGCCACCCGAGTTGCAGGAGCTCTGCGTCTCGATCACCGACCTCTCCCGTGGTGGTTCGGACGAGTTGAATCGCAGCGTCGCCAAGATCGCCGAGCGTAAGACCTCGTTCGACGAAGTCAGTGAGCAGCAGAAGATCGACGCGCTCACCACCCGCCGCGCGGCCGCGCTCGCTCGTCGGACGGAACTGCTGAACCGTGTCAGCGTCCTTCGTGAATCCGAAACCGTTGTGCACGAATATGTTTCGGATGGGTATGACGGCACGGTGGCGTCGATCGTACGTAAGGTCAAAGCAGCCGAAGGCGCCCACGAGTGGCTGCCCGGGCCGTTGCTCGCCGACCGGCCACCGTTCGACGGTGCCCAGGTCGACCAACTCCGAGCGCTGATTGCGACGTCCGACGGAGCCCGCGAGCAACGATCGCGCCAGGTGCTGCCGCGTCCCGAAACGATGCTGCCGAATTCGGCCGAACTCGCAGCGCTGTGCCGGCGTGTGCATACGCCGATAGACGCCGTCCCGCCGCTGGCTGCCGACCTGATCACGTTGCTGGGCGGCGTCGAACCTGCGGTCTCGTCCGACATCCGTTCTCTCTGCGAGGAATTGGCGGCTCGCGTGCGAGTGGTCGCGGAGCTCGATGCCACGTATGCGCGAGTGACCGACTCGGTGCTGTCCGGCGAAGCGTCTCACCTGTGGTCGCGGGTCAGCGGAATCGACGACCTCGTTGCCACTGCCGCAGCGTCCGACCGGTACATCGGCGCGCACGACGTGCAGTGCTCGTCCACGTCTGCTGCGACTCTGCAGGCTATGGATGCGCTCGCAGCTGCGCTGGAATCGGGAATCGAATGGAAGCCGCGGTTTCGGCGTAGCGAGGAGCAGAAGGCAGTCGAAGCTCTCGGCATCGTTGCCACCGTCGACGGGCAACCGGCGACGAGTGCGATGGCCGCTCGGCTTGTCGCGGAACACATTCGGGCTCTCGACACCGTGCAGACGGCGGCGGTGTTGCTGGCCGACCTGGCGATCGTCGTCCCCCTAGACGGCCCTCGATCGATTCGCGTCAACACCGTTGCGCAGATCGCCGATCGACTCCGTTCCGTAGCGGCAGTGGTTGCCGCTCGTGACGCACTGGTACACCGGCTCTACACGGTGTCGCCTGCTGCGCCGTGGATTCGAAGCCTCGCCGAAGCTCAGGAGATAGCCGGAGCCGCTGCGGCCATCTCCGCGCGCGTCGACATCGACATCGCCCGCGCCGAGCTGGACGCTCTGCAGTTCGCGGTGGCCACTCGTATCGACGCGGGACCGTCCCCCGAAGGTCTGAATCTGGTGACGGCCCTCGGCGCTGCCGATCCTGCGGAATTGGCGGGCGCGGTCTCCGCCTACGCTCAGGCCTGCGCGGAGCAGGAGAATCAGCTGCTGCTCGAGTCGATGTCGGCCACACTGTCGGCAGTCGCGCCGGCCCTGTTCGAGTTGGTCAAGGACACCGCGGCAGACCCGGAATGGGACGAGCTCAGTTGGCAGCTGTCCAAGGCGTGGGCGTGGCGTCGCGCGCGCGAATGGGTCGGTGAGCAGCACCACGGGGGTCTCGAGCAGCAGCTGGAAGCGGAGTTGGCCGCCGCGGATGTCGACATCGCCTATCTCACGACGCGTCTCGCTGCCGCGAGTGCCTGGCTCAACAGCCTGCAGCGGATGACGGCCGTCGAGGTTCGCGCACTGCAGACTTACCGCGAGCACATTTCCAGTATCGGTTCGGGTGCCGGCAAGTACGCCGAAACCTACCGCAGCGCAGCACGATCGGCGATGCGAGAGGCACAGAGCGCGGTGCCCGCATGGGTCATGCCGCTCTCCCAGGTGCTCGCGTCGATTCCGCCGGTGCCGGGTAGCTTCGACGTCGTCATCGTCGACGAGGCCAGCCAGGCCGACATCACGAGCCTGTTCCTGCTGTACCTCGCGCCTCGGGTGATCGTGGTGGGAGACGACCGGCAGTGCGCGCCCGCCGATGTCCCTCAGGCCGGCACGCTCGAGGACGTGTTCGACCGCCTCGATGTATATCTCCCGGACCTACCGGAGCACGTGCGGGCGACGCTGACACCGCGGTCGAGTCTGTTCTCGATGCTGCGCACCCGGTTCGGTCAGGTGGTGCGACTACGAGAGCACTTCCGTTCTATGCCGGAGATCATCAATTGGTCGAGTCAGCAGTTCTACGGAGACTCGCCACTGGTGCCGGTGCGGCAGTTCGGTGCCGATCGCCTGCCGCCGCTTCGGCACACGTACGTTCGCGGGGCGACGGTCACCGGAAAGAACGCCTCGCTCGTCAACCGGACCGAGGCCATTGCCATCGCGGAGCAGATATCCGAGTGCCTCGCCGATGCCGCGTACGACGACCTGACCTTCGGAGTCGTTGTGCTGCAGGGGCAGTCGCAGGTCGACGAGATTCGCAACGAGCTGATCAAACGTATCGGCATCGAGCAGTGGGAACAACGCCGCTTGCGAGTGGGCACGCCACCGGACTTCCAGGGCGACGAGCGCAACGTCGTGTTCCTGTCGATGGTGGTAGCACCGGATCAGAACTTCGCCACCCTGACCTCGAACCAGTACAAGCGTCGGTTCAACGTGGCCGCGTCGCGGGCGCAGGATCAGTTGTGGCTGTTCCATTCGGTCACCGTCGATCGCCTCAAACGAGCAGACCTGCGTAACTCTCTGCTCGGCTACGTCACGTCGGTCTCGCCTGCTCCCGCCGATCCGATGCCCCAGAACGTCTCGCGCGAGATCAGGAAAGCCCCGTTCGAGACGCTGCTGGAACAGCAGCTGTTCAACGACCTCGTCGAGCGTGGCTTCCACGTCAATCCCGGTGTCGAAGTGAACAATCGGCGTATCGCGCTCGTCGTCACGGGGGAGTCCTCTCGCCTCGCCGTCGAATGCGACGGTGATTCGTTCTCGACCACCCCCGCGCAACGATCGGCGGATCTGCAACGCGAGCAGGAACTCAAGCGATGCGGGTGGACGTTCTGGCGCGTGCGGGAATCGGAGTACCACCTCGACCGTGACGGTGCTCTCGACAGTCTGTGGTTCACCCTCGCGCGATTGGGAATCAAGCCCGGTGCCGTTGGTGCGGAAGGCGGAACGGCGTCCGAGGAGACCTGGACACCGGTACCGCTCGAGTCCTCGCAGTTCGACGATTCCGGGGCTTTCGAGGCTGCGACACGAACGAACGCACCCGTTCGGCATGATTCGGTGCTGTCTCTGTGGACGATGCCTCGCCTCGACATACCTACCGACAACACCGCCGACACCGACACCACGAACGGAACCGGCACATCCAGACGGTCGGGGTCGACCAACGGAACCGGTGCTGCGAACGGTTCGAGCACGATCGACGCGACCGGAGCTCCGCGCGCGTCCACACCCCCGACAGCACCGAAAGTGCCTGCTGCAGCTGCGGACTCGGACGGACCGGGTGCATCCGATTCGGTCGACAGCTCCGAAGAAGTGCGGGGCGCGGTCGACGGAGTCGAATCGAGTGGTGGCGTCGAGGAGTCCGAGAGCTCGGTCGACGAGGTGGTCGCCGAGCACCAACTGCCTCTCAACGGACTGCGGGGATACACCACGCGCCGCAGCCCGTAGGTGTAGTCCGCGGGAGTTGCGGCCCATCAGCGTGCAGCTCGTTACCGTCGTAGTCTGGTTCGCGGTATTCGTGCACGTTCGAGCAAAGAGGGTCGCCGCCGATGGCAGATCGACAGACGCAGGGGCTGCACGCCGACAGGGCGGTGCCCGAACGGCCCGGCCGAACACTTCGTCGGCGAATCATGGTCCCGGCCACGGTCGTTGCCCTGTGTGCGGTGCTGTTCGGGCTGCCCATGTGGACCGTGCTGTTCGCGGGGGCGCAGTGGCCGCCGGTGGTTCGGCTGCTCGGCGCGGCACTGGTGATCGCTGCCGCGCTCGCCTTGCCCACCGCGATGTATCTCGGTCACCGGCCCGGCATCGAGGGGGACAGGAAGGACGCCTGGGCGCGTCTCGGCGACGTCCTGCTGGGTCTCGCCTGGATCGCGTTCGTATGGTCGGCGCTCTCGCTGTTGCTCAGGCTCGGGCTGTGGGCGGCCGGTGTCGACGATCCATTGCGGTCGCGAATCACGGCGGCGGCGACGGTGACAGTGATCGTCGGCCTTGCCCTCTGGGGCCATTACGAGGCCATGCGGACCCCGCGCGTTCGGCACACGAGCGTCAGCATTGCCCGGCTCGGTGCCCGATTCGACGGCCTGCGAGTCGTCCTGGTCACCGACACCCACTTCGGGCCGGTGAACCGAACCGTGTGGTCGAGGCGACTGACCGATGCCGTCAACGCGCTCGAACCGGACGTGCTCGCGCACGTCGGCGACATTGCCGACGGTTCCGTGTCCACGCGCAGGCAACAGGCTGCGCCGCTGGAATCGATGCGCGCGTCCGCCGCCCGCGTCTACGTCACCGGGAATCACGAGTATTTCGGTGAGGCGCAGGAGTGGCTGGACCACATGCAGAGCATCGGGTGGAACGCGCTGCACAATCGTCATGTCGTGCTGCATCGAGGTGACGATGCCTTGGTCATCGCCGGTGTTGACGACGCCACGGCAGCAGGGTCGGGTGCCCCCGGCCACGGTGCCGATCTGGCTGGGGCACTGGCCGGGGCCGATCCGTCGATCCCGGTGTTGCTGCTGGCCCACCAGCCGAAACAGATCGGCGACGCCGTCCGAGCGGGCGTCGATCTACAGGTGTCCGGCCACACCCACGGCGGTCAGATCTGGCCGTTCGCGGCATTGGTTCGACTGGACCAGCCGGTGGTGCACGGACTGAGCAGGCATGGAGCGCGTACGCAGCTCTACACCAGTCGGGGGTCGGGATTCTGGGGGCCGCCGTTCCGGGTGTTCGCACCGAGTGAGATCTCGGTCCTGACGTTGGTGGCAGGCTGACGCGTCGGCACCTGGCAGTATCGGACGGGTGAGGCACACGGGAGAGATCCAGGTAGTCGCAACCGATCTCGACGGCACGCTACTTCGTTCGGATCGAACGGTGTCGGCGCGGACGGCAGATGCGATGGCCGCGGCCGAAGCCGCAGGCATCCGGGTGGTGTGGGCGACGGCGCGGGCGCGGCACTCCATCGCCGAGCTTGCGGCGTCGTGTGGGTTCACCGGTACGGCAGTGGGAGCGAACGGTGCGGTGGTGCTGGACCTTGCCGATGGCAGCCCGGTCATCGTCGCGACCAGGTCGGTGCCGACGGAGACGGTCGCGGCTGTCACCTCCGCTGTTCGATCTCTGGTTCCCGGCGTGGCGTTCGCAACTGTGGGTGCCACTCGTTTCGTCGCCGAGTCGCGATACGCGGAGCTGTGCGTCTTCGCCGACCATCACCGCCACCCGCACGAGATGGAGCTGTCGGAGGACGGTCTGTCGGCCGACATCGAGCCGACAGTCAAAATTGTTGCACGACACAGTGATACACCGAGCGAGGAGTTGTACGCGTTGGTGGCCGAGGCAGGTCTCGTCGGAGTGGAGCTGACGCACTCCGGGGCACCGTACATCGAGATGTCCGCCGCCGGGGTATCCAAGGCCACTGCTCTGGCGGAGTTGTGCGAACAGTGGGGCGTAGCTCAGGACGACGTGGCAGCGGTGGGGGATGCGCGCAACGACCTTCCCATGCTGGCGTGGGCCGGTACCGCGCTGTGTCCATCGAATGCTGCGGAGCCGGTGCGCGCTGTGGCCGATCGTGTACTGCATTCGCACGACGACGATGCGGTTGCTCGCTATCTCGAAGAACTGATCGAGCGTCGAGTGCAGCGGTAGTCGTTCGCGATACTGTTCTCGGTCGACCGGCCCTCGACCCACCCGGGTCCGACATCACGGATCGCGTTGTCTCCGAACAACAGTGCGCTGCTGTGTGGAGTCGTCGAGGTAGGTTCGGCGGACGCCGGTAGCCTCGGTCGTGCCGAATCGACCACCACGAAGGGCCTGCAGTGAACGACTCTCCCACGACCCGACCGTCCGAACCCACCACGATCGCCGAGTATCTCGACGCTCATGCACTGCAGGTGTTGCCGCTGGACGGCGCTGCGGCGGCCGATCTCGGCATCACGGTGCCGGTTCCCGCGGGGTGGCAGACGCTCGATCCGGCACAGTTTCCCGGTGCGACCCAAGTGACGGTCGAGCCGAACCTGGTGGAGAACGGTTTCGCGCCGAATGCTGTCTTGCTGGTCGGGAAGCTTTCTCACTCCATCGACCCGGAAGCGTTGATGGCGTTGGGTTTCGGTGACGGGCGCGCGATGCCCGGGTGGGTCGAGCGGGAGGCGAGTACGGCGTCGTGGGTCGGTTGGCCGTCACGGTTCATTCGGGGCACCTACGTCGCCCAAGGGCTCGAGGCTGCGGTGACGACGCGCTACGCAGTGGTCGGCGAGGGAACTCAGTACTTGGTCCAGTTGACCGTGACGACGCTCGAGTCTCAGCTGGATGCGCTCGCATTCGACGTGTCCGCGATCAACGACGGACTGACGCTTCCCGCGGCGTAGAGGCACTCGGATTTTCTATGCCAACCCCGTGCTGTCGGGCCGGGAAAGATGCAGTCGGGCGGACGCCCCGGCGACCGAGCCGCAGCAGTCCAGGGCGCACGGAGTCTGCTCCGCGCGAGAGTAAGCGATGCCTGTCCGCTCTATCGCCGCAGACGGCGACCGAGTGCGCCGGGCAGCGACACCTGGGTATGCCGCACCGATCCGGCTAGGGTCGTTCGCATGTCGATCAGAACCGGCCGCGTTCGGCACCTGTCGGTGGTGCCGGATATCCCCGAAGCCGACGAGCCGGCCGAACCCAGCGCAACGGAGGGTGCCGCGCGTGGCCTGGCGAATCTGGTGCTGAGGGTGAGTATCGATCACACGCGGCCGTCGATCTGGCGACGAGTGCGCGTGCGATCGGATCTGTTGTTGTCCGAGTTGCATTCGGTACTGCAGATCGCCGTGGGCTGGGAAGACCGACACCTGCACGCATTCAGTGTCAGAACCGCGGGGGCGACCCGACGGTTCGAGATGCAGGAGACACTCGACGACGAACCGGACGACGACGCCTCCAGTGAGGAGCGGGTACGCGTCGACGAGGTGTTGACGCACCCGGGATCCGTCATGACGTACGAATACGATTTCGGTGACGGGTGGACCCACACAGTCGAGCTGGAACACGAGGACTCCGATATCGACGACCTTCGTTCGATCTGTCTCGACGGTGCCCGCGCGTGTCCTCCCGAGTCCTCGGGCGGTCCGTCGCGCTATACCCAGGCGCTGGACATCGCGGCAGACTCGTCCGACCCCGAACACTCCGAACTTCTCTCCCAGTGGGGTCCGACGTTCGACCCGGCCCGTTTCGAGGTCGATGCAGTCAACCGCGTGCTGCAATCGGCAGATGTCGGTAGGTCGACGCTCGCCGAAGCTGTGGCGGCCGCACCGGCCATCGGGCGACTGTTCGACCGAGTACGACCCACCCAGGTGCCGTCATTGATGGCGTTGCTGCCCCGGTGCGAGCTCACCGTCGAGAGTTCGGTGGACCTGCCGGTTGCCGAGATCGCGATGGCCAAGCTCACCTGGTTCCTCCGAATGGTCGGCGACGGCGGCGCTGTCCTCACCGATGCCGGCTACCTCAAGCCCGCGTTCGTGGCAGCGATCCGCGACGAGCTCGATTGGGGTC
>CAFBLX010000063.1_pt1 | contig 13583 bp, 16 predicted proteins | sample 7268311 | NCBI WGS metagenome assembly CAFBLX01 (sample SAMEA6814046, study PRJEB35770) | freshwater metagenome | biome: Freshwater; feature: Freshwater reservoir; material: water | place: Czech Republic | collected 2017-05-23 | depth 30m m | reverse complement strand
GACAGGCCGGGCGAGATTCCGCGTTGGGTCACGCTTTCGCCCAGAACCCGAATGGTTCCGCCGTCCGGTGTCAGCAGGCCGACGGCCAGCGACAACAGCGTCGACTTTCCGGCACCGTTGGAGCCGACCAACGCTGTGACGCTTCCTCTTTCGACTGCGAACGAGCATCCGTCGAGGACGGTCTTCCTGCGAAACGATTTGGCCACCTCGTCCATGGTGAGCACCGCGTCGGTCATGTTTCGTCTCTTTCGGTTCGGTCGAATTGCTTGTCGAGTGCGGCGGTGACGATGGCTTCGAGGTCAGGTCTGTCCAGTCCTGCGGCCGTGCAGTGTCGGATCCAGCGGTCGAGTTCGGTCTCGAGCGCCGATCGTTCGGCCATGCCGGGTTTTGCGAGCGAGGCGACGACGAACGTCCCGGAACCGGTTCGTGGTTGGACCAGCCCGTCGCGTTCGAGTTCTCGGTACGCCTTGAGGACGGTGTTGGGATTGATGGCCAGCGCCGTGACCACTTCTTTTGCTGTCGGCAGTCGGTCACCGACGGCGAGTGTTCCCAGTCGTAGGGCCTGTTTGGTCTGCAGTATCAGTTGGACATAGGTGGGAATGCCGGACTGACGATCGATACGGTAGGCGATCACCAGAAGCCTTTCACTAGTTGATTAGTGGAAGACGTTAATACGTACCCCTCGGTTTGTCCATGCTCTGTTCGGATCTCGATATTCGGAGTGGCGATCACCGCGTTGGCCGTGACGGCTGGGGGATGCGCCGCCATCTCCGACCCGCAGCAGACCCGAGACTTCTTCGCCCGGGGCCAGTCCTACTACCGCTCGCGCAGAATCGCAGTGGCTGTGCCGCTCGACATCGCAGTGACAACGCCGCTCGACGCGGGGTAGTGGGCAATCGGCACTCGGTACTGTGGGAAAGAAGATCACGTACTTTCTCGAGTAGGGATGACAGATGGCTGTGGGCTCCGACCGATTCTGGCGTGTACTCGGCCGCTCTGCGCAGAAGGCGCAGAGCGCGTCGCGTCGGCGCGTCGAGCAGGCCGGAGACCATGCGAGCTGGGCTTCGGGCTTGTCGGACGCCGAATTGGTCACCGAGGCCGCTGCGTTGCGGGCCCCGAGCGCATCGAAACTCGACGTTCCGCGGTACCTGGCGTTGACGCGTGAGGCGAGCGACCGCACGCTCGGCATGCGACCGTTCGACGTACAACTTCTGGGAGCCGAGCGACTGCTCGCCGGTGACGTGGTGGAAATGGCGACCGGCGAAGGAAAGACGTTGTCCGGGGCCGTGGCTGCGGTGGGATACGTTCTGTCCGGTCGCAGGGTTCACGTCATCTCGGTCAACGACTTTCTCGCACAACGTGATGCGCGGTGGATGGCTCCGCTGTTCGAGGCTCTGGGTATCACCGTCGGTTCCATCGCCGAGTCGTCCTCCGCGCAGGAACGTCGGGATTCCTACGCGTGCGATATCACGTACGCGTCGGTCAACGAGGTCGGATTCGATGTTCTCCGTGACCATTTGGTCGACGATCGTGCCGATCTGGTGTCGCCCGTCCCGGATGTCGCACTGATCGACGAGGCCGACTCGGTGTTGGTCGACGAAGCGTTGGTGCCGTTGGTGTTGGCCGGCTCGGTATCGGGTGACGTGTCGACCTCGACGGTGATGGACGCAGTCCGCCTGTTGGACAAGGGGATCGACTTCGACACCGATGCCGAAGGACGCAATGTGTTCCTCACGGACGAGGGCGCGCTTCGGCTCGAGAAAGAACTCGGCGGAATCGATCTCTACTCCGAACAGCACGTCGGATCGACCCTCGTTGCGGTCAATGTAGCGCTGCACGCTCAGGTGCTGGTGCAACGCGATGTCGACTACATCGTGCGTGACGGACGTGTTCAGCTGATCAACGCTTCCCGTGGCCGAGTGGCGGACTTGCAGCGTTGGCCGGACGGGTTACAGGCGGCCGTAGAGATCAAGGAGGGGCTCGAGCCCACCGAGACCGGTGAAATTCTCGACACGATCACGGTGCAGGCGCTGATCAACCGGTATGCCACCGTATGTGGAATGACCGGCACGGCAATGGCGGCGGGGGAGCAGCTGCGTACGTTCTACGGGCTCGGCGTCTCGGTCATCGAGCCGAACGTGCCGACGGTGCGGGTCGACGAGGTCGACCGGGTGTACGACACGGTCGAGCACAAGAATGCCGCAATTGCGCAGCAGGTCAAGGAAATTCACGAGACCGGGCAACCGGTACTCGTCGGAACGCACGATGTCGCGGAGTCGGAGACGCTGGCGGCGATCCTCGCGGAATCCGGTGTGGACGCCGTCGTACTCAACGCCAAGAACGACGCCGAGGAGGCCGCGGTCATCGCTGCCGCCGGAGTGCACGGCGCGGTCACCGTCTCGACGCAGATCGCCGGGCGCGGAACCGACATCAAGCTCGGGGGACCGGAGGGGACCGACCGCGACCGCATCGCCGAGTTGGGTGGGCTGTTCGTCGTCGGCACCGGCCGCCACACCACCGAGCGGCTCGACAATCAATTGCGAGGACGTGCGGGCAGGCAGGGCGACCCGGGCCGTTCGGTGTTCTTCGGCAGTTGGGAGGACGACGTCGTCAAGAACAACATCGGTGACAAGGACGCACCGAAAGGCATCGACGACAGCGGCCTGTTCACCTCTGCCGCCGCAGCCGATCGAGTCGATCATGCCCAGCGCATCGCCGAAGGACAGATGCTCGAAATACACTCGCGTACCTGGCGCTACAACCAACTGACGGCGCAGCATCGGGAGATTCTGGACCGTCGTAGGGCAGCGTTGCTGGACACCGGAGAGGCGTTGGCTCTGCTCGAGGAGCAGTCGCCGACGCGATCGAAGGAACTTCGCGAGAACGTGTCGGAGGAGACCCTCGTGGTGGTCGCCCGCCGAATCGTTCTTCACCACCTCGACCGCGCGTGGTCGGACTACCTAGCGCACCTGGCCGACGTGCGCGAGAGCATCCACCTCCGTGCCCTGGGTCGCGAGAATCCACTCGACGAGTACCACCGAATTGCGGTCGAGGCCTTCAAGACTGTCTCCGCCAAGGCCATGGATCTGTCCCACGCGACATTCGAGTCGGCCGAGATCACCTCCGACGGAATCGATCTCGACAATGCCGGTATGCGCCGACCGACGTCGACGTGGACGTACATGGTGCACGACAACCCGTTTGCCTCCCGCGGAAATGCCGGTGCGGCCGGTCTGGGGCCGATCTTCGGTGGCTGACGCGCGCCGGGCACTGCTCGCTCTCGCCTGTGGCGTGAGCGTGTTGGCCTCGGGCTGCACCGATTCGTACGGGGAATTCCCGGCAGACAAGAATTACACCTCCGTCGATGCCGACGGTTCCTACACCCCGGTCTCGGGTACGACGATCCGGCTCGAGTTCGCCGACGACCGCATCTCGGCCGAAGCCGGATGCAACAGGTTGTTCGGCACCGTCGACACTTCGCTGGGGACGCTCACCGTCGATTCCCTGGGTGCCACGCGGATGGGGTGCCCGGCCGAGCTCATGGAGCAGGATCGGTGGCTGTCGGAGTTTCTGTCCTCGAAGCCGAAATGGTCCAGAGAAGACGACACGATGACTCTGGACAACGGACGCGACCGAATCGTGTTCACCGAATCCTGACGGAGCGTGGTTCGGACGCGGCGTGGCGCACGCCGTCCAGAAAGAGTCGGAGACCGAAGTCGAATTTGCTGGTGGGATCGGGGCGCTCGAACATCGGGGACGCGTCGGCGGTCAGCGCCCCGGCCGAGTCCATCTGGAGCCGAGCCTGTTCGTCCACGGTATGGCCGAGCACGTAGTACAGCAGCGTATCGGCGGTCAGTTCGGAGTCGACTCTGGGCAACCCGGCACGAATGCAGACCGCGGCGATGCGTTCACGGATGCGGTTGGTGGTGAGCCGCGAGGCGTAGGTGGAGGCGACCAGTTCGGCTCCGTCGCGCCGGGAGAGCAGCGCGTCGCGAAGTCGATGTGCGATCTGCGAGATCTGCGCGTCCCACAGTTGTTCCGTCGACGGTGCGTCGGCACCGGACAGTATGTGATCTGCGATCGCTCCCAGCAGCGTCTGCTTGTTGGGGAAGTGCCAGTACAGCGCTCCGGGTTGGACGTGCAGTGAGGTCGCCAGGCGGCGCATGGTCAGATCCGCGAGGCCGTACTCGTCGAGAATGGCTATTGCACCGTCCAGGACGTCCTGCCTGCGTAGCTGCACTTCCTACCCCTGCCGTTCGACGCGGTGTTTCGCTTTGACAGTAGCCGAGTGCGGTGCCTAACGTGAACGCCGTTCAACTTGAACGGTGTTCAATTCCGAGACCGTTCGACGACGAGGGGACCGGTATGGACATACTGCGTACGGCGCGCCTGCAGGTGCTCGACAACGGCATTGCGCTCGATCGATCCCAGGTGCTCGAGGTACTCGAGCTCGGAGAGGATCGTCTCGAAGAGACGATGCAACTGGCGCACGAGGTTCGGATGCGATGGTGCGGACCGGAAGTGGAGGTCGAGGGGATCGTCAGCCTCAAGACCGGAGGCTGCCCCGAGGACTGCCACTTCTGCTCGCAGTCGGGCCTGTTCGCCTCTCCGGTGCGGGCGGCCTGGCTCGATATTCCGTCGTTGGTCGAGGCGGCGAAACAGACCGCGAAGACCGGAGCCACGGAGTTCTGCATCGTGGCCGCAGTGCGGGGTCCGGACGCTCGACTGCTCGCGCAGGTCGCCGCGGGAATCGAGGCCATTCGCGGCGAGGTCGACATCGACATCGCTTGTTCGCTGGGCATGCTCGACCAGGATCAGGTCGACCAACTCGCCGCAATGGGTGTGCACCGCTACAACCACAACCTCGAGACCTCGCGGTCCTACTTTCCGAACGTGGTCACCACCCATACCTGGGAGGAACGCTGGAACACACTGCGGATGGTCCGCGAGGCCGGCATGGAGGTCTGTTGCGGAGGCATCCTCGGTATGGGCGAGACGCTGCAGCAGCGAGCCGAGTTCGCAGCCGATCTCGGCGCTCTCGAACCCGACGAGGTTCCCCTGAATTTCTTGAACCCACGTCCCGGAACGCCGTTCGGAGATCTGGACGTGCTGCCTGCATCGGATGCGTTGCGAGCCGTTGCCGCCTTCCGGCTGGCCCTGCCGCGGACGATTCTTCGATTCGCGGGCGGCCGCGAGATCACTCTCGGTGATCTCGGAGCTCAGCAGGGAATTCTGGGCGGCATCAACGCGATCATCGTCGGAAACTACTTGACGACGCTCGGTCGTCCCGCCGAGGAGGATCTCGATCTTCTCGGGGAACTGCAGATGCCGATCAAAGCGTTGAACTCGACGATCTGATGCGCGTATTAAGGTGGGTCGAATGACGAGCGAGAGCCGGTACGACCCGCACACCGGTCGGCCTGTCGAGGTCGGTACGGATGCGGGGGCACCGTCGTTCTCGGTTGCCGTCGGTCTCGGGCTGGAGCCGCCGAGGTACTGCGACCGGTGCGGTCGCAGGATGGTGGTGCAGATCGTGCCCGACGGATGGACGTCGGTGTGCTCGCGGCACGGCCTGATCGATTCCGCCGCGACGGGTAGGCGTTAGGTGACGACCTCGTCTGCCGTCGAGACTCCGGAGCGGCGTCGAACGCTTCGCTTTGTGGCTCTGGTCGGCGGTGTGACGATCGCGCTGTCCGCCGTCGGCGGTCTGCTGTGGGGATTCCTGGCACCGAGCCAGCAGTTGCTCGTCGTCGCGCAGGACAGAGGAGCAACACTGACCGGGGAGAGTCTGCATCGATTCGACGCTCTCGCCCTGTTCGTCCTCGTCTCGTTCGCTCTCGGCATTCTCGTGCCGATCGGGTGGTGGCTGTGGATTTCCCAGCGGGGTCCACGGCTGTTCGTGGCCGTGTTCGTCGGGTCGTTCGTCGGCTCGATCGCAGCGGTGCTGGTGGGCAACGGCGTTGCGGCGCTGCGATTCCCGAGGGCGGACGAGCCGGCCGTCGGATCGATCGTCCGGGTTGCACCGAGTATCGACACGCCGACGGCACTGATCGTGCAGGCGCTGACGGCGTCGTTGGTGATACTGCTGCTCGCGGCGATGAATCCCAACGACGATCTGCAGCACCCCGATTCCGATCCCGAGCTCGACGAGATCGAATTCGACGTCGCTCCGCCGCCGCCGTCGTTCGACTCGCGGGTGCCCGACTGACGGCGGATCTCGTTCATCCCTGTGGTGGCCGCAATGCCGCGAACTCGTCGGTGACGCGAATGCTGTTGTCGGCGAACCGGAACAATGCTGGAGGCCGTCCACCCGCTCGACCCGACGGTGCCCGCCGTCCGGTGGGTTCGATGACGCCGCGGCGGCTCAGTACCCGTTGCAGATTGGTGGCGTCGACCTGATAGCCGAGGGCTGCGCCGTAGATTTCGCGAAGCGTCGAAATCGCGAATTCTGCAGGAGCGAGGGCGAATCCGATGTTGGTGTACGACAGTTTGGCGACCAGTCGATGCCGTGCGTGCTCGACGACCGTTCCGTGATCGAACGACATGGCGGGCAGCTCCGACACCGGGTACCAGGTCGTATCCGCGGGCAGGGTCGGCTCGGCCGCGATCGGAACGAGGCCCAGAAACGTCGACGCGATTCGGCGATCTCCCGGCACCCTGTCCGGCTCGCTGAAGATGGACAGCTGCTCGAGGTGTGCCACCTTGCGTACGTCGACCTTCTCGGCGAGCTGTCTCCGCGCGGACGTGGCCAGGTTCTCGTCGTCGCGCAGGGTGCCCCCGGGGAGTGACCAGGTGCCCGCCTCGGGGTCGAGTGCACGCTGCCACAACAGGACCGCCAGTTCAGGGGTGTCGGGGTCGGAAAAGACCCGAACTTGGAACACCGCAATGAGTACTTCGTGGACGGTGCTACGATGAATCATGTTTTCGATCATAAGTCGAAAACTCCCTCGGAGGAAATTCGGTCACCGACGACCGGATGATCGGTGAAGGAGAACCGTCATGACCAGCAGCGCTACCCAGGTGAACTTCCTGGACTCGGCATTCGCCGGAGTCCGCGACATCGTCGATGGAGCCGGTGGTTACGGGGGAGTCGACGCGTCGGCTGAATGGGCCGCGGAAGTGCGACGGCTCGCCGATCTGCGAGGTGCGACCCTGCTGGCGCACAACTACCAGCTGCCTGCGATTCAGGACGTTGCCGATCACGTGGGTGATTCGCTCGCGCTCTCGCGCATGGCCGCCGAAGTATCCGAGGACACCATCGTGTTCTGCGGCGTGCACTTCATGGCCGAGACCGCCAAGATCCTCAGCCCGCAGAAGACGATCCTGATCCCGGACCAGCGTGCGGGTTGCTCGCTCGCCGACTCGATCACTGCCGAGCAGTTGCGCGAGTGGAAGGCAGACTTCCCGGATGCCGTCGTCGTCTCCTACGTCAACACGACCGCTGAGATCAAGGCGCTCACCGACATCTGCTGCACCTCGTCCAACGCGGTCGAGGTCGTGCAATCGATCGATCCGAGCCGCGACATCCTCTTCCTGCCCGACCAGTTCCTCGGGGCTCATGTCAAGCGCGTGACCGGGCGCGAGAATCTGCACATCTGGGCCGGTGAATGCCACGTCCACGCAGGCATCAACGGCGACGAGCTCGCCGAGAAGTCTCGAACCCACCCCGATGCGGAGCTCTACGTGCATCCCGAATGCGGTTGCGCCACCTCGGCTCTCTACCTCGCCGGCGAAGGATTCGTGCCCGCCGACAAGGTCAAGATCCTCTCCACCGGCGGCATGCTCGACGCGGCCCGCGCCACCGAATCCAAGCAGGTTCTGGTCGCCACCGAGATCGGGATGCTGCATCAACTCCGCAGGGCTGCACCCGATGTCGACTTCTTGGCCGTCAACGACCGCGCGTCGTGCGGATACATGAAGATGATCACGCCCGCCGCGCTGTTGCGCTGCCTCGTCGAAGGGCGCGACGAGGTCCACGTCGACCTCGAAACGGCGAACATCGCCAGCAAGTCGGTGCAACGCATGATCGAGATCGGCACACCCGGCGGCGGCGAGTGAACCCGTCGGTCGCCTGGGAAACCGCGGCCGACCTCGTCGTCGTCGGCGGCGGAATCGCCGGACTGACCGCGGCTCGCACGGCCGCCGCTCGCGGTCTGCGCGTGCTGACGGTCAGCAAGGGCAGTTCGGTCGACACCGCGACCAAGTATGCGCAGGGCGGAATCGCAGTCGTCGGCACCGATCTCGGCGACTCGATCGATGCGCACGTGTCGGATACCTGCGCAGCAGGCGCGGGCCTGTGCGACGAGGATGCGGTGCGTTCCATCGTGTCGGGCGGCCGCGCGGCGATCGCGTCGCTCGAAGTCGCCGGCGCACATTTCGATCGCGCGCCCGACGGTTCGGTTTCCCGCACCCGAGAGGGTGGCCACAGTGTTCGCCGAATCATCCATTCCGGCGGCGATGCCACCGGAGCGGAGGTACAACGCGCACTGGACTCCGCAGTGCCTTCGGTGGAATTCGACACCACCGCGCTCCGTGTACTGACCACCGACGGCGAGGTGGCCGGACTCCTCGTGCGCGGGCCTCGCGGTGTCGGCGTCGTTCGCACTCCGACGGTGTTGCTCGCGACAGGCGGCCTGGGACAACTGTTCTCGTGCAGTACCAACCCGGCCGGTGCCACGGCCGACGGCATTGCGCTGGCTCTGGATGCGGGCGCACGTGTCGCGGATCTGGAGTTCGTTCAGTTCCACCCGACCGTGCTGTTCGCCGCAGGGTCGACGGGCCGTCGCCCGTTGATCAGCGAAGCGGTGCGCGGAGAGGGCGCACGCTTGGTCGATGCCACCGGCCGCGCATTCATGGACGGTGTTCATCCCATGGGCGACCTCGCACCACGCGACGTGGTCTCGCGTGCCATCGCCGAGTTGCTGTACCGCAGCGGCGACGACCACGTGTTGCTGGACGCCCGTCGCGTGGAGCACGTGCGTGAGCGTTTCCCGACCGTGACGGCATCGTGCCTGGACGCCGGAATCGATCCCGCAACGGATCTCATCCCCGTGGCACCCGCCGCGCACTACTCGTGCGGGGGAGTCGTGACCGACACGTTCGGACGGACGTCCGTCTCGGGATTGCTCGCTGCGGGTGAGGTGGCGCGCACCGGGCTGCACGGTGCCAACCGGTTGGCGTCGAACAGTCTGCTCGAGGGTCTGGTGGTCGGCGAACGCGCTGCGCTCGTCGCCGCGGAGCGGGTCGGAACCACGGTCGCCGTGTCCGATACCGCGCTGCCTGTGTACCGGCGGATCGATCGCGCGGTACTGCAGCGAACCATGACCACGGACGTCGGTGTCGTCCGCGATGCGTCCGGTCTTGCGGCGGCACAGGACGTGCTGGCACACGGCGTGGTGTCGGAACCGCCGGTCGACGGCGTAGCGGTCGAGGATGCCGCCCTGACGGCAGCGGCAGACGTGATCGTGCTGGCTGCGGCGCACCGCCGAGAGAGCCGAGGGTGTCACACCCGACGGGATTTCCCGGACAGCATGCCCGAGTACCGACGGAGCCTGTATGTCGAACGCGACGACGACGGACGACTGACGATCGTGAACGATGACGTGATGACGGGAGCAAGCTGACATGACCGGTACTGCCGACGAAGTGAACCCGGGAGTCGACCGCGACGAGGTTCTCGCACTCATCCGCACCGCGCTCGACGAGGATCTCCGGTACGGGCCGGATATCACCACCATGGCAACGGTTCCCGAGGACGCCGTGGCCACGGCGTCGGTGGTGTCTCGACAGTTCGGCACCCTCGCGGGCCTCGATGTCGGACTGCTGGTTCTCGACGAGGTGATCGGTTCGGGCGCGTACTCGATCCGCCACAGGACCGCCGACGGATCGAATGTCGAACCCGGACAGGCTGTTCTGACGGTCGAAGCTCCCACCCGTGGATTGCTCACCGCCGAGCGCACCATGCTCAATATCGTCTGTCACCTGTCGGGTATCGCAACCGCCACGGCCGGCTGGGTCGCCGAGGTCGCAGAGACCGAGTGTCGCATTCGAGACAGTCGAAAGACGTTGCCCGGACTGCGATCGCTGCAGAAGTACGCGGTACGGGCGGGCGGCGGGGTCAACCATCGGATGGGTCTCGGTGACGCCGCGCTGATCAAGGACAACCACGTCGCGGCGGCCGGCTCCGTCGTCGCGGCCCTGCGAGCCGTGCGGGCCGCTGCGCCGAACATCGCCTGCGAGGTAGAGGTCGACAGTCTCGAACAACTCGACGAGGTGCTCGCCGAGAACGTCGAACTCGTTCTGCTGGACAACTTCGCGCTGTGGCAGACGCAGATGGCGGTGCAGCGCCGCGACAAGTTCGCGCCGGACACCAAGTTGGAATCCTCGGGTGGACTGACCGTCGACGTGGCTCGGGATTACGCGCGTACGGGGGTCGACTTCCTGGCGGTGGGCGGTCTGACACACTCGGTGACAGTGCTCGACCTCGGCCTGGACATGTAGCCGAGCCTCACGATTCGAGGAAGACGTTCGAAGATGGAATTGCAGAGTGCCCGTCTGGACAGCTGGATCTGGGCGGTGCGACTGTTCAAGACGCGGTCTGCCGCTGCCGCAGCCTGTCGCGGTGGGCATGTCCGCGTCAACGGCACCCCCGCAAAGCCCGGCCAACGGGTCGGGCCGGACGACGAGATCCGGCTGCGCGTGGAGGGCGTGGAGAAGATCGTCGTCGTCGTACGTGCCATCACCAAACGCGTCGGCGCGTCGGTGGTAGCCGAGTGCATGATCGATCGCAGTCCGCCGCCGCCACCGAAAGAGGTTCTGGCGTCGGTTCCCCGGCGTGACCGCGGAACGGGCCGTCCGACCAAGCGGGATCGACGTGACATCGATCGGCTGCGGCTGCGCCCCTCGTAGTCGTGAGCGTTGTGCGTACCTCCGGGGGCGCACAACGCGCTCGAGGGCGAAGCCCGGCTAGCGTCTCTTTCCGCTGCGGCGTGCGTTCGTTTTGGTCTTGACGACCGGTCGAGCCGGTTTGGAGGGCTGCGCCTTCTTCTTGACGGGCGCGTCGTCCGACGATCCGCGTGAACTTCGCGTCGACCGGCCCCGCACGATGCCGATGAATTCTTCGATGCGGTCGTCTTCCCGCTCCGCCACCCAGGCCAGTGCGATCTGTGTCTGCTCGACGTCGGTGACCGGGCGGTACACGAGATCTTTGCGAGCGTTGAATCGCGCAACCGAGTGCGGGACGATCGCCACGCCCAGCCCAGCGGCCACGTACTCGAAAGTCTCCGCTGTGCTGGTCATCGGTGGCAGTGCGGGACGATCGCCGGTGCTCAGTTCTGTTGCAACAGCAGCCCATTCGGGCACCGTGGTCGGATCGGCGAGCAGGTGTTCGTCGGCGAGGTCGAGAGCGGTGACCGAGTCGAATGCTGCGACCGCATGGTCTTTGGGCACCACCACGACCTGGATTTCCTGGTACAGCCCGATGGCGTTCAGACCTTCACGATCGATCGGCGGCCTGACGAAGCCGACGTCGACTGTTCTGTCACGCAGATGAGACACCTGCGTGTCCGGAGTCGTTGCCACGACGGACAAGGCGACATCGGGAAACCGATCGGCCCAGATTCGCGTCCACTTGGTCAGCGTCACGCCCTCGGCGTATCCGATGGTGAAACTGCTCGGCTCCCCGGCAGCAGCCTGTGCACGCTCCGAACGCCGATCGTCCTCGGCGATCTCGACCAACGCGCGTTCGAGCAGATCGCGTCCGTCGGCGGTGAGTTCGGTGGGGGAGGCACCCGGCACGAACAGGTCGACGCCGAGCAACTCTTCGAGTTCCACCACGGTCTTGCTGAGGCGGATTCGGGAGATTCCGAGCGACTGAGCAGCGCGGGCGAAATGCAGTTGTTGCGCCACTGCCGCATACCAGCGCAGTGTCTGCACATCGATGTTCACGGAGTCGAGCCTATGGGACGGTGCACGAAGCGCGGGACGGTGGCGTCGGGACCGCCGATTGCCGGATAAGCTGGTCCGGTGAGCCCGGAGAACAAACAGCAGACCATGAAGCCATTGACCGCGGCGAACAAGCTCGGCATCTATCTACCCGCAGCGCCGGAAGAGTTCCAGAACTCGATGATCAGCAGATCCGACCTGGACGCCCTGCGCAGCGATCCGCCGCAGTGGCTGACCGACTTGCAGACCGACGGACCCTTCCCCCGCGACGTGATCGCGAAGAAGCTCGACGTGTCCATCGCCGGATTGGCACGCGGCGGAGTCACCGAAGCGTTGACCAGTGTGGAGATCGAGGAACTGATCGCCAGCCCACCGCAGTGGCTGGTACGCGAGCGTCGGACTCAGATCCAGGTTCGCAAGGATGCCGAGCGCATCAAGGATAAGCAGGAAGCGCGTCGCACCGCGGGCAATCGGCCCACGAAACTGCGCAACCTCTAGGGAGCGACGACTCCGTCGAGGTAGCGCCACCGGCCGTCGACTCGGACGAAACGGCTGATCTCCGCCATCGTGCCGGCACCGTCGGGATGCTTGTACCGTGCCTCGAACTGCACGGTGCCGGTCTCGTCGAAAATTCCGCCTGCGTCGGCAGCAAAGATGTCGAGTCGATACCACCGTTGGTCGGGGTCCAACTCCAGCTGGGCCGGTGCGGTGTCGGGATGCCACGACGTCCGCAGGTAGGCAACGTCACCGACGGCGAACGCGGTGAAGCGCGAGCGCATCAGCTTCTCGGCCGTCGGTGCATCGACGGGGCCCGTCAGGTACGGCTCGCAACAGGCGTCGAACGTGTCCCCACTCGAACACGGACACCGTCTACTCACTCGTCGACCTCCACTTCGACTGTGTAGGTACCGAGTTCGTGCTCGTCCCGCTTGCCCACGTCCTGAATCCAGGTGTTGGCTTCGAGCAGAGTGTCGAAGAGCCCCAATGGAATCGGATCTCCGCCGAGCGCATTCTTCATGATCACGCGGTATTTCCTCATGGGGTCACCCTTCGTACCGTGGCCAGAAATGTTGCGGCGGCAAAGAACAGGCCGGCGAACGTGCGGTTCATGGTCTTCTGCTGACGGTGGGACCGCATCATGCGGAGGACTCGCGATGCCAGAGAGGTGTAACCGGTCATCACCAGCATGTCGACGACGACCATGGTCGCCGCGATGGCGAGATACTGGGTGATCAGCGGCCGCGCTGGGTCGAGAAACTGGGGCAGCACAGCGACCATGAACACGACGGCTTTCGGGTTGCTCGCGTTGACGAGAAATCCTCGCGCGAGCATCGTCGTGCCTCGATCCGCCACCGCGGGGGCGTCCGCTACTTCGGACGGAGCCGACCGCCACTGGCGAATGCCGAGGTAGACCAGATAGGCGACACCGAACCACTTGATCGCGGTGAAGGCCAGGGCCGAATTGGCCAGGACGGCACCGAGTCCGACTGCGACGATGCCGATCTGGACCAGCAGGCCGATCTGCAGCCCGAAGATGTTCCAGTACCCGCGGCGTAGGCCGTAGCGCAGACCTGTGGACATCGACGCGATGGCTCCGGCTCCGGGAGACAGACTGATGACGATGCTCGCGCCGAGGAAGG
>CAFBLX010000062.1_pt1 | contig 13609 bp, 14 predicted proteins | sample 7268311 | NCBI WGS metagenome assembly CAFBLX01 (sample SAMEA6814046, study PRJEB35770) | freshwater metagenome | biome: Freshwater; feature: Freshwater reservoir; material: water | place: Czech Republic | collected 2017-05-23 | depth 30m m | reverse complement strand
GGCCGCCACCCGGGCACATGGACGGACGGTGGCGGTGTGCAAACCGGCACAGACCGGAGTCGGTGACGACTGCCTGGGCGAGTCGGATATCGATGTGGTGGAACGTCTTTCGAGAGTCCGCGGAATCGAGCTGGCGCGATACCCCGAGCCACTCGCGCCCGATGTCGCAGCACGCCGTTCGGGTCGGTCGATGCTCGAACTCGACCACGTCGTCGACGCGGTGCGAGTGCTCGACGAGGCCCACGATCTCGTCGTGGTCGAGGGTGCGGGCGGGGTAGCGGTGCGCCTGGGTGCCGGCGGGTTCACTGCACTCGATGTCGCCGACGCCGTCGGCGCATCGGTCCTGATCGTGGCAGGGGCGGAGCTGGGGACGCTCAACCACAGCGCGCTGACCGTCGCCGCGGTGCGCGCAGCGGGTGTGACATGTACGGGCCTGGTAATCGGATCGTGGCCGGCCGAACCCGATCTGGCGGCGCGGGTCAACGTGGAGGAGTTGCCGCTCGTGACGGGCGTCGAGCTGCTGGCATGCGTGCCGAACGGGGCCGCCGCGCTGGACGCACAGGACTTCGGTGCGCTCGCCTGGACGATGTTCGGCGAGTTTGCCGGCTCATTACTCGGGTAACCGACTCGGAACGTCTGCCACTTCGGCAGTCGGAACAGATCGGGAGTTCCATCATGAGCACCGCAGTGTGGATCATCGTTGCAGTAGTAGTCGTAGTGTTGGTCGTTGCCGTCGCCCTGGTTGTGGCACGCAAGGGCAAAGAGCGAAAGAGGCTGGAAGCGAACCACCTTCGCGAGAAGGCGGCCGATCAGGCGACCGTCGTAGAGGAGCGTGAACTGCAGGCCCGTGAGAGCGAGGCCAAGGCACGCCGCGCCCAGGCGGAGGCGGACGTCAAAGCTGCCGAGGCAGAGAAACTTGCTCAGCAGGCCCAGTCTCACCAGGGAGTCGCGGCGGCATCGCGCGACGAAGTGAACTCACAGTTCGAGCGCGCGAACCACATCGATCCGGATGTGAAGGGCGACCGCAAGGTGACCGGTGACCACAACGTCGGCCGCGACGCGGGCGCGGATCGGGACTTCGGTGCGCAGCACAACGCGAATGTCGATCGGAACGCGAGTGCCGATCGGAATGCGACTGTCGATCGGAACGCGAGTACCGACCGGTCCGAGGCAGGACAGCATGGCGTGACCGGTAATCCGGACTTGCCCCCGACGGCAGCCCGGCACGAGCGGAACTAGCTCGTCGAGGTATTGGGCAGTTCGAGTTCGACCACGTCGTTCTCGCCCAGGTTCGGACGCTCATGGGTGACCTTCGCCTTGGCGTAGGCCAGCAGGGTCGACACCTTCGAGCCCGGGGTGGACCAGTACTCGGCACCTTCGGCGGCCACGTGGATCAGAGCGACCTCACGTGAATCGGGGTTCTTCTCGAACCACGCGGCCGCCCGAGAATTCCACAGCTCCTCCGCCTTGGCCTTGTTCTCGACGACCGCAGCAGTACCGGACAGCGACACCCAGCCCTGACCGGATTGGAACGAGACGTTGACCGTCGGGTCGGCGGCGATGTCGCGTACCTTTCTGGAGTCCTGCGCTGCGAAGAACCACAGGTCCCCGTCGAACTCCGCTTCCTGCAGTGCCATCGGACGCGAGATGAGGTGGCCGTCTCGGCCCACGGTGGTGAACATGCACAGTCCGGCATCGGACATCAATTCGGCGACTTTGGTGACGCCATCGGTGTTTGTCATCGAAAGTAAATACCCGGGGTGGGGGTCTTCAATCGCCGAAACCAGGCCGACTCCCTGTTTCGGTGATTATTACGCCCTGTAGTTGGTGATTTCGCAGAACCTGGGACACTGGAAGTCGTGACTGTTCCTGACGGCAACGACGCCCCCGTATCGGCCCAACTCTTCGCCCGCGCGAGCACAGTGATTCCAGGTGGCGTCAACTCTCCGGTGCGTGCGTTCGCATCGGTCGGCGGCACTCCACGCTTCATCACGCAGGCCAGCGGATACACGATGACCGACGCGGACGGGAAGTCCTACGTCGACCTCATCTCGTCCTGGGGTCCGATGATCCACGGACACGCGCATCCGGCCATCGTCGAGGCAGTCCAGAAGGCGGCCGCAACCGGACTGTCGTTCGGCGCACCCACCGAGCGCGAAATCGAACTCGCCGAGGAAATAGTGCGCCGCGTCGGCCCCGTCGACCAGGTTCGCCTTGTGAATTCGGGCACAGAGGCCACGATGAGCGCGGTGCGTCTGGCGCGCGGCTTCACCGGTCGCACCAAGATCCTCAAATTCTCCGGCTGCTACCACGGCCACGTCGACGCCCTGCTTGCCGACGCGGGCTCGGGGCTGGCCACCTTCGGACTGCCGACGTCACCCGGAGTGACCGGCGCTCAGGCGTCGGACACCATCGTCGTTCCCTACAACGACCTCGACGCCGTCACCGCCGCGTTCGACGCCAATCCCGGCGAGATCGCGTGCATCATCACCGAGGCCGCCGCGGGCAACATGGGCGCGATCCCGCCGGTCACCGGCTTCAACGAGGGACTACGCCGACTCGCGACCGAGCGCGGCGCATTGCTGATCATGGACGAGGTGATGACCGGATTCCGTGTCAGCGCCGCAGGCTGGTACGGCATCGACGGTGTCGCCGGCGACCTCTACACCTTCGGCAAGGTCATGTCCGGCGGGCTGCCGGCCGCAGCATTCGGTGGCCGCGCGGACGTCATGGCCTACCTCGCACCGGCCGGGCCGGTATACCAGGCGGGCACCCTCAGCGGAAACCCCGTCGCCGTCGCAGCCGGCCTGACGAGCCTGCAACTGGCCGACGCCGCCGTCTACGAGAAGCTGCAGACCAACTCACAGCGACTCGGAACACTGCTCGGCGATGCTCTCACCGCCGAAGGCGTCGACCACCACGTGCAGTTCGCGGGCACTATGGTGAGTGTGTTCTTCGCCGATGGACCCGTCACCGACTACGCGCAGGCCAAGGCTGCCCAGACGTGGCGCTACCCGGCGTTCTTCCACGCGTTCCTCTCTCGCGGGGTGTACCCGCCGCCGAGCGCATTCGAGGCATGGTTCGTCTCGGCGGCTCTCGACGACCGAGCTTTCGAGATCATCGCCGACGCGGCCCCGGCCGCCGCGAAGGCTGCGGCAGCCGCTGTAGCACCACTGTGACGTCCACTCAGAAGTGATCACCACCCGACTAGCGAGAAACAGGACCCCGACGTGACCGAGGCCCCCGCAACACACCCGCACTCGACGACGCGCACCATCGTGCACGTCCTCCGGCACGGCGAGGTGCACAACCCCAAGGGCATCCTCTACGGGCGGTTGCCCGGCTTCAAGCTGTCGGTCACCGGCCAGTCCCAGGCCAAGGCCGTCGCAGATGCGCTCGCCGGTCACGACATCACCCACGTCGTCGCGTCGCCGTTGCAACGCGCCCAGGAGACTGCTGCCCCGATCGCGGCAGCCCACGGCCTGACGGTGTCCGAGGACGAGAACCTTATCGAGGCGGGCAACGAGTTCGAGGGGCTGCGCGTTGCCGTCGGCGATGGAGCCTTGCGTAGGCCTCGGCACTGGTGGAAGCTGCGCGACCCGTTCACCCCGTCCTGGGGCGAGCCGTATCTGCAGATCGCGCACCGCATGCTCGCCGCCGTCAACGCGGCCAGAGTCGCAGCCGTCGGGCACGAGGCCGTCTGCGTGAGCCACCAACTCCCGGTCTGGACGCTGCGCCGGTTCCTCCAGGGCGACCGGCTCTGGCACGACCCGCGCAATCGCCAGTGTGGACTCGCGTCGCTGACGTCACTGGTCTACGAGGGCGATCAGCTCGTCGATCTCGTCTACTCCGAGCCAGCAGGAGCATCCGACCCGAGGATCACCGGTGCGTAGGTTACTACTCGCGGTTGCCGCTGTGGCCCTCGTCGCCGGCTGTTCGACCGGCACCGACGCGGTTGCTCAGGGCGGAACCTTCCAGTTCGTCTCGCCCGGCGGAAAGACCGAAATCTTCTACGATCCGCCGTCCGACCGCGGCGCACTCGGCGAACTCTCCGGGCCCGACCTCATGACCGAGGGCAAGACGACCTCGCTGTCGGACTACGAGGGTGACGTCGTCGTCCTCAACGTCTGGGGTCAGTGGTGCGGACCGTGCCGCGGAGAAGCGGACGACCTCGAGAAGGTCTACGAGGCCACCAAAGCCTCCGGCGTCGAATTCCTCGGCATCAACGTGCGCGACGAATCACAGACCGCAGCACAGGATTTCGTCGTCAGCAACAACGTCACGTACTCCTCGATCTACGACCCGCCGATGCGCACCCTGACCGCGCTCGGTGGCGTTCCGACCTCTGTCATTCCGACGACCATCGTGCTCGATCGACAGCACCGCGTGGCCGCAGTGTTCCTGCGTGAACTGCTCGTCGAGGACCTGCAGCCCGTCGTCGAGCGCGTGGCAGCCGAGGAGCCTGTGCAGCCGTGAGCGAGATGTACCTAGCCGGCGTCGGCGCGAGTTTCCAGGAAGCTGCGGCCTCCGGGCCGCTGATCCTGGCCCTCGGAGCCTGCGTCCTGGCCGGGCTCGTCTCCTTCGCGTCACCGTGCGTCGTACCGCTGGTTCCGGGATATCTGTCGTACCTCGCCGGGGTCGTCGGAGCCGACGCACCGGCGGTCAGCGCCGACGAAGCGGCCGTCAAGACGAAGGTGCGCAGCGGTCGGCTGCGCGTCGCGGGAGCCGCGGGGCTGTTCGTCCTCGGATTCACCGTGGTGTTCGTTCTCGCCACCGCGTCGGTGTTCGGCGCAATTTCGGTGCTGGCGATCAACCGCGAACTGCTCATGCGAATCGGCGGCGTCGTCACCATCGCCATGGGCCTGGTGTTCGTCGGACTGATTCCCGCGCTGCAGCGCGATGTGCGGTTCGAGCCGAAGCAGATCGGCTCCCTCGCCGGAGCGCCCTTGCTCGGGGGAGTGTTCGCACTCGGCTGGACCCCGTGCCTCGGGCCCACCCTCGCCGGCGTCATCTCGCTCGCCGCAGGCACCGACGGTGCCACGGCTGCCCGCGGAGTCACCCTCATCGTGGCGTACTGCCTCGGTCTTGGATTGCCGTTCGTGATCCTCGCGTTCGGATCGGTCAGCGCACTGCGAGGCGTCGGCTGGCTACGTACACACGCACGACAGATACAGGTGTTCGGCGGAATCATGTTGATAGCGGTAGGAATTGCACTGGTCACCGGTGCCTGGGATCAATTCGTCGGCTGGGTGCGCGACGCCTTCGTCTCCGATGTGGTGTTGCCGATATGACCGCCGAGACCGAGGAGCGGACAGAAGCGGCGCCGCCGCACAAGCAATCCGTACTCGGTAAGGCCGTGGCCGTGGTGCGCAACACCTGGCGCGGGCTCACCAGTATGCGGACCGCACTGGTGCTGCTGTTCCTGCTGGCCTTCGCCGCCGTGCCCGGAGCCCTGGTACCGCAACGCAGCCTCAACGCGGGCAAGGTCGACCAATACATCGCCGACCGTCCGACACTCGGCCCCATCATGGACAAGCTCGAACTGTTCGACGTGTTCGGCAGCTTCTGGTTCACCGCGATCTACGCACTACTGTTCGTCTCCCTGATCGGCTGCATCCTGCCGCGGTGCATCGAGCACGCAAAACAGTTGCGTACCAAGCCCGTTCGTGCGCCGCGGAACCTCTCGCGCTTGCCGCACCACACCCGGTACGACGTCGACGGCGCACCCGAGGAGATCGCAGCCCAGGTCCGTACTCAGCTGCGTGGGTGGCGCGTCGCGCAACGGTCCGAGGGCAGCGGGGCAGTGACGCTCTCGGCGGAGAAGGGCTACGTTCGCGAACTCGGCAACCTCGTGTTCCACCTCTCGCTCGTCGGACTGTTGGCCGCGATCGCCATGGGCAAGCTGCTCGGCTACGAGGGAAACCGCATCGTCATCGCCGACGACGGCCCCGGATTCTGTACCTCCACGCCTGCCAACTACGACTCGTTCCGGGCGGGCAACCTCGTCGACGGCACCGACCTCGAGCCGTTGTGCTTGCGAGTCAAGGATTTTCAGGCGGACTACCTCGACAACGGCCAGGCGGAAATGTTCACCTCGAACATCCAGTACCAGGCCGGCGAAGATCTGGCGAACAACGACTGGCAGGACGACCGACTGCAGGTCAACCATCCGCTGCGGGTCGCGGGCGACCGCGTCTACCTGCAGGGCCACGGCTACGCGCCCACGTTCACGGTGACGTTCCCGAACGGCGAGACCCGCACCGACACCATCCAATGGCAGCCGACGGACGCCACCACATTCCTCTCCAGCGGGGTACTGCGAGTCGACCCACCCGGTGGCCTCTACCCCGACGCGCTGGACCGGCGTAAGAACCAGATCGCCATCGAAGGACTGTTCGCCCCGACCGCGTCGTTCCACGGCAGTCTGCTGTCGTCGAGCTTCCCGGCGATGAACGACCCAGCCGTCGCCATCGACATCTACAAAGGCGACACCGGACTCGACACCGGACTCCCGCAATCCATCTTCTCGCTCGATCAGGAAATGATCGCCCAGGGCAGGCTCGTCAAGCAGGACCGCGTCAACCTCATGCCCGGGGAGTCGGCCACACTCAGCGACGGCACCGTCGTCAGATTCGACGGGGCGAAGGAATTCGTCAACCTGCAGGTCTCGCACGACCCGGCTCAGACCTGGGTCCTGGTGTTCGCGCTGACGATGATGGGCGGACTGCTCGTCTCACTGGTGATCAAACGTCGCAGAATCTGGGTCCGACTCACCGCCGACGGCGACTCACGACGTACTGTAGTAGAACTCGGCGGACTTGCACGCACCGATCAGGCGGGGTGGGGCGAAGAGTTCGACCGCCTGTGCACCCGCCTGCTCGGCGACACCTCGAAACAGGAGAACTGACCGATGCCGATCAACGAGACACTCTCGCAGTACAGCGACTGGTCGTTCGAATCAGCCTTCACCATTTACGTGCTCGCATTTGTCCTGCTCATCGCTCAGTACGCCTCCGCCAAGGCGACGGCCGCTCAGGCCAAGGAACTCGTCGGTGCCGGAGCCCCCGTGACCGCGTCGTCGGTGGCTGCGTCCTCCGGCCCGGGACGCGTCATCGAGGCACCCAAGCGCCCGCTGTCCGAACGCCTCGCAGGTATGGGCTTCGCGCTGCTCGCACCGGCCCTCGTCCTCCACATCGCCTCGGTCGTGCTCCGCGGATTCGCCACCCACCGATTCCCGCTGGGCAACATGTACGAGTTCGTCACCATGGCAACCGCTGCCGCAGCACTGACCTCCGTGGTGGTGCTGCGCAAGAAGACGATGCGCCCGATGCTGGTGTTCGTCCTCGCACCCATCATCGTGCTGATGTTCTTCGCCGCCACCAAGCTCTACGCCGATGCCGCACCCGTCGTCCCGGCACTGCGCTCCTACTGGCTGCCCATCCACGTCACCATCGTCAGCGTCGGCAGCGGCATCCTGCTGGTTTCCGGTGTCGCGAGCCTGCTGTTCCTGCTGCGCATCAAACAGCCCCTCGGCGAGGAAAGCGTGGGATTCTGGGGCCGCTTCGCCTCCAAGCTCCCTGACGCCCAAGCCCTCGACCGACTCGCCTACAAGACGACCATCGTCGCCTTCCCGCTGTTCGGAGCCGGCGTCATCCTCGGCGCGATCTGGGCCGAGGCCGCATGGGGACGTTTCTGGGGCTGGGACCCCAAAGAAACGATGTCCTTCATCACGTGGATCATCTACGCCGCTTACTTGCACGCCCGCGCCACCTCCGGCTGGCGAAACACCCGCGCCGCGTGGATCAACGTCGGTGGATTCACTGCCATGCTGTTCAACCTCTTCATCATCAACATGGTCGTCTCCGGTCTGCACAGCTACGCAGGACTGAACTGACCTCTGCGCGTTCCACACGCTCCGCTGCCGACGTGCAGCTGGTAGCGTCCGATCCGGCTCGATGGGGGAGACATCCGAGCCGGCACTCGACGCGGGACGCACACTGGGGGGAAATCGGTCATGGCCGATCGGCACGGAAACAATTGGCAACCCATCCGACCGATGGACGACGACGAACCCCCGAACACGCCGGAGCCGGTGGTGACCGAGACCCCGGTTGTCGGGTCTGCCGGGGTTGGGGAAGTTTCGGGGGTTGCGGGGTCTGCTGAGCCTGCGGGGTCTTCTCGGGTTGTGGGGGAGTCTCGGGTTTCGGGGGAGCGTGAACCGTTCCGATCCACCCCCATCTCCATGCCGCCCGCGGATGCTCCGAGCCCGACTCCTGTTGTCGCGGCAATGTCGACTCCACCCGTCGAGGTGACGCCACCGACCGACGAGATGCCGACGATGCCCGAAGCATCGGGTCCACCGGTTGTGTCACCTGTTTCGTCCGACATGGCCATGCCCCTTGGTCCGCCGACTCGGCCCATGCGCGAGCCGCAGCCGCCTGGGCAACAGGGTCAGCACCCTGTCCAGCCGCAGAACGGGATGGTGTTTCCCCAGAATGCTGTTGTGCCCCAGCAATATTGGCAGCCGAACAACGAGTGGGCAGCCCAGAATCAGTGGCAGGCCCAGAACGGCTGGCCGACGCATGGGCAGGGGCAGGGGCAGGGAAATGGGCAGGGTCAGGGGTATGGGCAGTGGGCTCCGCAACCCGGTTCGTGGCCGCAACCGATGTTGCCCGGCCATGTTCCTGTTGTGGTTCCTGCCGTGGCTGCTGTCGTTCAGCCGGATCATCGACCGCTGTCGCAGCCGATGTCGGCGGCCGACCTCGGCGATTCGTTGCTGATCAGGTCGGCAAGTGTCGCTCCGGTGGCCGGGTGGCGTCGTGCGCTGTATCTGATGTCCGGTGGTCGGATCGATGTGGGGAACAGTCCGGCGCAACAGCGACGCCTCGAATTGACCGCGCAGGTTGATCGACCATTGGTGGGGTGCTACCGCGTCGCGGTGCTCTCGTTGAAGGGTGGGGTCGGAAAGACGACGACAACGGCCACGTTGGGCTCGACGTTCGCAGACATCCGCGGTGACCGCGTGATTGCGATCGACGCGAACCCCGACCGCGGAACGCTGGGGCAGAAAGTACCGTCGGAAACGACGGCGACGGTCCGAAATCTGTTGCGAGACATGGATTCCTTGGAGCGCTACAGCGACGTTCGGGCCTACACCTCACAGAACGTCCATCGGCTGGAGGTGCTGGCCTCCGATTCGGACCCGGCGGCGTCCGAGGCATTCAGCGGTGACGACTACGACCGAACGGTGACACTGCTCGAGAAGTTCTACAGCATCGTCATCACCGACTGCGGCACCGGATTGATGCATTCGGCGATGGAAAGCATTCTCGAGGGCGCGGACACTCTGGTCGTCGTCAGCTCAGGGTCTGTGGACGGGGCGCGGAGCGCGTCGGCGACATTGGATTGGCTGGATGCTCATGGCTATCGAGAGCTGGTGGCCACGTCGGTGGCGGTGGTCAACGCGGTAAGACCGAGGGCGGGAAAAGTCGACTTGCAGAAGGTGGTCGAACATTTCGAGCAGCGATGCGCTCAGGTTCGGACGATTCCGTTCGACCCGCATCTGGAGGAGGGGGCTGAGATCGAATTGGGCAGGCTTCGTGGACGCACGCGAAAGGCACTCCTCGAAGTAGCTGCGGCGGTGGCAGCAGGCTTTCCGGCCTCGCCCACTACTTCTCGCCGCAGCTGATCGGAAACTTTATTCGCCGACTTCAGTGCCGGCGTCGGTCCCGTCCTTGCCTCCGCGACGAGCGTCCCGGTTGATTTTCCAGAGAAATTCCGGATCGTCATCGGGCCCGACAGTCCGCGGGGGTTCAGGTTGCGTGCTGGGTCCGAATGCCTTCCACAGCAGCACAATCACTGCCACCAAACCGATCAACGCCAATAGATAGATCACGACGCACCTCCTACTACGAGGGTAGCCGTCATGCAACGACCTCCGCACCCGTCGAGCGTCGAAGATTCCTGAGAATGTTCGATGAGTTCGTACGGGTGCGGAGGTCGTTGCCGAAACTGCGCCGAATGGCCTGTCTCAGTGCTGTACGCCGGCTTCGGTCGTCAGAGAAGTCAGCAGCTGCATGACCTCGGTTTCGCGGAAGCGACGGTGTCCGCCGGGAGTGCGGAGCGATCCAAGACGTCCGGCGTGCGCCCAGCGAGTCACGGTCTTGGGGTCGACGTGAAAAAGCGCTGCTACCTGACCCGGTGTGAGAAGTGAGTCCTGAGCTTTGTGGAACGTGGGTGCGCTCATCTGTCGTGTCCTCCTACGGTGCGGTTCTGTGCATTTGCGTCGAACCGGAGATATCGGTCTGCGGTGTTGTGAGCCCCATGGTTGCACTCGGACCCCTAGGTACTCGACTGATACAAGGTTGGTAAAGGGGAGGTAATGGACAAATCGGTCACGCCAGGGGTGGGTGGGAAGCCCTGCACGGCCCGGTAACCTTGAGCTCGTGAGTGATGCGACGAATGCCGACCGAAGCGACCCGACCAGCGGAAACCCCACGCCCGGCCGTTCTGCGAAGAAGTCCCTTGCCGTCGATCTCGCCGTGTACACGTTCGCGCGTCTGGCGCTCGTCATCGTCATTGCCGCGATCATCATCGGTGTCGGTTTACTCTTCGGCATCGAGGTTCCGATCCTCGTCGCCGCGATCTTCGGCGTCCTCATCTCGCTGCCGTTGTCCCTGCTTCTGTTCAAGCAGATGCGCATCCGCGTCAACGAGTCCATCGCTGCGGTCGACGAACACCGACGCACCGCTCGCGCGGACCTGCAGTCCAAGCTGCGCGGTGAAGACGGCCGCAAGTGACCACATCGGTGGACCGCTCCGGATCGCGTGAGTGGGTCGACAACGCAGTCCGGTTGATCGAAGCCGATTCTCAGCGCAGTGCCGACACACACCTGCTGAGCTATCCACTGCCTGCCGCATGGGGAATCTCGCTGTACCTCAAGGACGAATCCACTCACATCACCGGCAGCCTCAAACACCGGCTGGCGCGATCGCTGTTTCTGTACGCGATCTGCAACGGCTGGGTCACCGCGCGAACCACGGTCGTCGAGGCGTCGTCAGGCTCCACGGCGGTCAGTGAGGCATATTTCGCCGGCCTGCTGGGATTGAAATTCGTCGCAGTCATGCCCAGAAGTACAAGTCCCGCCAAGATCGCCCTCATCGAATCGCACGGTGGGCGCTGCCACTTCGTCGACCGCCCGGGTGAGATGTACACCGAGGCGCACCGGCTCGCAGCCGAGCCCGACTGCCACTACATGGACCAGTTCACCCACGCCGAACGGGCCACCGATTGGCGAGGAAACAACAACATCGCCGAGTCCATCTACGATCAGCTCCGGCTCGAGAAATGTCCCATCCCCGATTGGGTGGTCGTAGGCGCGGGAACAGGCGGAACGAGCGCCACCATCGGTCGCTACATCCGATACCGCAGACACGCAACGCGTTTGGCCGTCGTGGACCCAGAGAATTCGGCCTTCATCGGAGGCTACGAAACCGGTGACGCGAGTTTCGAGACCGGTAAGTCCTCACGTATCGAAGGCATCGGGCGACCGCGGGTGGAACCGTCCTTCGTCGGCCAAGTGATCGATCGAATGATCGCGGTGCCCGACGCTGCGTCGGTGGCGGCCGCGAGATTCACTTCGGCTGCGATCGGTAAACGAGTGGGAGGATCCACCGGCACCAACATCTGGGGTGCCTTCGGATTGATCTCCGAGATGATTGCCGCGGGACGCACCGGCAGTGTGGTGACGTTGTTGTGCGACGGCGGAGACCGTTACTCGCAAACCTATTTCGACGACACCTGGGTCGCGGGCCAGGGGATGGATCTCGACGAACCGACCGCCGCGCTCGAGCAGTTCATCCGTACCGGGGTGTTCTGAGCAGATCTACCAGGTCACGACCATCGACGTCACCGCAGTGACAGCGGCGACCGTCCCGACGGCCGGCCACGCACCGATCTTCTTCGCGAGCGGATGCGACGCACCGAACGCCACGAGGTACGTCCCGAGCAGTGCGCCGGCACGAGCCGAGCCCGAGGATTTCTGCCATTGCGTGGTGCAGGCGACGCCGACTGCAGCGAGCACTGCTCCGCCGAGTTGGCGATTGTGCGACCGGCGAGCGACAGCGAAGCCGCCGAGCAAGCCGCCTGCGGCGAGAGCGGACGTGGCGAACGAACGTCGAGCATCATGGTCGGACATGATCGTCACCCTAGCCGAGCCTGCACGCGCAAACTCCGGGCCAGGTGATCTCTCTGCTCGATCACCAAGCGCCGCAACGCAGCCGGTGCCCACTCGTGCTCGGCGAGCCACACGTCTGCACTGTCGGTCGACGATCGCTGAGGAAAGAGGCGAACAACTATCCTCCGTGCGATCTCGATGCTGCGTGAGGTCCACAACGAGGAGATGGACTCGAAATACCGGTCCTCGTACGGTTGAGTGAGGTCCGGTCGGTGACCCGCCCCGAACCCGGTGATGAAGGCGTCGAGAACATCGTTGGACACGTCGTCGCGCTCGGTGATGGAAGTCCACGCGCTCGCTTTGACTGTGGCGTCAGGGATCGCCGTCGCCGCCGCTGTGTGGGCAGTGCGCCCCGAAAGTGTGTCGTCCGAACCGAGTTCGGCATCCAGCTCTGCGATAGTTGCGTGTCCGGTGGCGGCGAGTGCCAGCCAGAATGCCCAGCGCTGATCGGGGTCCAGCCTCAGCCCGGCAATGGTCGCGGTGCCATCGAGCAGGGAGCGTAGATCGTCGGCCAGGAAGTCGTCGAGTTGCGCAGCCGATGCGACCGCCCGCGCCCACACCAACTGCGCGTCGCTTCCGGGTTCGCTCGATTGCAGCTGCCGCCACGACGCTTCCAACCAATGCCGGGTGGGCTCGTCCCGTCGGTCTTCGGGGAGGTAGTGCGCGAGTGTGTACGCGACGTTGGCCGTGACTGCGGAGAGCAACCCGATCTTGGGTTCGGTCGGTGCGAATCTGATTGCGATGTCCAGGTATTCGATCGCAGAGAGCTCGGCGTCCCGGGTGGAGTTCCACAGTGCCGACCACACCAGCCCTCGTGCAAGGGGATCGACGATGCGATCGAGTGAGGTCCGCACGGTGGCGGTGGAGCGCTCGTCGAATCGGATCTTGGCGTAGGTCAGATCGTCGTCGTTGAGCAGAACCAGTGCAGAATCGGGGAAGTCGACGGGCGTTCGCGAGTCGGTGATGTCGAGTTCGTAGCGGTGGGTCCTCGTGAGATTTCCGGCCTCGTTCGGATCGTAGAGCCCGACCGCGATGCGGTGCGGACGCGGATCCGACTGCTCGACGGCGTCGCCGGTATAAGTCAGTGTGGACACGCCGGTGGTCTGCAGCCACGCGCCCGCCCAGGTCTCGAGGTCTCGCCCGCTGGCGGTGGACATCTCGCTCAAGAGATCCGTCAGGGTCGTATTACCGAAGGCATGCGTACGAAAGTAGTTGCGGGACGCTGCGAAAAAGGCGTCGGCACCGACGAACGCCCCCAACTGCTTGAGCACGCTCGCGCCCTTCGCGTAGGTGATGCCGTCGAAGTTGAGCTTGGCTGCCTCGAGGTCGGTGATGTCGGCGACGATCGGGTGAGTGGTGGGAAGCTGGTCCTGC
>CAFBLX010000061.1_pt1 | contig 13645 bp, 14 predicted proteins | sample 7268311 | NCBI WGS metagenome assembly CAFBLX01 (sample SAMEA6814046, study PRJEB35770) | freshwater metagenome | biome: Freshwater; feature: Freshwater reservoir; material: water | place: Czech Republic | collected 2017-05-23 | depth 30m m | reverse complement strand
CGAGCCGACCGCACACGGCCGAACCTGCAAGGAAGAGCTCACCTGGTGACGGTGCGTACCTCGGTTCCCGGACGCCAGACGTCGATCTGCATGTGATCGTCCACCAGTGACGTCAGTACCACTTCGCCGATGTCGAGATCGAACACGTGGTACGGCACGAGTTCGCCGGGAGCCGCGTCGAATATCGGTTGCAGCACAGCGGGATCGGTGATCTCTGCGGCGATTCCGCTGATCTTTGCATCGCCGCCCTCCATCGAGTGGTGGCCGGGATTGCTGTGCAGTGCGAACCGGCCGTCGCGCTGTAGATCTCGCGCTTTGGCGGCACCGAGCATCGATCCGAGTCGCAGCACCCCGGTGTCCACGAACTCCACCTCGGTTCCACTGACGCGCGGTGAGCCGTCTGCCCGTAGTGTCGCGAGAACATGGTGCTTGTGCGCGGTGAATCGGGCCCGCACCGCGGACGCGAGAGTCGGAGCCGCTGCCGAGAATTCGTTCCACGTCGTCATGCGCACATTATGCGATCGACCACCGACAGTGTTGGGCAGGAATGCACGGAACCTGCCCGAACAGACGGAATCCCGCCGATCGCGTTCGATATCGTGCACTCTTTCCCGCTGGACCTGTCAGATCCAGAATCGCATCAGGTAGTTGCCGTTGCCGGCGAAGAACTCGGGGACCCCCGACAATCCGAACAGGGTGTAGATCGCTCCGAAGAAGGCGGCATTGACAGCCGGCACGAAAAGCAACGCAACGAGGACGAGAATCCCGTATCCCTTGAACTGGTTCAGCGACGCTCGGGTGGTGGGTGAGAGCGAGGGTTCGAGGGCTGCGTATCCGTCGAGTCCGGGCACCGGGATCAGGTTGAGGATCGTGGCCATGATCTGCAGAAACGTCAGAAAGCTGAGCCCGTACCAGAAGGCGGCGTTGGTGCCGTCGGTACCGAACAGCCTGATGACCACCAGAAGTGCCACGGCCACAACTGCATTGGCGAACGGGCCGGCCAGTGCGATGCGCCGCTGGGGCGACGCCGAGAACTGTCTGGTACGCAGGTAGACGGCGCCGCCCGGCAGGCCGATCCCGCCGATCGCGATGAACACCACCGGGAGAACGATGGACAGCAGCGGGTGGGTGTACTTCAGCGGGTTCAGGGTCAGGTAGCCGCGGAGCTCGACTTCGCGATCACCGGCTCGAAACGCGGTGTAGGCGTGGCCGAATTCGTGCAGGCACACCGACGCGATCCACCCGGCGAGAACAAGCACGAACACTCCGATGCGCGCGGCGACGGACGTGACGTCGTCCGCCGTCCAGGCAAGGGCACCACCGATTCCGGCGATGGCGAGTACCGCGACGAAGATCGGACTGGGCAGGACGGGACCGCGCCGCACCGGAACGGTCATCGGACCAGCAACCACTCCTGATGGTGGCGGTAGAAGGTCGACCGCTTCACCGCCTTGCCGCCGGCGATACCGTCGCGCGTCAGTTCGGCGGCGGGGGAGCCGAGTTGCATGGCGCGGCCGCTGACCCAGCGGCGCGGCAGAAATCGGCGACGGCCGACGACGCGTGCGCGGAGGCCGGGCATGTCCGCGGTGGGAGCCACCTCGACTCCGGGCACGACGCCGGAGAACAACCGGGTGTCGTCGACGTAGGCCTCGCCTTCGAGGTCGGTTCCGTCGGCACCGCCGAGCAGAGCCCTCCCGACGACGGCCTTGCCTGCATCGTCGCGGATGAGGGGTGTGCTCGACGCCGTACCCGTCAGGGCGACCTTGGCGGCACGTGACCCGGTGCCCAGCTTGTAGATGTGCGCGGCGTCGGTTGCGTTCTCCGGCACGAACGCGACCTCGACGTGCAGCCGTTCGGTGCGCATCAGGCGCGTCAGCAGCGCGGCGAGGGACGCATCGTCGCCCAGGACGATGATGCGTGGCTCGGGGGCGGATTCGATGTCGGAGAAGATCGCGCTGCAGTCGTCGTCGGTCGGTACTGCGTCGGCGTTGCGCAGTGGGACGTCGGTCAGCGTGATCGGCAGCAGCGGGTTGCCGCACTGCAGAACGAACGGTGTCACGGCGCTCCTAGATCTTCCGATGAATCCTCGTCACGACCATAGTGCCCTCGTTCGGCGTCGACCGTAGCGGCATGCGGGCCAGCTCACCGCCTCGGCTAGACTGTTCCCCCGGCCACTGTCGCGCCTGCGACGAATGGTGACTGCTGCATTCGCTCGAGTACATCTGCAGCACGTCCTTGCACGAAAGCAACGTAGGAGAGCACATGCCGGCGATAGTCCTGATCGGCGCCCAGTGGGGCGACGAAGGCAAAGGCAAAGCCACCGACCTGTTCGGCGAACGACTTCAGTGGGTGGTTCGCTACCAAGGCGGCAACAACGCCGGCCACACCGTCGTTCTTCCCAACGGAGACAAGTTCGCACTACACCTGATCCCGTCGGGAATTCTCACGCCGGGCGTCAAGAACGTCATCGGTAACGGTGTCGTCGTCGATCCGGGTGTGCTGCTCACCGAGCTCGACGGCCTCGAGAAGCGCGATGTCGATACGTCGAATCTGCTGCTCAGCGCCGATGCGCACCTGATCATGCCGTACCACGTGGCCATCGACAAGGTCACCGAGCGGTTCCTCGGTGCCAAGAAGATCGGCACCACCGGGCGCGGCATCGGCCCGTGCTACCAGGACAAGCTCGCCCGCGTCGGTGTGCGTGCGGCGGATGTGCTCGACGAGAAGATCCTGACCCAAAAGGTCGAGGCCGCACTGGAATTCAAGAACCAGGTGCTCTCGAAGATCTACAACCGCCGGGCGCTGGATCCACAGCAGGTCGTCGACGAGGTGCTCGAGCAGGCCGAGGGATTCAAGCACCGCATCACCGATACGCGCCTGCAGCTCAACCTCGCGCTCGAGCGCGGCGACACGATTCTGCTCGAGGGATCGCAGGGCACGTTGCTCGACGTCGACCACGGCACCTATCCGTACGTGACGTCGTCGAACCCGACGGCAGGCGGCGCGTCCGTCGGCTCGGGCATCGGCCCGAACAAGATCACCACGGTGCTCGGCATCCTCAAGGCGTACACGACGCGTGTGGGATCCGGTCCGTTCCCGACCGAGCTGTTCGACAACCATGGTGAGTACCTGGCCAAGCAGGGCGGCGAGGTGGGCGTCACCACCGGTCGCGCCCGACGTACGGGCTGGTTCGACGCGGTCATCGCTCGGTACGCCACCCGCGTCAACGGCATCACCGACTACTTCCTGACCAAGCTCGACGTGCTCTCCAGCCTGGACACCGTGCCCATCTGCGTCGCCTACGACGTCGACGGCGTCCGTCACGACGAAATGCCGATGACGCAGACCGGTTTCCACCATGCGAAGCCGATCTACGAAGAGATGCCCGGTTGGTGGGAAGACATCTCCGGTGCCCGGACATTCGAGGAACTGCCGATCAACGCGCAGAACTACGTCCTGCGTCTCGAGGAACTGTCGGGTGCGTACATGTCGTGCATCGGTGTGGGACCGGGCCGCGACGAAACCATCGTCCGTCGAGACATTCTGCGGTAGCCGAACCCGTTATCGAAAAGCCCCGAGGCGCACTGCCTCGGGGCTTTTTGCTGTATGAGGACGGACTGGACCTTTCACATCGGCTGTGGGTTGAAAACGAACTGTGGTTTTGCCAATTGCGCCGAAATGACTCTATCGACGGGTGGTCACTGCGAAACAGCCGTCGAACTGCCCCCAATTCGACCGATTACCGATGCGACTCTGCGTTACAGTCGATCTCGACTTGTAAACTCAGAGTACGAAACGAGCGGCCGAAAAAACTCTTGGACTTTTACCCTCACTTGGGTAACAGGCCAGGTAGACGGGGTATGCGCATCCTGACATGACTGAGGCTGCTCTATCGGACACTGCCACGGTTCGGCCGGGGCCGCTAGCAGCCGGTACCTTACCCAACCCGACAGGACTGGTTTGCTCGGGCGGTGGGACGTTGGCAAGATCGGTGACTTTGACCATCGGCCGTCCCGTGGCTCCGGTCACCGGGTTTCAGGTGGTAGTTCGGAATGCTGCAGGTACAACTTCCACGGCCCCGATGGCTTTCACGGTGCCGCAGACCGGTAGCGCCACCGCGGTGGTGACTTCCGGACTTCTCGGGGCATTGTTGGGCGGAACTTCGTATGCAGACGTTCGATCGACTGCTGGGCAGTGGGTCTCGCCCGGGAAACAGACCCAGACAATCACCTCTTTTCTAGGTGTGAATTGCAACGGCAGCGCCACCGCGTCGGCTAGCAGGCAAGCTGTGCCGATACCGTCGCCGACGATCGATAGTTCGGTGGCTAACACGACCTCGCCCGAGATCGCGGCATCGACCACGACAGCGACCACGACACCGACCACGACACCGACCACGACGGTTGCGCCTCCGAAAGCTACGGAAGTGCCACCAATGACGACGACGTCGGCACCGACCGTCCCCACCGAACCGGTCGTTCCCGCACCGATTGTCCCTGAACCAGTCGAGCCCGGACTTGCCGTCCCTGAGACGCCGGCGCTTCCGCCAGCCCCTCCAGCAAGCGCATTTGTCTCACCCGGTTCGCCGAAATCCTCGGGTGAGTACACAGCGAGTGTCGCACAAGGTGTGCTGGCAATAACCGATCCCGCGGAGGTGATCGTGTACGAATACCCAGTGTCGTCGAGTGAGCGTTACGGTACAGGGGCAGTGTGGTCCTCCAACGGCAGCTTGTACATCCTCTCGGAGAAATCTGCTCCGGTGCAGTTGGCTCCGTCAGGTGATGGCACGTTTGTTTCGAGTACGAAATCGACCGCTGACTTACCGTCGGACATCGCCGCGTTGCTTTAGCCCCGATCCACCGACGTCATCCCGCTGGGCTTCGTGTGCCGGCCTCTTGCCACGGTTCCGGCGGCGGGTTGCAGGTGGTGCTGATCGCTCCGCTGTACCTACGCCGAGTCCGCGCCTCATGATGCCGAGGGCATGTGCGCGAAAGGTCCGTCGGTCAGACCCGACAGCAAGGTCTCGATGATCGCGTATGACCGGAGGTCCATTGCGGAGGACCTGCTTACCCGCGATTTGGAGCGATCGTAGGGGGCGCGCCTCGTTCGGCGTGTACGTAGACCGGCCGCAGGCGCGAGTCGATGTCGACTGCGCCTGGTCTCGAACGGTGGTCGACCCCGCAGCGACGGATGAGGTCCCCGCCGAGATTCTCGCCCTTCTCCAATAGCGGAGACGTCACATATATCTCCGAATCGAAGTGCGCGTCCACGAAACGGGTGGATAATCGAGGGCAAGTAAAGCGACGGAGGGCCGGTCGATGACTGAAAATTACAATGGCTTGGAAGTTTTCAGCTACCAATTCGATCGGTTTGCTTACGAACACTCGTGGATCGGGGCGCAGACTGGCGAATTCATGCTCGGTCCTCAGGGTGGCGGCATGTTGGAGTTCACCCACGCGATGGTGTTCGCTCTCCCCGAGGGTGGTGCGCACGAAGTACACGGACCAATCTTGGAGTGGTACCTCTCGCACGGCGGACCCTATGGCGCACTTGGCTATCCGATCAGCAACGAGCGCCCGACGCCCACCGGTTCCGGACGCTACAACCTGTTCCAGCGGGGAGCGATCGGCTGGCTACCGGATACGGGCGCATTCACCATCGGCGGTAGAGAAGAGGATTCTGATGTCAGTCCGGGTCCCGACGCCGCGACGGTCTCCGTTGTCGACGCCTCGATGTCTTCGGTCGGCATATCTGGCTGACAAAGCCAACTTCAGTCCTGTTTTTCATCTATTTATTCGGTCGAGAGTATCTTTAGCGATTACCGATGAATTCAGAACAGCGTCGGCTCGTCGAATCCGGTGACGCCTTCGATGCCGAGAATTCGTTGTTTCGTATTCGCCCCGCCGGGAGCGGAGAAGCCGCCTACCTCTCGGCCCGCGCCCAGCACGCGATGACACGGAACGATTATCGGTACCGGGTTTCGGCCCAGTGCCCCGCCCACCGCCTGGGCCGCGCCCGGCACCCCGAGTCGACGCGCGATGTCTCCGTACGTCAGCGTTGCGCCCCGGGGAATCGCGCTGCACACGGTGTAGACCGAGGCGTCGAACGCCGAAACCTCGAGCACCAACGGGATCGGGCTCATGTCCACGGCGCGCCCGGCGAGGAGCGCCACGATTCGATCGATCGCGTCCTCGGCGAGAGCGTCGACCGGACCTAGGTCAGCGGCGAAGCCGGCCAGGTAATCGAGCATCGCCTCGTCCGACGGCTCGGGTAGTGCCACGGCCATCACGCCGTCCGCGCTCCAGGCAAGACCGCATCGCCCGATGGCCGTGTCGAAGAGGGTGCTGCTCGGCATGGGTCGAGTATCCACCGGACGCCGACAGGCAGTCCAGTCGAACGCCCAATGGACTTGAAAGTTCGATGCCAGTGGGTGAATATGGGCTGTATGGCCTCCAGAGTGCTCAATGCAACGTCACTGGCACGAGATCTCGGAAGCTGGCGCGGCGACGCGTCGGCCGATGGATCCGGCAGGCGCAAGGCCTCCCGTCCCACGTACAGGGCTCTCGCAGACGGGGTTCGACTGCTCATTCACGACGGCCGCATCCCGTTGGGTGTCGGGTTGCCGAGTGAACGCGATCTGTCCGCTGCTCTCGATCTGAGTCGTACCACGATCACCTCGTCGTATTCGGTGCTGCGTGACGAGGGTTATCTCATCAGCAAGCAGGGATCGCGCAGCACTGTGGCGTTGCCTGCCGCGCCGACCCCCAACGGCATGTTGATTCAGTCGACGTCGCCGTCGGGTCCGGTGGTGGATATGAGCCATGCGGCCATGTCGGCGGCCGACGGAACCATGACGGCAGCGTACGAGTCTGCGCTGCAGGCACTTCCGACGTATCTGCCCACTCACGGTATGGAGCCCATCGGACTCGCAGTGCTGCGGGAGGCCATCGCGCAGCGTTTCGTCGAACGTGGATTGCCCACCACTGCCGACCAGATCATGGTCACTTCGGGTGCGCAGCAGGCGGTTCGGTTGCTACTGGGTACGCTGACCTCGCCCGGTGACCGCGTCCTGATCGATCACCCGACGTATCCCAATGCACTCGAGGCCATCAGGCGCGTCGGTGCCCGGCCGGTGCCGGTGCCGGTCCGTCCCGTCGAAGGGGATTGGGATCTCGACGGAATCCGCAGTGCCGCAAGGCAAACCGCCGCCAAGGTGGCGTACTTGATTCCGGACTTCCACAACCCCACCGGGCAGGTGCTCGACGCGGAGGGGCGCGCCGAGCTCGCGCGCATCACCCGAGACACCCGAATGACGCTCATCGTCGACGAAACCATGGTGGACCTGTGGCTCGATGCGCCACCGCCGCCACCGGTCGCATCGTTCGGACGGGTGTCCGGTTCGGATATCGTCACGATCGGTTCGGCGTCCAAGTCGTTCTGGGGCGGTCTGCGCATCGGATGGATCAGAGCGCATCCATCGCTCGTGTCGCAGCTCGCCGGCTCGCGAGCAGCACACGACCTCGGTACCTCGATCGTCGATCAATTGGCGTCGTCGTTCCTGCTGCAGGACGCCGAACCCGCGCTGGAGGTCCGTCGATCCCAACTGCGGGAGCGTCGAGATGTGCTCGAAGATGCCCTGGCCGAACATGTTCCGGAGTGGAAGTACCGGCGCTCGGAGGGCGGGATGTCGCTGTGGCTTCAGCTCCCCGCTCCGGTGTCGAGTGCGCTCGCCGCTACTGCGCCCGCGTTCGGGGCAGTATTGGCCGCAGGTCCGCGGTTCGGGGTCGAGGGTGCGTTCGAGCGTTACCTTCGGCTGCCGTACACCCGTGAGCCGCAGGAGCTTCGGGCTGCGGTTGCGGCCACTGCCGCGGCGTATCGAGCCTTGGCACCGAGCGTCGAATCCGAACAGCCGGCCCTGGTGTTCTGAGCGGCGGTGTTCTGACCGCGAGCTCGAAGTTATGGACGAGAATCAGCCGTAAAGCGTCCATAACTTCGAGTTCGGCGCAAAGAATTACGCCCAGACGGATGCGATGTCGGTGGCGGTGGCGGGCGGTGGCGTCGGGACGCCGTTTTCGGTGCGCGAGAACCGCGGTGCCGGACGGTGCTGCGTCACGCCGCCGATGTCGATGAGCGAGTCTCGGTCCTTCATGTGTGGGTGGTTCGGAGCCTCGGCGAAGGTGAGGACGGGGGAGACGCAGGCGTCGGTGCCGTCGAAGATCGCGGCCCATTCGTCGCGGGTCTTGGTCAGGAATGTCGCGGTGAACGTCTCGCGCAGTTCCGGCCAGCGCGGCTTGTCCATCTGTGACGGTAGGTCTGCATCGGCGAGGCCGAGACCGGTCACGAGCTGGGCGTAGAACTGCGGTTCGAGGGACCCGACCGCCATGTACTTGCCGTCCGATGTCTCGTAGGTGTCGTAGAACGGCGCGCCGGTGTCGAGCAGGTTGACGCCGCGGTCGTCGCTCCATGCTCCGACGCCTCGCCAGGCCCAGATCATGTGCGACAGTGCTGCGGTGCCGTCGACCATGGCCGCGTCGACGACCTGGCCCTGTCCCGAATTCTGTCGTTCGTACAGTGCCGCCATGATGCCGAAGACGAGGAACATCGATCCGCCGCCGAAATCGCCGACCATGTTCATCGGTGGCACCGGTCGTTCGCCGTCGCGGCCGATAGCGTTGAGGACGCCTGTGACGGAGATGTAGTTGATGTCGTGGCCGGCGGTCTGTGCCCAGGGGCCTTCCTGCCCCCAGCCCGTCATGCGGCCGTAGACCAGTCGCGGGTTTCGGGCGAGGGCGTCGTCGGGCCCGAGGCCGAGCCGTTCGGTGACGCCGGGGCGAAAGCCTTCGATGAGGACGTCGGCGCGTTCGATCAGGCCGAGGACCTTCTCGATGTCGGCGGGATCCTTGAGGTTCGCTTCGACGATGGTGCGGCTGCGCAGCTGGTGATCGTGTGGAGAGACCTGTCCGGCGCGCTGGACGCGGACGACGTCTGCGCCGAGGTCGGCGAGCAATAGCGCTGCGTGCGGACCGGGCCCGATCCCGGCGAGTTCGACGACGCGGAGCCCTGCGAGCGGTCCACCAGTGTTAGCCACGTTTGTTGCCTCGTTCCGACTCGTCAGCTGCGATTGTGAATGGAGACTAACTTGTACTAGGGCGTCCAAGTGATGTGGGTGTGGATAATAGGGCTGTGACTGCCCCAGAACCCGTCCGCATCGGTACTCCACTCACGCCCGGTGCCACCCGGGTCATGCTCCTCGGAGCAGGTGAGCTGGGCAAAGAGGTCATCATTGCGTTCCAGCGCCTCGGTGTCGAGGTGATTGCCGTCGACCGTTACGACAACGCCCCGGGCCATCAGGTAGCGCATCACGCGTACACGATCGACATGAGCAATCCCGAAGAGCTGCTGGCGCTGATCGACGCTCAGCAGCCGGACTTCGTCGTCCCGGAGATCGAAGCCATTGCCACCGATGCGCTCGCCAAGGTGGAGGCCAAAAGACGCTCCGTGGTCATTCCGACCGCGCGTGCAACACAATTGACGATGAATCGCGAAGGAATCAGGCGGCTCGCGGCCGAGGAGCTCGGCCTGCCGACCTCGCCGTACGCGTTCGCCGATTCGTTGGACGAGGTGCGACAAGCGTTGTCCCACATCGGCTTCCCTGCTGTCATCAAGCCGGTGATGTCCTCGTCCGGCAAGGGGCAGTCGGTGGTACGGAGCGAAGCCGACGTCGAAACGGCGTGGGACTACGCGTTGAAGGGCGGTCGAGTCGACCTGGGCCGCGTCATCGTCGAGGGATTCGTCGATTTCGATTACGAGATAACACTTCTCACCGTGCGCGCGATAAACGGGACTTCGTTCTGCGAGCCGATTGGCCATCTGCAGGAGTCGGGCGACTACATCGAATCCTGGCAGCCGCAACCGATGTCCGACGCGGCACTCGCGTCGGCGCGCGAAGTGGCCGAGAGAATCACGACGGCGCTCGGTGGTCGGGGACTGTTCGGCGTGGAGCTGTTCGTGCAGGGCGACAACGTGTACTTCTCCGAGGTCAGCCCCCGGCCACACGACACCGGCCTGGTAACGCTTCGTACGCAACGGTTCTCGGAGTTCGAGCTGCATGCCCGCGCCGTTCTCGGGCTACCGATCGACACGACGCTGCTCTCCCCGGGAGCGTCGGCGGTCATCTACGGCGGTGTCGATGCGGACGGAATCTCGTTCGAAGGCGTCGCCGATGCCCTCGCGGTTCCCGAAACCGACCTTCGACTGTTCGGCAAGCCCGCCAGCTTCGTCCGGCGGCGAATGGGTGTTGCGGTGTCGACGGCGTCGGACATCGAGACTGCGCGGGCTCGGGCCCGCGAGGCAGCAGGCAAGGTTCGACCGACCGTCTAGATCGCGCCGTCTAGATTGCGGCCACCACCGCTGCGGTAGCAACGGCGTTGTTCATCGTGTGCAGTGCGATGCCCGGAATCAACGATCGGTGCAGTCGAACCAGCAGGGCCGCAGCAGAGCCGATGCAGACCATGATCAGCGCGATGGCGGGCAGCACGTGGACGGCCCCGAAGCACACCGCGGATCCGAGAACCGCGATCTGCCATCGTGTTCGGGTGTCGAACCACCCGAAGATCACCCGACGGAAGAGGACTTCCTCGAGTACCGGTGCGATCAGCACAGTGCAGACGATGGTGAGGGTTCCGGCGACCACACCCACGTCGAGTGCATCGAGAGTCGACGCGCTTCCGCCGGCATCCGAGGCGGGAGCTATGTCGACAGCGCCGGCGAGTGCAATGCCGACGCCCATGGCGGCGATCCACGCGACGGGTACTTCCCACAGCAGGTGCCACAGCGATCGTGGACCCGACGTGAGCTGCAGATCCTTCCACGTCCAGCCGCGGCGACTCAGCGACTGCCACAAGGCAACTGCGAACACCGCCGTCGCCAGCGGAATGGCGTAGCCGAGTACCCAATTTAGGTCGAACACACCGACGAGAAGCACGACCGCGGCCACCACAGCGATGGCACCGATGAGCAGGCAGCCGATGGACAGCAGGGCGTCGCCGCCGGAAACAGGACGTTCGAAAGTCGCGGTTCGGGGCACAGGCGTCAACTTACCGGCGATCGGCGTGCACACTTGACCACCATGAGCGCTCTCGGAGAAATACTGGTCGGCCTGGTGATTCTGGTCGGACTCGTCGGCATCGTCGTGCCCGTCCTGCCGGGCACCATCTTGATCTTCGCGGCTGTTGCGGTGTGGGCGTGGGTTACCGGCGGCACCGCCGCGTGGACGGTGTTCGGCATCGCGACGGTGCTGCTGGTTCTGAGCGGCGTCGTGAAGTACACCTGGCCGGGCCGCCGGATGCGGGAGGCCGGAGTGCCGATGCGGTCGCTGATCGTCGGCGGCCTGCTCGGCATCGTCGGCTTCTTCGTCATCCCGGTCGTCGGGCTCTTCATCGGCTTCATCGCCGGCGTCTACGTGGCCGAACTACCCAGGCACCGCAACCATTCCGAGGCCTGGCGATCGACCGTGCATGCGACCAAGGCGGCCGGGCTGTCCATCCTGGTGGAGCTGTTCGGTGCGTTGCTCGCCTCGGCCGTGTGGCTCGGGGGAGCAGTACTGATCTAGGGGACCCGATACCAGGCCCGGGCATTACCGTCGAGCACAGCGGGGAGGTCGCCGCCGACGGCCCCGGAGATGATGTCGATGTCGGTCTCGGAGAACGGCCGTGGGGCTCGTGTGCCGGGCAGGTCGGTGCCGAACAGCAGTGCCTCCGGGTTCACGCGGTGGATCTGCTGCAGGGTATCGACGATGTCGAGGTCCACGCGCCCGAATCCCGTTGCCTTGACGCGTACTCCGCGGTCGACGAGGTTCAACAGATAGGGAAGTCCCTGCGTCGACAGTCCCAGATGGTCGATGCTCACCGCCGGTAGTTTCGCGAGGATCGGCTCGAGCGAGAGCAGCAACGACGCGTCGACGTACAGCTCGGCGTGCCAGCCCACCAGTTCGTGCACGCGTCGGGCCTGCGTGGTGAGCATCTCGACGTCGGTTTCACCGCGTTTGAGGTTGAATCGCATCGCCCGCACGCCTGCCTCGTCGAGGGCGACGATCTCCTCGTCCGTGCACTCCGGATCGAGCTGAGCCACCCCCACCCAGCCGCGTCCGAGCGTCTCCAGTGCGGCCAACAGATAGCTCTGATCGGTGCCTTGGAACGATGCGGTGACCACGGCACCGCCGGTGATCCCGAGCCCGTCGACGTCGTAGAGATAGTTCGAGACGGTGTACGGATCCGGCGTGTATCCCTGGTTCTCGATCAGCGGAAATCTGGGGTCGATGATGTGTAGGTGGGCGTCGAACACGGGTCCCAGCATGCCAGCTCGCCGATTCGCCGTCGCGGCGACCTGGCTCGGTGTTTGAATGCGAAATATGAAACCGGAGACCACCGTCGTTCTCGACGGATACACGTATTTCGAATGTCCACGCTGGCACGACGGGAGGATCTGGGTATCGGACTTCTACAGTCATCGCGTCGTATCCGCCCTCGAGGACGGTTCCGATGTGCGAGTCGAGGCCGAGGTGCCCAATCAGCCGTCGGGCCTGGGCTGGTTACCCGACGGCCGGCTGTTGATCGTCTCGATGCGCGATTACAAACTGCTACTACGCGAGCACGATGGTTCGCTGACCGTCCATGCCGATCTGTCGACGTACGTGAAGGCGAACCTCAACGACATGCTCGTCGACGCGCAGGGACGCGCGTACATCGGCAATTTCGGGTTCGATCTGATGAACTTCGCGCCCGTCGAGACGGCAGATCTGATTCGCGTCGACCCGGACGGGTCCGCGCACGTCGTGGCCTCGGACCTGTACTTCCCCAACGGAATGGCGTTCACCGATTCCGGTGAACTGCTCGTCGACGAGACGGTCGGGAACCGGGTCAGTGCCTTCGACATCGCCGAGGACGGATCACTGGGGGAGCGGCGTGATTGGGCGACGTTCGGTGAACTGCCGTCGTCGACGGACATGGCAACGGCCATGAGTGAGGTGAAGGTGGCTGCCGACGGCTGCTGCATCGACACCGACGGCACGATGTGGATCGCCGACGCACTCGGTCAGCGCGTGTTGCACGTCGCGCCGGGCGGAGAGGTTCTCGAGCAGCTCGACTTCGACCTCGGCGTGTTCGCGTGTGGACTCGGCGGATCCGACGGCCGCACGCTGTTCGTTTGCGCTGCACCCGATTTCAACGAGCATCAACGCAAGATCGAAACCGAGGGAAAGCTGCTGGCGGTTCGGGTGTAGAGCGCTCCGCGCATGTGAGTGAAAATTCGTAGCGGGCTACGAGGCAGGAGTGGAGCCTGCGGAACGACCCGCAGGCTCCACACTCACATGCGGCGCCAGCCGCTCTAGGCCTTGTCGGGCTCGGAGGCTTTCAGCATGTCTTCGCGCTCGACGACCTTGACGCGCTCGCGGCCCTCGGGCTCGCCGAGTGAACGCTCGTGGGCGTCGAGGCGGTACCAACCGTCCCAGGTGGTGAAGGGAACCTGCTTGCCTTCGAGGAACGAGGTGACGGCATCGAGGTCCGGCTCGGCCGCACCGGCGAAGCTCGGCGCATCCTCGAGCAGGTTCGCGACTGTTTCGTTGGCGTCGCCCTTGGTGTGACCGATG
>CAFBLX010000060.1_pt1 | contig 13817 bp, 11 predicted proteins | sample 7268311 | NCBI WGS metagenome assembly CAFBLX01 (sample SAMEA6814046, study PRJEB35770) | freshwater metagenome | biome: Freshwater; feature: Freshwater reservoir; material: water | place: Czech Republic | collected 2017-05-23 | depth 30m m | reverse complement strand
GCGGCTTCGGTGACAGCACGGGTTCGATCTCCATCAACGACCCCGATCGCGAGGTCGCCGATGCCCGCGGCCTGATCGACTGGCTGGCCGAACAGCCCGAAGTACAGCTCGACGCTCCTGGTGATCCCCACGTCGGCGTGGCAGGCGGATCGTACGGCGGGGCACTGGCCCTCAGCGCAGGCGGAACAGACCCCCGCGTGGACTCGGTGGCCGCTGCCATCACCTGGAACGACCTGGGCCAGGCCCTGTTCCCCAACTTCGGCGTCACTTCGTCCGCAGGTCGAGAAGCGCTCGGAAACATCGACTCCCCGGCCGGTGCCGAATACGGCGGACCCGGCGTCCTCAAACGTGGATGGGCCGGCGTCTTCTTCGGAGCGGGTGCCTCCAGCGCTGCGCCCGGTAGTTCCGGGGACGGTAACAGTGGTGGTAACGATGGCGGTGGCGCATCCGCGTGCGGCAGATTCGCCCAGGAATTCTGCGACGCCTACGCACAATCCGCAGTGACCGGCATTCCCAGCCAGCCACTACTCGATCTGCTGACTGCCCACTCGCCCGTCGCGGTGGCGTCGAACATCACGGCTCCGACGCTTCTCCTACAGGGCACCCAGGACACTCTGTTCGGTCTCGACCAAGCCGACGCGACGGCTCGGCAGATCGCAGCCGCAGGCGGTGACGTGACCGTTCGGTGGTTCGACGGTGGGCACGATGCCGGTGGAACGAACGGTGCGTCGGATCGAGCCGTCGCGGACTTCTTCGACCGGACTCTGCGCGGCACCCCCGATCCCGCGACCTCCGAGAGCGCGCCGTTCGTGTATTCGACGCAGCGCGCAGCCGATGAGCGAGGAGGAGAACGCAATCGTCGGATGACGGCTCCCGACTACCCAGGCCTGACCCCGAACTCCGAACCCACACAGACGAATACGGTGACCTTCACCCCCGCCTCGGACGACGGGACGATCATTCGTCCGCCCGGCGCGTCACCGTCCGCCATCTCGACGGTCCCCGGTCTGGGTTCGGTGTTGTCGACACTCGGATCGACCGGAGCCGGTGCAGCGCTGACTGCGGACCTTCCGGGCCAGTCCGCGATCTTCACCAGCGAGCCCGTCGACTCGTCACTGACCATCACCGGCGCGCCGAGGGTCGATCTCCGGGTGGCGTCCCTCGCCGGGCCCGGCCAGGCTGTGCTGTTCGCGAAACTGTACGACGTCGCCCCGAACGGCACACGGACCCTTCCCGGCGGCGCAGTGTCGGCCATCCGACTGCCCGACACCGGGAGCATCGATCCCGTCGACGTCACCGTCGCCCTCCCTGGAATCAGCTATACCGTCCAGCAAGGTCATCGTCTCGAACTGAGCGTCTCCACCACCGATCAGGCCTACGCCGTCCCGCTGGAGCCCGCACAGTTCAGCGTGAACATGGCGAACACATCCGTCGCGTTGCCGACGGTTCCCGCGGTGGCGAGCGCGAACAGCACGGTACCCGTCGCTCCACTGATCGGAATCGGCGTGGTCGTCCTGGTCGTCGGATGCATCGTGGTGGCGACGATCGTGCGAACCAGACGCCGCACGGTGGCCGAAGTCGACGAGGCTCTGGTCGACACTCCCCTGGTGATCACCGACCTGGCCAAGACGTACTCGAACGGGTTCCGTGCCGTGGACGGCGTCAGCTTCGAGGTGAAACAGGGGCAGGTACTCGGACTGCTCGGACCGAACGGTGCCGGAAAGACCACCACGTTGCGCATGCTGATGGGCCTGATCACCCCCACCGGCGGCGACATCCGAGTCTTCGGTCACAAGGTCACACCCGGTGCCCCGGTGTTGTCGCGGCTCGGCTCCTTCGTCGAGGGTTCCGGCTTCCTTCCGCATCTGACCGGCACCCAGAACCTGCGGCTGTACTGGGAGGCGACAGGGCGACCGATCGAAGACGCTCACCTCGACGAGGCACTCGAGATCGCAGACCTCGGCGCAGCGATCGAACGCAAGGTCAAGTCCTACAGCCAAGGCATGCGTCAGCGCCTCGCCATTGCACAGGCCATGCTGGGTCTACCCGATCTCATGGTGTTGGACGAACCGACCAACGGCCTCGACCCGCCACAGATCCGAACCATGCGTGACGTGCTGATCAACTACGCGAAGACGGGACGCACCGTGTTGGTCTCGAGCCACCTCCTCGCCGAAGTGGAACAGACGTGCACGCACGTCGTGGTCATGAACCGTGGCTCCGTGATCAGCTCGGGCACCGTCCGCGAGCTGACAGCGGCCGGTGGGCAGACCGAGATCAGGGTCGACGACGCCGGCCGCGCCCAGTCGGTACTCGACGCCGCCGGCCATGACGGCGCGGTGATCGTCGACGACGGCACGGTGACCGTCGACCTGACCGACGCCGATTCCGCCGTCGTCATCAGAGAACTCGTTACGGCGGGGGTGTCGGTCCGCGGCTTTTCCCAGTCCACCCGACTCGAGGACGTGTTCCTCGACCTCGTTCATCGAGATACCCCAGGCACAGTCGTTCACGAGACCGACTCCAGCGAGGATCGCTCATGAGTACAACGCACGCAGACGGCCGCGCAGCGGGCTACAGCGGCGGCCGCACCCTGCCGTTTCGTACCGAACTGCGTCGACAGCTGGGCCGGCGACGCACTCAGCTCGCCATCGGTTTCCTTGCCCTGCTACCGGTGATCCTGGTCGTCGCCTTCACCGTGGGCAGCTCCAGCGCCGACTCCGACGCCGGCGGTCTCATCGAGCTCGGCACGCGAGGCGGCATGAACTTCACCGTCTTCGCACTGTTCATGTCCGTCGGATTTCTGCTCATCGTCGTGGTGGCGCTGTTCTTCGGCGACTCCGTTGCGAGCGAGGCCTCGTGGTCGAGCCTGCGCTACCTGCTCGCCATCCCAGTTCCTCGAAGCCGACTGTTGACCCAGAAGGCACTCGTCTCGGCCACGCTGTCCAGCGCCGCCATTCTGGTGCTGGTCGGAGTGTCCCTACTGATCGGGACGGTGATGTACGGTGCCGAATCATTGGTCACGCCGCTGGGTGAGGGACTGTCGTACGGCACTTCCCTGGTGCGACTACTGATTGCGGTCGCCTACATCGGCGTCAATCTGCTGTGGGTGGCAGGTCTGGCGATGTTGCTGTCGGTGCTCACCGACGCCCCTCTCGGGGCCGTCGGCGGCGCGGTGATGACGTCGATTCTGATGCAGATCCTCGATCAGATCACGGCATTGGGGTCGCTGCGCAACTATCTGCCCGGGCACTACGCGAACTCGTGGATCGACGCCTTCGGCACGAACATCGACTGGAACGACATGGTGGTCGGATCGTTCTCGGCCATCACCTACGCGGCGGTCTTCGGGCTGATCGCGTGGAGACGATTCGCCACCAAGGACATCACCAGCTGAGGCGGCCTACTTCTTTTTGATCGCTGGCCCGAAGACGCCCTCGGGAATGGTGCCCTGGCCGACGATCGACTCACGCCACGGCGTCGCGAGCGAAACCAGCCGAGCTGCACCGTCCTCGCCGAGGGCGGCCCACGGCGCGACGGCGAGGTCGTTGGTGATGTCCTCGACCAACGTGCGGAGATCTTTCCCGTCCTGAGTCAAAGCGCCGTCGGCCGTCACCAATTCACGATCGGCCAAGGACGCCACGGCTCCGTTCCACTGCTCGGTCGACCATCCACGACGCTTGCGCGCGAATTCCTTCTCGAAGCCGTACCCGGTGGCGGTGTGGGTGATCAGCGCGTCCAGGCCGTTCAACCCCGCCGTCTGCAGCGCGGCAATGTGGCCGTCGCCGCGGTATTCGCGGATCAGGGTGAGAGCGTGCCACAACACGAGGTGCGGCGCTTGCGGCCAGTCGAGTTCGGCGTAGGCGGCGTACAGCGGCCGACCGTCGTCTCCTGGGATTCCACGCGCAGCGATCGATGCGAGGTCGGCAGCTTCGGCCATATCCGGGGACGCCAACGTCTCGGAGCCCAACAGACGCTCGAATGCGGTGTCGAGTGTGGCGTAACGGATTGCCATGATCTCGTCGGGAGAGGCGATGGCCCAGGCTGCCGGAACCAGCGGGCTGATCAGATCGCGGTTGAAGTTGTAGAACGTGGCTGTCACGACACCTGCACCGACCGGCCCGAGAGGTGCTGCACGACCGGCGAAATAGCAGGCCCGTGGCGGCAACCCAGCAGCAACGAGAGCGTCCTGCGTTTCCGGCAGGAAGTAGGTCATCGAGTGGATCAGTTCGAGTGCACGAGAGGTGCGGCCGGCGGTGGTTGCGTCCATCACTGAACCGTAACCGAACCATTTCGGATCGTTCCGCAGGCTCGACTCGCACCACCCGCGCGACCTACTTGAGGCCGGCCGCGTCCATGCCCCGGAGCTCCTTCTTCAGGTCCTGGATCTCGTCGCGCAGTCGACCGGCCAGCTCGAACTTCAACTCGCGGGCAGCGTTCATCATCTGATCGGTCATGTTCTTGATCAGGTCCGCCAACTCGGCGCGCGGCATCGACGAGACATCCTGCCCCTCGTACACGCCGGAGCTGACCGACCTGCCTGCTTCGCCCTGCGCTCGCCGACCACGGCTGGCGTTCCGACCCGAGCCACCCACTTCGACGGCCGTGTCGGTGTCCTCTGCCTCCTGATACACCTGATCGAGAATGTCGGCGATCTTCTTGCGCAGCGGTTGCGGATCGACTCCCCGCTCCTTGTTGTAGGCGATCTGCTTCTCGCGCCGACGTTCGGTCTCTTCGATCGCGTACGTCATGGAGTCGGTCATCTTGTCGGCGTACATGTGCACTTCACCGGACACGTTTCGAGCGGCGCGGCCGATCGTCTGAATGAGGCTGGTGCCGCTGCGAAGGAATCCCTCCTTGTCCGCGTCGAGAATGGCGACCAATGACACCTCGGGAAGGTCGAGGCCCTCCCGGAGGAGGTTGATGCCGACCAGGACGTCGTACTCACCCAGCCGAAGCTGCCGCAGCAGCTCGACTCGGCGCAACGTATCGATGTCGGAGTGCAGGTACCGGACGCGGATGCCCAGCTCGAGCAGATAGTCGGTCAGGTCCTCCGACATCTTCTTGGTCAAAGTGGTGACAAGAACTCGTTCGTCCTTCTCGGCACGCTCGCGAATTTGGTGCACGAGGTCGTCGATCTGCCCCTTGGTCGGTTTGATGACGACCTTCGGATCGACGAGGCCGGTAGGACGAATGACCTGCTCGACGAACTCGCCGCCGGTCTGCCCCAGTTCGTACTTGCCGGGAGTAGCGGACAGGTAGACGGTCTGGCCGATCCTCTGTGTGAACTCTTCCCACGTCAGCGGCCGGTTGTCCGTCGCAGACGGCAACCGGAACCCGAAATCGACCAGGTTCCGCTTGCGCGACATGTCGCCCTCGTACATCGCGCCGATCTGTGGGACGGTGACGTGGGATTCGTCGATGACGAGTAGGAAGTCCTCGGGGAAGTAGTCGATCAGGGTCGCGGGTGCGGTGCCGGCCCCGCGACCGTCTATGTGCCGCGAGTAGTTCTCGATGCCGGAGCAGAAGCCGACCTGCTTGATCATTTCCAGGTCGTATTGCGTGCGCATCCGAAGCCGCTGCGCCTCGAGCAGCTTTCCCTTGCCTTCGAGCTCCGCCAGGCGCGCCTCGAGCTCGGCCTCGATGTCCTTGACCGCCCGTTCCATGCGCTCCGGTCCGGCGACGTAATGGGTGGCCGGGAAGATGCGTACCGAATCGACTTGGCGAACGATGTCGCCCGTCAGCGGATGCAGGTAGTACAGCGCCTCGATCTCGTCTCCGAAGAACTCGATGCGAATAGCGAGCTCCTCGTACGACGGAATGATCTCCACGGTATCGCCGCGGACTCGGAACGATCCGCGGGTGAACGCCATGTCGTTGCGCGTGTACTGCACGTCGACCAGAAGCCGGAGCAGCGCATCACGCTGGACCTCGACGTTGACCTCGAGCTCGATCGACCGATCGACGTACGACTGCGGGGTACCGAGACCGTAGATGCACGACACCGACGCCACCACGACCACGTCTCGGCGAGAGAGCAGGGATGCCGTCGCCGAGTGCCGCAGACGCTCGACGTCGTCGTTGATGGACGAGTCCTTTTCGATATAAGTATCGGTCTGCGCGATGTACGCCTCGGGCTGGTAGTAGTCGTAGTACGACACGAAGTACTCGACTGCGTTGTTGGGCAACATGTCTCGTAGCTCGTTCGCCAACTGCGCTGCGAGAGTCTTGTTCGGTGCCATCACCAGGGTGGGGCGCTGCAGTTTCTCGATCAGCCAGGCGGTGGTGGCCGACTTACCGGTACCGGTGGCACCGAGAAGCACGACGTCCTTCTCGTCCGCCTTGATCCGACGTTCGAGTTCGGCGATGGCGGTCGGCTGATCACCGGCCGGAACGTGTTCGCTGACGACCTCGAACGCCGGTCCGGTGCGCTCGATCGCTCCCACCGGACGGTGTTCGGAGTGCGCGACAACGGGATGTTCGGATGCAAACGCCATTACACAAGCGTAGACGCGACCACCGACAAGTTCCGTCGGAGAGACCTCGGAGGCCTGTTCCCGGTAGCTTCTACAGGCATGGTCGCTCACACGTCAGCCGGTGCGCACACCGTCGTTCATGCCCCGAAACACGAAACGTTCGACCTGGTCGCGAAGACCAACGTCGACCCCAAAGGGTTCGTTCGCGTGGTCGACGAATACCGCGTCGAGCCGTGGGGGCTGTACATGGCCCGGCCTTCCGACCATGCCCACTTCGACTACCTGGAGTCCTGGCTACTGCCTGCTCTCGGGCTCCGGGCCTCGGTGTTCCATTACCTTCCCGCGCACGCGAGAGACCAGGACTACTACGTCGACATCGGCGAGTACACGGCCGGGGCCAGCCGATGGACCTCGGTCGATCACTATCTCGACCTCAGTGTTCGCACCGGCCGCGACTACGACCTGCTGGACGTCGACGAGCTGTTCGACGCGCGCGTGGCGCAGCATCTGGACACCCCGACGGCCGAGCGGGCGCTGTCCCGATCGATCGCGGCCATCGAAGGACTGACACGGCACGATTACGACCTGAACGCCTGGCTCGCGTCGGTCGGAATGCCGACGGAATGGAACGGCAAACCGGCCTGACGCGCAGCTCTGCCTCAGGCAGTCCAGTTCGTCTCCTCCGCCCACTGCCACGCCCGCCGATACGCCACGTCGAACCACGGTGCCTTCGCGTTTACGTAGGCATCGATCGCCGGTTGATATTCGGCGATTCCGGCGGCGGCTTCTGACGCACGCCGCTTGATAGCGGCGTATTCCGTCGCGACAGCCGCGTCCGCCCGGAGCCAGTCGCGGAACACCAGGGCGAACGTCTGGTTCGGCCAACCGTCGACTCGAACATGGACGTTGGCCGGTCGCCCGGGGTCTGCGTTGCCGTGAAAACGCTTGCCCCACACGGCCGGATCGGCCTCACCACCCACTCCGTACGCGGGCTTCGGATCGTCGAAGTCACTGGACTCGACGCCGGGGAACCCGGCGACGCGCAACTGTTCGCCGACCGAATCTGCGTCGGCCAGCGAGCGGACCGTGATCTGGATGTCGAGCACGTCCTTGGCGTCGAGTCCGGGTACCGCCGTCGATCCGACGTGGTCGATCCGAACAGCCTTGTCCCCACACGCGAGAGCAAGGCGCGCGATCATTCGCCGCGCCTGGGATTCCCAGGCCGGGTCTGCAGTCACGAGTTCCGGATGCGTCCGGGCGACAATGCCCTCTCTGAGGTTGCGCTCGAAGGGAATCACGCGCTCGTTCCACAAGTTTCGTACCTGATCGTCGACGCTGCCGGGCGCACCCGTGTTGTCTATCCACACATCTGCCGCAGCTCGGCGCGCATCGTCGGTCGCCTGCGCGGCGATGCGCGCGCGGGCATCGGCCTCGGGCATGTTTCGTTGGCCGGTCAGCCGACGTACTCGTTCCTCGGCGTCGACCCAGACGACGACGACCAGATGGAAGAACGGAGCCATCGAGCCTTCGACGAGAAGTGGAATATCTTGCACCACCACGGCATCCGCAGCCGCACCCTCGATGATCTCGGTAGTGCGCTGTCCGACCAATGGATGCACGATGGCATTGAGCTTCTTTCGCGACTCCTCGTCGCCGAAAGCCTTGGCGGCCAAGGCCGGCCGATCGAGTGACCCGTCGGGCGCCAGTATCTCGGTACCGAAGGTGTCCGTCAGTTGTTGCAGCCCAGGCGTTCCCGGCTCCACCACTTCGCGGGCAAGTACGTCCGAGTCGACGAGCACTCCCCCGAGTTCGGTCAGCACTTTCGCCACGGTCGATTTGCCGGCACCAATTCCGCCGGTCAGTCCCAGTCTCAGCATGCGTCCAGTCTGACACTCGAACACGCCGAAGCCCACCAGCCCCAAATGCACCGGTTTTGCGAGCCTGTCGGTTATCTTCGACGAGCGCGACCTCGATGTGCCGACCCACCGCCAGCGAAAAGGACACCCATGCAAAGCAATCAGATCCAACCGGGTCGGCACCGCCTCGGCATGGATGCAGGCGTTCATTGCATTCTCATTCCAGAAGTTGCCTCGGCGCTGGCCGACCACCGGCGTAACTGGTTCACCAACCTCCTGACCCCTGCCCGCCACAGCTTCGCCACGATGCGTAAGCGCACGGCGAGCGTCGGCCAGTGGAGTCCAGCCACCGCCGCGTAGTTCGCACTCCCCCTCAACCTTGGACCCGGTTCACCAGAACCGGGTCCATTGTCGTTCCCGTTGCACCTGCGTATTCGAACGAGAAAGCCCCGGTTCTCACAGGGAGAACCGGGGCCGAGGTCACACCCTCACGGGTGGACTACTTCTATCAGGCGTTGCCCGACAGCTTCTCGCGAAGTGCAGCGAGCTGCGCATCGCTGGCCAGCGATCCACCGGTCGAGGCGGGAGCCGACGCTGCGGGAGCATCGCCTTCTGCATCGGCGGGAGCCTGACCCGACTCGGAGGAGTAGTTGGTGTTGGCGGCTTCGGCAGCTTCGTCCTTGGCCGTCTTCTCCATCTGAGCGGTGTGCATCTTGTGGCGACGCTCGGCCTCGGCGTAGCGACCTTCCCACTCTTCACGCTGCTTCTCGTAACCTTCGAGCCATTCGTTGGTCTCGGAGTCGAAGCCCTCGGGGAAGATGTAGTTGCCACCCTCGTCGTACGAGTCGGCCATGCCGTACTTGGACGGATCGAACTCTTCTGCGTAGTCCTCGTTGGCCTGCTTGAGGCTCAACGAAATCCGGCGACGCTCGAGATCGATGTCGATGACCTTGACGAGTGCGTCGTCGCCGACACCCACGACCTGGTCCGGAACCTCCACGTGGCGCTCGGCCAACTCGGAGATGTGCACGAGGCCCTCGATGCCCTCTTCGACGCGAACGAACGCACCGAACGGAACGAGCTTGGTGACCTTGCCGGGCACGATCTGGCCGATCGCGTGGGTGCGAGCGAACTGGCGCCACGGATCTTCCTGCGTTGCCTTGAGCGACAGCGACACACGCTCGCGGTCCAGGTCGACGTCGAGAACCTCGACGGTGACCTCGGTGCCGACCTCGACAACCTCGGACGGGTGATCGATGTGCTTCCAGGACAGCTCGGAGACGTGCACCAGGCCGTCGACGCCACCCAGGTCCACGAAGGCACCGAAGTTGACGATGGAGGACACGACGCCCTTGCGGACCTGGCCCTTCTGCAGCTGGTGCAGGAACTCGCTGCGGACCTCGGACTGGGTCTGCTCGAGCCATGCGCGACGCGACAGGACCACGTTGTTGCGGTTCTTGTCGAGCTCGATGATCTTGGCCTCGATCTCCTTGCCGACGTACGGCTGGAGGTCGCGGACGCGACGCATCTCGACGAGCGAGGCGGGGAGGAAGCCACGGAGACCGATGTCGAGGATGAGTCCACCCTTGACGACCTCGATGACGGTGCCCTTGACGGCCTCGTCCTTCTCCTTGAGCTCCTCGATCGTGCCCCAAGCGCGCTCGTACTGAGCTCGCTTCTTGGACAGGATCAGACGGCCTTCCTTGTCCTCCTTGGTGAGGACGAGTGCTTCGATCTCATCTCCCACGGAGACGACCTCGTTGGGGTCGACATCGTGCTTGATGGAGAGCTCGCGGGAAGGGATGACGCCTTCGGTCTTGTAACCGATGTCGAGTAGAACCTCGTCACGATCGACCTTGACGATGGTGCCCTCGACGATGTCACCATCGTTGAAGTACTTGATCGTGGCGTCGATGGCGGCGAGAAAATCCTCTGCGGAGCCGATATCGTTGACGGCTACCTGCGGTGAGGTTGTGGTTGAGGGCATGTGTTGAGTTGCTCCGGACGGGTTGGGTATCGGTTGATGGATGTTCGGTCGGACTTGTGAAACGTGTGCAGCACGAGCATCTTCCGCGGATCCGTTGCCGGCTCCGCACGCGTCGACGCCGGGCGAACCCGACCTGGGCGCAGCATGAACACACTCGCGTTGAACAGGGTACGCGATGCCGCAGTACCAGCACAAACCCGGTTAGAGTCGGCGTGTGACCAATCCTTCCGCACCGCTGTCCACCCCCGGCCGCGGCCGAATCGATTCGGTCGCGAGCGACCGCGCGAGTCGAACCTGGTGGGATTCGGATGCCGACAACTATCACCGTACGCACGGCGCGTTTCTGGGCGCGTCGACCGAATCCGGAGAGTTCGTCTGGTGCCCGGAGGGACTGCACGAGGGCGACGCGCATCTGCTGGGTGACGTCGCGGGCAAGGACATTCTCGAGGTGGGCTGCGGGAGCGCACCCTGCGCCCGCTGGCTCGGGACTCAGGGGGCGCGCGCCATCGGCCTCGACATCTCGATGGGCATGTTGCAGCGCGGCGTCGACGCGATGACCGCGGGCGGGTCGACGGTTCCGCTGGTGCAGGCCAGTGCCGAGTCCCTACCGTTCGCCGACGAGCGGTTCGACATCGTGTGCTCGGCCTTCGGTGCGGTTCCGTTCGTCGCGGACTCCGCCAACGTGATGAAGGAAGTGGCGCGGGTACTGCGGCCGGGCGGCATCTGGGTGTTCGCGGTCAACCATCCGATGCGCTGGGTGTTCCCCGACGATCCCGGGGTGGGCGGCCTGACCGCGACGATTCCGTACTTCGATCGAACCCCGTACGTCGAGTACGACGCCGACGGGACCCCCAACTACGTCGAGCATCACCGCACGATCGGTGATCGCGTGCGTGAACTGGTCGCCGCAGGTCTCGAGGTTCGCGACATCGTCGAGCCGGATTGGCCGGAGTGGCTCGACCGCGAGTGGGGTCAGTGGAGCCCACTGCGCGGCCAGCTGTTTCCCGGCACCGCGATATTCAGTAGTCGAAAACCGCGGTGAGTCCGTAGTCGATCAGCGCCGGTGCACCCTGGCTTCGACGGTCTCGGTGAAGGCGCTGGTCGACGCCTGCCCGCCGAGGTCTGCTGTCGCGACCCCGGATTCGACGGTGTCGTCCACGGCGTGCCGAATCCGGCCGGCTGCGGCGGCGAGCCGTTCGTCCCCGTGCCGATCGGCGAGCCACTCGAGCAGCATCGCGGCCGACAGGAACAGTGCCGTCGGGTTGGCGCGATTCCTGCCTGCGATATCCGGGGCGGATCCATGGGAGGCCTGCGCCATGGCCTGGGTACGCGAAGAGTTGATCGACGGTGCCGTACCGAGTGACCCGGACAGCTCTCCGGTCAGGTCGGAGAGGATGTCCCCGAACATGTTCTCGGCCACGATGACGTCGTAGTCCTCACCGCGTCGAACCAGATGCGCCGCGAGGGCGTCCACGTGCTCTTCGGTGACGTCTACCTGCAAAAACTCCTCGCCGACGGACCGGCAGGCATCGCGAAACAATCCCGTCGTCATCGACAGCACGTTGGTCTTGTGCACGATCGTCACTTTCTTCCGCCGCCGGTCTGCGAGCGAGAAGGCCTCACGAGCGATGCGTTCGCACGCCGAACGGGTGAACACTCCCACCGCGAGCGCTACGTCGGGCGTGGGCATGAACTCGCCACTGCCGACGAACATGTTGCGGTCGGCGTAGAAGCCCTCGGTGTTCTCCCGCACTACCACCAGGTCCATCTGCGGCGACATCGCGCGCACTCCAGGCAGTGCCTTGGCCGGACGAATGTTGGCGAACAGATCGAAATGCTTGCGAATTCGTCCGCCCGGAGTCAGCTGAGATCGGAACGGCTCGGGGTACGACGCGCTGTCGTGAGGCCCGAGAATCCACGCCTCGAGCCTGCCGAGCTCGTTCAACGTGTGCTCGGGCATCGGCGTTCCGTGCTCGTCGAGAGCACCCAACCCCAGCGGCAAGTGCTGCCAGTCGACGACGGGACCGTGCACTGCGGCCAGAGCTGCGTCCACCACCCGGATCGTCGCAGGGACGATCTCGTGACCGATGCCGTCGCCGGTCATGGCCCCAATTCGTAAAGTCGGTGCATCTCGTCCGTCCGTCTGCGCCATCATGACTACATGGTGCAGTCCGCCGAACTCCTCCTCGACTCGGGGCTCGATACTGCGGTTCGCCGCGAGTGGGCGGCACTCTCCGATGCCGGCCTGCCGAGCCAGAACCGTCATCGGGGCGAGTCGAATCGACCGCACATCACCGTCTCGGTGGCGTCGTCAATGCCCGCGTCCGTCGATTCCGGTACGGCCGTGCGTTTCGACCCGTTCGATGTTCGTCTCGGCGGCCTCGTCGTATTCGGTGGCCGGACCGCCACCCTGGCCCGTCTGGTCGTGCCGAGCGTCGAGCTGCTCGACCTGCATGCCCGGATGCATGCCGCCGTGGGCCCGGGCTCGTTCGACAACGTCGCCATCGGGCACTGGACGCCGCACGTGACGCTGGCCCGGCGGTTGACACCCGACGAAGCCGGTGCCGCGACGCGCCTGCTGTGCCCGCACCTGGACGACCTGATCGGCTCTGCCGTTGCCTTGCGTCGGTGGGACGGCGACAACAAGTGCGAATGGCGCATCGGCTGACAGCCAGGCCTGTCAGAACCGGAAGTCTCCGAACTGGGTCACCTCCGCATGTGTATCCGGCGTGCGGCCGACAGCGACCCACGCATCGAGGGCGAGAAACATCAACACAACCACCAGTACAATTGTCATGCCACCAGCGTCCTACCTGCGCCGACTCAACACGAGTGGCAGTAACGACATGTATCGTCGATTTTCTGCCATACTGCTGTCATGCTGAAGAAGGTGGTCGCAGTACTGCTGCCGTTGACCGAGCAGTTCGAGCTCGGCGTGGCCTGCGAGGTGTTCGGATTCGACCGCTCCGACGAGGGACTGCCCACCTACGACTTCTCGTTGATCGCCGGGGTCCCCGACACGATTCGCACCCGGGTGGGTTACACGATCGATGTGCCCCACGATCTCGACCGGCTCGACAGCGCCGATCTGATCATCGTTCCGGCCGGCGGCACCGAATCGGCCGACGACGGAAGCTACGTGTGCGGCAGTACGTACAGCCCCTCGATCGAGCCACTACTCGACAAACTCCGTGCGGCGGTGGACCGAGGCGCGCTGGTCGCCAGCCTGTGCAACGGCGCGTTCGTACTCGGCGCGGCGGGCCTGCTCGACGGCAGGCGGTGTACGACCCACTGGCGACACTCGGCCTCCCTGGCCGCGAAATACCCGTTGGCGCAGGTCGATCCGAACGTTCTCTACGTGGACGACGGGAATGTACTGACCAGCGCGGGCACCGCGGCCGGTATCGACCTGTGCCTGCACATCGTCCGCAAATACCAAGGCAGTGTCGTGGCCAACGGAATCGCGCGCAGAATGGTCGTTCCGCCACACCGTGACGG
>CAFBLX010000059.1_pt1 | contig 13886 bp, 5 predicted proteins | sample 7268311 | NCBI WGS metagenome assembly CAFBLX01 (sample SAMEA6814046, study PRJEB35770) | freshwater metagenome | biome: Freshwater; feature: Freshwater reservoir; material: water | place: Czech Republic | collected 2017-05-23 | depth 30m m | reverse complement strand
GCGAACACGGTGTGGATCAGAATCCAACGCTGGTCCGGCCCGACGAACCAGCGCACCATGTGCGGCACCATCAGCCCCACGAACCCGACCGGTCCCGCCGCCGCAGTCGCTGCTCCGGCCAACAGGGTCACCGCAACGACCCCGACGGTCCGCGTTCGAAGCGCATCGGCTCCCAACGACCGGGCCAGCTCGTCGCCCAGTGCGATCGCATTGAGCGGACGCGCGACGAGCGCAGCCAGGCACAGTCCGAGTACGACGAACGGGCCGGTCGCCGCCGCGATGTCGAGCCCTCGACCCGCCAACGAGCCTGCGCCCCAGAACCGCATCCTGGCGAAGGCGTCCGGGTCCAGCAGCAGCATCCCGGAGGTGACGCCGCCGAGCACCGCACCGAGGGCAATACCGGAGAGCGTCAAGCGAATCGGAGTGGCACCCGCTCGCCCCACCGAACCCAGCGCGTACACCGCGACGGTGGCGAGAACGGCACCGACGAACGCGAACCACACATAGAACCGAACGTCGGTCACGCCCAACACCCCGACTGCGAAGGCGACGAAGAGTGCCGCTCCGGCATTGACGCCCAGAATGCCCGGGTCGGCCAACGGGTTGCGCGTCATCGCCTGGATCAGCGCGCCCGCGACGCCGAGCGCGGTACCGACGAGCACACCGAGCACGGTCCGTGGAACTCGGAGCTCGCGGACGATCACCGCGTCGGTGGAACCGTTCGAAGACCACAGTGCGTGCCACACGTCACCGACAGCGATGTTCTCGGCTCCCACAGCGATACTCACCAGGCACAGAATCGCGAGGACGACGACGACGAGAATCAGACCGGCGGTCCTGCCGGCATCGGTTCGGGCCAGACCACCGACGAGAGCCGGAACATCGCTCTGTTCCGGCTCGTCGCCCGCAGTGATACCCCGCCGTTTCACACCACCGAACGCACCCTCGCACCCACCGCGGACTTGACGATCTCACCGCTGCGCACAGCGATGTTGGACAGCAGAGAGGACGTCAGACCGTGGGTGTGCTCGGTGCCGCCCTGCAGGTAGATCGAACCCACTGTCGATCCACGCGTGACGAGCCGGTAGTCCCGCGTCACGCGAGGACCGTGCGCATCGAATTCGACGGCGTCGAACAACGGCCCGAGGATGTCGGGCAGATCGAGGGACGTGAAGCCGGTGGCATAGACGACAGCGTCGCACAGCACGTCCTCGGCCAGTCCTGTCGGCCCGTGTTCCACCGATGCCCGCACGCCCGACGCCTCCTCCGTGACATCGGCCAGTCGGGAGGCTCCGTGCACGAACAGCCGGCGCTGTCCGCTGACCCGCTCGGCGTACTCGCGCGCGTACAGCTCCTCGATCAAGGGCAGGTCGACGGCGGAGTAGTTGGTTCCGCGGTGATAGTGCAGCAGCTGATCGCGCAGAGAATGCGAGGACGAGTAGAAGTCGTCGACGGCGGTCGGATCGAAGATGCGGTTGGCGTAGGGGCTGTCGTCGGCCGGACTGTACCCGTACTTGCGCAGTACCGCATGCACGGACGCGTCCGGATAGGTCGAATGCAGGTAGTCGACCACTTCGGCTGCGCTCTGCCCGGCACCGACGACGACGAACGTGCGGTGAGTGCGCGACGGCAGCCGGTCGAGGTGGCCGAGCAGGTCGTGATTGTGGAATTGCCGCGCCGACGCGCTGACTCCGTCCGGCAGGGCCGCGGTCAGGCCGCCGGCGAGCACGATGTTGCGGCCGCGGACGGTCCCGGTGCGTCGCCCCTCGGTGCGGACGCCGTAACCGTCACCGGTGTCGACGACCGCGGACGCCCGCGTGCCGTAGTGCACCGCGGCGTCGACTTTGCCTGCGGCCCAGGACAGGTAGTCGTGGAACTCGAGCCGGCTGGGGAAGAACGTCTGCAGATTGATGAAGTGGTTGAGCCGGCCCCGCTCGGCGAGATACGACAAAAACGTGTACTCGCTGCTCGCATTGCGCTGGGTGGCAAGGTCTTTGAGGAAGGAGATCTGCATCGTGGTTCCCGGCAGCAACATTCCGGGGTGCCAAGCGAACTCGTCCTTCGACTCGACGAAGCACGACGTCAGGCGCTCGGCCGGAGCACACTGTCGATTGTGTTCCTCGATCGCGATGGCCAAGCCGAGGTTGGAGGGCCCGAAGCCGACCCCGACGATGTCGTATTCGCCGCCGAGGTCGCTGCTGTAGTCGTCGCTCGGGCTCATCGGATGCTCGCCCCCGACATCTGATCGAGCGCACCGGGGACCGGTTCGGCAGGGTCCACTCCGAGGGCAACGATGCTGTTGTCCGAGTCGACGTGCACCACGGAGGGACTGTGTGTGGGCAGCTCGGCGTTCTCGACCTGACGGAACGACATGATGATCACCAGATCACCCGGAGACACCAGATGGGCCGCGGCACCGTTGATTCCGATCACGCCGGATCCCGGATGGCCTTCGATCACGTAGGTGACCAAGCGAGCGCCGTTGGTGATGTCGACGACGTGGACCTGTTCGCCCTCGATCAGATCGGCCGCCTGCATCAGAGTCGAATCGATCGTGATGGACCCGACGTAGTGCAGATCGGCGTGAGTGACAGTGGCACGGTGGATCTTTCCACCCAGCATGGTGCGGTGCATCAGGCGTCGTTCTCCTTCTTGCGGACGAGATATGGGGCAACGCTGGCGAGCTTCTCGCAGGTCTCGTCGAATTCACGTTCGGGCTTGGACTGGCCGACGATGCCGGCTCCGGCACGCAGCCATGCGGAACCCTGCTGCTCGTAGACGGCGCGCAGCACGAGTGCTGCTTCGAATTCTCCCGTGGACGATGCCTTCACGACGGCACCGGAGTACAGGCCGCGCGGTGAGTCGTCGAGCCGACCGATGGCGTCGATGGCCTCCTTCTTCGGGATCCCCGACGCCGTGACGGCCGGAAACAGGGCACCGAAGGCATCCCAGCAGGACAGGTCCTCGCGCAGGCGTGCGCGCACGGTGGACGCGAGATGTTGGACACTTCCCCGTTCGCGCACGCTCATGAAGTCCGAGACGGCCGTCGACCCCGGGCTGGCGATCGATTCGAGTTCCTCGAACGAGGTACGCACGGACACAGCGTGTTCGGTGATCTCTTTCGGATCCTGTTCGAGATCGGACTTCGCTGCCGAGTCGGCATCGGAACCGAGTCCGAACGCCCTCGTTCCCGCGAGCGGCTCGGTGGTGACGATCCCGTGTGCGTCGACGGAGGCGACCAATTCCGGGCTGAAGCCTGCGGCACGCAGATCGCCGAGATGCAGCAGAAAAGAGCGGGCCGGAGTGTTCGCCGTACGCCCGGCGCGGTAGGTGCCCGGCATGTCGAGATCGAATGGGATACGCACGCTCCGGGACAGAATGACCTTGGCGTAGTCGCCCCGTCGGATTTCCATTACGGCCTGTTCGACGCGGCCGCGGTAGTCGTCGAGATCTCCGCCGACGTCGAGAGCGTGCACGGTCGGCAGCTCGTCGCCGCCGATCGCGTCGAGCGCGGCCAGTACCGAGGCGCGGTCCTCGTCGCTGCCGGTCACCTCGACGGCATCGTGTTCGCGGCCGAAGCGGACCTCGACGCGGGGCACCACCAGGTGCGCGAGGATGTCGTCGGCGTCGCGCCCGGCGGCAGTGGACCGATCGACGTCGTGCAGGTGCTCCGCGAACCCGAAACCGACGAATCCGTAAGCGTTCCACTGTTCTCGGGTCAGGCCCGTGCACGCCTCGCTCAGGGCCGCTGCCGGGTTACCGGACCAGCTCCGCTCGGTCGGTTCTCCGGCCCCCCAGGTGGTGGTCACGAGGTGGGGCCGAAGCACGATGCGAGCGACCACGCCGCCCGCGAACACCCAGCGTCCCCGGTCCTCGTACACGACGTACTCGTCGAACAATCCGGACTCCGCCAACGCGACGACCGTACGCAGTCCCCGCTGCAGTTCGGTCCCCTCGGCCGTGTCCATCGTCGTTTCTTCGACAACGGTCATTGTGTGTGCACTCCTGACGGTGAATCGGTCCGTGACCGCGCATTGCGCGCAACGTCTGCGGTCGGCATCGGCGCGCGCCTTCGATAGGGAACGCTAACCTAACCGACTCGGCAGCACAACGGCTTCCTCGGTGTCAGCGAACACGGCGTAGATCGAGCACCGAGATACCCCAGCCGACCAGCGTCGACGCCGCGACCTCGAGGCCGGCATCGGCTGCTACGCAGGCAAATTCGGCTTTCGTTCGTACACCGCTGCCGTGCATGCAGAGCATCAGCAGATCGAATTCCGACTGGTCCTCGTTGAACGACCCGTCGTTGGACAGTCGCTCGACGACCACCAATTTTCCGTTGTCGGCTAATCCTGTTGCCGCGTTGCGCAACAGCAGTGCGAGATCGTCGTCTCGATAGTGTCCGGTGACCTCGAGCAACAGATACGCGTCGAATCCGTTCCCGTGCTCCACATGCGGCTCGGACATCACGCTCTGCGGGTGATTCACCACTCGCCCTTCGAGTTCGGGCCATTTCCCGAGGTCGCGTCGAATCAGGTCGAGTTCGCTGGGCAACCCGAGCACACCCGCCGATACTCCGTCGTACCGGGAGAGAACGGAACCGAGCACCACTCCGGATCCTGCCCCCGCCACCAACAGGGTCGAGACCCCGTCGAACGAATAGTCTTGCACCAGAGCAGGACCCAGGAACGCGGCCTCGTCGGCGATGTGGTTGTGATGCAGTTCGGCGAGCCGCGGGGACGCCTCGAGGTCTTCGGTCAACGTGTTGCCGGTCAGCAGGCTCGCGCTGGCGGTACCGGTCCGCAGGCTGTCCACCAGACCTGTGATCGACAGTTCCACCCGTGCCTCGATCCCGTCCAGGTCCAGCCAGTGCGAGATCCAGTCGTCGCCGAGCATCGCCTCACCGATATCGCCGAGAATCAGATCACCGGTGGAGTTCTCGGCGAGGACGTCGACGGCACGCAGATAGCGCACGAATTTCGCGAGGGCGCGCGCGTCCGTCTCGGTAGCTTCCGCCAGCGATTCGACGGAGCACGCCCCTCGGGACACGTGCAACGGGATACGTAACGTGTTGGCCGCCCTGAAAGCGAAGGGCGACAGTATTTCCGCACGTTCGGCGAGCCTGTCGAACGGCTCGGACTCACCGCCGCTGAGGTCGGGCACCTCGGGATCGTCGGCGCGGGTCAGAACCTCGGCGCGACGCCAGTACCCGGTGACGTCGACCATCTCCGGCGGCAGGCCGCGGTCCTCGCGCAGATACCGACGGATTCCCTTGAGAGCGGTCGCTTCCCCTGCCACCCAGGCGAACACCGTTCCGTCCCACCAGGGTGCCGCCCGCACCGCACTGTCGAGCAAGTCGCCGGTGCCGGCGGTGACGCCGTCACGGTGGACCCACGTGATCTCGGCGTCGGCGGCCGTCGGCAACGGCAACTCTCGCTCGACGTCGGCGACCTCGACGAACACCCGAATTCGCCGGCCCGGCAATGCCTCTTCGAGATACCGAGCGATGGCAGGTAACGCGGTCTCGTCGCCGACGAGCAACACCCAGTCGACATCGGCCGGAGCATGGCCCGACCGCACCGGTCCGAGCAGGGTGATGGAATCGCCGACGCGGCAACGCCGACCCCACGTCGACGCGATGCCGGTGTCGTGGGTGACGAAGTCGAGAGTCACCTGCGCGGTCTCGGGATCGACGCTGCGCACGGTGTAGTTGCGGGTCACCGGACGCGGATCACGCGGCCATTCGACGGTGCGCTCGTGCTGGGTCGGAAGCACCACCGTGCCGTCGGTCTCCGCCGGGAAGAACAACCGAACGAAGTCGTCGAATCCTTCGCTGCGCAACGCCGGGAACCGGTAGTCGCCGCGCGAGAACTCGCGCAGCTGCGGCCCACCCAACACGATTCGGCGCATACCCGAACCCAGCTGACGTGTTTCGATCACCGTTGCCGTGCGCAGGACTTCGGGAAAGACGACCTGAAGTCGATGGGACCTTGCCACGGTGGAACACGCTCCTGTCGTCGAAAGTGAATACGCCTGTGCTCGCGTCGAGTGGGCCGCCCGAGTGTTGTCAGCCCTGAACGTTCTCGGCGGCAGTGTTCAGCGCCGAGGCCACGTCGTCGAGGATGTACGGGATCGTCAGCACCGTCAGGCCACCGAACGCGAAGTTCTTGTCGGCACTGAGGGCCTCGGTGGAGGCGGTACGCCCCTGCGAAAGTACGGGCTGCGAGGCCACGGCGGGTTCGGCCAGGAACCCGGCGAGAGATTCCTTGTCGTACGCCACGACGAACAGCACGTCGGACTTCAGCAACGACGCCTGTTCGAGGCTGAGCTCGAAGTACACGGCGTCGGGATCCTTGGCCGGGTCGGCCTGTTGGATGGTGGGCTCGTTGACGAGACCGAGCTGCTCGAGGAACTCGACTCGTACGTCGTTGTCCTTGCTGACGGCGAAAGTGCCGGGTGCGTTGGGCAGCGCGACGGTGACCGTCTTGCCTTGCAGCGCAGAGTACTTCGTCGCCGCATCGGCAATCGAGCCCTCGACTCCGGAAACCAGGTCGGCGGCCTCCTTCTCCTTGCCCAGCGCCTTGCCCGCGATGGTCAGCTGGTCCTCCCACGACGTGGTCCACTGCTTGTCCGGGTACGCGACGACGGGCGCGATGTCGGAGAGCTTGTCGAACTCCTCCTGGCTCAACCCCGAGTACGGCGCGAAGATCAGATCCGGTGCGGCGGCAGCGAACTGCTCGACCGGAACCGCTCCGGTGCCGTCACCGGAGAGCAGTGTCGGCGCGTCGCCGCCCAGGTCGGCAAGAGCCTTCGCGTCCCACGGCAGAACGCCGCGTTCGTCCGCACCGTACTGGGCACCGTCGAATGTAGGCATCGCAACGGGTACGACTCCGAGGGCGAGAATCGCGTCCTGGTTCGACCAACCCCAGGTCGCGATCCGCTTCGGTGCCTCGGGGATCGTCGCGGATCCGAGTGCCGAGTCGATCGTGACCGGAAATGCGGACTCCTGCGCAGACGTCGTGGAGTCGGCGGCAGGCGTCTCCTCGGTGTCGCTGCTGCATCCGGCGGCGAGGGCGATGGTCAGCCCTCCGGCGAGCGCGATCGACGCGGCGCTCCTCATCCACTTCGTACGAACCTTCATCGTTCTTCGGAACCTCTCGACTCGACCACGCACTGACTGCGTCCACACCCGACCGGGCGAGGCGACTGACAAGGTAGCACTAATGAGGTTACCCTTGCCTCATTAGCCCGTCCTCGGACTCCCTGTCCTCCACGATTCGACACGCGGCCGACAGGGCCTCCCGCCAGAGCCCGGCCAGGTCCTCCACACCGTCGAGCACTCCTGCCGGCCACGTGTACGTCACACCGAGTACCGACGCCCCGTCCTGTTCGTGCACGTAGCTGTCGACGACCAACTCATAGCCGCAGGGCGTCTCGGTGCCGGGCGTGGTGTCGAGACTGCTACGCAATCGGCTGGCCCCGAACGGACCGCCTGTCGCGGTGTCGAAACGGCCCAGATAATTGAATTCGATGTCGGCCGTTGGCATGTGCCGCAGCACCGCACCCGCCTCGCCGCTGCACCACCGCAGCATGCCGTACGTCGACCCGTCTCCCGGCACCGAATCCCTCGACCTAGCCGCGTCCGTCGCGATCGTACGCAGAACCGATTCTGCGGCAACAGGATCGGACCGGTGCGACATCAGGGCGCGATGGTCGGTCGCGTCAGCGGTCAGGCGGAGCGGGAACACAGCCGTGAGCCATCCGACCACGGAAGAGCCGTCCACCCGATCGGACGCGATTCCCGACCGCCCGTGCCCCTCCACGTCGACGACGAACGACTGCGGACCCGCCGCACCGCTGTCCATCCACTCGACTGTCGCGGCCGCGAACGTTCCCAACAACAGATGTTCGACGGACACCCCGAGCCGCGGGCGGGCTGCGGCGAGAATCCGCGCGCTTTCCTGAGGGGAGAGCGCGAACGTGGTGGTGCGTACGCCTGCACCGGTATCGATCGACGGATCGACCGGACGCACCATCGGAACCCGTTCCGCCCCGTCGCCGACGCGTGTCCAGTACTCCAGATCGGCGAGCACCTCGGCAGAGCCGGCGAGGCGGTGGATCTCGTGCGCCCACTGCCGCATGGAGGGCCCGATCGGGCCGCGATCCGCCGACAACCGCTGCTGCCACGCAGTCGTGATGTCCGGCAGCAGTATTCGCCAGCTGACCCCGTCGACCACGAGGTGATGCAGCGTGATCAGGAGCTCACCCGAGGAGTCGGTGTCACCGTGGTGGCGCAGCCACACCACATCGACCATCCGGCCGATCCGGGGATCGAGCCGACCACGTGCCGCGCGTGACTGGGCGGCAACACGTTCTGCGAGCAGCGATTCGGTGAGCCCGTCCACATACTCGGTACGGACCCACTCGGCCACGTCGGCAGTACCGTCCGGCAACACGGTGAACACGGACTCGGAGCCGGGACGACGCTCGAAACTCGAATGCAGGATGGGGTGCCTGGCCACCACGAGATCGAGAAGCTCGATCAGCGAGTTCTCGGTCAGATCGGCGGGAGCCTCCAGCAACACCGCCTGCGAGATCTCGTCGACGGACCCATCGAGGCTGTCCATCCAGCGGAGGATCGGTGTCAACGGGACTTCTCCGTACGGCGACAGTTCCTCGACGCCGGAGGCCATCGGTTGCGCCGACTCCGCTTGCTGAGCAAGTGCTTCCGGCGTGCGCCGAGCGACGATGTGACGGGGCGAGACCGCCATGCCCACCGTCCGCAGCCGCGCCGACAACTCCATGGCCATGATGCTGTCGCCCCCGAGATCGAAGAAGTCGTCGTCCGCGGAGACCTCCGGCACATGCAGCACAGCGGCTACTGCGCGGCATATCTCCCGCTCGACGTCGGTGCGCGGCGCGCGCCCGGAACCGAGGGTCGGGACGGGGTCGGGTAACGCGGCCGCATCGAGCTTTCCGTTCGGCAGCACAGGGAACGCATCGAGCACGGTCACCGACGATGGAACCATGTACGACGGAAGGAGTTCGCCCAGACCCGCGCGCACGGCGCTCACGTCGATCGTCCGTCCCGGCGCAGCAACGACGTACCCAGCGAGGGTCGCCTGCCCGGTAGCGATACCCGACGTATGCACCAGCACCCGCGCGTCTGCGACGGCATCGATCTCTCGCAATCGACTTTCGACTTCCCCCACTTCGACGCGGTGCCCGCGGATCTTGACCTGGTCGTCCGCGCGACCGGCATACCTCAATGTGCCGGATTCGGTCCACGACACGAGATCCCCGGTCCGATAGAGCCGAGTACCGTCCGCGGCGAAGGGATCGGCAACGAAGCGGTGCGCGGTGCGCCCCGGCGCGTTGCGATACCCGCGCACCACGCCCGGCCCGGCCAAATAGAGCTCGCCGAGCGCCCCGGGAGGCGCAAGCCGAAGACAGGCGTCCAACACGTATGCCTTCAGGTTGGTCACCGGCCTACCGATCACAGGCTCGGGCGACAGATCCGTCGATGTGAACACCGCATCGACGGTGGCCTCGGTGGGTCCGTAGAAGTTGTACGCGACAACAAACTCATTCGCGCGCAACCTGTTCCACAACTCGACCGATACCGCCTCGCCGCCGACCCCGACTGACGTCAGTGTGTCGATCGATCCCGACCGCATCATCTGTTCGAGCAACGACGGCACGACCTCGATGAAATGCACCGACAGCGTTCGCAGTCGCTCGGTGAGTTCTCTCGGATCGAGAACGACCTCGGGATCGATGAGATGTACTGTGTGCCCGCCGAACATCCACAACTGCGGTTGCCAGGATGCGTCGAAGGCCATCGACCAGGCATGCGCCACGTTCAGAGTGTCCGTGCCCGCGCGCGCCGCCGTCGGCAGATGCACGCTCTCGCGATGGGAGTGATAGAGATTCGCCAGTCCTCGGTGCGGTACCGAGACTCCCTTGGGCACACCGGTCGTACCGGAGGTGTAGATGAAGTACACCGGGTGGTCGGGATGCAATGCGGACCGACGCTCGGAATCGGTGACGGCAATCCTGTCCGTCGACGACGGCGTCAGGGCCTCGACCGCCGATGCCTTCACCGTGATCACCGGCTGCGCATCGTCGAGAATCTGCCGCGCGCGTTCGGTGGGCCAGTTCGGGTCGATCGGTAGGTAGGCGGCCCCGGACTTCATGACCCCGAGGATCGTCGCCATCGTCGTCACGGTTCGTGGGGCCTCGACGGCCACGATATCTTCCGCGCCGACACCGAAACCGAGGAGCCATCGCGCAATTCGATTGGAGACGCGATCGAGCTCGGCGAACGTCAGAGCCGTGGCGGCGTCTGCAACAGCAACGGTGTCCGGTTGCAACGCGACGCGGTCGGCGAACAGGTCCACCATCGTCCCGTCCGGATACCGACGCTGCGAGCCGGCGTACTCGGTGCGGAGAATCCGAGTCGTCGTCTCGTCGACGAGAGACAGTGCGGCGATCGGCGGGTCGCCTTCGTCGGCGAACGCACCCAACACCGAGGTCAGTGCGGACGCCACTGCGCGGGCGCGAGCCACGGGCACCGAGTCGCTGCGGTATTCGACCACCAGCCGCATCCGTTCGCCCGGATGGACCGTCAACACGAGCGGGTAGTGCGTCACTGTGTGGAATCCGGCGACCGACACCGAGAAGTTCTCGGCATCGACACCCGAAGTGTCTGCAGCAGCGAAGTTCTCGAACACCACGAGTGTGTCGAACAGCGTTCCCCGTCCGACGGCCTTCTGAATGTCTGCCAGGCCCACGTGATGATGCGGAGCCACGGCGATCGAGAAGTCCCGCAGACCAGCGAGCACGGTCGACAGACGTGCATCGGGTCCGACGTCGACACGGACGGGAACGGTGTTGATGAACAGTCCGACCATGTCTGCGACACGATCGAGGTCGGTGGGACGCCCCGAAACCGTCGAGCCGAACACGACCGACGGAGAATCCGTGAATGCCGAGAGCACCACGGCCCATGCTGCATCGACCAGTTCGCTCAGCGTCGACGATCGACGACGCGCCGACTCGATGAGCCGAGCGGTGTCCTGCGCACTCCACTCGAGGTCGATCTCGTGCGCCTCGGAACGTACCGACGACGATGCCGATGCCGATGCCGACGCTGCCACCATCGTCGGTGCCACGTCCGCGCCGAGCGCGCGACGCCACGCGTCGACGGACGAGTCGTCGCGGCCCGCGAGCCACCGCAGGTAGTCGTCGAACCGCGCAGGTTCCGGCAGTGCCAGGCCTCGGTAGAGCTTGAACAGCTCGGTACCCACAGTGCCCATGGACCACCCGTCCACGAGAAGATGGTGGACGGTCAGCACCACCCGGTGACGATCGTTCCCGCAGTCCAGCAGCAGAATTCGGACGAGCGAGTCCTGCTCTATGTCGAACGCACGCCTGTCCTGGTCGATCAGGTCACGGGCGGTAGGCGATGTCGGATCGTCGACGACATGACGGCGGAGTACGACTCGACCCGTATCGCGGATCGCGACGGTCGTCCCGGTGCTCAACGTCAGAAAGCGCGAGCGCAGCGCTGGATGACGGTCGAGGAGCGCGTCGAGTGCGCCCCCGAGACGTCGCGGATCCAGCAGCCCGTGCACCTCGAATTCGGTGGCGATGACGTAGATTTCCTCCACTCCGTCGCCCGAGGCTACGGACTGGAATGCCAAGCCCCGCTGCAGCGGAGTGGCCGGGCGAGCTGCCTCTGGATCGATTCCATGAGAGCGCAATTCGGCTACATCGGCATCGGTCAGCAGCGCTGCCGAACTGTCGGGCCGGTCGACGATCGCAACGGCCCGGGCGCTTCGGCCCCGCTCCACCAGCCCTGCGACCGTTCGACACTCGAAGACGTCTGCGGTGGTGATCGGAAGTCCGGCGGTGCGCGCGTGATGGACGAGGGTGATGGCGGTGATGCTGTCGCCGCCGAGCGAGAAGAAGTCGTCGTCGACGCCGATGGACTGGGCGCTCTCCGCACGGGTGGTGTCTGCGAACAGCGCCGCGAGTGCTCGCTCGTCCTCGGATGCAGCCGGTCGCGATCGGCTGGGACCACCGTCGGGTATTCCGCACTCCTGCAGAACTTTTCGATCGGCCTTGCCGTTGGGGGTTCTGGGAATACTGTCGACGGCCACCCAGAATGCGGGCACCAGATAGTCGGGAACCCGGCGACGAAGCGCCTCCCGCACCGACGCGGTGTCGACCGAGTCGGGAGTCACGTAGGCCACCAGCACACCGACGCCGTCACCGTCGGACACAGCGACCACGGCGCACTCGTCGACCGAAGGGTCACTGGCCGTCCAACTTTCGACCTCCCCCAGTTCGACGCGATGGCCTCTGATCTTGACCTGACGATCGTCTCGACCCAGAAATACCAGGACGCCGTCGACGAGACGGGCACGGTCCCCGGTGCGGTACATTCGCGCGCCATCGCCGCCGGGATCTGCGACGAAGCGAGTCGCGGTCTCGGCCGGTTTCCCGGAGTATCCGCGGGCGAGCTGCACGCCCGACACGTACAGGTCGCCAGGAACGGCGTTCCGAACCGGGCGTAGCCGAGAGTCGAGCAGCCGCAGTGTGGTGTTGTCCACCGAGGTTCCGATGACCGCAGGGTCGCCGTCGACCCGCTGGACGGCGACGTCGCCTGCGACTTCGGAGGATCCGTAGGAATTGTCGATCGTGGCGTCCGGCGTCACCGCTCGGATCACGTCGACCATGTGGTCGGTCAACGGTTCTCCGCTGAGTATCCAACCGGTCACCGAAGCGCAGGCCGACGGCGCCGCAGCGGCCAGCGCGGCAGCCAGAGAACCGATGGCGGTGACCTGTTCGGCACCGGACCGTCCGATGAGCGAGGCCACGGCACCCGAATCGCCGTACTGGTGATCCTGCGCGAGTACCACACGTTGGCCCGCGAGAATGCCGGTGAGCAACTCCGTCGCGCCGTCGATGAACGCCAGCGAACTCTTGGCAACTCGGCTGCCCGGTCTGCCCCACCGCGTCACCGCCCACTGCAGCCGGTTGGCCAACGCGTTCCTGGTGCCGACCACACCCTTGGGCGTTCCGGTCGAACCCGACGTGTACACGAGATAGGCCGCGCACTCACCCGGGACGCTGCGACCGAACGGCGGCGTCCAGTCCTGTTGTCGTACAACGGTATCGACGCGGACCGCAGTCTCCATATCCGTCAGTGCCGCGGGGGTCGCATCGTCGATCAACAGCAGGTCGTGCCCGGAATCGGACAGGATCAGTTCGATCCGCTCACGCGGGTAGCGAATGTCGACGGGTACGAACGCTGCGCCGACGTCGATGGTCGCCAACAGCGCCGCCACCATGTCGAGACCTCTGCCCACCGCAACAGCGACGCGGCTTTCGACACCGATGTGGTGCACACGCAGCAGTGCGGACACCTGTCCGACCCGCGTGGACAACTGCCCGAACGTGATGTGCTCGCCGCCGATCAGCAGTGCCACGTCATCGCGGGACTGCTCGAAACGCGCTGCCAGAGCGGTCTCGATCGGCACCACGGTTCGGTCCGGTCCGACGCTGCGCCCCTGGCCATGTGGGGCGGCCACCAGTCGAGTGACGTCGATGTCCGACACTGTCGTCATCCGATCGAGCATCTCGACGAACGTCTCGGCGTACATGGCGGCCTGCCGCCGGCCGACAGCGGCCTCGTCGTGCAGTACGAACGCCCACAGAGCAGGATCGGGGCCCACGATCAACGCCATCGGGAAGCTCATGTGCGCACCCAGCACCGTGATCTCGTCGACAGTCCCGCTCGTCTCGGGTATCGGTGCGGGATAGTTCTGGTACACGACTATGGTGTCGAACAGCTCTCCGCCGCCGACTGTTCCGGCGAT